>Ga0272442_10001477_pt1 | contig 35752 bp, 20 predicted proteins | sample SSMForm2O_FD_200262 | JGI IMG/M metagenome (GOLD analysis project Ga0272442, IMG submission 200262) | Marine sediment archaeal communities from Little Sippewissett salt marsh, Falmouth, MA, United States - SSM-Form-2O | ecosystem: Environmental > Aquatic > Marine > Wetlands > Sediment ... | reverse complement strand
ACCACGTCGCCCGGGAGCACCATGCGGGGAAGTTCCTCATCGATATCCTCCAGCCTCGGGATGTAAATCACTTCCGTGCCCCGGCCCGGTTCCACATTGTCGGCGATGAGTTTTCCACTCACCCCGCTGATGGCCTCTTCCCCCGCGGGATAGACATCGGAGACGATCAGGAGATCGGAATCCCGGAATGCCTTTGCAAACCGGTCGGCGAGATCCCTGGTGCGGCTGTAACGGTGGGGCTGGAAGATCGTAACCAGCCGCCCGCCCCGTTTTTCCCTGAGGGGGATGGCGGCTTTGAGGGTTGCCATTATTTCCGTGGGGTGATGAGCATAATCGTCAAACACCAAAACGTCCTGCTGCTCCCCCTTGTACTGGAAGCGCCTGTGTGTTCCCCGGAACTCCTCGAGGGCGTCCCTCAAGCTGAAGAAATCGATCCCGAGTAAATGCCCCAAAGCCACGGTGGCCAGGGCATTGGATATATTATGAAGGCCGGGGACGGGCATCCGGATTCTTCCGAGGTTTTTCCCCATGAACCGCACGTTAAACGCGACGGAGCGGGGCATGAGAGAGATCTCGCCCGCGGAATAATCGAACTTTGACGACTTCAGGCTGTAGTATCGGATCCCGCAGGAGGGTTTCTCGACGAGGATGGATCGAACGCCGGGATCGTCGGCACACAGGATGGCATAGCCATCGGATTTCACCTGGAAGAGGAATGTTCGAAAGGCGTCCCGGACGCCCTCTTCGGTTTTATAGTGATCGAGGTGCTCTGCCTCGATGTTGGTAATGATGGTGTAACGCGGCTTGTATTCCAGGAAGCTGCCGTCGCTTTCGTCGGCTTCCGCCACGACATATCGGCCGTTTCCGAGTCGGGCGTTGCCGTTCCATGAGGGGAGATCGCTACCGATGAGGACCGTGGGATCGAATCCGGCGTTTTTGAGGACCTGGGCCGCCATGGCGGTGGTGGTGGTTTTGCCGTGGGTTCCGGCAATCGTGATGCCCTCGCCTTCGTCGAGGAATTCGGCGAGCATGCGGGAGCGATGCCAGACTGGGATGCGGAGTTGTTTCGCTTTTAAGATTTCGGGATTATCGTCCCGGATCGCGGTGGACCTGATCACGAGTCCGGTGTTTTCGAGGTTGTCGGGGGAATGGCCGTAAAATAAAAGTGCGCCTTTTTTTTCGAGGCGCCTGGTTCGGGGGTTGGGGCGGATATCCGATCCGCTGACGTGGATGCCTTTTTCCAGAAGCACCCATGCGATGGCGCTCATTCCGGCGCCACCTATACCGATAAGGTGAATCCTCTTCAACTGGGACATCTGCTTTTACTACCTCAGTAACAGGAATCTACTTTAAACAACAGGAAAAGTCGCTGTTACGGGAACAAAGTTTTTCAGCTAGTTGGAAAGAAATATAGACATATCTCAGAGCAAATTTCAACTACAAATTTTATTTTTTTTTCAGGAGCTGCCCGGCGATGAAAAGGGCGGCATCATCGCTCCCAAATCCCTTTGCAGCCTCCTTCATGGTTGCCCTCTTTCCGGGATTTTCCAGGAGATCTTTCAGGGCGAATGCCAGACTTTCTGCATCGAGCCTTTTTTCCTCCATAAGAATCGCCGCTCCGGTTTCCACAGCCTCCCCGGCGTTGTGTTTCTGGTGATCATCCTTTGCATGGGGCAGTGGAACGAAGATCGAGGGGACCCCGCAAGCCATGAGCTCGAAAACGGCGCCCGCGCCCGCCCTGGAAACAGCCAGGTCCGCCGCACTGTATGCCTTCCCCATATCCTGGATGAAGGCGACCGGTTTCACGGGGATCCGCTCGAGGGGCCGGGATCGCAGCTCCCCCTCCAGCCAATTCATATTCCGCTCTCCCACGCTCCAGAGGCACTGAAACGGAGGGGCGCCTCGGGGATCGCGGTCCATGATGCGGAGGGACTCCAGGATTTTTTCATTGAGCCCCCGGGCCCCCTGGCTCCCCCCGATCACCAGAAGCACTGGAAGCGGGGGATCGAGATCGAAAAACCGGCGGGAGGTTTCCTTCTCATCCTTCCGAACGATCCGGGTTCGAAGGGGCATCCGGCTGCAAGTGGGATGAGATTTTGGAGACGCCTTTCTCAGCCTTTCAACGGCGCCCCGGAAGGAACAGAACACGCGATCGGCCCCGGCCGCGAACCACCTGTTGGTGCGGCCCGGCACGGAATTCTGCTCCTGGAGGTCGTAGGGGATGCGAAGTATCCTGGCCGCCAAAAGAACGGGCGCGGTCGCGTATCCCCCCTGACCCATGACGCGGTCGGGTTTCCATTTCCGGAGAAAGCTAAGGGCTTTCAAAAACCCGAGAACCAGTTTCAAAAGTCCGCAGGATTTTCCGGCGATTCCCGGGCGAAGGGGCTGGAGATCGAGTATCAGGGGTTCCACACCCTCCCGGCGGTAGAGTTCGATCTCGAGGGGCCTCGACCCGCAGACAAAGAGGGTCTCGACATCGGGATCCAGCTGAAGGAGGGCGTCTCGAACCGCGATGGCGGGAAAAATGTGCCCGCCCGTGCCGCCTGCGGCAAACAGGATTCTTGTTTTCTGTGAACTCTTTTTCGGCATGGATGAGGCCGGTTTCCTTATTCCGCTATCTCCTCCTGGCGGTGGCCTCCTCGGTGACCCTGGAGATATTCATCAATATCCCGATGCCGGCCATGTTGACCAGGAGCGAGGATCCTCCGTAACTGATGAAGGGAAGGGCCAGTCCCTTGGGGGGGAGCATCCCGAGGACCACCCAGAAATTCACGGCTGCGGAAAGGCAGATCATGGTAATGATGCCCGATGCGAGAAGGCCGGTGTAATAATCCGTGGCTCGAAGGGCCACACTGACCACCAGGATAAGGAGGGCCGCAAACAGAAGGACAAGGAGGGAAGATCCGACAAACCCGAGTTCCTCCCCCACAATGGCGAAGATAAAATCCGTGTGGGCTTCTGCAAGGAAGTGATACTTCTGAAGGCCGCACCCCAGACCCAGTCCGGCCAGACCCCCGGATCCCACCGCGATCTGGGACTGGATCACCTGGTAACCGCTCCCCAGGGCATGCTCCCACGGATTCAAGAACGCCAGGATCCGGCGAACCCGGTAGGGATTCACCAGGATGGCCACCACGGCACAGGGAATGCTCGAGAGAAAAAGGGAGGAAAGATGAACGATCCGGACACCGGCGATGAACCATATGATGAACACAATGGCGCCGATAATCACCGTGGATCCGAAATCGGGCTCCAGGATGATCAGGATCAGGGTCCCGGACAGAATGGACAAAACGGGCAGGAAACCACGGACGAAACTCTTCACCTTATCCTTGTGTTCCGAGAGGAACCGGGCCATGAAGATCACCAGGGCCAGCTTGGCCAGTTCCGAGGGTTGCAGGGTGAATGGACCGAACCTCAGCCACCTCCTGGCCCCGTTCACCGTGACTCCCATAACCAGGACCAGTGCCAGGAGTGCAATGACGGCGGCTAAAATCCAGTGGGATAGTTTCCCCAACCTGGCATAATCGAAATGATACAGGAAAAACATCACCCCCAGGGAGAGGGCGACCCATATCAGTTGCTTTTTCAGAAAAGCGGAATCGTGAAAAAGCGTGGTCTCCTTCAACACATCGGGGGCCTTTTCCCTCAGGATGCATCTCTTCTGATAGGCTGCCACGGACGCGCTGGAGCTGTATACCATTGTAACGCCGATACACACCAGGGACAGCGTGACGATAAAAATCCAAAGTGTCGTGTTTTTAATCACTGGGACCTCCCCCGGGTTGACATTTCTTCCTGAACCGTTTCGAGGCGATCGATGAATCGAGTCACTTCAGTTTTATAAACGTTGCCGCGCTCCTCGAAATCCCGAAAGGCATCGAAGGAGCTGCATCCGGGAGAGAGGAGCACGAGATCGCCGGGGGCCGCGTATCCAAAGGCCTGCTCGACGGCCTCCTGGAGGGACCCGGCCCGGGATCCCGGAACGAGCCCTTTCCATGCCTGTTCCATGAGAGGTGCGGCCTCCCCGATGAAAACCAGGTGTTTCACCCGATCCGAAACGAGGTTCCGAATCCGGGTGTAATCGTCCCCCTTGTGCTTTCCACCGCATATAAGGATCAGGGGACGAGTGAAGCTCTCGAGGGCCTTTTCGAGGGAATCGAGGTTCGTGGCCTTGCTGTCGTTATAAAAATCCACCCCCCGGAAGTTGCGGACAAACTCGAGCCGGTGCTTTACTCCCCGGAAAGAACGGACGGCCCGGGCGACATCGACCGGTTTGACTCCGAAGCATGCCCCCACCAGGGCCGCTGCCAGGACGTTTTCCACGTTGTGACGACCTGGAAGGGGGATTTCATCGATCCCCATAAGGAGCTTTTTTTCTTCCGTTTGGAGGAAAAGATTTCCCTCTTCGATAAAGGCGCCCTTTTCCACCGGCCCTTTTGTGGAAAACCAGAGCAGCTTTGCCCGGGTTTTCCTGCCGAGAATCCGGCAGGCCGGATCTCCGGCGTTCAGGATGAGGATATCGTCCGGAACCTGGTTTTCAGTAACACGGAACTTTGCCGCGGTATATTCCTCCATGGCGCCGTGTCTGGCCAGGTGATCCGGGCTGATATTCAAAAGGGCGGCGACGCGGGGATGGAAGTCCTTTACGGTTTCGAGCTGGTAACTCGAGGTTTCCACGACCAGCACGGAATCGGGGCGGTTTATGGAGGGATCGTTCACCACCCGGCAAAGGGGGGTTCCCACGTTTCCGGCGGCTGCTGCATTCATTCCCGCTTGCTTCAGGATACTGACGGCGAGGTTGACGGTGGTGGTTTTCCCGTTGGTTCCCGTTATGGACACCAGCATCGCTTTGGAGAAATGGGAGCCGATCTCGAGTTCCCCGGTGATGGGGATTTCTTTTTCGCGGGCCCTTTGAACCAGGGGATGGTCGAGAGGAACGCCGGGACTGAGAACCAGGATATCCCCCGGTTCAGGGTCATACTTATTAAAATCCTCACCGAGGAGAAACGTGACATCGCATTCGGCCGGATCAGCCGCCGGTTCAGGGAGACTCGTGCCCTGTTTTTCATCGATGAGGAGAGTGGAACGCCCCTTCGAACAAAGGAGACGGAGAGCGGCCAATCCGCTTCGGGCGGCCCCGAAAATGACGTATCTTCCTTTTTGCCGTTCCTTCATTTCTCACCTGAGCTTGAGTGTTGTGAGACCCACCAGGGCCAGGAGCGCGGCCACGATCCAGAACCGCGCAATGATCTTGGTTTCCGCGAGTCCCTTCTTTTGAAAATGGAGATGAATCGGCGACATCAGGAAAACCCTCTTTTTCCTGAGCTTGTAGCTGGTCACCTGGATGATCACGGAAAGGGCCTCGAGCACGAAAATGCCCCCGATGATAAGGAGCAGAATTTCCTGTTTGAGAAAGAGTGCGATCGCGCCGATCAGTCCCCCGAGGCTGAGGGAGCCCGTATCTCCCATGAACACTTCCGCGGGGGAGGCGTTGAAAAACAGAAAACCGGCAGCCGCCCCCACCATGGCGGCCAGGAAGACGGCCATTTCCCCGGATCCCGGCACGAAGGGAATGATCAGGTAACGCGAAAAATCGGGACGACCGGCCAGGTAGGCCAGGATCCCGAAGCTGGCCGCCACCACGATCACGGTTCCGATCGCGAGGCCGTCCAGTCCGTCGGTCAGATTCACGGCATTGGATGTGGCGGTCATAACCAGCATGGCATACGGGATGATCATCCACCCCAGGTCGGGGTACCACTCCTTGAAAAAGGGGAAACAGATATGGGATCCACCGGTCTGGCTGGTGAGGGAATAGGTGATGCCGTCGCCCTTGTAGAGGAGAAAGAGACCCACCACGGCCCCGAGCACGAGCTGGCAGATCAGTTTCATCCGGGCGGAGAGTCCCTTCGAGTTTTTCTTAGTGATTTTGAGGTAATCGTCGCGATACCCCACCAGTCCGAAACCGACTGTAATGGCAAGGAGCATGAGGATGAGGGGTTCGGTGAGATTGCAGAAAAGAAGGGCCGGCACGAGGAATCCGATCACGATCATAATTCCCCCCATGGTGGGGGTGCCCTTTTTCTTCATGTGGCTTTCCGGCATGGGCACGCTGTCTTTCCCGGTGATTTCAAGGATGGGTTGCCCCACTTTGAGTTTTCGAAGTTTCCGTATGATCGCCGGACCGACCAGGATCGCGACGAAAAAGGCAAGGATAAGGGCCAGGGCGCTTCGAAAGGTAATATACCGGAAAACCCCCAGGGCGCTGACGTCAACGCCCGCCTGGCCGAGTGATGTCACGAGCAGGTACAGCATTCTTTCTCATCCTGTTTCTGGTTTGATACAAGGAGATTCACGGCCTCCTCGAGCCTGACCAGCCGGGAGCCCTTCACCAGGAGACGATCCCCCGGCCGGATACGGGAGGAGATCAGGTTCGCGGCTTCCAGGTGCGTTCCGGCATGAACGGTCTCCACACCGAGCCTCGAGGCCTCCTCACCGATATACCGCCCCGGATCCCCGAGCGTGACCAGGAAGCGAAATCCCCTTTCCGACACAAGCCTCCCGATCTCCCGGTGAAACCGCTCGGTTTCATCTCCCAACTCGAGCATTCCACCCAGAAGGGCGAAACTCCTCCCCCGCCCCCCGGCATCCTCCATGGAGAGGATCGCCTTTCTCATGGAATCGGGATTGGCGTTATAACAATCGACAATGATCCTGACCCCTTTCCAGTCCTTCACCTCCGAACGCATGGAAGAGGGCTTGAAGGTGCGGATCAGCTTCCCGGCATCCACGGGATCCATTCCCAGCTTCCATGCCGCAGCCATCGCGGCCAGGGCGTTTTCCACGTTGTACCGTCCGTACATGGGAACGTGAAGGGGAAAGGGGCCTTTTCCCTTAATCGAACACGTACAATCGTATCCCCCTTCAGAAACGGGGCGGAGGGAGGCGCCGTGAACATCAGCTTGCCCTTCCAATCCAAAGCTCACTTTGGGATGGGAATGCCGGGCATGTTCGAGGAAAGCGGGGGTATGGGGACATCCCGAGTTTACGATCAACAGGCAATCGGGACGGATTTTGTCAAACACCTCGGCCTTGGCCCGGATCAGTTTCTCCCTGGAACCGAACATCCCGATGTGGGCGCACCCGATATTCGTCACGGCCAGGTAATCCGGATCCGCGATTTTTGCGAGTTGCCTCATCTCCCCGGGGAGGTTCATCCCCAGCTCCACGATAAGGAGCTCCGTATCGGGTTCGAGCTCGAACATTGTGAGGGGGACTCCGATGGTGTTGTTGTAATTCCTCCTGGTAAACACGGTCCGGAAGCTCTTCGAGAGGACATGAACGAGCATTTCCTTAGTTGTGGTTTTACCGGAACTCCCCATAACGGCCAGGACCGTAAGATTGATCTTTTGTCTCCAGAGGGCGGCGATATCCCCCATGGCCTTCACCGCATCCGGAACCTCGAGATAGAAGCGATCTTCCGGGATGGAAACCCCTTTCGGGAGGTGTGACGCCATGATGCCGGCGGCTCCCCGGGAAAGGGCTTCCCCTGCGAACAGTGCGCCGTCGAAATTGGGTCCCGAGAGCCCGATGAAAAGATCCCCTTCCTTGATCGAACGGGTATCCGTCGAGATGGAGAGGATTTCCCTTTCCTGATCCCCCCCAACCAGGACGGCCCCGGCGGCGTTTTTGATTTCCGAAAGCGAAAGTCTCATGGCGTCAAGAGTCCCTTCCAGGTTCGACCTGTCCAACATATCCCAATTCCTCGAGGATTTCCCGAGCGGTTTCGCGGTCGTCGAAGTGAATGGTGCGATTGCCGATCTTCTGGTAATCCTCGTGCCCCTTGCCCGTAATCAATACGAAATCGCCCTCCGAGGCCATGGAAATCGCGTTTCGAATGGCCTCCCTGCGATCGAGAACGACCCGTCGCCGTTCTGTCGAATCGAGAACGGCCAGGAGGCCCTCTTCGGCCATCCGGGCGATCTCCTCCGGGGATTCGCCGCGTGGATTGTCGCTTGTGATAATGGCGAAATCCTCCCTGCAATAAAGCATGGAGCGGGCGACCGCCTCACCCATTATAAAGCGTTTTTTGCAGTCCCGATCCCCACCGCACCCGAATACCGTGATGATCCGGGGGGGATGAAACTCCCGGACGCTCTCGAGGAGCCGCTCCAGGGCGTCTGGAGTGTGGGCATAATCCACGATCACGTGGAAGGATTGTCCCCGATCCACGCGTTCGAACCTTCCGGGGGCGGCGGCGGCATTCGAGAGCCCTTTCACGATGTGATCCACACTGATGCCCGCTCCCAGGGCGCCTGCTGCGGCCGCCAGGATGTTCATGACATTGAACCGCCCGGCAAGGGAGGTTTTCACCTGCCTTTCTTCCCCGGCCAGATCGAGCGTGACCCTGATGCCTTCCGGATCGAGATTGACTTCCCGGGGAAACACGTCCGCTTTGGATTCGAGCGAGAAGGTGATCTTTTTCCCCGGAAACCTCCCGGCAAAATCGCGTCCGGCCTCATCATCGATATTGAATACCCCGACCCCTCCCGGATTCGCGAGAACGTGGTCCCTGAAAAAGCTCCATTTGACCTCTCGGTAGTTCTCCATGGTTCCGTGGTAATCGAGGTGGTCCCTTGTCAGATTGCAAAAGATCCCTACGGCAAAATCGATCCCGAGCACCCTTTTCTGGTGAATGGCATGACTGGACACCTCCATCGCCACCGCACGGATTCCCGCCCGGGTCATCTCGTGGAACATGGATGCGAGTTCCAGGGATGAGGGGGTCGTGTTGAGTGCGGCGATGGTCCGGGTTCCGAGATCATGCCCGATCGTACCGAGCAGGGCGGTCTCGAGGCCTGCCGCGGCAAGGCAGGAACGGAGGAGGTGGGCCGTGGTGGTTTTGCCGTTCGTGCCCGTGATTCCACACACGATTTTATCCTGAGCAGGATGCCCGAACCAGGCGTGGGCGAGCCGGGCCAGTGCCTCCCGGGTATCCGGAACGCGTATGAGGGGCGTGTCCGGGTAGGGAGGGATATCCTTTTCCACGATAAGAGCTGCGGCCCCGCGGGAGGCGGCATCGGAAAGGAAACGATGCCCGTCGGCCAGGTTTCCACTGATGGCCGTAAACAGATTCCCGGGGAGGACCTTCCTGGAGTTATCCGTGATTCCCGTAACGGTTCGATCCAGACCGAACGGGCAGAGATCCAACCTGTATCCGGCCTTTTCCAGGAGATCGAGCAACCGGACGGGGGAAGGTGTCTCTTTTCGAAACATGGAGGAAGGGGCCTTATCCCGGGAAGAACAGAGACTGGACCGGCTTTCTTTCATTCGAGCTCACCCCCGGAGGGTTTCCCGAAAACCACAACGCATTTTTTCACATCCTTGAAGGGGATGGCGGCCCGTGGCGTTTGATCGATCACCACCCCGCTTCCGATGAATTTCAGTTCCCCGGAGAAATCACCCAGGCACCGGAGGGCCTCTTTCATGGTGAGACCGCTCAGATCGGGCATCTCCCCCTCGATCACAACGGTCCGGCGGGGAGAGGAAACTGGGGTGGGAGACTCCTCCGGATCGGCCGCCGCCATGATCGTTTCTTCCACTGGAACAGATGGTGGAATGGCCAGGTGACTCAGGATGTGAGCGGCGACTTCACGAAAAACGGGAACCGCCACCTGGGCGGCGTAATAGGATTCCTTGGGGTTATCGATGGCCACGTAACAGGTGATTCGTGGATCCTCGATGGGGAAGATTCCGGCAAACCCGGCGATATACTCGGGTTCGGATCGATCGGATTTCCTGGTGGTTCCGGTTTTCCCGCCGATCCGGTATCCCTTGATTCCTGCCTTTTTCCCGGTCCCCTTCCGGACCACGCCCTCCATGAGGGAAAGCACCTTCAATGCGGTTTCGGGGCTCACGACCTGGGATTTCACCCGGGGGGTCATTTTCTGAAGAACCCGTCCCTTGGAATCCTGGATTTCAGACACGATATAGGGTCGCATCAGCTTGCCGCCGTTTCCCATGGCACTCACGGCGCATGCCACCTGGAGGGGAGTGAGCCCGATCTCGTACCCGATGGGAAGGGAGGTGCGGGAGAGCTTGGTCCACTTCGAGAGGGGATAGAGGATCCCCCCGCTCTCGTCGGGAAGATCGATCCCGGTTTTCTGTCCGAACCCGAAGGAGCGAAGGTACGTGAAATAAACCGGGGGATCGATCCGGAGTCCCAGCTTGGAAAAGGCGATATTGCTCGAGTGGTAAAAGGTTTCACAGAAGGGGACCCTGTCCATGCTGTGACCTCCGGCATCCGTAACGCGGCGTCCCTCGACCACGGCGCGCCCCCCCTCGCAATCGATGATTTCCTCCATTCCCACGAGTCCCAGGTCGAACAGGATGGCCGAGGTTATGATTTTTTGAACAGACCCGGGTTCGAGAACGTCGCTGATGCACCGGTTTCTGCGAAAATCTTTGTCAAACGTGTAAAACTTCTCCGGATCGAACGTGGGGAGGGAACAGAGGGCGAGGATCTCGCCGGTGCGGCAGTCCTGGACCACTCCCATTGCGGAATCGGCCCTTTGTTCCGAAAGGGCCTTTCGAAGGGCCCGCTCGAGGGCGTACTGGATGGATTGATCGATGGTGAGGACCACGCGGTTTCCGAAGGTTTCCTCGAGTATGCTCTTTTCGATGGGTTCGAGGTTCTGGCGAAGGGCGGTCCTGCGGGCCGTGCATTTTTCGTACTTGCCGGAGATCCATTCGTTATACTTGAGTTCGATTCCGAAGATGCCCTTGTTATCCCCGGTATCGTCAATCGTGGTGAATCCGATCACGGGGGCCAGGAGGCGTCCCATGGGATAGTAGCGTTTGCTTTCCGGTCGAAAATAGAGGGCGTTTCGTTTCAGCCCGAGTTCCTTTCGCACCCCCTCCACCTGGTCGGCGGTTTCATCGCAGACCTTGCGGGACAGGGGGATGTGTCCCTTTCTTTTCAACCTGGCCTGGATCTTGGATTCGGGCAGGGAGAGGACCGGGGCGAGGCGCTTTGCGAGTTCCTCCCCTTTTTCTTCCGATACAACGGAGGTGTTTACATAAACGGAATTCAAACGGGTGCTGACGGCGAGGACGTTGCTGCTTCGATCGAGGATTTCGCCCCGGAGCGGCTCGATGACCCTCTTCCTCGTGTGAATGCCCATGGCCTTTTGGGACAGCCAGTGGTGCCTTCGGATCTGGAGGTGATACAGCCGTGCCTCCACGGCACAGAACAAAACAAGGAGAAAAAACATGATGATCAGGATCCGCAATTTGTAAGACCTGTTTAACATTTCCTTGACTCCCAGCTCATCTATCGATTATGAATTCTGCCGCGTTTTCGAAAAAAAAGACCAGACTGACATGATGAGCCGAAAAACACCTCGAAAAAGCTCATCTCACTAGTGGAACAGGGGCTTGAGTTAACTGCCTGGACTCGAACTCGAGTAAAAATCTGCTGGAACGGGAACGGTAACGTGGCCGCGCCTTTCCGTGCGGGCCGCTTTTTCACCAGTCTACCGGATGATGTCAGTCTGGTAAAATAATGCTATGTTACTGTTTGTTTCTCCGTTTTTTCCGATACGGTACCCCCCTGTCGATATTCATCGACCATGGTTTCAAAGATCTATTCATTATCCTGATCGCCACGATCCGTGGCTTTCTTCCATGCCTCATCCAGGGTCTGTTCCCGGGCGCTCAGCTCCCGGTTGATCTCGAGCAATGATCCCACTTCCGACCTCAGGCCTGAGGGATATCGCTCACTCGCCCACTCCGACACCTCGTAACCGGTTCGCTTCCCCCCGGAGGCGTACCGAGTGATCAGCTGTCCGGGAACGCGAAGGCGCTCGATGCGGCCCGGCTCGATATCCACCAGACCCAGATCCCGGCAGGCGTATTCATGGAGTCGATCGCCCTGTTTCATCTTCTCGATCTCCCAGATGAGCTTCTTCTCCATGATTCTCATTTTTTCGGCCTGGCTCTGGAGTCGGGCGCTTTCCACCCGGAGATCCCGGATCGTAAACCGGAGATAGATATGACCCAGGAGGAAAAAGGTCACGATCCCGAACCAGGACAGAAAGAAAATAGTGGTCTGGAAGTTCAGGGATCCCCCGGATTGGGTCGTTTGTTTTTCTTTTCCGGATCGGCGGGCCAACTCGGATCACCTCTTTTTCTTCGATCTCTTCTCTTCCCCTGGAAGGAGCCGCCTGAGGGCTCTCAGCTTGGCGCTCCTGGACCTCGGATTCTCCCTTGTTTCCTCGTCGGTTGCAACCAGGGGCTTTTTCGTCAGTCGCTCGAAAAGGACGTCGCCCTCTTTCCTTCGGGAGGCCTCCAGAAAGGATCGCTTCACGATGCGATCCTCGCCGGAATGGTACGAGAGAACCACGCACACCCCTCCGGGCGCCAGGTGGCAAAGGGCCTTTTCAAGTCCCTCGGAAAGGGCGCCCAGTTCATCGTTCACCGCGATTCTGAGGGCCTGAAACACGAGTGTGGCGGGGTTTCTGCGGGTTGTCCGGTTCCGGGGCGGGATGGATTTTCTGACGATATCCGCCAGTTGGGTCGTGGTCTCGATGGCGGTCTGGTGGCGCACCCTGCAGATCCTCCTCGCAATGGCCGCGGCTTTGGGCTCGTTGCCATATTCCCGAAAGATCCGCCGCAGCTCCTTCATGGGCCACCGGTTGACGATATCCCGGCCGGTAAGGGATTGAGAACGGTCGAAACGGAAATCAACCGGCCCTTCTTTCAAAAAACTGAATCCGCGCTCCGGATCGTCGATTTGAGGAGAGGCGACACCAAGATCGAATAATATCCCATCGAACCCCTTATCGCCCAGTCCGAGCTCCCCTGCTGCTCGATCCAGATCCCGGTACGAGAGGTGGAAAAGTCGCCAGGAATCCTCGGGCGCCTTCGCCTCTCGAAAAGAATGTCGGGCAAGAGTCAGCGAACATGGGTCTCTGTCCAAACCAACTATCAGTCCCCCGGGAACGATCCGCTTTTGGATCTCGACGCCATGACGCCCAGCACCAACGGTAGCATCCAGAACTCTCTTGCCCGGTGCGGGGGACAGAAAACTCAGCACCTCCGCCAGCATAACCGGCTTATGGATGCACAAATCTTTGTTCACCTGATACGAGCGCTCGGAGAACCATTTAAAGGCCGGGCAAAATGATTATGAAAGCCCCAACGGCCGAAAATTTCAGATTATTCGCTTGAGCAGACTGTCTTTGTTTACTACTGCGTGGTACCGTCGCACCTTCTGGAGCCGTAACAGGAGCATCTGCGGGAGAGAGAGAAGTAAGAGCGGGAGCAGGAGCTGGAACGGCAGCGGGATGCTTGAACGGACAACTGACAACTTGTATTCAATTTTCCATGGGGGCGATCCACTGGCTACGGGAGGGTTCGGCCGTCACCGGAACCCGGCCCTTAAATGGATCTCCGAACGATAATTGACCTCCTTTCTCATTCTTTTTTACTTGATTTATGAGCCTGATTGGCGATATCTCTTAATCTGGGTATCGTGGTTTTGGCGTAATTTTCCCAGCGCTCTTTATCCCAGACCTCCACGTGATCGTCAAAGCCCTTTAAATATACCTCTTTGGTGATCCCGGCATAGCCGCACAACTCGTCGCTCAATCGGAAACGCTTCTGGGAATCCAAAGTCTGAACCGTGGTGCAACCCTGGACCACGTTCAAAAGATCCATCATGTTCTGATCCAGAACCGGTTCTTTCTTGAACTGATCCAGGAACGCCTTGTAATTCTTCACGGGATAAACACCCACGGTGCCGTTGAGGCAGAGACCCACGATAAGGGTGCGATTTTCATCCTTGTACATGGTATCGAGGATTTTGACGTAATCGGGAGGAAAACAGACCCTTTTTTTGCTGTCCACGTTGTACTTGTAGCTCCCGAAGAAGGCGGTATTCACCGTGGCATTGCTCTTTGCATCGGATTTCTGAGCATTTTGGGAAACCTTTTCCACGAACCTAATCCCCATTTTTGTGGATGAACTTGGAGATATTCCCACATACTCCCACGATTCTGTCAACGACTTTTTTCATGCCATATTAAAAAAAATATCCCTTTTTCCCACTCCCCCCATATATCATGTATATTGGAAATATCCAAGATACAATATCTTGTATTTGATGCCTCGAAACGGGAATCAAACCCTGCCGGATTCCCTCCGGATCGGGGGACAGTCCATTCCATTGCATCCCCACGATCTCCCACAGGGACAGGGGTCGATTCTCAGGATTTGCGACGGAGCAGGTGGGGGAAATCCCCGGGACAGACGGGACAAACGGGGTTCCGGGCGAGGTTATGGTGGGCGCGAAAGCGTCTCAGGGGTTCTGAAAGGGCGATTTCCTTCAGGGCATGCCTCCCCAGCTCCCCGATCGCCGGTTGAAAGGGACAGAAGCGCACCTGGCCGGACGGCTCGATAAAAAGGGAGATCCGGGATGCCCTGCAATGGGGCGGCTCGAACTCTCCGAGCCCGGTGGCAGCCTTGAAATACTCCATCACCCTTTTCAGCTGTCTCCTGGCCACGTTCAGATCGAACAGCCAGGAGCGAAAGCATCGTTCCTCGAGCATCTCCCAGAAATCCCGCTCCAGGGCGGAAACCGCCTCCCTGTCCGGGAGGAGCCCGGGATGGAGGGGTTCATTGCACCTCTCGTTAAGAGGGGTTATGAACAGGTTGGCCGGGAAGAAATCGAGCCGGTTCAATTGGGCCTGTTCCGCAAAACGGACCGTATCCTCGATGGATGACAGGGTTTCTCCGGTGAGGAAACAGAAACCCCGGATGAATGGGGGGCGATGGGCACTACACAGGGCCGCCACGTCTTCTCTCAGGAGATCCGCCTCCTCCTTCCGGGGCTCGCCGGGTTCGAGGAGGTAGATCACCTCCCGGGCGTACCGGACAATGTCGTCCCGTGCCTCCCGCCCCTGTCCCGGTTTCAACCGGACTCCCAGGTGTTCCACCTTTTCAGAGAGTTTGCGGAGGATGAAAGGAAAGTCCGGGTGGGCCGGAGGATTATCCCCGAAAAGCGTAATGTTCCGGACACGGAAGAGTTCCGAGGAGACAGTCAGCGGGAGGATGAACCGTCGTGGGAGGAAGGAGGATTCATCGGGAGCGTTGTTTTCCCCGCGATTTCCGGGTGCCGGGCCATTCAGGCAGATCATGAGATTGGGGATTGGCTTTCGATCCTCGAAAAGCACCTGGGGATAGGGTGAGAAACCCGGATTTTCCACGGCAGGACCTCGACGGCTGAAAAATTACGGTTCCTGTCATAAATCAGGGGTAAGGGATGGGGCAAGGGAGAAAAGGGGGAAACGAGTAAAAGGACAATTATTGAATGTCTGTTTGATATGTGAAAGGGAGGATTCCAATGCCCTGAAATCTCTCAAGCCTGGAGCACCTCCGGTTTCTGATATAATCCGTTTGTGAAGTTCCAGAATCTCGGAGATCGACAGATAACGGATCATGCCAGCCGCCTGTAGAGATCTTTATTCCTGGAAAGAACCTTTCGTGTCGCCTTTTCAAAATCTTCATCGGTTCGGGAAATCAGATCTTCTATCGAGGCAATGACCAGATCTTCGATTTTCAGACCATATCGTTCCGCCTTTTCTCGAAGGACGGCTGCCCGGGAATCATCCAGTTTCAAGGTTAATGTGGTCATATCAATCTCCTTCAACCAACAATATCTAATATTGCTATGAAATCCGGAAGGGTGTCAAGGATCAAGGGATCAAACCCGAATCTTAGCTTCCGGCCCTTTTTCAGAGCGGGAAGGAGTGAATGTGATATTGACTCCTGTTATAAGATTCTGATATTTTATATTTATTCATGTGGGAGGATGAGTGAATATAATCATGAAAAATACAAGAAAAAAAAACAATTATGGAGAGATTGACCCGGATCGAGGACTCAGAGGATTTTGACAGAATATTCTGGCAAAAAGCGGGACACGAGGAACGTTTCTCCGCCGCCTGGGAAATGGTCAGGGAAGTCGATCTCATGAGAGGTGATAATGTCTGCCAATCAAGACTACAAAGAACTGTTCAGCAAATTAAATGGAGAAAAAGCTGAATATCTCGTTTATCATCGATAAACAGGATTTGATTCAATCAAAGAAATTCACCGGTCGCCCGCAGGATTTGTTGGATATCGAAAAGCTCCTGAAAATAGATAATAGTTTATAAAATCTCGCACGAAGTCACCAAGACACGAAGGATATGACAGAGGAAGAAATTGGAAAAATCGGAGAAGATTGGGGTCAGCCTCTATATTTAGCTATATTCAGGACAGGCACTTCAACACTCAAATTCCAGTACTGAATATTTTAATTGTGTTTTATAACGGAGAATTATTTGAACACTTTAGGGAGTCTGACCCCCCAAATTTCTGACCCCCCAAATTTAGGGGTAGGGAGATAGAGTCTGAGAGGAAGGGGGAGGGGGCTCGTTCCCCTTCCTCTCACGTTTCGATTAGGAAGGCGCGTTGAGTGAAACTCGATAGGCGCTCCAAATCTCTATTACTACCCACAGATTTTTTCAAAGAACCCTTAATATTTTCCTTGATAGGATTAATATTTTTTGCTTTAGTCCAGATCGGTCTTTTGAACCGAGCTAAGCGAGCATGAATGAATTCTGCGCGCAGCGCTTAGTTCAACAATTCAATTCAGCAGACCGCAAGCGGCTGCTGATTGTTACGTTAAAAGGGCCGGGGTCCACCATGCGAGGTCGCTTCGGTCTGACTACAATAATAGGAGGCAGCAGTATGAGAGTCATCTACATAGTATTGAGCGTTCTACTCGTTGTGATAGTTCTTCTCTTCTCACTCCAGAACAGAGCGGCCGTTACCGTCTTGTTTCTTAACTGGAGCGCGACACTTCCCGTAGCTATTCTGGTGATAGCAGCTTATTTTCTGGGTATGGTGAGTGGGGGAAGTGTGGTGGCGTTTCTGCGGCGTTCGCTTCAAGATGCGATAAAGAAGCCTGAGTGAGTGACAGAGCAGTAATGAGTGAATAAATGCTCAAAAGAACATAATTTAGCAAATCACCATCTTGGAAGGAATAAACACTGTGCGACTGTATCTGATCAACCCCTCCAACTCGCTTGCTATCATCATCAGAGCCATGGAGAGTCGCTGAAACCGATACCGCGTGTGGAAGCCGCTCAGCCTGATGATCAATCTTTACTACAGGAGTGCGATCTGTGTGGATTGCAAGGCATACGCGGACTTTCAGTGTCAACGGGGTCATAAGAACAAATTTGCAAGTATAGTGTAAGGAAAGGCGAGTGCCAGGCACATGCTAAGAGCAAGGAAATCTATAAGGCAGAATAAGTTTTCATGCCTGACGAGGCATATCAACGCACGACGTAAGGCAGCACGGTTGTTTGCGTTGATCACTCAACCGGAAACGGAAAAGAGAGTTGCAATGCTCTACATTACCGTTGTTGTTCGTATCATTTTGAAGTTCGGGAGGCTGCATGAAGCCTGAATCACCATTCTATGAACAAAGCCGTTTCGCTCGCCATTCTTGCCGGGGGTATCTTGCTTATCATCTTTGGCGTCAGCGCATCGAAGTCACTCAGTTCTGACATTTCTCGATTTTTCACCGGCTAACCTACCGACAAGGCGATCTGGATGCTGATCGGCGGAATTGTCACAGCCATTGTCGGAGCATTCGGTCTGCTTAGCAGTCTAAAGGGAAATTGATGGACATGAAGGCACAAGACGCCGAGCTCACCAAGCATGTTGCCAAGCGCGACGTGGTCATGAAATACCTTGGGCACTGGAGCAAGAGTCATGATTGACAACGTATCGAACTCACAAAGAAGTGGCGGCGGCCAGCCTTCGATGAAGCGCAAGTGGCTGAGAAGGCTGGCTATCGCGGGTGGGGCGCTTGTCCTCACGATTGCCGCCGCTGTCCTGGCCGGCAAGTATTGGCTTGTTCCTGTTGTGCTCCGGCAGCAGATTTCCGCGGCTTTACGCGAGCAGTGGGACGGTCAACTGACCATCGGCGCTGTTAACTTCAATTGGACAGGCCCATCTTATCTGCAAGACGTTGAATTGCGCGACGCCGCCGGCCGGGAGTGGCTCCGCGCAAAGTCCGTCAAACTGACGACGCGCGACTGGCCCGGACTGCATCCGGCGCTTGGCGAGGTGGCTGTCGAAGGTCTTGACCTGCAAGGATACTTTACAGACGGCGCGCTTCAACTCCCGCTCAAACCTGCTCCGCTGCAACAAGGCAAGAACGAGTATGTCGATCTATGCGCCATCACGATTCGGAACATGTCCATCGGCATCACCGTGGATGAGAACGCATTATCCAGCTGGGACGGCCTTCAACTCACCGTTCACCGTGAAGGGCAGAGTTATCGCGTCGAGCTGATGAGTACGACCAGCAAGCCCGGTGAAGAACTCTCTGTGAAGGGAACCGTGGAGGGCGGAACGCTGGAGGTCGACTTGAACATCGTCATGCAGCATACGGTCACACAGCAAGAGGCGGATGTTGGCTTTACGGCGCTGAATGCGCCATTCATCACGCAGGCGGATGGAAAGATTGATGTGAAACTGGACTTGCGCGGACGGCTCTCTGAGTTCCCCTCCTGCTCTACCATCAGGATTTCCGGCGCCATCGCATTGGCCGACGGGAGCGTGTCTGGCGCGGGCGGACCGCTCATCAAGAATTTAAGCGGGGAGATCCGATTCGATGGGCAGGCGCCCCTCAGCGCTGCGGGAGAATGGTCGGCGTCAATCTGCCAGGGCCAGGCGAAGGGCAAACTGAGAGCGATTGCCCAGGACGGAGGGGCGATCAACTATCGTTACCGAGTGGATGCGGACAACGTCAACTTCGATGAAATCGTAAAGGCCTTGGGCCACCAGACTGCCCGCAGAGGAACACTTCAGTTCATCTGCGCCGCCGATGGCCACACAGGAGATCGCAACGGTCCAGTGGTCAAGGGCTACATGTACCTTGCGGACGCGCATTTGGGCGACATGCCACTTCTCACCGGTCTATTCAATTTTATGGGTATTTCCCAGTTCGATGAGTTCCAATCCACCGACGTCGAGGCAACTTTTACAGTCAAAGGCCTTATGGTCACGATAAGCAAGGCGCGCGTGGCAAATGCGATCGCCGCGATCGATGTCGAGCCTGGCGGGCAGGTGGACATCGAGAAGCACTATATCGATATGTATGCAATTGTAGCGCCGGTCAAGCAACTGCATGATGTGCTCGCCTCGATCCCGCTCGTAAAACTCGTTGTGCACCAGCAAGATAAGCTGATGCGCGTGCGAATCCACGGCGACTGGGACGCTGAGCCTATGAGTCTCATCAGTAGCGAATCTTTTGAGGGAATTATTGATATCGGAAAGAGTACGGTTGGTTTTATTAGCGGGGTTGTATCCAGCGGCGGGCGCATAGGCAAGACCCTCTACAATGAATTCGGCGAAAGGTTCGATCCATAACATGACTCTTCCCTCTACAATTAAGTTTCCTTTAGACGGAAACACATCCACAAATGATGCCCTTGAATACGCCGAGAGCATCATCAACACCGTGCGTGAACCTTTAATCGTTCTGGACAAGGATTTGGTAGTGGTTTTAGCCAGTCGATCCTTCTATGAAGTCTTTAAACCATCCGGGGTCAGACGCCCTGAACTGTTCAAATAACTCCCCCTGATTTTATGAATGCAGGGGCCTTTTCGCGGCTCATTTTCTCCTCTTCCCAAACTCTGTGACCCTCTGTGTCCTCTGTGGTAAAAGGGATTGATCAACACCGAGTTCACAGAGAAAGACAGGGAGAATCATTTTAGACAGGATCAACAGGATCAACAGGATTTCATTCCAGAGGTGATATCGAGTTGAATTCTGATTTTTGTGCCTTTTGTGCCTTTTCGCGGCCAATAAATTCTCCCCTCTCTTTTCATCGGTGAAAATCGGCGAAATCGGTGGTTATACTTCTTTCCCTCTTCTCAGCGATCCCTGAGCTATGGCGAGAGAGATTCTTCTTTTTAACTCGCACGAAGGCACGAAGAAGAATCTTAACCGTGGAAATTCAAGTGTTACCTATGTCTTGGAACAACCCCGCTCACCGCTTACCGCTTGCCGCTCACCGCTCCAGTGCGACCCGGCAGGCAAATAATCAGGGGAATCCTATGGGGAGGACACAGGATGTCCTTAACTGACTTAACTGAGGAGTCTGACCCCGACAGATAAAGTAAGAAAATTAAGTAAATGAGCGCGTCTGACCCCGACAGCCTGACCCCGACAGCCTCGAAAGCCCGACAGCTGACCCCGACAGCCCCCGACAGCCTGACCGATTCCAAAAGCGAAAATGCTCACTTGACACAACACCAGCGGCATGGTTACGATAACCTGAATGTTTTTTTAAGGGTAGGAATACCGATATTGGTCGAATATAAAAAATGAAAGGTTCCATAAAGAAAGCGGCGATTGCTTTGGTTTTTACGGCGGCCCTGGCGGCGGCTGGAAACCTGGATGCTCAGGGAACCCAATTCAAAATCGCCAATCCCGAAAAAGGGTATCCCACAAAAAGGTTGGGAAGAGATGTTTCAGTGGACGGCGATACCCTGATCGCGGGCGCTCCCTATACGGATATGAATGAGATCGAATCCTCCGGCACGGCACTCGTGTTTCGTCGCGATGAAACGCAGGGATGGACTCTCGAAGCAGAACTGGTTCCGGATCTCGCAGATCCATTTGAGTTCTTCGGATGTTCCGTATCGATTTCTGGGGATACCGCCATTGTCGGAGCTTTCTCCCGAGACAGCCAAACCGGAGCCAGCTATGTTTTTACTCGAACCGGCGGCGTCTGGACTCAACAATCCAAGCTCACCGCCTCCGACGCAGCCGTGGGAGACCATTTCGGATGGTCTGTTTCGATCTCCGGCGACACGGCTGTTACAGGAGCGTATCTCGATGATCATGTCGTGGAGAATGCCGGCTCAGCTTACATTTTCACGCGGTCCGGAGAGGCATGGACCCAACAGGCCAAGCTGACAGCCTCCGATCCCGGAGTGGACGATCGATTCGCCTACTCGGTCTCGATCTCTGGAGACACCGCCATTGTCGGGGCCTTTGAAGACGATGACAATGGATCCAATTCCGGATCGGCCTATATTTTTTCCCGCTCCGGAACGGTCTGGACACAACAGTCAAAGCTCACACCCGACGATGGGAGAGAATTCGATATTTTCGGTTATTCGGTTGCGGTTTCGGGGGACACGGTTCTTGTCGGGTCCCCTGAAAGCGACCAGGGGGCAAGCAATACCGGAGCGGCCTATGTTTTCACCTGCTCCAGTTCGGTCTGGACACAGCAGGCCATGCTTCTTCCAGGCGACGCAGCGGAAAACGACGGCTTCGGCTTTTCCGTTGCCGTTACGGGCGACACGGCCGTGGTCGGGTCTATCAGTGATGACGAAAGGGAAATCGATTCCGGATCATCCTATGTATTCACTCGATCTGCCGAAACCTGGAATGAACAGGACAAACTCGTCGCGGAAGATGGCAAGAGTCACGACCAGTTCGGCAAATCGGTGTCCGTTTCAGGAGATACGGCCCTTGTTGGGGCATCGTATAATGATCATGACGGCTTGGATTCCGGTTCGGTATACGTGTTCACTCGATCCGGCGGCCTGTGGACTCATGAGGCAAAATTGGGAAGTGAATCCGCTGAAGGCGACGAATTCGGATATGCCGTTGAGATCTCCGGCGAAACAGCACTTATCGGAGCCCCCTTCGATGACTGTGAAGACAACGTGACCGGATCCGTTTATGTCTTTTCACAATCAGACGGAATCTGGACTCGACAAGCGAAGTTGACTCCCCCGAAAACGGATGATTGTCATTTCTTCGGTTCGTCCATTTGTTTTTCGAATGACACCGCCTTAATCGGGTCAATATTGAAATACTCCTTTGAATATAATTCCGGTCCTGTTTATATCTATACCCGATCCGATGGCTTGTGGGAGCAACAACAGAAGCTGACGTCACCCGATGCCGATCCATACAACTCCTTTGGAGTCTCCCTCTCCATTTCCGGAGATACGGCTGTTGTGGGGTCATGTTGTGACCAGGAGGGAGGCGCCCGCACCGGTGCGGTTTATGTGTTTACACGATCAGACGGGACTTGGACGGAAACGGCGAAATTGACTGCTTCCGATGCCGCGGACAACGATTTTTTCGGGTATTCCGTTTCCATTTCGGGCGACACCATAATTATCGGGGCGTATGGCAAAGATGGCACGGAGAGCGGCGAAGGCGCCGTGTATGTCTTTATTCAGTCAGGGGGCACATGGTCACAACAGGCGAAATTGACCTCAGGGAATCCAAAAGAAGGCGATCAATTCGGCTATTCCGTCTCTCTATCGGGTGACATTGCGGTCATCGGGATGCCGGGAAATATCCAGAGAGGCGCCTATATTTTCAAACGCACGGGTGACAACTGGATTCAGCATTCCCAATTAAGTTCCGATGATCTCGATTTCTATAGTTTCGGTTGCTCGGTCGACATCTCGGGAGACGCCATCATGGTTGGGGATCGCTCTCAACACAACCCTGTAAGCTGGGCAGGGGCGGCATACCTCTTTCTGCAATGCGGGAGCGAGTGGATACAGGAAGCCAAACTTACGGCATCAGACTCGGCGGAACACGACCATTTCGGTTTTTGCGTATCTCACGATTCAAAGACAGCCCTCATTGGCGCCCCCTATAAAGACGATCCGGAAGATTCTTCAGGCGCGGTTTACGCATTTGATCTTCTCAGCTATCGCAGCTCAGCCAGGGTCTGGAATCTGTATGAATAAGGGGAAGACGGAGCAGGTGTCCCGGTTCATTGTGAACTTGACAGATCACGTCCGGGGTGAATTCGCGGATCTGAAGATCTTTCCTTATGAAATTCGGATATAATGTTCCTTTTTATCTCGCACGAAGACACGAAGAAGAATCTTAACCGTGGAAATTAATCAGACTTTTCTCCTCTTCCCAAACTCTGTGTCCCTCTGAGTTCTCTGTGGTAAAAGGGATTGATCAACACCGAGTTCACAGAGAAAGAAAGGGAGAATCATTTTAGACAGGATCAACGGGATCAACAGGATTTCATTCCAGAGGGGATATCGAGTTGAACTTCATGAATCACGACACGCCTTAGGGAATGGCGGGCGCATCCTGAGGAGCCCCTGGATAACTCGTTCTCCGGGGTCTCCTCCCGATGCGACCGTGTTTCGATCTTTATCGAAACCGTGATTCATTCACTATTCCGTGTGTTCCGTGATTTCCGTGGTGAAATCTCTTTTATACCCGGCTTTTTTCAAGCTTTCTCCCTCTGTCTCAACTCTGTGTTTACGGTGGTAAAAAGGATTCATCACCAACGAGCACACAGAGAAAAACAGCGGCAATCTGAGAAGAATCTAATTCGCGGAAAAGGGACTAATCTCTGCAAACTCTGTGATCTCGAAGATATCTCCTTTCCCAGAGGAACCCATAATTATATCTCAAATCCGGTCAATCCCGTTCATCCCGTCGAGAATATTTCTTCTGGCAGAAAACCTGATGTTTTTTCACTTGACCCTTTTATTAGCATAACTGACCCCAACAGGCTCGACAGCAGCCCCGATAGCCGGTTCGTTTTTCAGGAACGGCGGGAATCGATATGATCTTTCAACCAGTTGGATAATTGCCCACGCGTTAATTTCCCGGATGCCAGATCAAGCATCAGACGCTCCTGCCCATCGATATCAGCCATTATTTCGTATCCGTTCAGGAGGAGAAATATTTCCATGCAGGCATGCCCGATCCTCTTGTTTCCATCTACAAAGGGATGATTTATAACCAGGGAAAAACACAGGGAGGCCGCTTTGTCTATCAATTCGGGATATAGATCCGACTGATTGAATGTCTGTTTGATATGTGAAAGGGAGGATTCGACTGCTCTGAAATCTCTCAAGCCCGGAGCACCTCCGGTTTCTGATATAATCCGTTTATGAAGTTCCAGAACCTCGGAGATCGACAGATAACGGATCATGCCAGCCGCCTGTAGAGATCTTTATTTTGGGAAAGAACCTTCCTGGCCGCCTTTTCAAAATCTTCATCGGTTCGGGAAATCAGATCTTCTATCGAGGCAATGACCAGGTCTTCGATTTTCAGACCATACCGTTCCGCCTTTTCTCGAAGGATTGCCGCCCGGGAATCATCCAGTTTCAAGGTTAAAGTGGTCATCTCAATCTCCTTCAACCAACAATAATCAATGCTGCTATGAAACCCGGAAGGGTGTCAAGGATCAAGGGAGCGAATTTAAGACCAGGAAGGAGTGAATGTGATATTGACTCCTGTTATGAAATTCTGATATTTTAAATTTATTCCTGGTGCGGGATTGACGAATATAATCATGAAGATTAAAAGAAAATAGGCAATCCATGATGGCTTATTGGATTACTGCAGCCCCAGATAGACGATAATATCCGCAATGTTTATCCTGCCGTCATTATTCAGGTCATAAAAGGGAAATTTCTCCGGCTTTATTCCTCCGGGTCGTCGCGCCAGGATATGGTTGACCATGTCATCTTTTTTAACCTTTGTCACCTTGACTGATCCCGGGGAATAGACCGGAACGGCTGGATTGATCCCATCGTTTATTATGGAATAAATCCAATAGATGCCTTCGGGGACTTCGGATGTGTTCCAGGAATACCGATCCGTTTCATCGTCTTCCTCGATCCCTCCGGCAATGAACATCCCTTCAGTGCCGGATGTGAGTGTATTGTAATGAAGGGAGATGAGCGCGCTACTGTCGGGATCGGAGTCTGTCCATGTTATGATAAAAGTATTTGTCGTGGGTTCCTCGAGGGATGCCGGAGACGTGATCTGGATCACGGGAGGTTCGTTATAGGGAGTGGGTGTGGGCTTGACCAGTTTGGGCCCGGAGCCGGACAACTCGTTGGAAGTCCAATCCCATTTATCGCGTGCCTCGAAAGAATAGGAATAATCGTCGCCGAGTTCGAGAAGGGCTGTATTCATGTAGTAGATCGCGCCCGTGTTGTACTCGCCGGATTCTCGAATCATGATCCCCGGACTCCAGGAAAGTTCTTCACCGCCTTTGAAGATATGGACCTTCGGATACCCGATTTTGGGCATGTCATTATCTGGATCCGTATATTTGATCTTATAGACATAGAGGGATTCCGTGGTTCCCTCATCTGGCTCGAGGCCATCGCTCTCGAAACCGATCTCGCCGGTAAAGGAAAGAGTGGGTGTGGTATTGGGCACATCCGGCGCATCGATGGTTTTTGTGGGATCTCCCGTTGCAGGAGCGCCCCACTCGTCATACGCCTCGAAGAAATAGGAATAATCCTCTCCCGGGGTGAATTGCCTTGTGAAGGTGTATATGGCGCCGGTTTCGTAGTCACCTGAATCGTACGTCATGGAAAAGGGACTGCTGGTAATATCGACGCCTCCCTTCTGGATGTGAACCTTGGGATACTTATCCTCGGGAGGCTCGTTATCCTTGTCCTTGTATTTCACCTTGTAAATGAAAGTGGTCGCCAGGGGCTCGCCCGTTTCAGGATCGAGCCCGTCATTCAAATAGCCTCGTTCCCCGGTCCAGGAGAGCGTGGGGTTGGGATTGTACCGGGCGTACTTGAGGTCTCCGTTTGTGGCGTCATAATACGAGATATGGGCATAGGATTGGGAATCCAGGGCATGGGCGCATTCGTTGCCCACATCGCCCGATGAATCAACATCAGAGACATTCCAACTTCCAAAGAGCGGTTTGGTTGCATAATGGAGATTCCCTGCCCTGTCATTGGCAAAGGCAATGGTGGGAAGATCGAGTGTGTTGGACAGGGCCAGGGAGGTATAACCGACATTGCCTAAAAGTGAAACCGGGATTGTCACGATATTCCATTTCGATCCATCCCATGAAGCATACCGAACATCCCACCCCCAATCCGTGACAACCTGATATCCGAACCAGTAGGAAATCCTCGGATAATTATTGGAATTAAGGGCAAGGGAAGGATAGTAACCCGTGGCCTGGTATGTTAACAAATCCTGATCCACGGTTTCAACCAACCAGGTCGCATCGGGCTTTTTCGCGTATTTCAGGTAATCGGAGCTCCCGGGACTTTCGAAGAAGGCGATATGGGGCTTTTTATTGGAATCGAGGGCGATGGAGGTATATCCGTTGTTATGCCAACCCAGGTCCGTATCGACCGTTTCAATGATCCATGTATCGCCCGGTTTGGTGGCATATTTGATTTTGCCCTTGGAGCCATTATCGGTGAAATAGGAGATGTGGGGAATGTTTATATCGAGGGCGATGGATGTGCATTGACCCGCCCGGTCTTCGGTATCCACCGTGGTATAGCTGAATTTGCCGCTGACTGAATCTTTCCTCGCGTATTTCAGGCTGGTGTTGGTGGCGTCGTAGTATGATATATGCGGCATGTTCAGGGAATCGAGGGCGATGGATGTATATTGACCGACGTCATCCCCGGAATCGATGGTCACGATATCCCAGTCGGTTCCGGTCCAGTGGGCATATTTGAGGTCGCCGTTTGTGGCGCCATAATATGAGATATGCGGCCTGTCAAAGGAATCCAGGGCAATGTCCGAATGCATCCCCATGTCGCCGGCGGCATTGACCGTATCGATATACCAATCCGCGAGCGATATCGAGCAAAGAAGCATGAGGCCCGAAAGAAGAAGCATCCACTTGAAAAGCGGAGCTCCTGATTTGAGAAAACAGCCGCATTCTTTCATAACCCGACTCCTGATAAGAAATTGGGGATATTATTAAAAGCTAATATACCCTGGCTTTCAGATGTTCAAGAAATATTTAAAAAGCTTGCACCTTTCTTCGAATTTTTCAGATAATATCGCGTTTTCTTTTTCGAAAGAGATAACCTGGAAAGGGGGGCTTTGAAATGGCCACATTTTTCATGTTCGGGAAGTACTCTTCCGAAGCGGTCGAGGGGATAAGTGCAAAGCGATCGGAGCAAAGTGTCGAGCTCATGAAAAAGTTCGGGGGGGAAATCAAATCCATGTACGCCCTGATGGGGGACAACGATCTGGTTCTCATTGTCGATCTCCCCGGAATAAAAGAGGCGATCAAGGCGTCCGTTGCCCTGAGCCGGATGACCGGCGTTGCGTTTTCCACCTCCCCCGCCCTGTCCGTCGAGGAATTCGATAAAATGATGGGCGAGATGTAAAGGCGCCGGGGAGAGGCAGGCAAAATTCGCAAAAAGATATTTTTTCAAACTTCACACTTAACACTTTCCCCTTCTTCCCCCGCTCGCCGCTCGCCGCTCCCCCATCTCTGTGGTAAAAGGGATTGATCACCACCGAGTTCACAGAGGAAAACTAAGAGAAACTTTTTGGACAGGATCAACAGGATTTCTTTCCAGAGGGGATAACCAGTTGAATTCCATGAATCACACCACGCCTTTGGGCGTGTCGGGCGCATCCTGAGGAGCCCCTGGATAACTCGTTCTCCGGGGACTCCTCCCGATGCGGCCGGGTTTCGATAGAAATCGAAACCGTGATTCATTTACTATTCCGTATGTTCCGTGGTTAATATTCTTCGTGGCTTCGCCTGCCGCGCCATAGTTACGTCGTAAGCGTAACGAAGGCGGGTGGCTTCGTGCGAGAATATTTTAAATCCGGTCAATCCCGTTCATCCCGTCGAGAATATCTCTTCCGGCAGGAAACCTGATGAATTTTTTGTTGCAATGTGCTATATTACTTTTCATTATCATATATCAATGTTTCGAACTTGTGAAATCTGAAATCGATGCTTTGAAGGAGATCATGGGAGCAGCATTGCCCATGGCCTTCACATTGCGAAGAAAACTTGGAAACAATGCGGAAAGGTGTTGGTTGTAGTGATAAAAATCAGGCTCAGGATTTTGAATAACTGATTTAACTGAGGTGTCTGACTCCGACAGATTTGACCCTGAAAGTCGACAGATTCGGCTTTAGATTTAAGTGCCACAATGGTTGAATTATCTCATCATTCGATAGTAGTTCCCCCTCTATCCGTTAATGTGAAGTTCACGCCATTTGTAAACTTCGCAATGCAGCAAAACGCTTTTCCACTGCTTAGTTCACTCTCTGTGACGAACTCCTCAGACAAGAAGGCAACTCATGTGGTGGTCCGTGTATGGAGCAACCCACCAATTTTACATGAGAAAAAGTTTAGGGTGGATACGGTTAGTCCCAGAACTAGCTACGCTTTCTCGGATCTATACCTAACTCTCTTGCAAGAGCCCCTCCGAAAACAAACCGAACGAGAAGTGGGACACCTGTGGATCGAGATCGCCGCTGACGGCGTTCCTCCCAGTCAGCAGCCACTCCCTCTCTACGTGCTAGCCTACAACGAGTGGTTCGGCATCTCTTCACTTCCAGAGATCCTCGCTGCGCATGTACTTCCCAACGACCCGGTCGTGGAGTGTGTACTGGCTGAGGCGTCTAAGCTGCTCTTAGATAATACAAAGGATTCTTCATTGTCGGGCTACCAAAGAGGTGGCCCACGTGTAGCATACATCCAGGCTGCCATGATCTACCTAGCAGCAGCACGCCAGAAGATAAACTATATCAATCCTCCGGCTAGCTTCGAGCAGAGCGGGCAGAAAATAAGAACTCCGGAGCACATATTGGATAGGAAACTCGGCACATGTATGGACACAACCATGTTCCTCGCTGCATGCTTCGAGCAGGCTGGACTTCGACCAGTGATAGTTCTAATGAAGGGGCACGTCTTCCTTGGAGTATGGCTTGTGGATAAGTCCTTTGACGAAACTGTGACCGGCCACGCATCGATCCTCCAAAATCGGATTGATTTGGGCGAGTTCATAGTCGTTGAATCGACAGGGATTACAAAAACGCCACCTTTGAGCTTCAAGATTGCAATGGATAAGGCGAAGTCTTGCCTCCAGACCGAGAAATGCTTTCACTTTGCGGTGGACGTTAAGGCCGCACGCAAGATAGGCATCCGCCCGTTATCGCTGACCGAGAAGATTGGTGGATCGACGAACGATGACACAATTCCTGGTAGAGATGCTGGGGACATCGGTGAAAAAATAGTCATTCCAGAAGAGGTTGTGAAAGCTGGTGCCACAAGAACGACATGCCCACCGCGCGGTCAGGAAAACGCCACAGACCGTATTACGCGATGGAAAAACAGTCTTCTCGATCTCAGTTTACGGAACCGCCTACTTAATTATAAGGAAACCAAAAGATCAATCCCGTTTCTATGCCCCGATATCGCGGGATTGGAGGATGCGTTGGCAGCAGATAAATCTTTTCGTGTGCGTCCTAAACCGGATGCCTGGGGGGATTCCGACCCTCGCGACGCCATCCTGCACCATGAGCAAGCGGGTGGAGATGCGCCAGCCGATTACTTACGGGAGGAGATGTCTCAAGGGCGGTTACACTCTGCCTTGACGAAGAGTGAACTCGATGTCCGTCTCACAAAAATCGAGCGCGCTGCCCGATTGGGAATGGAGGAGGGAGGCGCGAATACGTTGTTCATGGCCCTCGGTTTTCTGGTTTGGACGGAGACAACGACGAGTGAAATAGAGCGCTTTGCGCCGATATTACTAATACCCATGAGCATCGAGCGAAAGTCAGTTCGCGACGGGTTCAGAATACATAGGATTGATGAGGAGTCTCGTTTCAATATCTCGCTGCTCCAAAAGATCAAGGTGGACTTCGGCATCTCCATAGACAACCTGGATCCTCTCCCCGAAGACGAGTCAGGTATAAACGTGCCAAAAATCCTTCGAACCATCCGCGAGGCGATCAAACACGAACCGCGCTGGAAGGTAGTGGAGAAAACCAGTCTAACTATACTCACATTCTCCCGATTCCTTATGTGGGTGGACCTAGATGTGAACGCCGAGGAACTCAAAAAGAACTCTATAGTCTGCCACCTGATAGAGACTCCGAATGAACGATTCGAACCGGGTGAATCGTTTCCCGACCTGGATACACTTGACGATCGGTATCCTCCATCAGTGACGTTCTGCCCGCTCCACACCGACTCCTCCCAGCTACGTGCCGTCTACGCAGCGGCGCAGGGTCGATCCTTCGTGTTACAAGGCCCGCCAGGTACAGGGAAGTCTCAAACGATCACAAACCTAATCGCCCACTGCCTGACAATAGGGAAGCGGGTATTGTTCGTAGCTCAGAAGCGTGCGGCGCTTGAAGTTGTGCACAAGCGCCTGACAGATGTCGGACTCGGTCCCTTCTGCCTGGAACTTCACTCGAGCAAGACGACGAAAGAGTCTTTTCGGTCGCAAATGCGCGAAGCGATAGCAGTAGCTGGTAGCGGATCCAGCAAATGCTGGGAGGAGGAGACAAACCTCTTATCCAATAAGCGGAGGAAGTTGAACAACTACGTACGTGCACTTCACAAGCCCCGTTCGTTCGGAAAGAATGCCTACTGGGTCATCTCTAGACTCATTGGCCATAGGAATGAACCGAAGGTTAATCTGGACCTCGACGATTCAGAGGCGATGACGGGCGAGGATTTCGAACGGATGAGGACCGCAGTGCGCGAGTTGGCCGAAGCTACGCGCATCTCAGGTGAACCCGTGGAGCACCCGTTGGGTGCAGTTAGGCTATCCTACTGGATATATGGCATCGAGGATGACGCGAATAAGGCAATCCAGGCTGCCGAGGATGCAATCCAGAATCTTAGGTATACGGGTTCGTTGGTTCTAACGGACCTTGGACTAGAGATCGAGGCGGCATCGTTTTCCGAACTAAAACTAGTGAGCAAGCTGACTACTCTTCTGGAGACCGTACCAATCGTAACCCAAGCAATTCTGTCAGAGCCTGACTGGAAAAAAACACGGTCCGAGCTGACCGAGTTGATCGAGCTGGGATTCAGGTGCGCCGCGAGGCGTTCGACGCTGCTTGAGACCAACACAGAGGGCCTCCTTGCGATGGACCTTCATGCCTTGATAGAGAAATTACAGTCGAGAAAGAAATCATGGTTCTGGAAAAAGTGGCGCATGGGAGTCTTCGTCCGGAAGTCCTTACAGCCAGTCCGAAAGGATGGAATGAAGCCAAAGGACCTAACAGCCCTGGAGGAGGAACTTGGACAGGCGCTTATAGTAGTAAAGGATATCGCAAAGCTGGATTCCCAGCGTGAGGTTCTATCCCGGCTCTTCGGATCTTTCTGGCAGGGACTCGAATCCCAGTGGGATGAGCTGCGACGTATCATGGTTTGGGTGGACAGGTTTCGCGTGCTCCTTGATCGCGCTCCAGGTGTGGACGTTGATATAAAGATGAAGACAAGATCTGCGTGGAAGAGACTTGCTACTGAGGGATACGACTTGTTTGTCAATGGCGATCCTGCATCACAGCATGCGCAGGCTTATCGTAACGCCCTCCAGAACGTCGAGGGTACACGAGCGAAGATTGAAAATCTCCTGAATATGGACACCCGCATAGCCTGGGGCAACGATGATGACAAGAGGATGATAAAGAAGGCCAAAACGACCCTTCATAATCTAGCAACGAACCTATCTAGCTTACGAAAGTGGTCGCACTACCAAGCTTCGCGCGCGGTGGTAGTGGAGAATCGCCTTGTCAAACTTGTGGAAGCACTTGAGCGCGGGGATATCGGAGTTAACCAGCTGGAAACAGTGTTCGAGCATTCCTTCGCCGAGTGGTGGGCACGGACCGTTTTGAAATCGATACCTTCCCTTGCAGGATTTATAGGGGAGCAACACAATATGAATATTCTGGAGTTCCGTGAGCATGACGCCAGGATCGCCGACCTTACCAGAAAGGAGACCTTCGCAAGGATCGCAAGCAGGATACCGCGAGCGGCGGTAGCTGTTCAGCGAACTTCCGCCAGATCCGAGGTCGGGCTGATTCAACGGTTCGCTCGAGGTGGGCGAAAGACGATCCGGCGTATCTTCAAAGAGTGCCCCAACGCTCTCGCCAAGTTCAAGCCCTGCGTTCTTATGAGTCCTCTGTCAGTAGCTCAGTTCATAGGCGCGGATTTTCCGAAGTTCGATTTAGTCGTGTTTGACGAGGCGTCGCAGATGCCGACATACGACGCTATCGGCGCTATTGCACGCGGAAACCAACTCATCGTAGTTGGCGACTCCAGACAGTTGCCCCCAACGAGATTCTTTGAGCGTCAAAAAGGGGATGATGAATACAATGAGGATGACCTGCCCGAGGAATTGGAGAGCATCCTGGAAGAGTCGGAGGCAGCGGGAATAAGGGCCCTGCGCCTAAACTGGCACTACCGCAGCCGCCACGAGAGCCTAATCGCCTTCAGTAACCATAAATACTACGAGAATCGGCTCCACACCTTCCCGGCCGCATTCGCTAAGCACCCTCGGCTCGGGGTAAGGTGGTGCGATGTTCCGGAAGGGGTGTATGATTACGGAAAGTCACGTACAAATCGCAAGGAAGCTGAGGCGGTTGTTGCTGAGATAGTCCGGAGATTGTGCAACCCACAGGAGCAGAACAACTCCTTGGGTGTAGTTACCTTCAGCCAGGCACAGCAGAGCCTCATAGAAGACCTCTTGGATATTGCACGGAGTGAGTACCCGGAAATTGAGACATACTTCACAACGGTCAGCGAACCGGTTTTCGTTAAGAATCTGGAGACGGTACAAGGTGACGAGAGGGACGTTATCTTGTTCTCGATATGCTACGGACCGGACGCTACCGGAGTTATCCGCATGAACTTCGGTCCATTGAACAATGAGGGTGGCGAGCGTCGGCTCAATGTTGCCATCACCCGAGCGCGTAAGCAGCTTCTAGTCTTCTCGCGGCTTCGGCCAGAGCAAATTGACCTCTCCCGAACCCAAGCTACAGGCGTACAACACTTACGGGCTTTCCTTGAATACGCGAAGCGCGGTCTATCGGCTCTTATCCAAGAGGTTTCACACGCTACAGGTGAGGTAGAGTCCTTCTTTGAACAGTCGGTCCTGGATGAATTGACAAAGCGGGGATGGCGCGTTGACTCGCAGGTTGGCTGCTCAGGATATCGGATCGACCTCGCCGTCCATGATCCTGATGCCCCCGGTAGGTACATCTTGGGCGTGGAGTGCGACGGAGCGAACTACCACAGCGCAAAGTCAGCGAGAGACCGTGACCGGCTTCGGCAATCGGTGCTGGAGGGGCTTGGTTGGCAGCTTCACCGCATCTGGTCTACCGACTGGTGGCTTCAGCGTCCAAAGGAGATGGCCAAACTCGAACAGGTGCTCAAGCTGGCAAAGCAGAAGTCCGTAGCGTTAGACTACATTGACCTAAGTCCACCGGCAAACGCCCCCTCGGAACACGCTCTAAGTAATATTCCCGGTGGGCAGAATATGAACCAGCGGTTCGCAAGAGAAGTAGAGGCTGTTGAGATAAAACCAATCGACCCCATATCGGTCATTGTCGAACTTCCGGGGCAGTCGGTCTACCGGCGTTACAGGACGGTCAACCAAACCTTATCTGGCGAGCTTAACGATACGGCTGACATTCGTAAGGTGTACGACTTGGTCAAGGTGATCGTCGACACTGAGGCCCCACTTCTGTTCGATGCCCTCTGCTCCGAGGTTGCGTCCACCTGTGGTCTACAAAGGGCAGGAAAGCGCATTCGCGAGGTTGTAAGTAATGCTGTGAGGAAAAATGGTCTTCCAGTCCGCCACTCAGGGAAACGCGAGTTCGTCTGGACGAAGCAGCTGCTAGAGAAGCCATACGAATGTTTTCGCATCCCCAGTGATAGCGAACCTAAGTCGCGCTCGGCAGAGGAAATCTGCCCTGAGGAGATCGCCAACGCGGCTGCCCAAGTACTAACAATGCACATCAGCATGTGCCAGAATGACCTTACGCGAGAGACCGCCAAAGTATTCGGCATCAAACGCCTTGGTAAAAAAGTGCGGTCATTCTTCAAGGAGGGTATCGAACTCTTTAAAAAAAAAGGCGGGTGTCGTGTCGAGGGGGATAAAATTATCTCACAATGAGCGAGCTGTCGATAGTGGGAGCGAGATAGAAGACACGAAAAAGAAGTTATTTTACGTTTTAATGTCTGAACAACCTTTCTTATAATTAATTCAATCATTTGTGGTCAGGCTATCAGGATCAGGAATATTAATAAAAGGGTCAAGTAGTAAATTAGTTACCTTCCAGTTCCGACTTTGACGGAATTCCACCAATATCTCATAATGCCAATCTCTCACGCCATAGCGTTTGAAATATCAAGCATTTCTTTCATCTCGATAGAGGCGGTTAATCGCGGCTGATATGTTTTTGAATCTATTGAATGCATTCCCCGCTCCCCCACTCAACAGCCAATCCCTGACCCCCGCAAGCCGCTTTTGTCGCGGCGTAGTTCCGAAGCTTGCGAGGGACGAAGACGGAAGCCACCCCCCCCAAGAATGTCCGTTGACTTTTTATGCGGCAGTGGATAGAGGTCGTGTCATTATTCTTTAAGGGGTGACAATGTTGAAAAACCTGCCTGTCAAAACGGGTTGCCTGATCCTGGCAATGATCTTTCTCCAGGGATGCGCGATTGTCATACTCCCGAGCCTCAAACCTCGGAAAAGCCCGCTGGAAGAGGTTGTCCTCGAGGAACCACGGGGGTGGTTCACACGGGATAAGGTGCTTCTTCTGGATATTTCCGGGGTGCTGACCGCCGGAAAAACAGGGGGGATTTTCGGCTCCTCTCATAACACGGTGGATGAGCTGAAGGAGGCCCTCCGAAAGGCGGAATCCGATCCCCGGATCAGGGCGGTGGTCCTCCGGATCGATACTCCGGGGGGCGGGGTGACGGCCTCGGACATCATATACCGCGAAATCCGGGAGTTCCGGGAAAGAACGGGCAAGCCCGTGATCGCGCAGATGATGGGAATGGCGGCCTCGGGCGGGGTGTATATCTCGATGGCCGCGGATCGGATTTATGCCCATCCCACAACCCTCACGGGGAATATCGGCGTGATCTCGGTGTTTCCCCGTCTCGAGGGACTCGCCGGCAAGATCGGAATGGACGTCCGGGTGATCAAATCGGGCGATAAAAAGGACATCGGCTCGATGTGGCGCGATTTCACACCGGAGGAACGCCGCATCCTGCAATCGGTGATCGACGAGTATTACGGAAAGTTCCTGGAGGTTGTTCTGGAGAGCCGCGGGAACGCCGGATCGAGCAGGCTGAGGGAGATCGCGGACGGCCGGGTCCTGACAGCGTGGCAGGCCCTCGAGGCCGGTTTGATCGACGGGGTCTGTTACCTCCCGGAGTCGATCGAGAAGGCAAAAGAAGAGTCCGGAATTTCCGACTCGGTTGTGGTTACATACAAAAGGAGACACGAATACAGGGAGAACATTTATTCCCTCCATGGGAGCGAGGCGCCGTCGGCCCGGACCCAGATCGGCCTTTTCAACGTGGATGCGGGAGGGGTGTCGATGGATACCACCCCGCGGTTCATGTACCTGTGGGCCCCCTGAGAATAAAGTGCTCACCTCCCGCTTTTATTCCTATCTTCGTGCTCATACTCGTACTCGTTCTCGTAATCGTAATCGATCATTTTCCCAAAATTCAGATAGGATCTTGAATCAGTAAGAGAGGAATGTGAACTCGATTTTTGTATTGGGAATGTCTCGTAATCGTAATCGTACTCGTACTCGTAATCGTAATCGTAATCGATCATATTCTTAAAATGCAGATAGGATCTTGAATCAGTAAGAGAGGGATGT
>Ga0272442_10001476_pt1 | contig 35754 bp, 26 predicted proteins | sample SSMForm2O_FD_200262 | JGI IMG/M metagenome (GOLD analysis project Ga0272442, IMG submission 200262) | Marine sediment archaeal communities from Little Sippewissett salt marsh, Falmouth, MA, United States - SSM-Form-2O | ecosystem: Environmental > Aquatic > Marine > Wetlands > Sediment ... | reverse complement strand
TCTCAATAATGACTCCGGCTTCCGCTGCACCTGCACCTTCGACCTGTCACCTTCACTGCTGACCGTATCTGGTCGTGCTCAAATTATCTTGTTTTTTGTCGCAGTTGAGATTGATTAAGCCGCTAATGCCAGCGAAGACGGCTAGTCGGGGCAGCCGCCGGGCAAGGGATCCCAGAGCGAGTTGTCGCCCGGGCCGAACCAGCCGATATCAAACTTCGTTGACTGCGGGCCGCCCTCGGTGGTCAGCCTGCAATCTGAAACGTGCCCGTCGCACCAGACCACGTTCGCCTTGCCGTTGTGCCGGAAATGGATCGACGGCTGCGCGGTCCCCGACTCCACGGGCGGATTGCCGCTGACGAACTTCGGCGCCTCCGCGAAGGAATACTCTATGAGGTACTGCGGATTCCCGTAGGGCTGCGGGAAAGCCGTGTCGCAGAACATCACCGTCTTACTCGGATCGCAGATCGAGCCCGGCCCCATCCCCCACTTGTAGGCGTCCGCCGACGAACCATCGAGATAGACGCGGCTCCCCACCCCCCGGATGTTGTAGCCATAGCCCCCGCAGCTCGCCTCGAACGCGTTGGCCGCGTTGTCGGTGCGATATTGCCGGAACGTGGGACAGTCGCGTATCCCCGACGTTCCCAGGTAGGGCGCGAGCGGGCCCTTGGCGGCCTCGAACGGCGAACCAGTATCCGGCCGCGTGCCGTGCCATCTCTTGAGGTTCGTCGTCCATATATCCTCCGCGGCAGCAACGTAGCAGTCGAAGTCATCGGCGTACATCACGTTGGCCAGGTACAGCTGCCGCAGGTTGCTCTTGCACCTCGCGCTCCTCGCCGCTTCCCGCGCGGCCGCGACGGCGGGCAGGAGCAGCGACGCGAGCAGACCGATGATCGCAACCACGACCAGAAGCTCGAGGAGCGTGAATCCTGCTGTTCGGTGTTCGGTCATTGACTGACGGTGATTCTGTAGAACCCGTGGTTCATTCCCAGATTATCGTTCGTATAAGAGTTTACCGGCGGCGTTGCGGGCACCGTATCCAGCACCGTGAACGGGGTCATGAGGTTCGTGCCGTGCGTGATCTCGTAGACGCGGTTCGATACGCTCAACCAGGTGATAACAAAGCCGGACGTTTCGTTCGTGCCGCCGATCTCGAGCTTGCTCGCGCCGTTGGTCGGCACCGTTCCCGCCAGCCACTCGCCGTAGCTGGTCATGCCGTCCTCGTCCGTGTCCGCGCCGGCGACGGCATTCGTCGCGCCGCTGTAGTGCTCTGCCTCCCACTCGTCCGGGATCCCGTCGCCGTCGGTGTCCGCGATGATCTCGATGGCCCGCATCGTGCTACCGGTCACGCCCGCACCGTCGACGACGTGAAGCGTCAGGGCGTGCGGGCCAACCGACAGCGCGTCAACCTTGACCAGCGTTCCCGTGGCAACCACGCCGTTCACGTCGGACTCCCAGTAGACGTTGTTTGTCAGCAACCCGTCTTCCCTGTCCATCCCGTCGCCCATGAACGTCACCTCGTTGCCGACGGCATACTCGCCGCCGTTGACCGGCGTCCGCATCCGCGCCACGGGCGCGTCGTTCGCAAACACGGCATGGATTGTCTGGTTGCTCGTCACGTTCGTGACGACAACCGGCGACCCGGCGCCGACCGAAACCTCATCCACCAGCACGTCGGCGATATGGTAGTGCGCGTCGGGCGTGATGGTGAACGACCGGTCGGTATTTTCGGCGACGTAAACGGTGCCGTCCGGAGAGATGGACCCGTTCGGCCCTGCCGATGATGCAACGACATGGCTCGTATGCAGCACCCCGACAGCGTCCAGGTCCACGCCCGCCGAGTTGGTGGTTGGATAAGGGTCGTAAATCACGTTACCGAACGAATCCGTGCAGCTACCGTCTCCGGGGATATCGACGATCTTCGCGTATTTCACATTGTTCACGTCGAGCAGCGGCGAGGCGTCTTTGAGCTCGTCCAGGTCGAACGGCGTGCCGTAGCCCGCACGGTACTTGCTGCAATAGCCGTCTATCGCGGTGGGATCCACGGCACCGCCGAAGAACGGAACCGGGTTCGTCGTCATCGAGTGGTTACGGAAGCGGAAGAAGTTCACACCGTCGCTCGATACTTCAACGTAGCCAAGATCGAGAAACGAGTCGTCGAACGAGTTCTCGAAGACCGCGAAGTCGGAGCCGGCGCCGTTGCCTATGCGGGTATCGAAAGTCATGGTGATCTCGCCGCCACGTCCGAGGCAGACGATCTCGGTCGTTATGCCGGACGCCTTGCCCACGGCATTGCCGGGAGTCTGCCACTCGGGATTGCAGCCGGTCCCGACGTTGTAGCCGGTCCAGCCCGCGGCCCAGTCGATGAGCTCGGCGTCATCCATATGGACGGCGGCGGTACCGGCCTGGCCGGCGGCCGGCTCGTATGCAAAATCGACCTGCAACCCGTCGAGCGCGAAGTAGGACGGGGTATTCATGCCATACATCCCGGTGTCGCTGGAACTCATCGAGAACTCGAGAGTCTTGACCGCGGCGCCCATGCCGCTGAGGTCAACCCAGGTCCAGTCGCCGACGATGTAGTCATTGGCGTTATTGGTGAAACGGTAGTCGGCGAGGTAGAACCGGTTGGTGCCGACCGGCGCACCCGATTCGTCACATCCGACGATCGACAACAGGAGCCAGTCGGGGTCATCGCCGGTATCGCCGCCGAACTTCTTGGAGAACACATCGCCGTTGAGCAACGCCAGCGCGACGTAGGTTGTGTTGTTGACATAGACGCCCTTGACGGTGCCCGGCCTGGGCAGTGTTACCACGTTCTGCGGATCCCAGGAGCCGTAGTAGCCGACCACGTAGTTGCCCGCGCCGCTCCGGTCCTTGCCCGGCGTCCACACGGCGTACTGGTTGACCGATCCGGGGGTATTCGTGTCTTCCACGTTGGAATATGCAAATCCGTTCCACCAGCCGAACGGGTTGCTGTTCTTGAAATGGACGTTCTCGTCCCTGAACCCGCCGCTACCGTCCGACCCGTTCCAGTAGGAGTTCGTGGCCAGGGTGAACCTATCGAGCGTGACGTCCCGCTCCCAGGCCGGGGCGTTCGACGTGCATGCGACAAAGCAGATGGCCGCCAGCAAGCCGGCCGTGATAGTTGATATCTTCATTCCTTCCCCTTCGTGGTTGTTCGATCGCCGAAGAAGAGGAAAAAGAAAGACCCCCAATCTCTTGTGGAGAATGGAGGCCTGTGCGCTGCTTTGCGCCCTGCTCACTCTCCTTCTTCGCGAAAGAGACCGTGCGCGCAAGGAAACACGTCTTCTGGCTTCCGGTTTCGAGCCTACTATCCCATCCTTCCCCCCAGGCGGCCCTGGAGGTGGAAAAGCGGGGTTCGTATCCGGTTACAGCGGCGCGGCCGCGTCCGATTCTCACGGACTTCCGTTTGTTCCCTCACCACGATTTCACATCAAAGAACAAGGTGAGACTACGCCACGCCGGCACACGAAGTCAAAGGAAACTTCCGCGAATTGAACGAATGTGTGCTAATGGGTTGCAGGTTGGGCTGCCTCAGGCGGAGATTAAACGCGAATTGAGCGAATGTGTGACAAGGCGGCCGGTGGCCACAACCAAGGAAGACCGGCCGCCAGTGAAAGTGCCAGGTGAAAGTGAAGGTAAGATACTCTCACGCTCTCAATAATGACTCCGGCTTCTGCTGCACCTGCACCTTCGACCTGCCACCTTCACTGCTGACCGTGTCCGATCATGCCCAAATCATCTTGTTTTTCATCGCAGCTCTTTCTGATTAAGTCGCTAATGGGTTGCAGGTTGGGCTGCCTCAGGCGGAGATTAACCACGAATTGAACGAATTGAACGAATGGATGCGAATGGGGAGCGGAAGGGGTTAGAATGGGATTGAGTGCGGATGGGGAGAGTGAATGTTGGCGGAGGCAGAACCGGAAGTTGGGCGCAGGCAGTGGAGTGCCGAGTCATGCATCTGCAGGATGCAACTCTTATTCGTTAGATTCGTTTGATTCGTGGTTTGAATCCGGGAGTCGGACCGAAGGGCCGCCAACGATGCCGGCCGCCTATTCTCACGCGCTGTTGCTCAACCAGAGGTCTGGACTTTCATTCCGCATTCTGCTAAAGTACGCCCCCAACCATGAAGGTATTGCTTGTAGAAGACGACAAAAACCTGCTGTCGGGCCTGTTGCGAGAGCTGCGCAGCGGCGACTGGGACCTGGAGTCCGCCAGTGACGCGGCGGCCGCGCTCCAGAAGATAGAGGACACCGATGTCCTCGTGACCGACGTCCGCATGCCGGGGATGAACGGCATCGAGCTGATGCGCGAGGCGCGTGAGCGCTGCCCTGACATGGAAGTCATCGTGATGACCGCCTACGGCACGATCCCCGCCGCCATCGAAGCGATGCGGAACGGCGCAAGAGCCTACCTTACAAAGCCTTTCGATACGGAAGAGCTGCTGCTCCATCTCGGGGCCGTGCAGAAGCTTCTCAGGCTGCGCGAAGCCGCGGCGAAGGCCGGTCGCGGCGAGCTGGTTGGCAGCAGCGCGGTAATGCGCGGCGTCTACCGGGAGATCGATGTGGCCGCGGCATCCTCCGCGCCGATCCTCGTGACGGGCGAGACCGGCACCGGCAAGGACCTGGCCGCGAACGCGATCCACTCCCTGTCCTCGCGGAAGGACGGTCCTTTCATAACCGTCAACCTCGGCGCGTTTCCGAGAGACCTCGTCGACGGCGAGCTGTTCGGCCACGAGAAAGGCGCGTTCACCGGCGCCCACGCGAGGAAACAGGGCAGGTTCGTCGTGGCCGACGGCGGCACCATCTTCCTGGACGAAATAGACTCCCTGCCGCTCGACCTGCAGCCGAAGCTCCTGCGCGCGATCGAGAAGAAGGAAGTCTGGCCGCTGGGCGCTGAGAAGGCGGCGAACGTGGACGTGAGGATCGTTGCGGCCACGAACGCGAATCTCGAAAACCTCATCGGCGAGGGAACGTTCCGGAAGGACCTGTACTACAGGCTCAACGTTCTGCGCATCGAGATGCCGGCGCTGAAGGAACACGCCGAGGACATCCCGCAGATCGCGCGCGTGCTGCTCGACCGTCTCGCCGAACGGCACGGCTGCAGCGACGTCGAGATAACGCCGGCCGCCCTCTCCTATCTCATAATCCAGCCGTGGAAAGGCAACGTCAGGGAGCTGTCGAATATCCTGGAACGTGGCCTGGCCAGGACAATGGCTGCACGCTCCGAGCATGCCCCGGACAAACGCATCGCTCTCGACATCACCGCTTTCGACGAGCACGCCGCAGCCCCGCCGCAGGGCGACCTCCCCTTCAAGGAAGCCAAGATACGAGCCGCCGATGAATGGGCCAAGCAGGCCATCAGGACCACCCTGGCCGAAACACAGGGCAACGTTTCCGAGGCCGCCCGCCGCCTGCAGATGAGCCGCACCGCCCTCATCCGGCTCCTGAACAAGTACGACATAGACAAGGACTGACGGTATCTGTCTCGGCGGGAGACCACCAGTGTCGCCGCCGGGTTACACGGCTTCCCGCCACCCAGGAACACAGGAATGAGAATTTGATCCCGAATAACGGCATTCTGCCAGGTGGCAACGCACAGCCCACATTCTGCAGAACGGATTTCCTCTATCTGGCACGTTTCCTGCAGTTACAATCGCCGACTATCTGCCGCTACACGAAACAGAACCTGCCATAACAACACAACAAGGGGGGTAGAGACATGGCAAAAAAGAAGAAACGGAAAAGTGCACCAAAGAAGCCGGGATTCCTGAAATCGGCCGAACGGACGCTTGATGTGCTCGAGTACATGAGCAAGAAAGAGTCCATAGGTGTTACGGAATTGGCCACGGCCAAGAAGATCGGCATAAGCACCGCGCACCGGATTCTCACCACCCTGGTGAGACGCGGTTTCGCGGCCCGCAACCCGAAGACCCGCCGTTACTCGCCGGGACGCAAGCTCAAGAAGCTCGCGAAACTGGCCAAGTAAATCCTGTGACTGTCTCTTCTGCGCGACACCCCTGACCGTTCTCGCGGGGTGTCGCGCCCAGGGGAAAGGAGGATCAGGCCAATTCCGGGGCGTGGGCGGGCCGAACACACACTTGGTACGGTTCCTGCTTCCCTAACGTGTGGCAGCCGCAATACCGGTCGCAGGTGGGGGAAGGAAGGAGGGGGAAATGACCAGCGGCATCGGATCGATACCATGCGACAGGCACCGCCTGTTGATTACGGAAGACAATGATGCTGTTAGACAGGCGCTTGGAAGAGTGGTTGCCTACTGGCTCAATGGCTGTGTGGTGGACCTGGCGATCAACGGACTCGAAGCGCTGCAGTCTTTCCGGGAGCTGCACCAGGGCGTGGTGCTGATGGACCTGAAGATGCCCGTTATGGACGGGGAAACGGCCTACACCGAAATCGGGAAAGTGTGCGCGGAGAACAACTGGGAAATGCCGTCGGTCGTCTTCTGCACAGGTTACATGCCCACGGACGACCTCAAGAACATCGTGGCGGCCTGTCCCGCCCACTGCATACTCCGGAAGCCGGTGCGTCCCGATCTGCTTATCGACACGGTGAAACAGCACCTGGTGGTTTGATGTTGGGGTCGGGTCTCGACAGGACGCGTGAGGAAGATGCTTGGAACTCCTCTCGAACTCCGGAAGGCGACAAGCACGGTGGTGACCGACAACCCGGGCACGTCATGAGAATACTGGTAGCAGACGACGACCACGACTTGAGGAACATGCTCGACCTCCTTCTCACCACGCAGTCCGACCATACCGTCGCCGTCGTCGGGGACGGTGATGCCGCCTGGAGCATTCTTGAGGCCGATGACGCGCCGCGACTCGCGATCCTCGATTGGAACATGCCCGGTATCGACGGACTCGACATCTGCAGGAACCTCCGGAAGCGTGAGCATGAAAAGGGCACGCCATATACCTATGTCATACTACTCACCGGCCGCGACAACCAGGACGACGTGGTCCAGGGACTCGATGCCGGGGCCGACGATTTCATCACGAAGCCGTTCGACTCCGACGAACTCGAGCGGCGCCTCGCCACCGGCGTGCGCCTCCTGGAATACGAGAAGAAGCTGGCGGAGAAGAACGTCCAGCTCCGGAACGAGGTCACCGAGAGGGAGCGGATCGAAAAAGAGAGGCTTCAACTGGAACGTAGCCTGTTCCAGGCCAGGAAAGCCGAGGCGCTCGGCACACTGGCGGCCGGTGTCGCCCACGAGATAAACACGCCCCTCCAGTTCATCAACGACAACATCCGCTTCCTGACCGATGCACACTGCGACCTGCTCGAGCTCATCCGGAGATACGAAGACGCGCCGGCCGCCCCCGAAGCCGGGGCCGAAGAAGCCGCCGATCAAATCCGGGAGTACCAGGCCGAGATAGATCTGCAATTCCTGCGAGACGAGATCCCGCGCGCCCTCGCCCAGTCGAGTGACGGCCTGCGGCGCGTGACCAGGATCGTCGCGGCCATGCGTCACTTCGCGCGCGGCGGGATGGAAAGGGACAGCCTGGACGTCAACAAGGCCATTGAAGACGCCGTACTCGTCTCCCGCAGCCAGTGGAAGACCGTGGCCGACGTGAAGATGGTGCTGGATCCCGCCCTGCCCCTTGTCAACTGCGTTCCGGCCGAGATAAAGCAGACTCTCCTGAACCTGGTAATGAACGCCGGCCAGGCCGTTGCCGGCCTGGCTGACAGCCCGCATGCGTCGGCGCAGCGCGGGCTGATCACCGTCAGTTCCGCCAGGAACAACGGGTTCGTCGAAGTGCGCGTGAGCGACAACGGGCCCGGCATCCCGGAGGACATCCGGGAGAAGGTATTCGACCCGTTCTTCACCACCCGCGATGTCGGACAGGGCACCGGCCAGGGCCTGACTATGGCCTACGCGTCCGTCGTGAACAGGCACGGCGGCGAGCTCTCTTTCGAGACGGGACCGGACAAAGGCACAACCTTCAGGATGTGCCTGCCGCTGGCGTAGGACTTCCCGGCCGGTCCTAAGCTTGACTTTCCGCGTTTCCGGCCATAGAAAGGGGATAAGGGACTATGGCAGGCCAACGGCAAGACAAGAACATACTGCGCACGCTGGAGCGCGAACGCAACCTGCTCGAGAGGCAGCTCTACCAGGCGCGCAAGCTCGAATCCATCGGCATGCTCGCCGCCGGCATCGCTCACGAGCTCAACACACCGATCCAGTTCGTCTGCGATAACGCTAAGTTCATATTCTCCGCCCTCGACAAGCTGCAGGCCTTGAACGACAGCTACAGGCAGCTCCTCGACCAGTTCGAGTCGCTGGACGTCGAACGGGTCAGCGCCGCAACGTTCGAGGCCGAACGTGAGGCCGACCTCGCCTTCCTGAAAGAGGAGATCCCGAATGCGGTCGCACAGACCCGCGAGGGCCTGCAGCGCGTCACGGAAATAGCGGCGGCCCTGAGGGACTTCTCCTACATGGGGGACGACACCCGGCCCGAGCCCGCCGACATCAACGCCGCCATACAGACAACCATCACCATCTCGCGAAACGAGTGGAAATACGTCGCCGACATCAATACCGACCTCGACCCCGGCCTGCCGCTAGTCGAGTGCTACCCGGGTGATGTCAAGCAGGTCCTCATCATCCTGATTACCAACGCGGCACAGGCCATCAAGGAGGCGATCCGGCCCGCGTCCAGCGACGACCCGCGCGGTAAAGGAACGATCACCATCAGCAGCCGGCTCGACTCGGACTACGTGGAGATACGGGTGGCCGATACCGGCGCCGGCATACCCGCCGCGGTACAACCCCGTATATTCGACCCGTTCTTCACCACGAAGAAGGCCGGCGAAGGCACCGGCCAGGGGCTTTCCATCGCCTACACATCGATAGTCCGAAAGCACGGAGGCGAGATGACCTTCGAAACGGAGGAGGGAAAGGGAACGAGCTTCCTCGTCAGGATACCCCTGCAGCGCGATGACAATCAGGAGAAGAGTTAAGGGCGGCGAACCGAGAAGCCGCATCCTGTTCGTCGATGACGAGCCTCGCGTGCTCGACGCGCTGCGCCGTACCCTCCGGCCCATGCACGATCGGTGGGACATGCGGTTCGCCACAGGCGGCCCGGAAGCCCTCGAGCTTGCCGGGGAAAAACCCTTCCATGTCGTGGTATCGGACTTGAGGATGCCGGGCATGGACGGTGCCCGGCTGCTCAGGGAGGTTAGGCAGCGCTGGCCAGGCACCGTTCGCTTCATCCTCTCAGGTCACGCCGACAAGGACATGATCCTGGACACGGTGGGACCGACACACAGGTTTTTCACGAAGCCTTGCGATCCCGACATCCTCGTGCAGGCGATATCCAGGGCTCTCGCCACCCTTTCCGCCCTTCACAAGACCGAGATCGGCCCGCTCGTCTCCGGAACAATAACGCTCCCAACGCTTCCGGAACTGTACTCCCAGCTCAAGGATCTGCTGTCGCATCCCGAGACCACCATAGAGCAGACCGCCTCGGTGGTTTCACAGGACGTGGCGATGAGCGCCAGGATCCTGCACGTGGCCAACTCGTCGTTCTTCGGCCCGCGGCGCGAAGTCACGAACATCGCCGAGGCACTCAAGTGCCTTGGCAGGGAAACGGCCAAGAGTATCGTGCTGACGGCCGGTGTCTTCGATCAGCTGCCGGAAAACCTGATGTCGCAATTCAACGTGCGGGAGATCGAGACACACAGCATGCGCGTCGGCTCGCTGGCGGGCCAGATACTCTGGACGATAACGCCGGGCGAGCGGACGATCGTTGACGACGCTGTAACCGCCGGGCTGCTCCACGACGTCGGCAAGCTCGTCCTGATCGGCAGCCTCCAGGCCGAGTACGGCGAGATATGGACCGAGGCAAGCGAGGGGGAGACCGACCTGATCTCGCTCGAGGAAGAACGCCTCCGGACCAACCACGCGGAGGTCGGCGGCTACCTGGCGGACCTCTGGGACCTCCCCATGCAGATAGTCGACGCCATCTCGTGCCACCACGAGCCAGGGAAATCGCTCAACGACAGCTTCAGCGCCCTGACCGCCGTCCATATCGCAAACGTTCTCGTGCACGAAACGTCCGACAGCATGACCGCCCCTCCCGCGCCGCCGCTCGACCGACCCTACGTGGCGGGGCTGCTGGCCATGGACAGGCTGGACGAGTGGCGAGGGTTGGCCATGTAGGAAGGTTTCAGGTGTCAGCGCCGGAGTTAGCGGCTTAATCAATCTCAACTGCGACAAAAAACAAGATAATTTGAGCACGACCAGATACGGTCAGCAGTGAAAGTTGCAGGTCGAAGGTGCAGGTGCAGCGGAAGGCGGAGTCATCTTTGAGAACCGGAGAACAGACATCTTACCTTCACTTTCACCTGGCACTTTCACCGGCGGCCGGTCTTCTTTGGTTGCGGCCACCGGCCGCCTTGCGATGATCCGGGGCGGGCCGTGATTCGGGAGGAAGCGCGAAGGACAGAGATGAAGATTGTCTGTTTCGGCAATAGCCTGACGAGCTGCGGCGGCGAGAACGGCCGCTTCAGCGACATCCTGCAGGACCGTTTCCCGGGGCACCGATTCGTGAACCGCGGGGTCGGCGGCGAAAGCTTCGTCGAAGGACTCGAACGCTTCCAGGCGGACGTTCTCGACGAGCAGCCCGATATCGTCCTCGTGGAATTCGGCGCCAACGACTGGTGGCGCGACGAGCGCCCGCCGGAGGCCTGGGCGCGGGACCTCGAGGAAGTCGTCACCCGCTCTATCGCCGTCGGCGCCCGTGTCGTGGTCCTCGGAGTCTTCGGAGACTACCTCGACGACGCCGGTGAACGTGTTCCGAAGGAATACGGCACGGACGAACGGGCACTCGTATTCCGGGACATCGAGGCGGGGATCGCCGAGAAACACGGCTGCGCCTACGTTCCCAACATCCAGGAGAGGATCATCGGACGCCGCTGCTGCTGGCGCGACAGGAACCACCCGAACGAGTACGGGAACCGCCACGTTGCCGACAGCGTTGAATTGGCGCTCGAGCCGATGCTCGACGATTCCGCGTTGCCCGTGCGCAAGCCCACGCTCCACACGCTCCGGGACATCTGGCGGGAAGCCGTGCGCCTCGCGCCCGGCCAGACCGCCGTGGCGGACGGCGATCGGCGCCTGACCTACTTCCAGGCCGATGCCATCGTGCGCAGGATCGCATCCTCCATGGCGGCAGCCGCCGGCACCGCGCGGCCCTCCGTCGCCGTCCACCTCCCCAACTGCATGGAGTACTACCTCATTTACTGGGCAACCGTGCAGCTCGGCGGCATCGCCGTCCCGCTCAACACCTGGCTGAAAAGGGACAGCCTTGCCGCGATAATGGATAGCATGGATCCCGATGTGCTTATGCTGCGGACATACCGGGACGCGGATGCCCTCGATGCCTGCAAAACGAAACAGCCGCGCATGCTGGTCACCCTCGAGGCCGCTGATGACTGCAGACCCGGCATGCTCACGTGGAAGGAACTCACAGAGAGCGCGGGCGACCTGCCGGAGCCGGCCATCGACCCGGACGACGACGCAATTGTCATGCACACATCCGGAACCACCGCCCGCCCCAAGGGCGCCGTGATGCGGCATTCGGACCTGCTCTTCAACATCATGACCACCATCAACGCCCACAGGTTCTGCGCGAGCGATGTCCACCTCGTGGTCAACCCGATGTTCCACTGCACGGCACTCTACAGCTCGCTGCCCACGGCCGCCTACACCAAGACGCCCGTCATCATAGCTTCCCCAACGCGGCCGGACCGGCTCATGCGGCTCGTGCAGGACGAGAAGATAACCACGTTCCTCAGCACGCCGTCCGTCTTCCAACAGATACTGCGGCTCAAGGGACTCGACTCCTACGACTCGTCGTCGCTCCGCGTAATGGGCTACGCCGGCAGCCCGATGCCGGTCAGCGCAATCCGCGGCCTGCAGAAGCACTTCCCGGAAGTGGACCTGCACAATTTCTTCGGGCTCACGGAAACGACGAGCATGACCCACGTTCTCACCGGCGAGGAAGCGCATGATCGGCCCGATTCCATCGGCAGGCTGCTCCCATTCGTGGAAGCACGCATCGAGGACAAGGACGGCGGAGAGCTGCCCCCGGGCGAGGTCGGCGAGCTGCTGTTCGGCAGGGACAACGTGATACCGCGCTACTACAACGACCCGGACCGGCTCGCGGCCTCGATAGTCGAGCGCGACGGCCGCCGGTGGTTCCGCACCGGGGACCTGGCCTCCAGGGACGAGGAAGGCTACTTCTTCATAAAGGGCCGCGAAAAGGACATGATAATAGTGGGCGGCGAGAACGTCTACGCAACCGAGATAGAGGCGCTCCTGATGACGCACGACAAGGTCTCGGACGCGGCGGTCAAGGGAATGCCGGCCACGGGACCGGCGGCGTTCCTCGGAGAACAGATAAAAGCCTTCGTCGTTACTATGGACGAGACATTGACGGAGAACGACATCCGAAGGTACTGTTACGAACGGCTCCCGAGCTACAAGGTCCCGCAGCGAGTTGTGTTCATGAAGGAGCTGCCGCGCAATCCATCGGGCAAGGTCGTCAAGGGGGATTTGGAGTAAGGAGAAAGTTGCCGGTAGTGGGAAGTGGCCACCGGCCACCGGACAGATCATGGAATTCGGTCTAGTCAACTACATCGTCCTGGGGGCTTACCTCGCCCTGATGCTGGTCATCGGCTGGGTATCCGGACGCCGCATCAAGACCTCGCGCGGTTTCTTCGTTGCCAACGGCAAACTCAACTACATCGTCGTGGGCGTGTCCATACTCGGAACCTACCTCTCCGCCCTCACGATGATGGGACTGCCCGGCATGTCGTACGGGAAACACGACTGGACATACATGGTCCAGCTCCCGTTCCTCATCATCACGGCAATCGTGATAACCCGTTTCGTGCTGCCCCGCTACCGGGAAGCGGGGGTCATCAGCGTCTACGCCTACCTGGAGCAACGCATAGGCATCGCAGCCAGGATGATCGGCTCGGGCAGCTTCATCCTCTTCGCGCTGGGCCGGATGGGCCTCGTGCTCTATCTCCCTGCCCTGGCCTTCAGCACGGTTACGGGAGCCGATCTCGCGTTCTGCATCGTCGTAATGGGGATCATAATAACCGTGTATACCGTGATGGGCGGAATGGAAGCGGTCGTCTGGACCGACTTCTTCCAGGTTATCATCTTCGTGGCAGGGGCACTCCTGACGATCGGCTTCGTCTTCTCCAGCATCAGCTTCAATCAGTTCATCGCTATCGGACAGGAATACAGGAAGTTCCGCTGGATTGCTCCCCGGCCGGACTCGGGGAAGATAACGGACATCACGCAGATAACTACGATCTGGCTCATACTCGAGACGATCTTCCAGACCATCCGCATCTACGCCACGCAGCAGGACGTGGCACAGCGCTACATGACTACGGAATCGACGAAGAAGGCGGCACGCAGCGCATGGATCGGGATACTGGCCTACATCCCGCTCGGATTCATCTTCTACTTCATAGGCACCGCGCTCTTCGTCTTCTACAAGGTCCATCCCGACGCATCGCTGCCCGCGAAGAGCGACCCGGTATACCCCCACTTCGTGATGAACCAGCTGCCGGTCGGGATCGCCGGGCTGGTGATAGCGGCGATCTTCGCCGCCGCCATGTCAAGCATCGACAGCTGCATGAACTCGGCGTCAACCGTCTGCATCGAGGACTTCTTCAAGAGGTTCGACAAGCGCGAGCATAACGACAGGGAACACCTGCTGATGGCCCGCCTTCTCACGGTGGTCTGGGGCGGGATAGCGATCCTGACCGCGTTTCTGTTTATCAACGTGAACTACGTGCAGATAGCGTGGGGCAAATTGATGGCGCTGACAACGAACGGGATACTCGGCCTGGTGGCGCTGGCTTTCCTGCCTTTCAAAATCCGCCCGCGGGCCGCGGTCACCGGCTTCGTCGTGTCAACGCTCTACCTGGCCGTGATAGTCTTCGGGGGGATGACGGATCCGCCGGCGCTGGAGATCAACTTCCTGCTCTGGCCGGTGATCGGGAATACCGTGTGCTTCCTGACGGCCCTGGCCGTGCACAGAGCAGGATCGGAAGTACTCAGTAGTCAGTAGTAGGACTATCCCACACTGGCCACTGGCAACTTCCCGCTCCCCTACTTAGCGGGACTCTCGACGCGCAGGTTATCGAAGAAGACGTGGCCCGGCTTCTTGGAGAACACGAGCAGCGATATCTTGCCCGTCCGTATGTTGGGCCCGAGGGAATCCCTGTACTCCCATTTCGTGTTCTCGCTCTTCCAAGTGCGCGCCGCCATGTTGAAATAGACCTCGTACCTGCCGGGCCGCACGAAGAACGGCTTGCTCTCAAAGTACTGCCACTGGGGCCCCATGTAGAGCGCCACTGCGATCTGGACCGCCTCCTTGATCCTGTTCTCGACGTCCAGCACCAGGGTGTCCGCCGGTTTCAGCTTGAGTCCGTCCGCGAAGTGCTTGGAAACCGCGACTTTCCCCTTTGCACCAACCGTGAAATCGACCTGGAGCCTGTCCTCGATGTCGATCGCGGTCTTCGCCGTGTCGCCCCAGTTCTCCACGAACCAGCCGGCCGCCGTGTCCAAGGGGTCGATTACCCTCGTCGACACCTTCGCCGGCGGCTTGACAGGCGGCTCGACAGGCGGCTCGACAGGCGGCTTGACCGGCGGCTCCACAGGAGGCTTAACGGGCGGTTCTACGGGAGGCTCCACGGGCGGTTCCACGGGCGGTTCGACAGGCGGTTCGACCGGCGGTTCCACGGGCGGTTCCACGGGCGGTTCGACAGGCGGTTCGACCGGCTTGACGGGTTTCACGGGCTTCACTGGTTTGACGGGCTTTGCCGGCTTGGGTTTCTTCACGGGTTTCGGCTTCTTCACCGGCTTCGCGGGGGCCGGAGGCACTGCCACGGCGTCCGGGTCCTGCGCTTCGCCCAGCGCGGCAATGGCGTCGGTGACCTCCTGGACCTTGCCCTCCTCCTCGGCCAGGGCCGCCTGCGCGGCGGTCAGCTGCTCGTAGAGCTCCGTGAGCATCTCACTCTGCTTCTCCAGGTGTGTCACCTGGACCTGGTAGCCGGAAAGCTGCGCACGGGCCTGCCTGAGCAGCTCCCGCACTTCCTCCCGCTCCTCTTTCGCCGCCTGATCCTCGTAGTGGCTCACCAGTCCCTGGATCTCGGCGAGCTTGCCGCTGACGTCCGTCTTCAAACGCTCGAGGTCGATATCGATCCTGATCAACAGCGTGTACAGTACTTTCAACGCATCCGCCTCGATGCCGCCGGTTTCGAGCTTCGCCGCGAGCTCACCGTGCCGCTTGTTGATCTTCGCCAGCTCGACGGCCATGGCCTCGGTCGTCTTGGTGGTCATCGGCTCATAGCCCAACAGCTTGTTGTAGGTGGCCTCGGACTTGGCGATCTCGGCCAGAAGCCGCTTCTTCTCGGTGCCGGACTTGCCGATCTGCTTCAGCAACGTCCCCACCCGCCTGGCGTTATCCCTGGATTTCGCCAGCCGCTCCTGCAGCTCTTTCTCCTCGGCCTCGGCCTGCTCGAGGAGACTCTCCAGCTCTTTCTCGCGCAGCTTCCGCGGGTCGCGCTCCGGCGGGGACGGCAGCTCGACCATGGCCTCGTCGCTATCTATCGTCACCGTCCGGACGACCCCGTGGAAACTGTAGCGCAAGGTATAGGTATCCTTGCCGGAATCGATGATCGGGTACTTGTGGCCGCGTATGAGAGGAACGTAGCCGAGTCGCAACGCCATCGGAATCGTTACCTCCAGCGTGTTGGACTCCATGGCTGGATCGTAGAGCCAGGCCCGGGCAGTCGCACGGCCGTACGAGTCCCGGAACGGCAGTACCGCCATGCGAGGCGTCCCTTCCTTATCGTGGCACACCACCAGGTAGCCGGTGGCCGACATCTTGGGTGAATACAGCACCGTTCCCTTCGCCGGCAGAGGGAATTTCGCCTCGCCCTTCTCCGCGATGGCACGGTCCCGTCTCATCACCGCATACCCCAGGATGGGCTCGGTCTCATCGGCCGCCGCCAACGTCAGGGAAAGAAAGACGGGCAGAAGACAGAGGAATCTCATAGATCACCTCGCTTATATGGTCGTGAACTGCATAGATATACTAACCAATAGATCCAGAAGTTCAACGCTCAAAGTGCGGAGACAGGATACAGGATGCGGGATCCGGCCGAGAACTTGATGCGGACCCCCGGGCGCCAATCCCGCTTATCTTGCATCTGCGCCCCAAATCTGTGATAATTGGCCACGGATGAACCTCAAGCGAGTACTCTTCTTCCCATTCCGGTTTGTCGACTCCGTATTGGACCGCATCGTCGCCATCGCCGGCGCGTTGCTGGTCTCGCAGGTGCCCGGTTTCATCACGCATTACGTCCAACGGCTCGGCGGCCACGTGGCCGAAGCCGAAAGCAACGTGATCACCGGTGAATCGTCCTGGCAGAAGATCGCGGACAAGACCACCGGCGGCGACCTCGACGTGCTCGTCGAAACCTATCTCAGCTCCGATCTCGCGACGACCGTGGAAGCCGGCCGCAAGTGCGCCGCCGACATCGCCAGGCTCGAGGAGCTGCGAGCCGCGTTGGAAGCCATCACCAACTCGTCGCTCTTCCAGAAACCGATCGCGTTCCTCAGGCACATGGACACCGAGATCGCGCGGGCCACACTGGAGGAATACACGCCGAACATGCCGTTCGACCCCGAGAGCCTGGCCTACGCGGCGGCCGGCCTGCTGCTGGCCATGATCATGTATCACGGGGTGAAAGCCGGACTGGTTGCCGGGAGCAAGCGCCTACTCCGGCGGCGGCGAACGGAGGCCCCCCCGGAGAGCAGTGATCAGTGATCAGTTGCCACTGTATGCTGGTTGCTGGATACCGGCTACATCCTACTCCTCCAGCGTCTTCTGCGGCACGTCCAGTTCGATCTCGCTGCCCATCCCTGACCGCGATACTACCACCGTGACGATCCGGTCGTCCTTGTCGCCGGTGATGAACGCTTCCTTGGCGCTGATCTCGGGCGCGCGAAGCTTCCATCCCTTCGCGGTCAGGTTCTTCACGAACTCGTCCGCAGTCTCCTTGACCGACGCGGTCGTGCCCAGCTTCATGGCAAACCGTCCCTCTATCTCGGTGGCGCTCCTTACGTCAATCTCCTTCGGCAACGGCACGTCCTCGGGGAAGTGCGGCGGCACCTTCGCGCCGTAGTCGCCGGCCACCTCCAGCGAGCTCTCTTCACCCGCGTCAGGCTTCACGTTCTCAAGCTCGGCCTGCGCCTCTGCGATTTCCGGGTCATCCGGCCACTCGACCTTCGCCTCTTTCTTCTTCCCGCAACCAACCGCCAGCAAGGAAATCACAAACACCCAAACACCAGTCCTCATCGCCTTCATATCGCCCTCCCCTCCGTTTTGTTCGTGTCTATCACATAAGCCCAGTCTTCACAACAATATTGCGAAACACCCGCGAACACGCCACAATAGCCCCAATGTCTCCCCCCCCGAACACTGAACCCCGGCTTGCCCGACGCGGCCTTGGCGAAGTTGGAGCACTGAACACTGTCCTGCTCCTGCTCCCCATCCTCCTCTTCCTGCTCGTATTCCTGAAGAACGCCTGGGTCTCAGAGGACGCATACATCATGTTCCGCAGCATCGAGCAGCTTGCCGCCGGTAACGGCCCGCGCTGGAACCCCCACGAACGCGTGCAGGTCTTCACCGGGCCGCTCTGGTTCTGGCTGCTGTCACTGTTCCGGCTGGCGTGCAGCGACGTGTTCCTCAACGCGATCGTAGCCTCGGCCCTCCTCACGCTGGCTACGGTCCTCGTCCTCCGGCTCACGGTCGGTACCACCCCCGCCTGGGCCTTCCTTCTGCTCATGCTCGTATGCTCAAAGGGGTTTTTCGACTTTACCTCTTCCGGGCTCGAGAACCCGCTGGGCTACCTGCTGACGGCTCTCTACGTTCACTACTACTGCCGAATGCACGCGCCCGCGCCCCGCACCCGGCTTGTGCCAAAGCTGCTGCTCGTGCTCTCCCTTACGCTGGTGTGCAGGCACGACCTGGTGACACTGCTCGCGATTCCCACCTTGTTCCTCGTGATCGGCCGGTGGCGCGAAATGAAGATCCGTACGTGGCTCGCGGCGGGTCTTCTCACCCTCCTGCCCCTGGCGGCATGGTCCGCCTTCGCCCTGGTCTACTATGGCAGCATCATACCCAATACGGCCTACGCCAAGCTCGGGTCCGGCGTCAACCGCGCTGCGCTCCTGGCACAGGGCTGGAACTATTTCCTCGCATCGTTCCGTCACGACACGATCACCTTCATCGTACTCGCCGCGGTGATCCCGGCATCGTTCCTGGCCCGGGAAAAGCATATCCGTTGCCTGGGCTTCGGCGTCATACTGAACCTGGTCTACGTCGCGGCCGTCGGCGGGGACTTCATGCAGGGCCGTTTCCTGAGCTACGCCTACCTTGTCGCCGCCACGTGCCTGGTACTGGCGCGGCCGCGTGACAAGGCCCGCAACCTGGTCGGCGCCCTGGCGGCGGCCGCGCTGGTGGTCTATGCAGCGGCCTACCCGCACGTCCCCCTGAAGACCCCTCTCGACTTCACGAACAGGGAAATGGTGCTCGGCGTGGCCGACGAGCGCGGCCATTACTTCGACACGAGCTCCCTCCGGCAGTACGTCACGAACCACGGCGGCGAATGCTTCCCCGCGCACCGCTGGAGCAAAGAGGGGCTGGCCCTGGCGCAGTCAAGCCATGTGGTCGTGGAGAAGAACACCGTCGGCTACTTCGGATACTGGGCCGGGCTCGACAAGATCATCGTCGATCCGCTCGCCCTGACCGATCCACTGCTCGCGCGGCTCCATATCGCAAAGACCACCCACTGGCGGCCTGGCCATTTCGAAAGGGAGATCCCGGAGGGCTACATCGAGAGCCTCGTCTCCGGCGAGAACACCATCGCCGACCCGGGCATCAGTGAATTCAACGAAAGAATCAAGATAATCACCCGGTCGGACAACCTCTTGACACGGGAACGCATCGCGACTATCATCGCGATGAACCTCGGACGGTACGACCGCTACGTGGGACAATAGCCGGCGCGGCATGGAACAAAAGCGGCGCCGCCATCCGAGAACTGAGTCTCGAGCAGCTTTGATCCGCGTCCCATATGTCCAAAGCGGGCCGGGCCCACAACCCAATCGGAGCCCGGCCCGGTCGAAAGTGCAAGTCGCAAGTGAAGGTAAGATACTCTCACGCTCTCAATAATGACTCCGGCTTCCGCTGCACCTGCACCTTCGACCTGTCACCTTCACTGCTGACCGTATCTGGTCGTGCTCAAATTATCTTGTTTTTTGTCGCAGTTGAGATTGATTAAGCCGCTAATAGGCCCTATTCCCCTTTCTTCTCTCCCCGTGCGGCGGCCGTCACGCGCGCGCGCAGGCGATTGATGTCGTTATCGAGCATTGTCCCCTTCCGTGCCTTGAAATGGCGCAGGTACCCGCTCGCCTTCACGACCATCCGCGTCTGCCGTTCCTGTATGCAGGTGGTGATATACGGCTGCAGGAGCGAGTAGAAGAGATGGCCGCCGGCCTTCTCCCTGAACCGGCGCATCGCGTTCTCGAGCTCGTCTTCCGCCTCCCGCCACCGGTGCGCCTGCAGCTTCTCGAACACCTCCTCACCGGCCATCCTGATGCCAAGATCGAACCGGCTCGAGCGGTTCTCGGTCACGATCTGTTTTTGGAGGCGCTCCACGTCGCGCGTCGCCCCCATCTCCTCGAGCACCCGCAGGAGCCCGATCTGGCCGCGTACCTTCAAGTCCTTGTTTTCCCGGAAGTTCTTGATCCAGGCTTCCCAGAACCGGCGCCGCTCCCCGGCCGGCGTCTTGTTCTCGCCGAGCCAGGCCGCCTCGAGCTCCCACGGTCGGATCGCGTCCGGCATCGCGCGGCGCGCCAGGACCATTGCTTCGCGGTAGAAGTTCGACCCCTCGTTCATGCGCGCCCATTGCAGGATGAGATGCACCTCCTTCCAGTCACGCGTGGATCCCATGTTCCCCGTCATCAACTGCATCTGTGCGTCGGTGAGCCGGCGTCCCGTCTGCGGATCCACGGCGAGTCCGACGGGATAGTCGCCCTGGTTGTACCGCGCCACGTCCAGCACCCAGCGGCCCGGTTTCTCCAGGTAGCCCACCCATATGTGCGTCCCGGAACGGCCCTGCCCGTGAAAGAACACAGTGGGCACGCCCTTCGCCTTCCCAGCCTGCACGGCGAAATACGCCCTGTCGGCGCAGATCCCCCCGTTCTTGAGTATGTCCCCCAGCCTGTAGGTCCCGTGCGGCCAGGCGTGGGCATCGACATCGTCCTGCACGCGTTTCCGGTCGTACTCGATCGTCGGATAAACATTCTTCAGCGTGCGCGGCGTCGAGATCCTGAGCTTCTGGGCGAAAGCCAGCTCGTCGAGCTCCACCACCGAATCGACAACGAACATGAGCTCGCGGACCGACAGCTTCCGCGGGTCCAGGAGCAGCTTGTGCCGCGCGTGCGAGTTGACGTAGAACGCGAACCTCTTCTCGGGCGGCTCCTTGCCGACCGGTATGTCAGCCGCCGTCACGAACTCGTGCGGCCACGACCTGGGCGGGGGCTGGTCGAGCACAACGGCGTGCGCGACCGCCAGCGCGGCGTACTCGCGACACGCACGCGGGCTCCACTTGTAGATCCTGCACAGGATTTCGAGCGCCTTCCGCTCGTCGTCCTCCGGCGCCAGGGCCGCCAGGAATATCGCGGGCAGCTTCTTCTCGCACGCGACCGCCACGTACGCCCGCCGGTTGGCCTCGTCCTTGAAGAACGGATGATCGGCCCAGTTCGACGGGAACAGCTTGAGCCAACGCAGGTGCAGCATCCAGCCGATGAAGCCCCGGTTGTGCATCATGGGCTCCATGCCGTGCCGTTCCTGGGCCGCCAGCAGGGCCCTTTCGATGCTCGCGGCGCCCTTGACCCACGACTCCGGCGTCCTGTTCTTCTGCCACCATTCAACGTTCCGCCCCTCCCATTTGAGGCGCGACGGAATCTGCTGCCCCATGCACGGCAACGCGCCCAGGAACAGGGCCCCCGTCAGAACAAGCAGGGACGTCATATGCCGCATACGTCCCATATGTCCCATGCTCCCCATTAACTGCTGTTAGAATCGTGGCCTGCGTTGCATAGTATCTCTTGAAGTATCTCATGGCAAACAACCAAAAGCGCAAGCTGTACGGGGCAGCGGCCCTCCTGTGCCTTCTCGCTGCCGGCACCCGCGCGGGGCCGGCCCCGACAAACGCTCCCGACCGGCCGCCCGCGATCAACGCCCCCGCCGCGCCGCCGGTAACGACCAACAAGTACGATGACGGCGGCTGCTACATCGGCCGGACCCTCGACGGCGCGCCGCACGGGAAAGGTAAGTTCACCGACGCCGCCGGCAACAGCTACGACGGCGAATGGGACAAGGGCGCCAGGCACGGGCAGGGCACCGCGAAGCTCGCCAACGGCTACACCTACACCGGCGGCTGGGTCACGAACAGGGAGCATGGCGCCGGAACCGCAGTCTTCCCGGAGGGCGATGTCTATACCGGCGAGTTCGCGGCCGGCCAGAGGCACGGCCAGGGCGCCCACTCGAACAGGAACGGCACCGTATACACAGGGCAGTGGCAGGAAGGGCTCTACCACGGCACGGGCACGCTGACCCGCGCGAACGGGTTCAGCTACTCGGGCGGCTGGGAGAAAGGCAAGTACCACGGAAAGGGCAAGCTTGTGGAGTCCACCGGCCTCGGCTACGAGGGCAGCTTCATCGCGGGCAAGCCGCACGGACCCGGCATCATGAAATACAGGAACGGCGACACTTACGAAGGCTCCTTCAAGAACGGGGCCCGTCACGGCTACGGGAAGTACACCGCCGCCGACGGCTACGTCCGCGAAGGGGAATGGAAGGAGGACAAGTTCTGGCGGTGGATCAAGAAAAAGGTCGAGCCGAAAGCAAAGCACGAATAGCGCTTCTCGCCCTCACGCTGACGGCAAGCGCCCTTCTCGCGGGCTGCGCCACCGGCACCGTCGAGCCCTATAGAATCCCCGAACACAAATGGGACCCTCCTCCCAAGGTGGAGCAGGCTTGCCTCCCGGGCGCGCTTCGTCTATAACTCTCATTTCCGGCGGATGCCTAATGGCAATGTCAGGAACCGAACGGAGTAACGATCGAGTCGTCCTCGTCCTCGTCCTCGGAGAGACCCACCAGACAATGGGCCGCGAGGACGAGGACGAAGGGCGAGGACGATGGACGAGGGACGAGGACGAGGACGATGTGAACCCCAAGGAGACAACACATGGACGTATCAAGGATTTCCGCAACGACTTTCCCGCTTGTAGACCGGTCGCTCGATGACGCCCTCGGCGTACTCGAGGCCGCGGGCTTCAAGAACGTGGATCTCATGGAGAAGATGCCGCATATGTCGCTTGATCCCGATGAGTGCGACCTGGACGAAGTCGCCGCATGTGCGAAGGCCCACGGCATCGGGATAGCGAACCTCGCCACGTACGTCGGCGATGCGCTGCAGAGCGAGGACGAGCAGGAGCAGGAGGCCAGCTATCAGGACGTTATCCGCGCGATCGACGCGGCGGAAAAGCTCGGCGCCCGTTCGATCCGCGGCTTCCGCAGCCCAAAGTTCGATGCCCCGGAAGGCGTGCCGCGCATGGTGCCGTGGGCAAAGAAATGCGCCGAGTATGCGGCCGGCAAGGGCATCTACATGGGCCTCGAGAACCACGGCGGCGGCATCTCCGGCGTCCCCGAGGTCTGCCGCGACCTGGCGGCGCAGGTCGGCTCGCCGTATTTCGGCGTGCTTTACGATCCCTGCAATCTCATCACGCGCGGGACGGACTACAAGGAGGGTCTCGAGGTGATGAAGGACCACGTGGTGCACGTCCACATCAAGGACGGCACCAACGAGGAAAGGTCGCAGGAGAAGACGATGCTCGGCGACGGTGACGTGGATGTGCCGTGGATCCTGCAGCGGCTCGAGGAGATCGGCTACGACGGCTACATCACGCTCGAGTACGAATGCAAGTCCGAGCCGCCCGACACCGGCCTGAAGAAGTGGTTCGACACTCTCGCGGCGATGTAGGAGACCCGCAGCCGGGAATGACCGCGGCACTGTACATCGGGCATTGTGCTCTACCGCGGGGTTCCTGCTCGGGAATGGAGAATCATGGACGCTGAAGCCAGAAACAGAGCCAGGAAGGCATACCGCCGACTCAACGACAGCCCCATCCAACAGCGGCTCCGCGAAGCGGCCCCGTGCCTGGTCGGAGCCGTGCACTGGAACCCCCAGAAGGAGGATCCGGCCGACGTTCGCTACGAGCTGCAGCGGATGAAGGATACCGGGTTCACGTACGTCCGGTTCCACTGCATCGGCCCGTTCGACTTCCACTGCAACAACGACGCTGACGAGAGCCTCGACTTCACCATTACGGATATGTATATCGATCTGGCCCACGAGGTGGGGCTCATAGCCTACCCTCACGTCAGCTTCGGCAAGTTCAGCGCGAGCGCGTTGAAAAAGGTTGGCCTGACCGAGGATGAGGCAACCGGCCTCGGCCCCGGTGACGACCGGGTCCGCGAAGCCGTGCGCCTGCGCATGAGCCCGGTGCTTGAACACTACAAGGACCACCCGGCCATCGGCGCCTGGCCGGTATCCGGCGAGCCCAACGCAACGGGCATCCCGCTGCGCGACGACACCGAGAAGAAACGTTTCATCACCTGGCTGAAAGACCGGCATGAGAGCCCGGAAGCGCTGGACCGCGCCTGGAGCATCTACCCGCTCAAGCGCAAGCCGCTGGTCGATTCATGGCAAGCCGCCGCCGACCTGCTGGACGGCGTCTCCTTCGAGAACAGGGAGCAGATCGCCACGACGGGCATATCCAGGCACGAGATGTACGGCGCGATACGCGACCTGGTCCGTTTCCGCGCTGACCAGGCCAACGCGTGGGTCCGGCTCAGGGCCGGCATAGTGCGGGAGATCGACCCCGCTCGCCCGGTATTCGTCGGAAACCACCAGTTCTTCATCAACAACGCCCAGCTTGGCTGGGATATCTTCGAGGGCGCCCGCGCCGGGGACTGCCACTTCAGCAGCATTCACTTGAGCTGGCACTTCGAACAGGTCTGGGGCGAGCTGGACCGGCCGGTCTACATGACCGCGAAGATGACCAACGACGCGTTCAAGGACGGCATGACAAGCGCCTACGAGACCACCGGCGGCCCCGTCCAGTACTCCGGCGGCTACGGGAACCACATGGACGCCGGCCTGATGCGTAAGCTCATGTTCAGCTACCTGGCATCGGGCAACGAGAACATCGCCTTCTGGTGCTGGCGGCCCCGTCCCGGCGGAATCGAGTCGGGCGAATACGGACTCTGCACCCTGTCCGGCAAGGTCAGCGAATGGGCGAAGGAAGCGGGAAGAATATCCGCCCGCATGCAGAAGTACGCGCGCGAGATCTGGGACGCCTACGAGGAGCCGGAGCTCGGCATGCTGCGCAGCTGGGATTCCGAGGCGATCTGCCTGCTTGAGCCCATGCGCCATGAGCTGCGTAACGACGGACCGACCGTCTGGAGCCGCGGGAGCGGCCAGCAACACATGCGCGCCCTCATCGGCGCCGGCCGCGTGGCAATCAACCACCAGCTCGCGTACGAGTACGTTACCGAGAAGGAGCTCCTCGAGGGAATCGCGTGCTGCTACCCCGCCATCTACGCGCCGCACGTCCGCGCTTGTTCCATGGAGCTGCTCGAAGCACTGCTGGCCTATGTCGAAGCCGGCGGCCGGCTCGTGGCCGATGTCCAGTTCGCGTTCTGCGACCAGTGGGGCAAGCTGCACCGGCGCGGCGAAGACACCATCCTCGAGAAGATGTTCGGCGCCTGGGTGGACGTCTTCCACGACGCGCGTACACGCCCTGTGACCGTCGACGGCGTGCCGCTGCGAAACTTCTACGGACAGGTCGAAACGACCTCCGCCGAAGTAGTGTCCACCTTCGACAACGGCATGCCGGCCGTAACCAGCGCGGCCGTCGGCGAGGGCCGGGGCGTCCTGGCAGCATTCGATCCGGCCCGTGAATGCTGGCTGCCGGACAATCCCGAAATGGAGCAAGCGCTGGGATCACTGCTGCGCGGCCCGGCTGAGCGGCGCTGGGAGTGCGGTTTGCCCATGACATTCCGCCGGTCCGGTGACAGGGTCGACCACTGGTTCCTCGTCAACGACGGCGATGCACGCACGGTGGCGCTCAAGACGAATGACTGCAAGTATTCCGCGTTCATGGACGTGATGGAGGACGAGCAGGTGGACCCGTCGGCAATCGATGTGCCCGCCTACTCCGGCCTGTGGTTCCGCTCGGAGAAAGAACTGTAGCGGAATTCCTCTGGAATTCCGACATCGGAACTGCAAGGCAGTTCCGCTACGCAAAGGCAATCATATGAAAGTTCCCGTATTCGCTTGCGCCGTCGGCGCCTGGGCAACGTTCTCCGGCATGGCCGCCGCCGAGCTGAAACCGAACGACGCCGTATACAGGCTGAGCCTCGAGAACGCAATACTCTCTAAAACCCCGCTGGTCGTGTACATGGATTGCAGGAACGGGATGATGACACACGCGTTCGGCGGCGGCCTGAACGTGGTGTCGCACGACGTGGACGCGTCGCGGCTCAAGCTCGACGGCCATACGCTGACCGGCACGCTCAAGGTAACGATCAACCCCGACAACTGGGTTCCCAAAGGCTACAGGCAGCTGCACTATACCTACGGGATAAAAGCGTCCGTCAACGGGACCAGCGTGAAAGGCGCGTATACCGTTGTATCCGCTGACGACGGCGTGGCGGACAAACCGAAGGCGCAGACAATCGAGGAGAAGGTGCCCCCCGAGCTGCTCGGCAGACTGAAGGAACGGCCCGGCGCACGCGAACCGGAAACAGGCCCGAAACCCAGGACTGTCGCGGGCGAGATAACCGCCAGGCCCGCGAGGCCGGACCCGGCGGAGATCCGGATCGCGCTCGAGCGGATCCAGGGCCCGTCATACAAGGGCTGGGGCAACAGGGGCACGCTCAGGTTCGTGGTGACCGGCAACAGGGTCGTCGCCTCGAGCATCGGCGCCCCCAACAACACAACATACGCTGAATGGACCTGTTTCATCAAGAAGGCCACCGCCGGTCTGACGCAAGACACGCTGGCTGCCACGTTCGACACGAAGGTCAACGGCAAGGGCCCCGGCGCGGGCGACCTTAATATCGCGCTCGAGGGCCGCATAATCGGGGACAAGGTCGCCGGCCGTTTCGTCAGCAAGCTGCCGGACAAGCAGCTCGTGGAGGCGCCGTTCATTGGCTCGGTGCGGCATTCGCCGGCGCCTGACGCCCGTCATGCAACCTATGCCCTCCAGCTCTGGGGCGGCGCGGCGGGCAGGAAGGAGGTCTGGCTGCACCTCGCGTCCAGCGACGGGCTGCTCGGACGCGGCCTGGCGTTCGCGCCGCAGTTCAACCACGCGGTGCACGATCTGGACGCGGCCGGCCTCAAGCTGACCGCCGGCAAGCTCGGCGGCAATATCGAGATGACCGTGAACCCCGATCCCTACATACCCCCTGACAAGCAGCCGATCGAATGCACGTATGCCATCGATGCCGAGATAAAGGACGGCGGCGTCGCGGGCTCGTTCTCCGGCACGTGGGGCAAGGAGAAAGTTGCGGGCCCGCTCACGGGCCAGCTCGTGCCGCCGGTGAAGCACGGCACGAACTTCAGCTTCCACTTCAAGATGGAAGAGGGTGTGACGGGCGGCTCCGCGTGGCACAACAGGACCTACGCCGGCATGACCATCCAGAACGGCAAGGCGGTAAAGGGCAGCGCTTCCAACAACAAGGGCGGCTGGAAAGGTACGTTCGACGGCGGCGAGGCGAAACTCGACGGTCCCCGGCTCACGGCAAAGGCAAACGTGACCGTCACCTCCGGCAGCGTGAAGAAGGGGACCTATACCTTCGAAATCGAAGCCATCGTTGTGGGCGCTCACCTGATCGGCGAGCACAAGAGCATCCTGAACGGCAAGGTCGTCAAGCGCGGCAAGATCATGGGCGGGATCAGCTTCGACTAGCCCAAACCGTAGAGCTGCGCTCTGTGCGGCTCCTCTGGGGTAGAACGGCATTCCAATGCCGTTTGTCCTACTCCACGGAAACCAGGCCCTTCTCCGTCAAACGGAACGTCTTGAACGGGCGCTTGTAGGCCGGGATCCCGCCCATCGCCACGCGCATGATCAGCTTGCCGGCGTCCACGGTGACGCAGTGCAGGTTCATCCCGTCGATAGGCACGCCGTCGGCATCGGCGATCTCGGTGGCCAGCGTTATTCCGCCGCTGTGCTTCTTCACGAGGTCCCTCGCTTCGCCAAGGCGGCCGCCCCAGAGCCTGGGGCCCGGGTCGTAGAGCTTGTCGAACCGGTTGTCCGCTCCCACGAACCCGTTCTTCAGCCGGCGCACCGCCACTTCGGCGGCGTCGAACTCGACGATCGCGCCATCGGGCGGATTCCCGGATGCCACCAGGACCGCGGTACCGCAGCTGCGTTTCGATTTCTTCACGAGCGCGATCCCCTCGCTGACGGTACCGGCGTTCTCGGCTATGTGACGCAACAGAAAACACGTGCTGATGCCCGCCAGCGAGTTTGTCTTGCCGTGGGCGGTGTCGTTGGCCGTCACGATCCCCTTTTCGTTGAGCAGCGTCCAACCGTTGATCACTCCGGCCCACGTAACGGTAACGAACGGGATCTTGCCTTCCGGCCTGTAGTAAACGAGCAGCGAGGCATAGTCCCCCACCCCGTGGTCGAAGTAGTCGAAGTTCCTGCCGACGATGCAGGTGTCCTCCCTGGTGTTCGGACGGGTGATTGCGAAGGCGGTGCAGAAGAACGACGAGCCCTTGCCGCCGATGCTGCGCCGCACGTCACCGAAGTACTGCAGGAGAACCAGGTCCTCGTACCTTACGTCCGCGGCGGCGGCCATCGCCTTGAGCTCCCTGAGATACTCTTCCGGCTGGTACCGCTCCATTACGCGGCTGCCATTCAGGATCGATTCGTACTCCGCCCTGTCAGCGCCGATCCCGTCGGTGATCATGGCCGTCACCACTTTCCGGATCGTCGGCTTGAGCAGCGTCCCGCACGCCCTGCCCATCTGCTCCGGCGTTCCATCCAGGGAAAGGACACGATAGCCCTGGATGGTCTCCAGCCGGCCGTGCTCGACCGCCGGCTTCGCCTCGGCAACTGCCGCCGGCGCGGCTTCAACCGGCGGCGATGCTGTGGGAGCTACCTCCGTCTGCCGGCATCCGGCTACGAGGAACAGCACAACCATGCGGCCGAGACCCGCCGCTGTCCTGCGCGCCCGCGGGCACTGAGCCCTTCCATTTTCCTGACACCCGACACCCGACACCCGACACCCTCCTATTCTTCCGCCATCATTCTAAACGAGAAAGAGAACGCCGTCGCCGGCACTTCGTATTGCGGCAGCACGTCGGGCCCGCAGGCACCGGAACCTACGCCACGCTGCGCGTGGTCGATACTGAGTGTAATATATTTCCGCGGCATCATCTCGCAGGGATGTTTCGCCGCCGCCATGTCTTCCGTGGCATAGCGGTGCGCGCTGAACTGGATCAGCGGAACCCCCTCGACCCTCAAGCCTGTCCCCTTCCCCTTGAACGTCACCCAGCGCACGTCCATGCGGTTGCCGTTCTCCTGCGGGACCACGTAGGGCGTATGCAGCCCGGCCAGCGGCAGCCTGTGGATGCCCAGCTTCCCGGCCTGTCGACTGTCCACGTACGTCTCGCCGGGGCCCAGCCCGTACCAGGTCACCGAGCGCAGGGCCAACGGCAGGTGCATCTGCGCCCCGATCCGCGGCAGGTTCGGCAGAGCGCCTTCCGGCCGCCCGCTGCACTCGACCTGCACGACACCCGCGGCGTCTATCGTGTAGACATACGCGCACGCGAACCCGTGGCCCAGTACCGGCGGCGCAACGCGCGTGTGGATCTCGATCCTGACAGCGCCGTCGCGCGTCCTTCCGCAGTCCACCGAATCGGCCCTGTGCTGCAGGGCGTCAAGCCGCGCCTGTTGCCACAGGCCCACCACGCGCTTGTCGTTATCCAGCGGCGCGCGCCAGAAGTTCATGCGCGGGCCGCGCAACATCACTTGCTCGCCGCGGCGCTCCCAGCCGCTCAACACGCCGTACACCTTGTCGAACGTGATTTCAGAGCCGCGGCTCTTGACGACGATTGAGTTTGCCGTTTCGCGGACACCGGGTTGCCGTCCCCTCGCCCCTTTCTTGCCCGCCGAAGCCTTGGCGAAGGCGGGCGCCCGGGTCCTTCTCCCACTCCCGAGAGGGAGCTGCGCCCACGCCACCTCGAACCCGGCTTTCGCCCAGCTTTCGTTCTTGCCGAGCACGAAGCTCAATGTCAGCCAGTATTCCACGCCCGGTTTCGCGGCGGGCATAGCGTACGGCACCGTGATCGTTCTGCTTCCGCCCGCGCGGACCGGCGGCACATCCATTGCGCCGCGCTCGATCTCTTCGCCGTCGGCGCTCACCGTCCACCTCATCCGCAGCCCGTCAAGGGACACGAAGTCGTACTTGTTCGTGAGGCGCACCTTCCCCTTCTTCAGATCGACGGCCTTGACGTGTACGGGCTCGAGCACCTTCTTGTACTCGATGAGCCCGGGTGACGGCGTGCGGTCCGGGAAGACCAGCCCGTTGATGAGGAACTGCCTGTCGTTCGGTTCGTCGCCGAAGTCGCCGCCGTACCCGAAATACTCGTTCCCGTCAGCGTCTTTTGTGCGTATCCCCTGGTCCAGCCAGTCCCACACGAATCCGCCCTGCAGCCGGTCGTACTTGTAGAAGATATCCCAGTATTCCTTGAGCGCGCCCGGCCCATTCCCCATCGCGTGGGCGTACTCGCAGCAGATGAACGGCATCTTCCCGGCTCGCGGCCCGTTTGCCAGGTATCTACTGCTGCCGGTCTCCTGCCGCCGCCCAACCTTAACCAACACGTCCAAAGGCGGGTACATCACGCTGTATACATCGGTAGCCCTGCATTTCTTCCTGTCCCCCTCGTAGTGGATCAGGCGCGTGGGATCGGCCTTCCTCGCCCAGTCGGCCATCGCCGCGTGGTTGTCGCCGTAGCCGGCCTCGTTGCCAAGGGACCAGAAGATGATGCACGGGTGGTTCTTGTCGCGGTGGACCATCTGCTTCATGCGGTCCACGTAGGCTGTCCGCCACTCGGGGTTCTTGCTTATGTGCCCCATGTCTCCGTCCGACCTCGCGAAGCCGTGGGTCTCGATATCGCATTCGTCGATCACGTAAAGCCCGTGCATGTCACACAGGTCGTAGAACCTCGGATCGTTGGGATAGTGCGATGTCCGCACGGCATTCACGTTGTGCCTCTTCATCAGCAGCACGTCCTGCACCATGGACCGGAACGACACGGCCTTGCCGTCATCACAGTCGTGGTCGTGCCGGTTGACGCCCTTGAACTTGATCGCGACACCGTTCACGAGGAAGTTCCCGCCCTTCAGCTCGACCGATCTGAAGCCCACGTTCTGGTGTATGGCTTCCACGGTACTGCCGCGGCGGTCCCTCAGGGTCACCAGCAGCGAATACAGGCAAGGGTCCTCGGCGGACCACTTTCGCGGCGCCGCGACCGGCAGGCTGATGCTGCATGTCCGGCCGCCGTTCCCGGGGATCGCCGCAACGGGCTTGGTCTTCTCGCCGATGACCCGGCAGCCGCACGGGGACGTCAGCCTGATGGAAACACTGTAGCCGGCGGCATCCGCGCCGGCGTGGTTCCGCACGGCAGTTTTCACCTTCAGCACGGCGTCGCGGTATTCGGAGTCCAGGTCCGTGCGAACGGCCAGGTCGTAGATGTGCGTCTTCGGCACCGCCACCAGCGAGACGTCCCGGAAAATGCCGCTGAGCCACCACATGTCCTGGTCTTCCATGTAGCTGCCGTCCGACCACTGGTAGACGCGCACGGCCAGCGTGTTGCTCCCGGCACGCACGAACCGCGTGATATCGAACTCGGACGCAAGGCGGCTGCCCTTGCTGAACCCGACGGGCTTCCCGTTGACCCAGACGTGGTACGCGGAGTCAACACCGTCGAAACGCAGGAACACCTGCTTTCCGGACCATGTCTTCGGGATCGTGAAGTCACGCCGGTACGAGCCCGTTGGGTTCTCCGTGGGAACGCGCGGCGGGTCCACGGGGAACGGGTAGTTGACGTTCGTGTAGTGCGGGTGACCGTAGCCACGGAGCTGCCAGCTTGACGGGACCTCTATTTCGTTCCACCCACGCACGCTGAACTGCTTCTTTTCGAAGCCGGCCGGCGCCGTTTCCGGCGTATCGGCGAAATGGAACTTCCATTTCCCGTTCAGCAGCTTGATCCGCGAAGAGCGTTCGCGGTCAAGCGTCATCGCACTGCCGGCGCTCTGGTGCGGCACGAAATACGCGCGTGCCGGCATTCGGTTGCGGTGTGGCAGCCTGTGGTTCTCCCAGTCCCTTCTTTCAACCCCTCGTCCTGTCATCGAGCTCTCCCCTCTTGTACTGTGGAAAGCCCGCATATTAGCCTGAACTATTCACCAACACACTAAGAAATGACGACAACTTGTTGAGCACCAGAGATTAACCGCGGATTACGCTGATTACGCTGATTCCCAGAATCTTCTTTCTTGCATCCGCGCCCATGCGTCTTCGCTTTCAGCTCCGCCGTCACACGTGCGTCTTCGCTTTCAGCTTTGCCGTCACAAGTCCGCGTAATCCGCGGTCATTCTGGGGTACTGTCAAAAGTTCTATGAAAAGTATGAAAACGAATGGGACGGGGAACGGAGGACGATTACGGGCGACGATTACGGTGGACGAGGTGGCCGCTTCTCTCCTCGTAATCCGTAATCGTCGCCCGTAATCGTCAACCGAAAAGGGCGAGATGCGGCGGAGGCCCGCCGCTCTCCATTTGTCCCATTTGGCCATGTTCCTGGAGAGCGGCAGGCTCTGCCGCATCTGAAGTCTGTCGGCCCCAAATGGGGCTTATCTAAGTGCCTTCCAGGCCAGGAGACTGTCGGACTTGCCGCCAGTCTTTTGCGAACTGTCCGGTCGATCGCGACCGTGAAGAGACGCCGCCTATCGTTACACCGCTGCCGCCAGAACTACGCTTGTAACCGCCGGAGGCAAAGAAGCGGATGGTGTGAGCTGGGCGTGCCCTGCAGTGAGCTTTGCTCTACTGCAGGGCGTTCCGCTTTTTCGCCCGATTCGCCATGCTTCTGCGGCGGCGCCTTCACCTCGCACCCGCCCCAGACCCCTCAACCCGGACTGCTAAATCCGACAGTCTGCTGACGCCTTGTCTGGATCTCACTCTCCCACAATCTCCCACGCCTGGTAGCCAACCGGCCAGAATGGGTCGCGCGGCTTGACCCGCCGCCGCTTGGGCGGCGGAGGACGGTCCTTCACTCCCAGCACTTTGACCGTCAGCTCATCCTTCCTGATGACCAGGATCCGCACCTTGTACACGTCCTTCTTCCACTTGTACTCGATTACGTCGCCCTCGCCCACCAGTCCGATGCCTTGCAGATATGCGAAAGCCCTGCCGTCCGTCCCCAGGCCGTATCCACCGACCGGCAGGTTCGGGAGAGCCGGGGCCGGCTCCTCTGCGGGTCTCTCGGCAGCCCAAACACCCCCGGAATAGAGGGCCAGCACGCAGATGCATACAGAAACCAATGCTCGTCTCATCTCGTATCACCTCCTTCCCAGCTCCCTCCATAGCTCTATCGAGCACATTCAGTGCCAGAACCTCAGGCAGGAATGCCTGAGGCACCAGGACCGCGGTACCTGCGGCCGTTCGCTTGGCCCGCCATAGCTTCCCAGCGAAGGCGGCCTGCCGCGGGTTGCGCCACGGCAATACACTTTCTGGCGTTTTTCGACAGAAAAACTATCCTACGTAGACAAATCCCCGGCTCGGCGACGATATAACAGTGAACAGGGAGTCAGGCCGCGGGGGCCTGATGAGACATGGATTCTAAATCCGTTGACTGGAACAACCTGCTTGATGAACACGGCTCTACACTACTGCTCTACGCAAGGCAGTGGGCGCCAAGCGTCGCTGACGCCGAAGACGCTGTTCAGGACGGCTTTCTCCGGGTTTGGCGGTCCGGGAAAGTCCGTCCTGAACGCGCGGCGCCCAGCCTGTTCGCCGCTGTCCGCCGCGCGGCTATCGACAAGGCACGCGGCAATAAGCGGCGGCGTGCGCGCGAGGACAAGGCCCACGATCCCGATGCCGGCTACACGATGTTCGAGTCGGCACCAGAAAAGGAGGAGCGAACCAGGATCATCGAGAACGCGCTTTCCGCTCTCCCCATCGAACAAAGAGAAGTGCTCGTCATGAAAATATGGACGGATATGACATTTAACGCGATAGCCGAATCGCTGGGCATCTCACCCAACACCGCGGCTTCGCGCTACCGCTACGCGCTCGCGGCGCTCAGGAAACAACTGTCATGACGGACCTGGAACAGGAACTCAAACAGCTCAAGCCACGCGAGCTTTCGGCGGACACGCTTGAGAACATCAACCGCGAGGTCGGGTCATCGCAACCGGCCACGCCCGCTAAGCAACACACTGCGGATGGCCTCATCCTCTTCTGGGGCCGTCCGCTCCTGCGGGCAGCAGCCGTCCTGGCTGTGGCCCTCGGCCTCGCGGCACTACTCTTCACTCAGCGGGAAGAGCCCGCCGTGCAACAGGACGCCGTCGCGCAGGCGCCCCCGCCGCAAACCGTCGCCACCAACGAGCCGGAAGGCACGATATCGATGAGCACCGTACTGGTCGGCCAGGAGGACGAGGGCACCATCGTTGACCCGACATACGGTCCCGTGCGCCGTGTTCGCTGCCGCTTTGTTGACAATGTCCGCTGGGACCATCCCCGCACCGGCGGGGCAGTGATCCGACAAACTCCGAGGGAAGAGATCGTACTGGTATCGGTACCGGTGGACTGAGGAAGGAGCCAGGCGTTGGGCGTTAGGGACCAGGCGTTGACAGAACGTAACCTACCGAAAGGAGCACCACTATGAAAGCAATCAGAACAATCACGGCGATTGCCGTAATCGCCACATTCTGCGGGGCATGGGTTTGGGCGGAGGAAGGTGTAGAGGCAGAGGCCGGCGGACCTCCCCCGCCCCCGGGACCGGAGCTCGTCAAGGCGGCCTACCTCGGCGTGGGCACCAAGCCGGTCAGCGAAACACTCGTGCACCATCTCGACCTGCCGGAAGGCACCGGGATCGTGGTCGAATTCGTTGACCCGGAAAGCCCCGCCTCGAAAGTCATCCGTAAGCATGACGTGCTGCACCTGCTGAACGACCAGATACTGGTCAATCAGCAGCAGCTCGCGGCGCTGATCCGCATGCACGAACCTGGGGACGAGGTATCCCTGACGCTCTTGCGCAAGGGAAAGAAGACAATTGTCTCGACACAACTCGCCGAAAAGGAGCTTCCCCGGCTATCGCATCGCCCCTGGCACATGCCGCGCATTGACTTCGGGCATCCCCGCTTCCAGCGCTGGATTCCGCGCTTGGACGAGGACCAGATTGATGACGTAAGAAGCCGGGTGAAGGAAATGCTGGACCAGTGGGGCACGGCGCCCGACAAGATCGGCGAGATGATGGACAAGCTCCGCGAAGGCCGGCACGCGAACGGTTCCGTGCACATCGAGCTCAAACCCGGGCCCGCGGCCCCCGACACGCAGATCAGCGTCGAGTCACGCAGCTCCACGAAAAGCGTCGTGACCACGACCGACGCGCGCCGTTCGTTCACGCTCACCACGGGCCGGGACGGCCACAGGCACCTCGCGGTCTCCGATCATACCGGCAAAATCCTTTTCAACAGCCCCGTTAATACGCCCGAAGAAATAGCCAGGATACCGCCCGAACTCAAAGCCGGCTATGACAAGGTGGCAAAGATGTCGAAAGATATGGGTGCCAAGACCAGGCCTAACGGGAACGACGTGCTCTAGCCAGAAACTTCCCCTGACACCCGGGAAGGAAGATAGATTAAGGCAAAAGATTAGGGCAAAGGATTAGGGCCGGAAGCCTGTACTCATCCAATACACCCTTATCTTTCGCCCTAATCTTTCGCCCTAATCTCATCCGACTCGTATCCCCAACAACGCAAGTTTCAACCCCGAATGATCCGGGAAGCGCAGCGCCCCGGGGGGCCCGCTAGCCAGAAACTTCCCCTGACACCCGGGAAGGAAGATAGATTAAGGCAAAAGATTAGGGCAAAGGATTAGGGCCGGAAGCCTGTACTCATCCAATACACCCTAATCTTTCGCCCTAATCTTTCGCCCTAATCTCATCCGACTCGTATCCCCAACAACGCAAGTTTCAACCCCGAATGATCCCGGCAGCGCAGCGCCCCGGGGAGCCCGAGTAGCCTAGCCTGGAACGGCGCTTGATTAACCCCCATTTGGGACCGGCAGACTCCAGATGCGGCAGAGCCTGCCGCTCTCCATCCGCGCCTATCCGCACTCAATCCCATTACAAGGCGGCCGGTGGCCACAACCAAGGAAGACCGGCCGCCAGTGAAAGTGCCAGGTGAAAGTGAAGGTAAGATACTCTCACGCTCTCAATAATGACTCCGGCTTCCGCTGCACCTGCACCTTCGAC
>Ga0272442_10001475_pt1 | contig 35754 bp, 29 predicted proteins | sample SSMForm2O_FD_200262 | JGI IMG/M metagenome (GOLD analysis project Ga0272442, IMG submission 200262) | Marine sediment archaeal communities from Little Sippewissett salt marsh, Falmouth, MA, United States - SSM-Form-2O | ecosystem: Environmental > Aquatic > Marine > Wetlands > Sediment ... | reverse complement strand
CTTCTAATCCGTAGGCCGGGGGTTCGAGTCCCTCCAGGCGCGCCAGCTATTAACATTCCCCTTCCAGTGCAAACAAAAAAACAGGGCCGGTTTCCCGGCCCTGCCTGTGGTGCATATTGTTCTGGTTACAGTGCTACTCGACCACGACTTCTCCGCTGCAGTTACCCACAAGGATCGGGTACACGCCAGGAGCAAGACCTTCAGGTACTATCGCTCTGATCTTGACCATGTTCTTCTTCCTGTTGAATTTGACCCGGTCCCAGGTAAGCACGCCGAGATCGATCTGGCCAAAGATGTCGAAAAGCTCATCTTCGCTGGTGATCTTCAAAACAACCTTTCTGGGCTTGGTGAGTTTCTCGGAACGGATCCTTTTGTGCTTCACGAGCAACTCGCATTCAACAACGTTCATCTCCACCGGGATCAGGATATCGCCGTACACGGACGAATTCCTGACCCGCAGGAGAGCCTCGTAAAGGCCGGGCCCCGTGACTTCCGGAACACCGGCATCGAACATCACGTCGATCACTGCGCTTGTGCCGGAAGCCACGGTGCCGCTTGTCGGATTCTCATCCAGCCACGGCACATCATAGCTGCCGCCGGTCGCGAACGCCAGGGCATCCGTCTCAGCCCCGCCGGGAAAGGCTCCTACCAGCGTTGTGGCGCCGGTATTCAGATCAGCCACGCGCAATTCTCCGCTGCCGCCGTAGGCGGCAAGATACAGGATTCCGGTTTCATCGTCAAAGTCCATGCCCTGAGCATAATTGGCGCTAAAACCGATGGAACCGATGACCGTGCCTGCGGCGGTCTGCGGATCTATCCTGACCAGCACATCATTGACGATGTCAACCCCGTAGATAACCTCGTCCGGGCTCATGGCGATGTCGATGATGGCGGGCGCATTGGTTATCTGCCCGACCACGGTCGCGGCGCCGGTTGCCAAATCCACCGTGTACAGGGTGGAGCGGGTAATATTAGTGGACGATGCATACATGACACCGTCAACGCCCCCGGTCATCCCGGTCCAGGACTCACCGCTGAGGGGCGTGCAGCTGCCGATGACCTGGACGGCCCCGGTAGTGGTATCAAGGGTATGCAGCTGGTTCAAGCTATAATCAATCACATACAGGGAGGAGAAATCCCCATTGATAAAATCACCTGCAAAATACTGGCTGCCGGGCTCGTTAGCAATGACCGTCCACGTCCCGGGAAAATCCGTATCAGGAATATTTACCAGATTATAACCGGGGAAAACATCCATTGCAAAAGCCGGTGCACCGGCCAGCGGCACACCACCCTGCATCCCTGCGGCCTCGCCGCCCGCAGGCGCCTCAGGCGCCCGGTCAATGGAGGTTGGAACCGTGGACGCGGGCAGAATGTCGGTAAACCGGGGAATGCTTACGCCGGCAGGCGGGGCTGCCTGATTTTCAAAAATCTCAAAATCAACAGCCCTGTCGCCGACATTGTCCAAGGTCAGCGGCACGGTTGCGGTCTGCCCCAGAAGCACGGTCGCGCTTATCTCCGCGGGGGCAGGCACAAGACGACCGGTGGGAAGTGCAAAATCCTGCTGCACCGCGCTGCCGGCAGCAACCGATACCGTATGGGCTACCGAGCCGTAATCCGCCATGCCGGCCTCGAAGTTATGCGAACCCGCTTCGGAATACAACGTATAAAAACCATCGGGCACGGCCGGATCATCCGGCGTTGCGATGGCTGTCATATCCTGGCCGGCGTCGCCTTCAACCAGGGCGCCTGCAAGGCCTGTGAGGGTATTCGCATCAAGGACATTACCCACCACTATGCCGCCCGTGGGCACACCGCAAATACCGATGTCCACCCGGTCAATATAGTAGCCGTTGTAGACCACGCTGGAATCCGTAGTGATCCGGAAACGGAACTGGACCGTGCCGCCGGCCGCGGCTGAAATGTCATAGGTCCTCTCGGTCCAGTCCACCTGCGTGGTGCCCGACGTATGCTGCCACATCACCTGCCAGGCACCGCTGTTGATGCTCACCTCGGCATAGGCATGATCAAAGGCTGAACTTTCAATATGCAGGGCCTGCCACCAGGACACCTCCAGCGGCCCGGAGACGCCGCTCAAATCGATCACCGGGGAGGTCAGCACATTATTGGCATTATTGGGATAGTTGCCGTTTAGGTTCGTGCCCCAGCACTTCTCGCCCGAAGCGCAGGCGCCCGGCCAGGTCACCGGCTCGCCCCACTGCCACAATGTAGCAGACGGCGTATAGGCGCCGTTGGAAGACTCGAAATCCTCAAGGTACCCTGTATGATACCCTGGAGCAGTGCACGCCTCAAAATCGGCATCCAATGCGAAGTTCTCCGTAAGGTTGCCCGTGAGCGGCCCCACGGTGCGCTCGGCCGAATCGTAGCCGTCGACAAGGGCCGACACCGTAAAATCATAGGAGCTGCCCTCAGGCAGGGATACGCTGTATTCACCGGTTGCCGGATCGGTCCACACCGTAGCAAGCGGTACTCCGTCTATGTCGATGCCGGCATACAGCGGCCAGCCCGTATCCGCATCTTCCACCCGGCCTGAAATCGTGCTGAAAGGCGCCACGTCCAACTCGAAATCCTGCACCGTGGTCTGGTCTTCAACAATGACGATGCCTAAAACGTTCCCGGGCAGGAAACCATACGCCGATGCCGAAACATCGTAGGTGCCAACGGGCAAGGAAATGGAATACAATCCGTTCGCGTCCGTCACCGTCTCGCGCGTTATCGGGCCGTCAGCGCTGACAGTAGCGCCCGCGACGGGCGTGCTGTCCGCCGCGCTGAGCACGTGGCCTTCAAGGGTCCCGATGGGACCGCAGTACTGGTTACCGGCGGCCAGCACGTTCAGGTAGCCGTATCCGAACGTGTAGTTGCCCTGGCCCGAAGGAGGCGCGCCGCAATTTCCGGGCGATGCTTCGTCGGCCGTACTCTGCAAAGCCTGCACGGTCACGTCGATGTCACCCAAAAGATCCGGGCTGCAGGACCACAACAGGGCAACTGCCCCGGCCGTGTGCGGACTGGCCATGGACGTGCCGCTGTAGCCGCAGCTCCAGCCGTCGCCCGGCACCGAGGAGCACACATTCACACCGGGTGCGGAAATATTGGGCTTGGTATAGGGAGTGTAGCCGAAATCCGAGGGTCCGCGCCCGGAAAAAGAGGCGATCTCCCCGCTGCTGTCGTGGGCCGCCGAGGCAAAGCTTTCCTGGTAATCGCCGGGGGAGCCGATAGTCCCGCAACTCGGCCCGGTGTTGCCGGCTGAAAAGGCCGGGAAAATGCCCGCGGCGCGCCAGGCATTGACCTTTGACAGATACCAATCGTCACCGCCGCCGCCGCCCCAGGAATTGTTCACCACGTGGGGCCGGTTGTCCGGATTGCCGTTCGGAGCCACGATCCAGTCAGCGCAGGAGTTCAGCGCAAAATCCGAGCAGCTGTTGCTCTCGCAGCCCTTGCAGGCGATCCAGGTTGCACCGGGCGCCATGCCGGCCCGCCATTCCAGCGAGGTATTGTTGTCGCCAACCATGGTGCCCATCACATGGGTCCCGTGGCCGTTATTATCACAGGCGCTGCCGCCGCAGATATTGGAAGGATCGCTCCAGCAGGCCGGATCGGCCGGATTCGTGCCGCATTTGAATGCGCCGAACAGGGCCGGATGGTCCCACTGCACCCCGGTATCGATATTGGCGACGACTATGCCCTCACCTGCACCGTAGGACTGCCAGAACTGATCGGCACGGGTATCGGTAATACCCCAGGCCAGGTCCCCGGTTGCCTGCGTTCCCGCACCCATGGATTCATCGATGACCGGCGGGACAAGTGCGTATGTCCTGGGCACCGTGACGGAGCTCACCTCGGTCAATTCTGCCAACGACCTGGCCAGGGCCGCATCCGCGCCGCGTACATACAAAAGGTTGTCGGTAAAAAATGACACATACTCCACACCGGCCTCGTCAAGCATCTTCTTTGCAGCGGCCTGACTGGCGTCCGCGGTCGTGCGCAGAGCATCATAGACAAACCTGCCGCGCTCCTGCCAGTCCATGCCGTAGGCCGGTTCCAGGTCAGCCTGCTGGGGGAAGTGCAGAATAAAATCCGCCTGCCCCTGAATCTGCAGTGTCTGCAGCAACTCAGGTTCGATTTTTTTGTCCGCTGGAATTATTTGATGCGCCTGTGCAACCGTGCCGGTGACAGCCAACACCAGCAGACAGATCACCGCTCTCAGTATTTTTCCAAGCATCCTCTTCCCCTTCCGTGCACATGTTCTGGATTTCGGCAGGAGCGCACATGCATACAAACTCTTGTGCACCCAGCCACACAATTAAAAAATCATTCTCTATGGCTAGAGACCATACCGCACAATAGCAATAAATACAAACAAAATAATTTAAAAAATTTTACGATACTGTTCGTTATTAACCCATTCACGCTGCGTACACGCGCGGTGCTGAAGTAACCATGGAACGGTTTGAACAAAAAAAGGCAGGGCCGATAAACGGCCCTGCCCGTACTACGCGTTCAGCGTGCAGAAAAACGCCTACTCTATCAAGACCTCGCCGACACCCATGCGGATCACAGTGATACCCGACTCACGCACGCAACAAATCTGCACATGCATCCTCAACATGTTCATACGTGAAACAAAAACCGCCATCCATCAGCCGCTTCGGCACCACATTCTGGCCGTCGAGCAGCACGCAGGCACCCTCGCCGAAAGCCAGCTTCATGGCAAAGGCCGGCACGGGGAAAAATGCCGGGCGATGCAGCGCTGCTGCCAGTGCGCGCGCAAGGCCTGCGTTCGTGGTGGCCTGCGGCGCGCACAGGTTATAGGCTCCGGAGAAGCTGTTATCCTCTACAGCAGCGCACACCGCACGGCCGAGATCAACGATGTGCACCCATGACACCGGCTGGCGCCCGCTGCCCACGCGACCGCCCAGGCCCAGGCGAAACAACGGAAGCATTTTACCAAGCGCTCCGCCTGCCCGGCCCAGCACCACGCCGAACCTGAACACCACCGTACGAACGCCCCCGCCCTGAGCTGCCAGTGCAGCACGTTCCCAGTCCTGCGCGAGTCGGCCCAAAAAATCATCGGCGCGCGCACTGTCATCTTCAGTCCAGGGGCCGCCGCCGGGATATATGCCGACCCCGCTCGCGGAAATGAAAACGGCGGGTGTGCGTTCTAGCATGCGCATTGCAGATATAATGCTTTCCGTAAGCGGTACACGGCTCGCGTAGAGCTGCTTTTTGTAGCTTTCCGTCCAGCGCGCTGCTATGGGGGCCCCGGCAAGGTTCACTACCGCGTCGCAGCCGGAGAGCTTCTCCGTAAGCGCATCCTGTCGGCCTGCAAAATCCGCCCTGAGCAGCGGCACAGTGTGCCATCCCTTCTCAGCAAAAACGGTCTTAAGGTATGAACCGACAAACCCGGTTGATCCGCTCATGGCGATTTTCATGGCTGCCTCCTCCTGCTCATTTTTTCCTTGCGGCATTGCGTCAGGTTACGCCTCGCTCACCCGACCTACGCACTGATCCGGGAATGTCACCCCGCACGTGATGCGGGGTCCATCAAAACATGCTGGATCCCGGCTATCCGCTATCGCTCCTGCCGGGATGACAAATAGCTCGCGCTGTTCATCCTCCGTAGCAGGCTACTGGGGAGGACGGGCGCCTGTCCGGTATGACCTGATACGGGCGGCATATCGGGTTGGGTTAGCATGGCGCATCCTGCCAACTTCAAAAACAATCACAACAGGAGCTTCGATAATCGATACTGCATAACGATTCTGGTGGAGGGACGCGCTCCGTCGCGTCCGCGGTTTTTATCCTTCAATTTATCACATACGGCCGTGCAGAAGCACGGCCCTCCACATATACCTGCACGCGGCAACAGCTTCACATGGACGATTCACCCCTCCCAGATCAGCAGCGGCCCGTTGCCAACGCCCCGCACCCTGCCCTGCTCGCGTTCGCGCGGATAGCCAAGGCAATGCGAAACATAGCGTACCCCCTCGATCAACCGGTCGCGGTTGCGGTGCTGATGCCCGTACACATGCAGGGTCGAACCCAGGGACCGGATCTGTGCATCGAGGCCCCGGCAACCTGCGACCCGGCTGAAATTGAACCGCGGCTGCGGATCGACACGCGACAGTCCGGTAGCGGCGAATTCTTCATCGGTCCAGAACATGAGTTCTGAGCGCGGCAGAAAATGGCTGAACGTGATCACCGGCCCCTGGCAGGGTTCAGGCACGGCAGTGGCATTCATCGACAGGAACAACGATGCCGGTGTCTGATGTTCCGCAAGATCGGGCCAGCGCACCGCGCGTTTGTCGGCCCACATGCCGAGATTCGGGTCCTCGCCCTGCTTTTCCACGAACAGACTGCCTTCGCCTTCATGCGGCTGCACATACCAGGCGTGCAGAGGCACTATGCAGACACAGCCCGCAGAAACATGCGGTCTGGTGCTGATCCCGAGCGCTTTACAGCACTCAAGCAGAGCATAAAATTTGGCCAGCGAGTTCTCGCGGGAACTGCCGCGCAGCCACAGGTCATGGTTGCCGGGAACGAACGCAACCTCCTGAAAACGGGTACGCAGAAGTTCAAGCGTCCTGCACAGCAATGATTCGTCATGGCTTACGTCGCCGGCCAGCAGCAGGACATCCCCGGTATAATCAGAATGCGAGAGCGACTTCACCCAGTCGAAATTTTCCGGGTAGTCAACGTGCAGGTCTGACAGGGCAAAAATGCGCATGGTAAAAAGGCCCAACGTGCAAGATACAAAAAATCGGTATCGCTATCGGTATCGGTATCGAAAATCAATCAAGCGGGCAATCTGACAATTGCGATTGCGATCCCGAAGTAGTGCAACAGACGCATCTTGAAACATTTCAACTCAAGTATAGCTAGCACTCCAGCACCGTCCGTTCGCCTTGAGCCTGTCGAAGGGCTGCACGGACAACGCATGTGGCACTGGAACCCGTTCATGGTTCGACAAGCTCACCACGAACGGGCATACGCCTACTTTTGACAATGGTTTCTGAAAAAAAATACCCGCTCTATACGTTCACCCGGCCGCGCAGCTTTCTCAGCGGACACTCCTCACAAAGCGGTTTCGGCCTGCAGAACCGGTTTCCGAGATGTACCAGCTGGGCATGGAAATCATTATACAGGGCCGCATCAGGCGGCAAACACTTCATAAACATTTGCTGAAAATCATCATAGCTGTGCTGCATGCTGAGCATGCCGTGGCGGCTCAGGATGCGTTTCGTATAGGCGTCGATCACGAACACCGGCTTTTCAAGCGCGTAGAGCAGGATACTGTCCGCGGTTTCAGGCCCTATGCGGTACAGGCCAAGCAGTTCGCTGCGAAGAGCGTCCGTGTCGCGCCTGCGCATGCGCGCGATACTGTAGCCGTAGGCACTGCCGAAATAGGCAGCAAATGCCTTGAGTGCGCGCGCTTTCTGGTTGAAATATCCCGAAGAACGCACCATGAGGGCCAGATCCTGTTCGTCAACGTCTGCAATCTGGCGGAATCCGAGAAGACCCTCGCTTTTAAGCGCCTCCAGGGCACGGCGCACATTGGACCAGCTTGTGTTCTGGGTCAGGATCGCACCGAGAATGACCTCGTCGGGACTGTCGGCCGGCCACCAGGTGCGCGGTCCGAACGCTGTGCGCAATTTATCATAGATACCGAGCAGCCTGCGCCTGTTCATATATTCGTTACGCAGGATTCAGTGACCGGAGGCGCAAAGATGCGCTCGGCAGCACGCGCTATCTCGGCGTCATGACGATGGTCGAGGGCGAACACCCGGAACTGAACCACACGTGCCGGGATATAGCGAAAAATATCCTTCAGGGGTTCGGGGGAAATAGAGTCCGTCGAGGGATTATAAATATTGATGCGCTTGTTGCTCTGGGCCATGGGGTTCAGGGGACGCGGGTCCTGGGCGGCAAGATCCACCCTGAACGGCCTGGAGCGCAGCCTGCGCGGCAGCTGCTCACGTATGGCCTCCTCGAGTTGCCCGGGGGTCGGGAAACTGAGCATGCCGCGCTCGACCCGGTCGATGGCCAGTTCGGTCGAATAGGCCATCTTCCATTTGACCCTCCGCCCGATGATATGGGCCCATTCACTGCCCAGCGCCTTCTCCTCGCTGTCGGAGGCATACTTCCATCGCTCGACATCCTGCAGCAGCGACCAGTCGTTCAGGTGCAGATAACGGCCGAGATGCCGCGCCGGGTTAAACGGAAAAAGACGCTGCAAGGTCTGTTTGAAAATCTCCTGCATATGGAAATCGATCGCACGGCCTGTGCGGTGATGGTAGACGTTTGAGTAGAGGTTCAGCCGCGCGTTCAAAAACCGCGTAAAGGCTGAAACGCCCGCCTGGTGCAGGGTAAGACCCTTGTCGGAGAAAAATGAATAGAACAGCAACCGGTTGATATCGACGATGTCGATCGAAAAACCGGTCATATAGGCATCGCGCTGAACATAGTCAAGGTTGTCGACGGTGTAGATGCCGGAAAAAAGCTGCTGCATGAACCGCAGCCAGCGCGGCCGGCGCTCATCGGCCGCCTCCGGCGGCTTCTTTATCAAAAAGCCGATGTCATCGGCACGGATACTCTCACCGTTCTCAAAATGACCGCCCGGGCTGCGCCTGATCCCGGCGATTAAAGAACCGAGTTTCTTGACGATAATGTCGCGGCCGAGAAGCTCGTGGGTAAGGCCGTAGTCGGACAGGAAATGATCGTCGAAGAAATGCCCGTAGGGCCCGTGGCCGATATCGTGCAGCAGGCCTGCAACCCGGAACGTTTCCTCGAAACAGGCAAACGACGGCGCATCACCGCACAGGGCCTTCAGGCCCGGATACAGGTGCCGGGCAAAGCGGCCTGCCATATGCATGGTGCCCAGCGAATGCTGAAAACGGCTGTGCTCGGCTGAAGGGTATACCCAGCGTGCGCTCTGCAGCTGGTGGATGCGGCGCAACCTCTGCATCCACGCGGTATCGATCAGGTCTTCTTCGGTCACCTCGTCGCGCGTGCCGGATTCACGCACGGTGAACGGGATATAGTCATAAATCGGATCAGCTATCAGCGCGACCCCTTTTGACGGAAACGCGGTCTGTAAACCCATGCACAATTCCTCCGTACGGCAGGGGGCAGTGATTACAAGGCGATGGAGCGCTTCAGCATTGAGATGCGGTTTTCCATACGGCCCTGCAGCTGCTGCATCTCCTGCAGCATGGCTGTCAGGCTTTCCGGCTTTTTGTGCAGCAATTTTACGATCTCGTCCTTCCAGAAGACAAGCGTTTCCAGTTCGCGCCTGCCCAGCTGCTGCTCGACCTTCTTCTGCATCTGCTCGATAAATACTTTATCCATGACCCTCTCCCGCCTGTTCAGCGTTTATAGCCTATGATCTCGGTCAAAAGACGCGCGCGGTCCTGTTTGTCCTTCTCCGTCTCAATCCCCCTGGGCGACTCGCCGTCGATAACGCCGAGCACGCCCGCACCCTGCTCGCTGAGCGCGACAACGACCTCGAGCGGGTTTGCCGTTGCGCAGAATATGCGGCATACCTCCTGGCACTGTTTGATGCGATCAAGCACATTGATGGGATAGGCCCCGAGCATCACGATAGTGAACACATGGCCGGCGCCCAGCGCGCGGCAATTCTCAACCGCTACCTCGACAAGCCCGTCGTCATTGCCGTCGCAGCGGATCAGGCAGGGACCGGATGCCTCGTTGAATGCCAAACCGAATCTGACGCCCGGAACGGTAGTGACCATGATCTCATAAAGATCCTCGACGGTTTTTATAAAATGTGACTGACCGACAATGATATTTGCGCCTTCGGGGATTGTCAGTCGAACGGTTTGTATCTCCATGGCCTGCTCCTTCCTCCTCGTACAATGATGTAAGCAATGCATCTGCGCACAAAACTGACGGTATCATAGCAAAAAAGCCGATATTAGCAAGGCGCTTGTGCACGGCGCGTTCTCGCACCCCGCCCGCACCATACCCCCATTAATTGCATTTGCATCATGCCCCCGGCAGCGCTATAATAAATATTTTTTGCTCTGAAGCAGCATATGCTTCTTCTGTACTGACACCATAGCATAACCGGCACGGCTACCACAGATGAATTCCTTCGCATCCGTCAGCACCGTTATTTTTGATCTTGGTCAGGTCATCGTGACCTTCGACCCCATGCAGCTGTGCCGCAATGCCGCCGCCCACAGCCCCCACACGCCCGAAGAGTTGTTCGCACAGATGTTCCAGAGCGACATTACCGGCCGTTTTGAAACCGGCCGCCTGAGTCCTGAAAATTTCTACCGGGAGGCCAGCAGCCTGCTCGACCTTGATATCAGCTACGGGGATTTCAAAACGCTGTGGAATACGATTTTTACCCTCAACACTGCAACCGCAGACATCATACAACGTCTGAAAAACGTCCAATTGCTGCTTCTCTCGAACACCAACTGCTGGCATTTTGAATACTGTCGTGAAAGCTACCCCGTGCTCCGTCATTTCGACGCGTGGATCCTGTCATATGAAGTCGGTGCATGCAAACCTGACCGGAAAATATTCGAGGCCGCGCTTGCACGGGCCAATGCCCGACCGCAGGAATGCGTTTTCATAGATGATATCGAGCACTATACCGAAGCTGCGCGCACTATCGGCATCCGGACGCACACATTCACGACCGCACGCAACCTCGACGTGTACCTGCGCAGCCTGAATCTGCTGTAAAACCGGCCGCGCGCATACAATCACGCTGCCTTCGCGCATTTTTTAATTTGCGGTAGCACACGGTCTATAGTACTGTGTATCGATTACTACCACCATCGCCCCTAACCAGAGGCCCGCAAGGAGAAAAAGGCATGGAAAACGTCATCATCATCGGGTCCGGTCCTGCCGGACTGACCGCGGCCATCTATACCGCCCGCGCACAGCTCAATCCGCTTGTCATCGAAGGCCTGCAGCCCGGGGGACAGCTCACCACAACGACAGGGGTGGAAAACTGGCCCGGATTCGTCGAGGGCATCGACGGCCCGGTGCTGATGGAAACCATGAAAAAACAGGCTGCCCGCTTCGGCACGCGCTTTTTGTCGGCACAGGTCCAGCAGGCCGATCTCACAACCGATCCGATTACCCTCACCGCAGGCGGCGAAACCCATACGACACGCAGCCTGATCATCGCGACCGGAGCAACAGCGCGGCTGCTGGGTCTTGACGCCGAAAAAGCCCTGATGGGACGCGGCGTTTCGGCCTGCGCGACCTGCGACGGCTTTTTCTTTCGCGGCAAGCATGTGCTGGTCGTGGGCGGCGGCGACACGGCCATGGAAGAGGCGATCTACCTGAGCGGCCTTGCGTCGCGCGTAACCGTGGTGCACAGGCGGGATGAACTGCGCGCTGAAAAAATCATGCAGGAGCGTGCGTTCGCGCACGACAACATCACGTTCATGTGGGACTCTGTCATAGAGGACATTCTTGACGTCGGGCAAAAAACCGTTAACGGCGTCATGATTAAAAACGTCAAAACCGGCGAGATAACCCGTCATGACTGCGACGGTGTTTTCATGGCCCTCGGTCACGTGCCCAACACGGCCCTGTTCGCCGGCCAGCTGCCCTGCGACCCGCAGGGTTTTATACTGACCGTCAAAGGAACCGCGACCTCCGTACCGGGCGTGTTTGCCGCAGGCGATGTTGCCGACCCTGTCTACAAACAGGCGGTAACCGCTGCAGGCACCGGATGCATGGCCGCACTCGATGTCGAGCATTACCTGCAGAGCCTGTAGCCTCAAGATATAGTGTCATGAACCAGCCCGCTCCCAACAACAGCAAACCGGCCCCGCACAATGTGTTCGCGATCGTCGGCAATATGAACGTCGGCAAGACATGCCTGTTTAAAGCCCTGTGCGGCTCGAACACCCACAGCATTAACATTCCCGGATCAACCGTAAACGTTGAGTCGGGCACGATACGCGGAACCGCTGACCGCGTGCTTGACACGCCGGGAATTTATTCCATATTTTCATCCAATGAAGAAGAACGCATCTGCCGCGATATCCTCCTGCCGGGTAACGCCGAAGGTGACGTCACAGGCATTATTCTCGTGGTTGACGCCAAAAACATGCGGCGCTCGATCGCCATCGCCCTGCAATACGCCGAATACGGCCTGCCCATGGTACTGGTAGTAAACATGATCGATGAAGCCTCTTCCCGCGGCATCACGATCGACACGGTCGGCCTGTCCGAATACCTCGGCATTGAGGTGTGCACCACGATCGCGCGCGAAGGTATCGGCGTGCGTTCTGTTGCAGCCGCGCTGGACCGCATGCGTGTGCCGCACAGCCAGGTAACGCTCCCTGCTCCCGTTGAGCACTTCCTCGGTGAAATGAAGCAACTGCTGATCGGCAATTCACATTATCCGCGTGCGCTGGGTCTGCTGTTGCTTGACGGTGACCGCACAGCCCGAACATGCATCGAACAGAAGTTCGGATCCGGCATGCTTCAAAAGCTGATGACGCTCGGCGAAGCATGCACACCGGAAGGACGGCTGCCGTTCCACATAAGCATGACCAACCTCTATAACCGTCAGGCCGAACGCTCTGCGGCCGAAGTGGTACACGTTGAACCGCCGACCAGAAGCAGCCTTATCATAACACTGGGCTCCATGTGCACCAGTCTGAGCACAGGCATCCCGATAGCGCTTATCGTACTCGGGCTTGTGTACCTGTTCGTAGGCACGTTCGGCGCAACCTACCTTGTAGACACGATCAATGAAAAAATCTTCGAGAACCACCTTATCCCCTTGTGCGATGCACTTGTCGCGCCGATACCCTCCGCCTTCGTGCGGGACATGATTGTCGACCCGGATTTCGGTCTCCTGCCCACAGGCGTATTCCTTGCGCTCGGCCTGGTGCTGCCGGTGCTGCTGTGCTTCTATATCGCGTTCGGTTTTCTCGAAGACTCGGGGTATCTGCCGCGTTTTTCGCTGCTGCTTGATAAAATTTTCAAAATCATGGGCCTGAACGGCAAGGGCGTTATACCGCTTGTCATGGGATTTTCCTGTGTAACCATGGCCATTCTCACCACCCGCATGCTCGACACAAAAAAAGAACGCAACATCGCAACGCTGCTGCTGCTGCTGGGTAGCCCGTGTGCGCCCCTGCTGGCTGTTATGCTGATCGTACTTGACCGCATGCCGTTTTCCGCCACACTGACTGTTTTCGGCATCATCTTCGCACAGACATTCTCAGCCGGCTGGCTGCTCAACAGGCTGCTGCCCGGGCGTTCCGCGAGCCTGCTTATGGAAATACCCCCGCTCAGGGTCCCCAAACCGGTACCGGTTATCAAGATGGCCGTAGTCAAAACGTACCATTTCATGAAAGAAGCGATCCCCATCTTCATGCTGGCCTCGGTCGTCGTATTCATTTTTGATCGTCTTGGCGGGCTGGCACGACTTGAAATGATGGCGAGCCCTTTCGTGCACGATTTCATGGGGTTACCCGACAAGAGCGTGCAGGTTTTTATCAAGACCGTTATACGGCGCGAAAGCGGCGCAACCGAGCTGATGCACCTGCGCGAGGCATACACCAACGTTCAGATGGTCATCAATCTGCTGATCATGACGTTTCTGCTGCCGTGCCTCAATGCCGCTATTGTCGTCATCAAGGAACGCGGCGCTGCAACCGGAGCCGCCATGCTCGTCTCGGTCATGGCCTATGCCATCATCCTGGGCGGCGTGCTGCACTGGCTGTTTCTTTGGCTGGGGATTACCTTTGCCTGAACACTATAGTTTTTCTGGAGACCGACATGCTCAGTGACAAGCTGGTAGAAATCATGGAAGCGGTCTGGTGCGCCGCGGAGGAAAAACTCTACACCCGCGAGGCCGTAAGAAAAAAATGCACGATTACCTTCGATGAGACCGACCTGGATGCACTGGAAAAACAGGGTCTTATCACGAGAAGCGGGGATACGATCATCTTTACAGAGGCCGGCACCACCGAGGCCAAGGGCATCATGCGCAGGCACCGGCTCGCGGAAGTTCTGGTCAGCAGTGTGTTAAAACTGAAAAAATCAGAGATGGAAGCGGTCGCATGCCAGGTGGAGCATGCCCTGCTGCCTGAAGTCGAGACCTCGATCTGCACCCTGCTGGGCCATCCGGAAGTGTGCCCGGACGGACGGCCGATACCGCGCGGCGCCTGCTGCCGGAAGCTGCAAAAAACCGTCAGCACCACCGTCGTCAGTCTTGCCGAACTGGGCGCCGGGGAAAGCGGCCGCATCACCTATATAAAACCCGAGAACCATGCGAACCTGCATCAGCTGCTTTCCTTCGGCCTGCAGCCCGGCGTCACCGTAACCGTCCACCGCAAAACTCCGGCCCTGTGCATCATATTTGAAAATACGGAACTCGCGCTTGACCTCAACATAGCGCAAAATATTTTTGTCTGGAAAGCCCGCACCGAAGAAACGTAATACGTCACCAACACGCCGCGTAGTTTTTTGATGGCACAGAACGGTTTTTTATTTTATAACTATCCGTATTCAAGAACCGCTGCCGACGTCAGGCACACCCTTTTGGAAAGACATACCAGATGGCAGTATTAGTCGCCGGCGGTGCCGGCTACATCGGATCGCATGCCGTACGCGCACTGCAGCGCGCAGGGCGCGACGTGGTGATATTTGATAATTTCGAAAAAGGACACCCGGAAGCGATAAGCGACGTGCCCGTTTTCAAGGGAGACCTGCGCAGCCCCGATGATGTACGCACAGCCTTCGCGCAGCATACTGTTGAAGCGGTCATGCATTTTTCAGCGTACAGCCTCGTCGGCGAATCCATGCAGTGCCCTGAGCGCTATTATGAAAACAATGTCTACGGCACACTGAACCTGCTGGACGCCATGCGCCGCTCCGGGATCAAACGCTTTATTTTTTCATCAACAGCTGCGGTCTATGGGGAGCCTCTTCACGTTCCCATAGATGAATCCCACCCGACACGTCCCACCAACGTCTACGGAGAAACCAAGCTGACGGTTGAACGCATGCTGGACTGGTTTGATTCAATCTACGGCATACAAAGCATCCGGCTGCGCTATTTCAACGCTGCAGGTGCCGAGCCTTCGGGAAAAATCGGCGAACTGCACAGCCCGGAAACCCACCTGATCCCCATTGTACTCGCTGCCGCGCTCGGTGAACGGGATACCATCTCCATATACGGTACCGATTACGAAACACCCGACGGCACCTGCGTGCGCGACTATATCCATGTCAACGACCTGGCCGATGCGCACATTCTGGCCCTTGAATATCTGGAAGCCGGCAAGCCCTCCGATATTTTCAACCTGGGTAACGGCAATGGCTACAGCGTGCAGCAGATCATCGATATCGCGCGTTCGGTTACCGGCTGCGCGATCCCGGTTACGCACGCCCCCCGCCGTCCCGGTGACCCGGCAACCCTGATAGCCGGCTCCGGCAGGGCCATGCAGGTGCTGGGCTGGAAACCGAAGCTCGACGATATTGAAACAATCATCGCGACCGCCTGGAAATGGCACAGCACCACGGCAAAAACCTGGAAACACTGATGCGTACGATAAGCAGTTCCAGAATAACGAAAACCGTTGCGCGCCTGTGCAGGGAGGCAAACGTCTTTCTGGGCGACGATGTTACGTCATTGCTCAGACAGGCTCGTGACCGGGAGGTTTCCGAGACCGGACGGGAAGTCCTCGGCCACATCATCGAAAATGCTGCCATCGCTGCGGAAACCCGGCTGCCCCTGTGCCAGGACTGCGGCACGGCCGTAGTGTTTGTCGATATCGGTCAACATGTGCATATCGAAGGGGACGATATAGAATCAGCCATACAGGCCGGCGTTGCGCTCGGCTACCGTAACGGGTGCCTGCGCATGTCCATGGTGCGCCGCCCCTTCTCTGCCCGAGACAATACCGGCGACAATACCCCGGCCGTTATTCACTACCGCCCCGTGCCCGGTGACCGGCTGAAGATCATCCTAGCGCCAAAGGGAGGCGGAAGTGAAAACATGGCCCGTTTTACGGTATTAAAGCCTGCCCAGGGCCGCTCAGGCGTTATTGATTTTGTGGTGCAGGCAGTATCCGAGGCAGGGGCCAATCCATGCCCGCCGCTGATCGTCGGGGTCGGCATCGGCGCCACGGCTGAGCGCTGTATGGAACTGGCCAAACGCGCAGCCCTGCGCCCTGCAGGCGAGCCGTCCACTGATCCGGAAAACGCCGAACTCGAACAGGAACTCCTCGAACGCATCAACGGGCTCGGGATCGGGCCCCAGGGACTCGGGGGCCGCACAACGGCCCTGGCCGTACATGTTGAAACCCACGCCGCCCACATCGCAAGCCTTCCCGTAGCGGTAAATCTGCAGTGCCACAGTGCCCGCCACAAAGAAGCCGTTCTGTAGAACTTCAGCCGGGTTTTTCTCCCGACTCCGAACTCCCAACTGTTTCGACCCGGATTTTTTAGAACATTTTCAATTTTCTATAGCCAGTTCGTTCTTGTACTGTCACCCCGGTGAAAACCGGGATCCAGTCATTATGCCGTTGAAAATTCTGGATGCCGGCTTTCGCCGGCATGACGAAAACAATACCCATGGCCGCACTATAACGAAAAATGCCCTGAGCTTTTGGCTTGGAACCTTGAACGTTCAACCTTGAACTTTGAACTTCAGCCGGCTTTCTCCGAACTCAGGGCAGGCACAGGGGCCTGCCCCTACACTCCGCGCTCCACACTCCAAACTCATAACTCACGAACGCGATCACGATTTTTTGGACTTTGGACAGTAGACTTCAAACGTGGGACTTCAGGCGGGATTCTTCCGAACTCCGAACTCGCGAAAGCGATCTCATGCTTCCGGCTGCTCAAGCCCGGCGAAAACGGCAGGTTTTTTGAGAGCGGCAAATCGGACTTCAAGGGCGGTCTTGGCCTGCATGAAACGTGCAAGCTCGCTGTCATGCAGAACACGGTTGGGTTTGCTTTTAATACTGGCCGGATTGATATGCCGGCCGTGATGGTGAACCTCGTAGTGCAGATGCGGGCCTGTTGACATACCGGTTGAGCCCACGTACCCGATAACCTGGCCCTGTTTGACACGCACACCCGAACGTACTCCGCGCCCGAAACGACGCATATGGGCGTACAGCGTCGTGTAGCTGTTGGCATGGCGCAGTTGGACGGCATTACCGTAACCGCCCTTGCGGCAGGCCCATTCAACCACGCCGTCTCCGGCGGCCATGATCGGCGTACCGGTCGGCGCCGCAAAATCAAGGCCCTTGTGCATGCGGCTGTAGCCGAGGATCGGGTGCCGGCGCCTGCCGTATCCCGAAGAAATACGCGCACCTTCAACGGGCGTAACCATCAGGTTCTTCTTCAGGCTCCTGCCCTGTTCATCAAAATAGTCTTCATCTCCATTGCTGTCACAATAGTGATACAACGTGAGGCGCCTGCCCTGCGTGGTCAGGGCGGCATAGGTGACCGTACCCGGGCACACGGGTGTACCGTGTGCGTCGACCTTCATATCATACATAATCTCAAAATTATCGCCGCCCCGGATATCGCGCTGAAAATCAACATCATAGGCATAAGCACTGATAACGGGCAGCAGCATATCAAAAGGAACGCCATGTTCCGATGCCGACTCATAGAGGCTTGAGGCGATCTGAAATTCAGCGCACATGGTGCGGCTTTCACATTCATGCATTATTTCGTTGGCCCTGAAGCCTTCGTCCGCACAGCGGTCGACCATTACCTCACGCACAGGATCCAGCTTGATGTTCAATGATTTAAACTCAAGGGGTACATCCTCAGAAGACTCATAGGTAATGGTCAACGCATGCTCGTGCTGAAGTCTGCGGGGATTGAACACCTGTTGCAGGGCACCGATCACGCCATGGGCCTCGTCCTGAGGGACTCCCTCGCGGACAAGCAGATCCATCAGTGTGTCGCCGCTTTTCACAACGATATCCCGTGTATGGACTTCAGGGGCCGGCGGTTCAACCGGGAGAGACTGCGGCACGGACGTGCCGGACTCTGTTGAAGGGTCTGCATGGCCGCTGAGTGCCGTCAAAGAACCTGCAACCGCGGCGTCCTGTCCGGGTACTGCACTTTCCTCGTGTTCAGGCAGAAGCATATCGAGTTGCTGAGGATCACCTGCAAACATGCGCCCGGCAACAACAGTAAGCGCCAGGCTCAGGCAGAACACCGGAACAATAACCAGCAGCCAGCCGCGTTTCCCTACAATGCGGGACAATACACCGCTCTCATCGACCAGATCGGAACGATTCCCTGAACGGACATAGGCCTGTGCGCGTGTATAGTTGAAATATTTGCTCATTATGGGCGATAGCCTGACATTCCGGTAAAATTATGCATGTAAAATATATATTTTATAGTATCGGACATGAACCCCCATGCCTGAAAAAATTTTTTTATAAAAAAATAAAACATAATATATCTGGATGTCAATATATTTTCTGCCACTATATATTGCGATTTCGAGCGTACATGCCCCACACAGGGCACTCCGGTTGCGCCTGCGCAGTCACTAGAGCATTTTCCTTTTTACTGTAGCCTTCCAGGTATGAAAATATATCCCCGTTCGTGGTGAGCTTGTCGAACCATGAACGGAATCCAGCATCCAATACGTTGTCCGTTCAGCCGCTTCGACAGGCTCAGGGCGAACGGACGAAGGTATATCGCAGGCTATAGTATTTTGAAAAATGCTCTATATATAAAAACAGCGATTCTTCGGCGCATGCGGCTTCTCAGAATGGCACGTCACAAATTGCGGCTGAGTCTCTTCAGCCGGCAAAAAAAAGATCCCCGTCCCGAAATAAGGGGCGGGGATCTATCAACTACCTGAACAACACCATCAGCATCTTACTTGATGAGCGGAGCAATAACCAAAGCCACAACGCTCATGAGCTTGATAAGGATATTCAGGGAAGGACCGGATGTGTCCTTGAAGGGGTCGCCGACAGTGTCGCCGATAACCGCGGCCTTATGGGCCTCGGAGCCCTTGCCGCCGTGGTTGCCTTCCTCAATGTACTTTTTGGCATTGTCCCAGGCGCCGCCGGCATTGGCCTGAAAAATGGCCAGCAAAACGCCGGAAACGGTGCAGCCGGCAAGCAGGCCGCCCAGGGCCTCCTTGTCGATATAACCGAACACGACGGGCACGATGATCGCCATCAAACTGGGGGCAACCATTTTCTTCAATGAAGCCTTGGTTGAAATTTCAACGCACTTTGCATACTCGGCCGTGGCTTTACCCTCGAGCAATCCGGGAATCTCACGGAACTGACGGCGCACTTCCAGGATCATCTCTTTGGCAGCCTCGCCAACGGCCTTCATGCTCATAGCGGAAAAAAGAAACGGCAGCATGGCGCCGATGAAAAGACCAGCCATAATATTTGGCTGTGTAATGTCAAGGACATCAACATTGGCCTGGGTGCGAAAGGCGGCGAACAGGGCCAGGGCGGTCAGGGCCGCGGAACCGATCGCAAAGCCCTTGCCGATGGCCGCAGTGGTATTGCCGACGGCATCGAGCTTGTCGGTGCGCTCGCGAACTTCCTTTGGCAGTTCAGCCATTTCCGCCAGGCCGCCGGCATTATCGGCAATCGGGCCGTAGGCGTCGACCGCAAGCTGAATGCCGGTTGTGGAGAGCATGCCGAGGGCCGCGATGGCGATGCCATAGAGGCCTGCAAAATAGTACGCAATCACAATTGCGCCGGCTATGCAGATGGTTGACGCACAGGTAGATGTCATGCCGGTTGCAAGGCCTGCGATAATGTTGGTGGCCGGACCGGTCTCTGATTCGCTTGCAATTTTATGGGCCGGGGAACGGTCCTTGGATGTATAGTACTCTGAAAAAATACCTACCAGCACGCCTGCGATCAAACCGAAAATAGTAGCGAAAAAGATACTGCTTCCTGTAACACCTTCCTTACCGCCGATGTTGATTGCATTCGGAATAAGCCAGGTGCTGACAACATAGGTTACCGGCAGCATCACGATTGCGGCGCCGAAGGTACCCTTGTTGAGCGCTGCCTGCGGATTACCGCCTTCCTTGACATTAACAAAGAAGGTGCCGACGATAGAAACGATAACACCGGCGCCGGCGATAACAAGCGGCAGGATCACGGCATTGAACGAAGCGCCGGCGAAACCGACCGCCGTCGCACCCAGCACCATGGCGCCGATGATCGAGCCGACATAGGACTCAAACAGGTCGGCGCCCATACCGGCCACGTCGCCAACATTGTCGCCGACATTGTCGGCTATGGTTGCCGGGTTGCGGGGATCATCCTCGGGGATGCCGGCCTCGACCTTGCCGACCAGGTCCGCGCCCACATCGGCCGCCTTGGTATAAATACCGCCGCCCACACGTGCGAACAGCGCGATCGAGGACGCACCCAGTGAGAACCCGGAAAGAACCGTAACAACGCTTGTCAGATTAGCTGACTCAGCCCCCAGCATGCCGAGGGTTTTATACACATAGAGGAGCACACCCAAGCCAAGCAGCGAAAGGCCGACAACGCTAAAGCCCATGACGGTGCCGCCGGAAAACGCGATCTTGAGCGCGCCGTTCAGACCGGTGCGGGCCGCATTGGTGGTGCGGGCATTTGCAGCCGTTGCGATGCGCATGCCGAAAAAACCCGAAAGACCCGAACAAAACGCACCGACGACAAACGACAGGGCGATCAACGGACTGGTATAGGTATCGGGCGTGGCGCCGGTGCGGTTCAAAATTGCGAGTATCACGGCGACACACACCACGAATACGGCCAGAATTTTATATTCACTCGACAAAAAGGCCATGGCGCCTTCGCGAACATAGCCGCAAATTTCCTTCATACGATCGGTGCCCATGTCCTGCCTGTTGACCCAGCTGGCCCTGATGTAGGCAAACAGCAACGCCAGGATCCCGAAAAGCGGGATCAAAATCGTTAATTTCTCCATCGCAAGTCTCCTTTACTGTGTCGTTAGGTGTATCCTTTGCAACTTCTGTTTTTTATTCGCCAGAACGATGGATCTCGTTCATAGCAGCCTGCGGCCCGCTGTCAAACAGGACCGTAATACAATGAATGGTTTTCCGGATCACCTCCTTCAAACAGGCTGTCTCTTTATCCGAAAAATTCTGTAAAACATACTCCACGGGAGCGATCAATGGCGGGGGCTTGCCGATACCGATCCGGATGCGTGTAAAACCGAAGTCGCCTATATGCTGCTGAATGGACTGCAAGCCACGGTGGCCGGCGCTGCCGCCTCGAATTTTGATTCTCAGTTGTCCAAATGATATATCCATATCGTCATGGATAACGGTGATGTGTGCAGGGGAAATGTTATAGTATGCAGCCAGTGCTGCCACGGCTTCACCGCTGCGGTTCATGAACGTCAGCGGCTGTGCGATTATCGTTCTGCAGGCAGCCACGAAACCGACACCATACGCGGCTTGAAAACCTTTTCCCAGCAGGGCTATATTGCACTCCTCGGCGAGTTGGGCAACGGCACGAAACCCGATATTGTGCCGCGTATGGCTGTAGTCCGGGCCCGGGTTACCCAGGCCGACGATCAGTCTCACCCCGGAAGCGTTCCCTGAGATTGTTTACGACTCGGCCTGTTCGGCCTCACCGGTTGATTCTTCCGCCTGACCCTCGGTCTCCTCGGTCTCCTCGGTCTCCTCGACCTCCTCCGCCGTAACCGACGGCGCCATTACGTTTGCTACAGCGGCAGAGGCGTCGGTAAGGATCTGGACATTTTCAGGAACCTGAAGGTCACTGACATGAATTGAATCACCGATCTGCAAATGCTCGATGTCAATATCGATATGCGACGGCACGTCAGCTGGCAGGCTTTTGACTTCAATTTCACGCAGGATATGCCGCAGGACCCCGCCGAGTTTGACGCCTTCGGGCTTGCCGTGGAGCCGGATATGCACCGGAGCAACGACCGGCTCATCCATCTTGACGGCAAAAAAGTCGATATGCTCGATATGCTGCTGCAGGGGGTGGCGCTGAATTTCCTTGATCATGACCTTTGTGGCCGTGCGCACGCCCTCGATCTTCAGGTTGAACAGCTGGTACTCGGCATCGGCCTCACGACCGGGCTTGAACATTTTATTTAAACGGGTTCCGTCGACCGTGATGCTGACCGGATCATACCCGTGCCCGTACACCACGGCTGGAATTTTATCAGCCCTGCGCAACGTGCGGGCGTGGCCCTTGCCGCTCTGGTCGCGTTTGGTCGCATGGATCGTAGTTGTTTCGCTCATGATATCTCCTCGGTGACAATTGATGTACTGCTTCTGATACGCCTAGACATTACACGTGGAACAGTGAACTGACCGAATCGTTCAGGTTGATGCGCTTGATGGCTTCGGCAAAAAGCTCGGCGATCGACAACACCTTGATTTTCCCCAGTTTTCGTCCCTCTTCAGTGAGCGGAATAGTATCGGTAATGATCATCTCCTCAAGGGATGAGTTGCCGATGCGCTCAATGGCCTTGCCCGAAAACACGGCATGCGTGCAGCAGGCGGCGACCGATCTGGCGCCGCGCGCGCTTAAAGCATTGGCGGCATTGGTCAATGTACCTGCGGTATCGACCATATCATCGACGATCAGGGCGTTTTTGCCCTGGATGTCGCCGATGATATTCATCACCTCGGCCTCATTGGGCCGCAAACGGCGCTTGTCGATAATGGCCAGCGATGCTCCGATAAGCTTCGCGTAGGACCTCGCACGCTCAACACCGCCGGCATCCGGCGATACGATAACCAGGTCATCCTGCCGGAATTTTTCCTTTACGTAGGCCATCAGCACGGGGGCCGCAAAAAGGTTGTCGACCGGTATATTGAAAAAACCCTGGATCTGGCCGGCATGCAGGTCGATGGTCAGTACACGGTCGGCACCTGCCGTTGTCAGCAGGTCGGCGATCAACTTGGCCGAAATAGGTGCGCGGGGGGCGACCTTGCGGTCCTGGCGCGCATAGCCGTAATACGGCATGACAGCCGTTATGCGCTCGGCAGAAGCCCGCTTGAATGCATCGATCATGATGAGCAGTTCCATCATGTGCTCATTGCCGGGCGTGCATGTCGACTGCACAACGAAGACATCCAAGCCGCGCACATTTTCCTGCACCTCAAGCTGAATCTCGCCGTCACTAAAGGTGCTGACGGTGGCCAGACCCAACGGCAGGTCAAAATAGGAACATATCGAGCGCGCAAGCGGCAGATTTGAGTTGCCCGAAAAAATCTTCATACCATTCATCCGCGTACTCCTAAGACATTACCGGCATGGATCCGGCGCACTTTCAGCAGCGCCCGGTACACGCATGCCCTTTTAAAGGCTGTGTGCCGTAAAAACCCGGCACGTTGCATCGACGGCCAGAGTAGCCCGTGCTTTCTCGCAGGCTGCACGGTCTTCAAAAACACCGTACACGGAAGAACCGCTCCCACTGAGAAGCGCGCCGGCAGCGCCGGCGGCAAGCAGGTTCTCCTTAAGCGCAGCAACCTGAGGATAGCGGGGAAATATCACCTGCTCGAAATCATTGTACATCAAACCGCATGCGTCCGAAAGACTGCGGAAAGAATCATTAACATTAATATTTCTCGTGGAATTTGTCAATAAAATATCTCGGCTGAATGTCTGGTATGCCCACTTCGTGGAGATATGCACCTGAGGATATATGATCAAAAACCACAGCACGGGGGTGTGCTCAACGGAAACGATATTATCCCCTATCCCGGTCGCCCAGGCGCTGCGGATATCGGCAAGGAAAAAAGGTACATCAGCACCGAGCGATGCGCCCAGGCTGCGCAGGCGATCCCCGGCAATCTCAAGGCCGTAGAGTCGCTGCAGCCCCAGCAGCGTTGCGGCGGCATTACTGCTGCCCCCGCCAAGCCCTGCCCCTGCCGGAATATGCTTGTCAATGCTGATGGTTATGCCGCCGCTCTGGGGATAGTGCCTGAAGAAAAATTCCGATGCCCGGGCTGCAAGATTCTCGGGCCCGTCCGGTATGCCGGCCGCGCTCACCGAAACACGTATACCTGCCAGCCGCGTGCGCTGCAAACGGACAGTGTCCTGCAGGCTGATGCGGTGAAACAGGGTTTTGAGCTCGTGGTACCCGTCAGGGCGCCTGCGCTCAATGCTCAAATGCAGGTTGACCTTGCAGGGAGAGGCAATCGTCAGATCATTGCACAATGCTGAAGGAGCCATGGTGTTTCTATAAAGGGCACCGGCATATACGTATCAGCCGGGACCGTCGGCCGGACGGACAGCTGCCGCAGGCATGCGCATCCTGCTGCGGGATCGAAAGGACATACAAACACGAACAACCGTACTGGCCGGTCTCCGCGCCTATCATTGTGTACAGCTGCTATTTCCCCCGCTCCTGTACATAGCGCATCTGCAGATCATGCAGCAGATTTTCAAGCAGCTGCGCCTCATCCTCACTCAGATTGCCGGTAGTTTTATCGCGGAGGATCACCAGTATATCAATGGTTTGACGGGCCAGAGCAAGATCGCGCTTTTTCTCGCCGGAAGCCGGGTCCGGAATTTCACCGAAATGAAACAGGGCCGATGATCCAAGAGAGAGAACGAACGATGAAAAATTGATCTCCGGCAGCGTTCCGGTCGACTTCTCAGCCTGTTCTCCGCCCTGCCCCGCAGACTGCTCTTCAGAATCCCGCATGACGAAATCGTCTCCCCGTGCCTCGGTCATGGCTCTCCCCCCTGCATGCTATGCAACACAATACAAAAAAACGACTGCTGCCGTTGCGACAGGCCCCTGCGACCACGCATTAGAGCATTTAACTCAATACTATAGCCTGCGATGCAACGCCGTCCGTTCGCCCTGAGCCTGTCGAAGGGGAAACGGACAAGGCAGTTACTACCGAAACCCGTCCATGGTTCGACAAGCTCACCACGAACGGGTAAAGAGCTTATTTTTAAAAAGGCTACAGAAACAAGATACATGCTCTAACCCTGCAAAAAGAGGATGGGTCGTGTATCCCATCCTCTTTGTATTGCTTAATGGACACTGCTGTCAAGCAGAATCAGTCGGGCCCTCACTTGTCTGTTTCCTCAAACTCGGCATCAACGACATTATCCTGCTGGGAGCCGTCAGCACCGTCCTGCGTTCCCTGGGAAGCGCCCGCCGCGCCCGCACCCGGCTGCTCAGCGGCGGATGCCTGCTTGTACATTGCCTCAGCCAGTTTATGCGATGCATTATTCAGGGCTTCAACCTTCTGCCTGATCTGGTCGGTATCGCCGCTTTCAATGGCGGATTTAGTCTCCTGCAGTGCATCTTCAACAGCCTTGACATCATCAGGACCAAGCTTGTCCTTGTTCTCCTTCAGGAGTTTTTCGGTCGTATAGACCAGGTTGTCGGCCTGGTTTTTTACCTCGATCTCCTCACGGCGTTTTTTATCCTCGGCCGCATGCGATTCGGCATCCTTGACCATACCGTCGATCTCGTCCTTGGAAAGACCGCTCGATGCTGTAATGGTGATCTTCTGCTCCTTGCCGGTCCCGAGATCCTTTGCCGAAACATTCACGATACCGTTGGCGTCTATATCGAAGGCGACCTCGATCTGCGGAACTCCCCGCGGTGCCGGCGGCAGGCCGGCAAGCTGGAAGCGCCCGAGGGTACGGTTGTCGCGGGCCATGTCGCGTTCGCCCTGCAAAACATGGATCTCGACGCTGGGCTGGTTGTCCGCGGCCGTGGTGAAAATTTCGCTCTTGCGAGTGGGGATTGTTGTATTGCGTTCGATCAGTTTCGTGGTAACGCCGCCAAGCGTTTCGATGCCCAGCGACAGCGGCGTCACGTCAAGCAGCAGCACATCCTTCACATCACCGGCGAGCACACCGGCCTGCACGGCAGCGCCCAGGGCCACAACCTCATCCGGGTTCACGCCCTTATGCGGATCGCGTCCGAAAAGTTTCTTCACCAGTTCCTGCACACACGGCACACGCGTTGAGCCGCCGACCAGAATGGCCTCCTTGATGTCGGCGTTTTTCAAACCGGCATCCCGCATCGCGTTTTCACAGGGGATACGGGTACGCTCGACCAGGTCATCGACCATTTGTTCGAACTTCGAACGGCTTAATTTGTAATTCATATGCTTCGGGCCGCTCGCATCGGCAGTGATGAACGGCAGGTTGATCTCGGTCTCAAGCGTTGACGACAATTCTATCTTGGCTTTCTCGGCTGCCTCTTTCAGACGCTGCAGGGCCATTTTATCGGTGCTGATATCGATACCCTGGTCCTTTTTGAACTCCGCCACCAGCCAGTCAATGATGCGCTGGTCAAGATTGTCGCCGCCGAGATGACCGTCTCCGTTGGAGGCCTTGACCTCAATCACATTATCGCCGACTTCAAGAATCGAAATATCGAATGTTCCGCCACCGAAGTCATACACGGCAACGACCTCATCCTGATTTTTATCAAGACCGTAGGCCAGAGCCGATGAGGTAGGCTCATTGATGATACGCAATACGTTCAGACCCGCGATCGTCCCGGCGTCCTTGGTGGCCTGACGCTGACTGTCATTAAAATAGGCAGGCACCGTAACAACGGCATCCTGTACCTCGCTGCCGAGATAGGATTCCGCCGATTTTTTCAGCTTCTGGAGAATCTTGGCAGAAATCTCGGGCGGCGAATACTGCTTGCCCTGTATCTCGATACGCGCATCCCCGTTACTGCCCTTAATCACTTTATAGGGCACCATTTTCATTTCTTCGTTGACTTCATCATAGCGGCGCCCCATAAAACGCTTGATAGAATAAATGGTATTTTCAGGATTGGTGATCGCCTGCCGCTTGGCAACCTGACCGACCAGGATCTCGCCATCCTTGGTAAAGGCCACGCATGAAGGCGTCAGGCGGTTGCCCTCCTCATTTACAATGACGGTCGGATCGCCGCCTTCCATCACGGCCACGACCGAATTGGTCGTTCCCAAATCAATACCGATTGCTTTTGCCATAACCATGCCTCCTGATGTATGCGCCCTATGCGCTTTCGTTGAATATCTTTAATAATAAACCGGCAGTTTTTAACTGCTCTGCTTATTTTTTAGTGTTGAAAATATAAGCACCGCCGGGGGGGTAGTCAACGGGCAATGAATAAATAATTGAAAAAATTTTAAAAAAATACGCCAAATGCGTACCGGAAGCGTTATGGTGAGGCGTCGGGGAACGTTCAGGCAGTGCGACGCTGCAGAGAGGGGTATAAGGTTCGCACGGCAGGACGCTTACGCGTCGCGATACGTGTAATTTTCAAAGCGGGTATATTCGTTGATAAAGGTCAGAAGAATTTCGCCGGTAGGACCGTTGCGCTGCTTGCCGATGATGATCTCGGCCTTTCCCTTGAGATCCTCGGAATTGGGCTGGTAGACCTCTTCGCGAAAAATAAAGAGAATAACATCGGCATCCTGCTCGATGGCGCCGGATTCACGCAGATCGGCCATATGAGGCTTCTTGTCGACACGGTCCTCCAGGCGGCGGTTCAGCTGCGACAGGGCCACCACCGGCACGTTCAATTCCTTTGCCAGTGCCTTCAAAGAACGCGATATCTCGGAGATCTCCTGCTCACGGCTGTCAGAACGCGCCTTTGAACCGCTCATGAGCTGCAGGTAATCGACAATAACCATGCCAAGCCCGTGCTCGGCCTGCAACCGCCGGGCTTTGGCGCGCATCTCGAACACGGACATGCCGGGCGTATCATCAATATACAGGGCAGCCTCGGCAAGGCGGCCGGCCGCCATGGTCAGCTTGCCCCATTCATTGTCGGCGATAAATCCGCTGCGCAGCTTATGATTATCGACCCGGGCCTCGGAGCACAGCATGCGCAGGGCAAGCTGCTCCTTTGACATCTCAAGCGAAAAAATGACCGTCGGCACCCGTGCCACAGTTGCGGCATGCTGAGCGATATTCAGACAAAAGGCGGTTTTGCCCATGCTGGGCCGGCCGGCGATGATAATCAGGTCCGATGGCTGAAACCCGGACGTTTTTTCGTCCAGATCGGCAAAGCCCGTTTCAACACCAGTGACAAGCTGCTTTTTTTCATACAGCCGCTCGATGTCCTTGAACGTGGCGTGCAATATGTTCTTGATCGGATAATAGGAGGGCTTGACCTGACGCTCGACTACCTGAAAAATCGTTTTCTCGGAAAAATCCAGAATATCCTCGAGTTCGTCCTCGCCCGCGGTAGCCCTGGCGACAATACCGGTCGCGCTCGTGATCAGGTTGCGGAGAATGGCTTTCTGACGAACGATACGGGCATAATACTCGATATTTGCCGATGTCGGGATCTTGTCGGCCAGCTCAGCCACATAGGACAGCCCGCCGATTTCATCAAGCTTGTTTTTGCTCTTAAGATGTTCTGTCAGGGTAATCTGGTCAACCGGGGTATTTTTTTCAAACAGGGCGATCATCGAAGCGAATATCTGGCGATGCGCCTCACGGTAAAAATCTTCTACCTGCAGTATCTCGACGGCCTTGACCAGGGCCTCGTTTTCAAGAAGAACCGCCCCCAGAACCGACTGTTCTGCCTCAAGGCTCTGAGGGGGCAATTTGGGATTGGGTACGGTTGTCATGGGTAGTGCGCGGCAGCTGCTAACCTACTCTTTTACAACCCACACCTTCAACTGGGCGGTTACGTCCTGATGCAGCTTGACGGGAACCGTGAAAATGCCGAGGCTTTTCAGCGGTTCGTCAAGCAGGATTTTTTTTCTGTCAACCGTGACCCCCTCACGGGCCAGGCTGTCATGTATATCGGCTGCCGTAACAGCGCCGAAGATCTTGTCTTCTTCACCGACCTGTTTCGCAACCGTGCAGGAGACCTCTTCAATCCTGCGGGCAAGCTGCTGGGCCTCGGTTTTAAGCTTGTTCAACCGTGCCTGAACAAGCTGCCGTTGATGCTCGAGCATTTTGACATTCTGGGTGGTCGCCGCCATGGCTTTGCCGCCCGGGATCAGGTAATTGCGGGCAAATCCGTCCTTGACCTTTACCAGATCTCCGGCGGAACCGAGGCTCTCAACGTCTTCAGTAAGAATAATGTTCATGGTACGTTCCTTATCGCAAATTTACCGTTGCAGGAAGCATGCAACCGCTGAGAACCCCGTTCAGAACGAGGAAGCGGTAAAGGGCATAATGGAAACAACCCGTGCGCGCTTGATGGCCCGGGTCAGGTAGCGCTGATGCTTCGCACAGTTGCCTGAGATCCGGCGCGGGATTATTTTGCCGCGTTCGGTAATAAAATGCTTCAGCGTATTGAAATCGCGATACATGATTTCAGTGCTTGGATCAGCACAGAAACGGCAAATCTTGCGTTTCTGATAAAATGTCTTTTTACGCTTGGTGCCTTTTCCTCGTTTCAACGCTGCCTCCTCAATGCCTGTGATTTTTATTCATGTGCTGCGTCCGCCGGTTCCGCCGCAGCGACGGTTTCCGCTGCCTGTGTGCCTCCGGGCTGCGTTTCCGCTGCTTCTGCGCCGCCGCCACCGGGCTGCGTTTCCGCTGCGTCGGACTCTGCGGACGCAGCGATAAACTTTTCGAGCCGTATGAAATTGAAACGCAGGATCGATTCATTATACATAATACTGCGTTCAATCTCGGCCAGCACCGCGGTTTGCGCCTCAAAAACAACAAAGCAGTAATGGCCTTTGGACTGCTTCTTGATCATGTATTTGAAATTCTTTTTGAGCCACTTCTCCGTCTTCAACACCGATCCGCCATGGCGGGCGATAATGGCGCCAATCGACTGAACCATCTGGTCCAGCTGCTCGTCACTGGTATCGTTATGAAAGATCAAACAAAGTTCGTATATCCTCAAAGCTGTTCCTCCCTGAATGGCCGTTATTGAAGAATATTCTTGATTTTAAGCCGGGTCAGCAGCTGCCTGTGCCCGTTCTTCTTACGGTACCCTTTGCGACGCCGGGAACGGAAGACAATGATTTTATCGCCCTTTGTCTGTGCGGCGATCTCGGCAGACACACTCGTACCGCTCACAAGGGGACGGCCGACCTCAACGCTATCCTTCTGCGGGTCAACGACCATCAGGACCTCGTTCAGGATGACTTCCGAACCGATTTCGCCGTCGAGCTTGTTGACGGTCACGATATCACCGGGCGCTACCTTATACTGCCGCCCGCCGGTTTTCACTATTGCGTACATGTTCTATGCTCCTTGATACCAGAATAATATGTATGCTATGCAATTCATACCGTAGCACGCATCTTAACGCTTGCAGGAATACGCTCTACAGTATATAGATATCCGGTAGCCACCTGACGTCTGTTTGGCGGCGTTAGCGTAAAAAGAATATATTTAAATAAATTCCGGTTGTTTGTCAAGCGTAATTATGCTCTACCCGTAAAAAGTCCTCCGGCACGCAGGGGGCACATCTGAGCGAGCAGCGTATTCTAACCCTTTTGCCCGACCGCACAATGCACAACAGAACAATACTCATCGTCGACGACGACCGTTCAATGCTGAAAATGCTGAGCGCTTTTTTCGAAAAAGCGGGCTATGCGGTAGCCCAGCAGCATGACGGGCAGGCTGCACTCAGCATGCTGGAAGAAGACCAGTTCGATGTCGTCATCACGGACCTGATGCTTGACGGCGTAAGCGGGTTCGATATCCTGCAAAAGACCAAACAATATTCACCGCACACGGAAGTCGTGGTCATAACCGGCCACAGTTCGATCGACACGGCAGTTCGCGCGATGCGCGAGGGTGCCTTCGACTACATCACCAAGCCGATCGCCCTCGAGGAGATCAGCATTGTCATAGACAAGGCATACGAGCGTCGCAATTTCCTCAGCGAAATCAGACAGCTGCGCGACCAGGTCAAGCAATACGCTCATTTCGACAACATTATCGCCACCAGCCCGGCCATGCAGAACGTGATGATGATGGTCAAGCGTATCGCACGCAGCACCTCGACCGTGATGATCGAGGGCGAAAGCGGCACCGGCAAAGAAGTAATCGCCAGGGCGATCCATGCCCACGGACTGCGCTCAGACGGGCCCTTCGTCGCGATCAACTGCGCGGCCCTGCCGGAAACACTGCTTGAAAGCGAACTGTTCGGACATGTCAAGGGCTCCTTCACCGGCGCGAACACCAACAAGAAGGGGCTGTTCGAAGAGGCCATTGGCGGCACGATCTTTCTCGATGAAATCGCAGAAACCACGCCGGCCTTCCAGGTCAAGCTGCTCAGGGTGCTGCAGGAAAATGAAATACGCCGCGTCGGTGATACGCACGACATTCCGGTTGACGCGCGCGTGCTCGCATCCAGCAACCGCCCCATTGCCCAGATGGTCGAGGCCGGCACGTTCCGCCAGGACCTGTTTTACCGCCTGCGTGTCATTCCGCTCCACCTGCCGCCCCTCAGGGAACGCATTGCAGATATCGTGCCGCTTGCAAAATTCTTTATCGACCGCTATTGCCGCAAAACAGACCGCAACCGCGTCAAAATACACACCACGGCCATACGCAAGCTTGAATCCTACCCGTGGCCCGGAAACGTGCGCGAACTCGAAAACGCAATCGAGCGGGCGATGATACTGCTCGACAGCGATGAAATCAAGCCCGACGACCTGCTGCTTGAGTCGGCGGACATGCCTCCGGCCGCATATGAATTCACCGCCATGAGTCTGAAAGAGGTCGAAAAACTCCACATCACCGCCCTGCTTGAAAATACCGGCTGGAACCAGAAAGAAACGGCCCGAAGGCTGGGGATCGGCTACAACACCTTGTGGCGCAAAATGAATGAATACGGCCTGGCCCGGACAAAAAAAAATACCTCCGACGTTTGATCAACCGCCGCCCCCCCCTTCTGTACTCGGCCTGAAGCTGTCCCGTGCAGCACCCGGCACTGGCATTCCTGCACCGGCAGCAATGCAACGGGAGGATGATATCTGTTGACATCTTTCCGTCGCCTTTTTATAATACTTTTTTTGACTATTGCCAGACGGAACGCGCAGTGTAGGCATGCTTCCCGCCCTGCCGTAGTCGGCCCGCTGAATACCCGAAAGAGCACGATATTTTCTCCGGCACTCCGACAGCCAGAAAAAAAACGCACCCGCTAACCACTGAGTAAGGAAACGGCATCATGCACAAGGGATTCAAGGACACCACCATTGACCAGGACGAAATCACACGGCTTGCAGAGCTGGCCCGCCAGTCGCGCGGAGACATTCTGACCATGACCACCCTTGCAGGCTCCGGCCATCCGGGCGGCTCCATGTCCTCAATCGACATATATACAATCCTGTTTCAACACGCCCGCATTGATCCGGCTGATCCCCACAAACCCGGACGCGACCGCATCGTGGTCAGCCACGGGCACACTTCGCCTGGGGTGTATGCCGCCCTGGCACGCAGCGAATTTTTCCCGATCGATGACGCCATCGCGGGGTTCCGGCACCCGGCCACTATCTTCGAGGGGCATATTGAACGCACCGTCCCGGGAGTTGAATGGAGCAGCGGCAACCTCGGCCAAGGGCTCTCGGCCGGGTGCGCCTTTGCCCTGTCAGCCCGCATGCACGCCAGCGACGCACAAACATTTGTGGTTATGGGTGATGGTGAACAGCAAAAGGGCCAGATAACCGAAGCGCGCCGCTTTGCCGCCAAATACAAACTCGGCAACCTTACCGTGCTGATTGACAAGAACAATCTGCAGATCTCCGGCGACACCAAAGAGGTCATGCCGCAAAACATTAAGGAGAATTTCATCTCCGACGGCTGGAAGGTGCTTGAAATAAACGGCCATGATATCCAGCAGATATGCGACGCCTTGAAAACCGCTGTCCAGGACGAGACCCGCCCCACAGCAATTATTGCCGATACCACGATGGGCAAAGGCGTGTCATTCATGGAGAATGTCGCGAAATACCACGGCGTGGCCCTCACCGCTGAACAACTTGAAGACGCCATAAAGGAGCTGGGCCTTGAGTTGCGCCTTGATGCGTACCGCGAAGCACGCGCAAAGCTGCCCGCCCTGCCCCCGGCTTCGCACAAAGCCCACACCCCGGAACCTTCCCAGATTGACACGGGCAGTCCGTTCACCTACGGGGCCGAAAAGAAAACAGATAACCGCTCCGCATTCGGCAATGCCCTCACCTCCATTGCCGAGGCAACAGCCGCGTGCGCCAACCCGGCAAAAATAGCAGTGTTCGACTGCGACCTGGCCGGCTCGGTCAAGACAAACGGATTTGAAAAGCTGAGCCCGGACACGTTTTTCCAGACCGGCATTGAGGAACATAATGCGGCAACCATGGCGGGTGCCTTGTCCATCGAGGGCGTACTCACGTTTTTTGCCGATTTCGGCGTATTCGGCGTCAGCGAAACCTACAACCAGCACCGGCTCAACGACATCAACGCCACCAACCTGAAGCTGGTCACCACCCACATCGGCCTTGACGTGGGCGAAGACGGCAAGACTCATCAGTGCATCGATTATATCGGGCTCATGAACAGCCTGTCCGGGTTTAAAGTCATCCTGCCGGCAGACCCGAACCAGACCGACCGTGCCACACGGTACGCGGCCGGCACCCAGGGCAATTTTTACCTGGGCATGGGACGCTCCAAACTGCCCGTCATTCTGGATGAAAAGGGAGCGCCCTTCTTTGCGGGTGACTACGTGTTTGAATATGGCCGGGTCGATACGCTGCGCAAAGGAACTGATGCCGCCATTATCACAACAGGCAGCATGGCCTGGCGCGCAGTCGAGGCGGCTGAGCGGCTCAAGGCTGAAGGCATCGGCGTTGCCGTGTTCAATGTATCATGTCCCAAGGACATTGACCGCGACTCCCTGCGCGCGGCTGCAGAAACGGGCTGCATCGTGACCTACGAAGACCACAATGCACAGACGGGGCTTGGCAGTATCGTAGGCTGCCTGCTGGCGGAAGAACGCTCCGCCGTATCCTTTACCCGGATGGGCGTCACGGACTATGGCCTTTCCGGCCCGTCCGACAGCGTGTATGCCGGAGCAGGACTCGGCATCGATGATCTCATCGCCACTATAAAAAAATCCCTGCACAACAAATAAGGTCACCATGGCAGTGTCATCATGCCCGATCACGGCACCGCTGTCCCTGAAAAAGGTTTGTCTGTATGCTTGAAGTTCTGTCAAACGGTTTTACCAAGGCACGCGACCGCCTCAAGGGCAAGATTGAGCTTACCGAAGACAACATTGCAGAAGCGCTCAGAGATGTACGCCTGTCCCTGCTCGAAGCCGATGTCCAGTACTCAGTTGTAAAAACCTTTATCGCCCGTGTACAGGAACAAGCCCTCGGCGAAGTTATTGATACGCGCGTAAAACACCGCGACCGCAAGCTCAAAGTTTCCCCCGGCGAACACTTCATCAATATCTGCCACCAGGAACTGATCAACCTCATGGGTCCGGTTGATACGGGGCTCGGTTTCGGATCGCGCCCGGTCTCGGCTGTTATGCTGGCAGGCCTGCAGGGCTGCGGCAAAACCACCACCGCGGGCAAGCTTGCGCGCCACCTGTCAAAAAACGGCAAAAAACCCCTGCTTGTCGCGGCCGATATCTACCGGCCGGCTGCCGTGCAGCAGCTCAAGGTGCTGGGCGAAAAACTCGACATGCCGGTGTTCACCGCCGAAAACACACGCCCGCCTGAAATATGCAGCCGTGCCCTGCAGCACGCCCGTGATATCGGCTGTGACATAGCCATATTCGACACTGCCGGCCGGCTGGCCATCGATGAACCGCTCATGCAGGAACTCCATGATATCGCCGCGGCGACAGCGCCCGAGAATATCTTCCTTGTGTGTGATGCCATGATCGGCCAGGACGCGGTCAATACAGCCGAGGCATTCAACCGCAGGCTCGACGTGACCGGTTTCATCATGACCAAACTCGACGGTGATGCGCGCGGAGGCGCGGCCCTGTCGATCAAACAGGTCACCGGCAAACCCATCAAATTTCTCGGCATGGGCGAAGGCCTGGAAAACCTCGAGGAGTTCAGGCCAGAAGGCCTTGCCTCACGTATTCTGGGATTCGGCGATGTCGTCGGCCTGATGAAGGACTTCGAGGGAGTCGTTGACGAAAAAAAAGCCGAAGAGGACGCACAGCGCCTGCTCAAGGGCAAATTCACACTGATCGATTTTCTCGAGCAGATCCAGACCATAAAGAAGATGGGCTCGCTGCAGGATCTGGTCGAAAAAATCCCCTTTTTCAAGCAAATGACCGGCGGCGGCGCAATAGACGACCGCCAGATGGTCAGGGTCGAAGCCATCATCAGCTCGATGACTCCCCGGGAACGCCAGCAGCCCGACATCATCAACGACAGCCGCAAGAGGCGCATTGCCGCCGGCTGCGGCCTGAGCGTCAAGGATGTCAATGACCTTCTGAAGCGCTTCGGCCAGATGCGCGATATGATGAAGAACATAAGCAAAAGCGGCCTGCTCGGCAAGCTGGCAAGCGGTTTCGGCAAAATACCCGGGATGGGCGACATGATGGGCGGCCTGCCCGACCCGGGCGCGCTGTCGCTTGGCGCGATGAAAGCCCCCAAACCCGTCTCGGCGGCTGATCGCAAAAAACAGAAGAACAAACGCAAGCAGGCCAAGAAGTCCCGTAAAAAATCCCGCCGCTAAATCGGTCCGGAGAAAACCGGTCTACAGCCCAGAGTCCAAGGTCCAAAGTCCGGGGTCAAAGGTCAAAAAAATCGCTATCAATATCGCAAACAACCTCCCCCTTTGGGAAAGGGGGCCGGGGGGG
>Ga0272442_10001474_pt1 | contig 35770 bp, 71 predicted proteins | sample SSMForm2O_FD_200262 | JGI IMG/M metagenome (GOLD analysis project Ga0272442, IMG submission 200262) | Marine sediment archaeal communities from Little Sippewissett salt marsh, Falmouth, MA, United States - SSM-Form-2O | ecosystem: Environmental > Aquatic > Marine > Wetlands > Sediment ... | reverse complement strand
TACAAATTCAATACTTTCATCTTTTTCACCTTGTATTTTTAATTTATATTCTCCATACTTACACATATTGCCAAACTCAATTCATAAGGTATCAAACTTCTAAGAGCAGGTCTATTCTTAGATGGTGGTAACTTCCATTTACCATAAACAGGTTTACAATCAAATATAGGAAACTCACCCCAAAAATACCTGCTACCTACCTTCTTTTTATATTCACCTAATATAGGTTTAAAGAACTTTCTTGCACCACAAACATTTTCAATAATCCAATACTTAGGTTTAACTCTTTTAATAATCTCTATCGTTCTTTCAGTAAGTTTAGTATCAGGATTAACCGTTCTGTTTTTATTCCAACTATCAGGCATCATAGATTTACTAAATTCTGTGCATGGTGGACTTGCCAATATAACATCATAGTTCCATAACATATTAATATCCATAGTTAATATATCAGCAAGTATATCAGGATTAAACTCAGGATTATTATCAATAGTAACAACATCATGTCCTCTATCCTTAAATGCTTGGGAAAAACCACCAAGCCCTGAAAACAAGTCCAAGACCACTAATTTCCTTTTCATTTTAATTTATTTCTAACTCCTGTTCTAATCTATGTTTAATAAACACAATCCAATAAGTATTAGTTCTTTGTCCTATCTGTGTTCCAAACAATGGTTTAAAAGGAAAAAGTGGTAAAACTTCATTGATAGATTTGTCACCATCATTCCATTTAAAAACAAATACACCATCATTTTTAAGAACATCAAATAATTTTCTAATACCATTTTTAAGTTTAACTTTATAATCTGATTCATAAAGATAACCATATTGTTTCATCATAGTGGATTCAACAGTTTTTCTTTTCCTTATAAGGTGTGGTGGGTCAAATACTATCATATCAAAATAGTTATCAGGAAATGGTGCATTTTCCCAATCTGATACAACATCTGGTTTAATTACATATGTTCTTGGTTTCTGATTTTTATGTGTAGATTTAAAAGTTATATTTCTATTGTCCATAAATGTTACTAATGGATTATTTTTTTGAAACCATATTCCTTTATATCCACATGTTGCATCTAATATCTTCATCCTAATCACCTTGTAATTTTAATTTAGGTTTGTGGGATGGAAAGCCTGTATAGAAAATAAAAAGTAGAAATATGTTAGTAAAACACCTTTTTAATTCTCTTTCCATCTATCCACCCTACGTTTTTAATTTATAAATCAACTATACCCATTTCACATTTAGGACATATGGGTCTACCTGTTGTATATTCACCTGCCATTGTAGTATATATTTTTCCACATTTACTACATCTTCTTTTTCTTGCTTTGAATAAATCAACAGTTCCTGTTCTACCACTCATTCTTTTTTCACCTCTGTATTTTTAATTTATATTTCCTTAATCTAACTGCACAAAAAGGACACCATTTTGCTTCTGGATTAAGCCAAACCTCTTTACAGTTAGGACATTGTTTCATTTTCCCACTACTTTTAATTTATTTCTGTCTATTCTTTCTTATAGTTGGATGACGGCAGCTACTGGTCTGATTACGACCCATTCCGCCAGCATTACGGCCACGTTGACTACCATCACGTTTTCCAAATCCACGTCTTGGCATAATTATTTCTCACCTCCTATCAATTTAAATCTTCCTCCATACTATATATAAACTTATTACGTTTAATACTTACCCTGCCATTACTGAACAACCAGAGAAAATAAAAACCACAGAACAAACCAATAGGGAACAAAAAGAACTCAAACCAAGCCTCATTAAAAACATTGACAAGAACCACAGTCCTATAATTATGAAAAAAAGCATTAAGAAAAGTAACATACAACAAAATACCACAAGACAACAAATAACTAACACCAAAAACCACAAAAACCTTTCTAATATTATTCTTAATAAACATAATAACTAATCACCTTTGCCATTAACAATAAAAGTATCATTACTAACCTGAGTAAGAGTTTTATCAGCAACCATCTTGCTAAGATAAAGCTGAATACGAGCCTTCTGATAAACATCACCTGGATGGTTTTTAAAATAAGTATCAACATTAAACTTAGTGATACCCTTATTTTTAATCCAAGTATCAATCTTGTTCTTCATACGTTTCCTAGGAAAATCTGTAACAATTTTTTTACCAATATCAACAACATCAACTTTTTCAACAGATACAAACTTAACACCATCAAATACTAGACCAGTAACCTGCTCATCCACCATATCAGTGATAACAATTTCAACAACCTGCTTAACAATCATTTTTCTATCACCTTTCAATTCAACAATCACATATCATTTCTAACTGTGGTATAGTAAATAACAAAGTTAAGATAATAACCAATAAAACTAAAACAATAGCTAAAATAGGCAACCATAACAACCTAATACTATCTACTGTGCTTCCATACCAATTAATTATTTCTTTTTTCATTTACCTTCACGACCATATTGTCTATTAAAATCATACACCGTATAAACCAACATAACCACACCCAATAAAAAAAGGCCACCCCAATCAAAAAACTTATCAAAAAGATTCGGCAGATAAACCCTTTCACCTGCAAGTAAAACCCTAAGACCTATACCAATACACCATGCACTAATCAAACTAAAAAGAAAAAACCTAGTCTGAACAGCTTTCTTCCTCTCTACCATCTTTACACAACCTCTTATAATGACTATAATCCCTCACATTCCTATAGATGCTCAGATGACAAACAACTCTCATCTTCATCCTCCAACGAAACACCAAGTTTACAACAAGCAAAACGAATACCGCTTTCAAAGTTGTCATAACCAAACCGTTGGAAATCATCCCTAACATAACTCTTATATTCATCCATAGCACGTAATGTTTCCTTTATACTATCAATTCCTCCAATTTTTTCCATTTTTTCTCACCACCATCCTTTACACAATGTTCCAAAAAATAATTATCCAACCATCCCATGGTCAAATATTTATTATCATGAATAGGTACTACATGATAGTTACCCATATTACAAAACGGACAACGAATAAAATCATCACAAATCCAAACAAAATCACAAAAATCACAGATACAAAGAAGCGGTTGTTTAATAGCACAACGAATAGTCAAAAATATTTCCTCCTAACCATATTTAATTTCTCCTAACATAGTAATGATTTCATTAATTTTTTTATAAGGAATATAAACTCTTTCTCCACCATTTGCAACATCTACTAAATGAACACCTCTATCATCTGCTGGGTCTACACGATAATCTTTCATCATTTACCACCTTCATACCTTTTTTTGTAATTTTAAAAGATTTTTTATTAACATCAAATTGTTTTAAATAACCATAATAAACAAGTTTTTCAAGTTGATATAAAGCCCTTTTACTTCTTTTTTGAGGGATTTCAAAAATATCAATTACATCCTTTGGATAAATCAAATTATTAGAGGATGCAAATTGTAATGTTTGGATTTGTCTTATACCAAGTTTTTTGATTTTATCACCTTCACAAAAAGATTTAAATATGAATTAATGTTATATGTTTTTTCTTCTTTTATTTTACTTAGCCCATACTCTATTTTCCACACGAAATATGATATTATTACTCTATCTATATATGAGTTCCAGTGGAAATGTACGGGTCTGGGTGTCTTATCTTTAACAAAAAAAAAGAAAGAAAAAAAAGAAAAAGAAAACACCCATGGGTGTTTTGCCATGTTAATAGTTATCACTCACCTTGTTTAATGGTATCAAAGCTACCATGCTATTTTTTTCATCACCACCATAATCCAAAGTTTTGTATCTACAGTTCTTAATTAACTCTTTAAGCTCTTGCACAGGAAAAACCAACATGAACCGTATATTACCATTATCACTAAATATATGACACCAATAATCTGCTTTAGTGACATTTATACCACTTGGTTTACCGTTATACTCAAGTTCAACACACATATTACCTGTTTTTTTCCATATATCTCTCTCTGTCTTAACTTCAAACTTTTTGTTGCCAAAAATGAACCTTAGTTTTTTTTCATATATTTCTCCAAAAGTTAAATCTATATCATAGAATTTATTTATACCCATCCTTTTTATTCTCCCTATTTTTTTCTAAACCTTCTTCCAATATTAACTCCTCTTGCCAATATGTTAAATCCTTTTGCATATTTTTCACCTTTTAAATTCAAATCAGAACATATCCCAACTAATCTTATCTTATCACTGAACATATCAAATCTCATCTCATCCAATCATATCCCATTTCATCGGAACTTATCTCAACGTATTTCATCTTAGCATATCCCAACCAAACATATCAGATTGCATCAGACCCAATTACATATTATTTTTTATCAACCTTAATAGTATATTGTGGCAAACTTTTCTTTAGTAACTCTGCTAATTCTTTTTTATCATTAGCTACCAATGTGCAAACACGAAGCGTATTCCTTTCAGTAGCACGTTTACCTAAGTTAATCTCTTTGAAAAACTGCATACCAAGACTTGCCTTTTTAATAAGAAACTGTAATTGTTTATTTGAAAGGGAATCAATAAAGCCATTACCACATTCCCAAAAATCTTTCATAGCATTTAGACCAAGTTCCTCTAACTCATTTAAATTAGGCATCCTTTTTAACCTCCTCTATATTTTTGATATTAAATCTTCCAAAGTTAAATATCCTTTGGTCACCAATACCTACCGCCATACCTCCCCAGGTCAACAGTTCCTCTAATTCCTCTTTCCTCATTTTTTCAACAGTATCAATAAGAACAAACTCTGCGTTCCATTTTTCAAGTATCGGATGACAACGTAATACTTTACCGCCACGATTACTTTTTCCCTGACTGCTCAACATAGCATCTTTTCTCTTTAAATCCTTAGTTCTCCCTGCAATTATTGGGTTACCTGGACTAATCTTTATGTTGCTGATATATTTAGTATATGTCTGACTTTTTGTAGTTGCAAACCAGGGTACAATTCTGGTTTCTTTAGCACTGTTGACTAGACAACCGATTATCCATTCAGGTGGTATTATTGCGTTACCATTATTAGTTTCTGCTTTCATAATCCAGTTATTTAACTCATTTTCCTCTAGTTCATCTTTCTTCAAACTTTTAATTAAATCCCTTAGTTCCATCTTCTGCCTATTCCACACCAGTGGTGTAGTTCCTTCTATATTTATTTTCCATTTTTTCATATCTTATTTCTCCTATCTTATTTCTTATCAAATCGTATCTAAACATAACTTATCGTATCATATCAAATCCTATCTCAACGTAACCTATCCAATCTTAACAGGCCACAATTCATCTTAGCACAACTTATCAAACTATTAAACCTCATTCTAACCCCTTAATATTTGGTTTTTTAAGAGATGGGGGTGCGGGGGAAGCACCCTTTTTATTATACTTATTACATATTCTATTTGATTCTCCCATTTTTTTCTCTGCCTCACGTATTGTCTTAGCTCTGAATAATTTACAATACCATTCTTTTGTTCTTGCATCCTGTCCAAATTCAAATTCTGAATCATCTATTTTATTATATATATTTAATATAGCCATTTTTCCTTTTCTCCTTTATTTTTTATTTCGTGGGCAAAGTTCATCTCTTGCCATGTAATGTAATACACATGTGCCTTTGCCCATCCATATCCTATTGTATTTACAATCTTTAAATTCACAATCCATTTTATATCACCTAATTTTAAGGAAATTCTATTCTACCATCCTTATGAACCCAAAATCTATGAGTTCTTCCACATTCACATCTAAATTCTATTTCAGGCATATCATATCACCCTATTTTTTTTAAGGGGAATGGTGCAAGAGGAAGGCTAGGAAAGGAAGTGAACAGCAGTAAAAAAAGTAGCTGTAAACTTGTGTGAGTATGGGATGCATCCTTTGAATCCTTCCCCTTGCATTTTTTGTTTTTCTCCATATTACTTATGTATTCAAGTAACTCGTAATATTTTTCTGCTTCTTTTATTGGTTTCTTTTCATAACATACCATATTATTCTAATTCCTCCTTGAACATATCATAATATCCTGTTTTGTAAATCAGAGGGTGGCCATCATGTATTATTATCCAACGCATCATGTCTTTGTATTTATTTGCTGTTTCAGGAGAAGAAAAGGAAAGCTTAAAACCATAACCATCGTTAGATTTATGTTTAATGATGCCACCCATAGTCACCTTTCCTTTTTTCTTCATAGTGTGTTACTCTCCTCTATTGGTATCATTTTTACCATATGTCCACTATGTAAGATTTTGTTTGCTAGTTCTCTGTTTGTGCTGAATTCTATGCCTTCAGGTTTATTCCAGTAATATATAAATCTCATTCTGTTTCCTCTTTGAAAGTATCTGCATATGCCCATAGGACTTGTTCCCATGTATGCCCATTTTGTTCTTTTACTTTGTTTATTATTTTAAATTCTTCTTCAGTTAATATTACTAATACTCTTTTCATATTTTTCTTTTCTCCTATCATATATTATAAGGTCCTCTTTATTTGCTTCGTCTATACCTGCTTGTCTAGCATTAAGTATTTTTTGTTCCCTGTATGCTAGGTATTTTTCTTTCTCATAAAAAGTTGGGAATAGTCTTTCTCTTATACCTCTATACATATTATTTTTTCTCCTTTAATAGTTCAATACATTTTAAGAAATCTTTAGCATTAAAATATGAACTGTCATATCCTTGTGACCGTACTCTTATTACACCTGTTTTTTTGCTGTATTCCATAAATACATCACCACATTGTACCATCTTTTAATCCTCCTTTATTACTATATGGATAAAAGCATCTTCACCATCATCTTCAATATACATAACAAAGTTATAATGTTTTAAATCATTTCTAACATACAAACTATCTGCTTTTACCTTTGTCATTTTATCTCTTTCTGCTTGTGTTGTTGATTCTAACCATTTCTTTTCATCAACAATATATACACCAACTAATCTTCCTTTTAATTTCATTGGTTCTTTTGGTTGAAAGAATATTTCCCATTTGGTTAAATCATTAGCACCAATTGTTTCCATTTCTATTTCCTTAGTCATCTTTTAATCCTCCTTGATGTTATCAATAAAAACAATTAACCATTTAGACATACAATTATGACAAAGCCAGTTCTCTTCTGTTGCGTCTTCAATCCAAGACATTTTAAATTTTTTTCCACAATGAGGACAAAACAATCTCATATTTGACATGTTTTAATCCTCCTTGAAAGTGCTTTTATATATTGCATTTGCAGTTCTAAAATCATTATAATTTAAATGGGTTTCAATCCAATTTGCCCAATATAGATTTATTTTCCTTAACTCAGGGAGTTTATTTCTTAATTCTAATTCGTTCATCTTTTAATCCTCCTTCATCTGCTCGATTAATTTCAATGCTGTTTGAATATGTCCAATTTCATCATTTATTTTAGCCTTAGCACCAATATCATAATCGGACATTTCACCTTTTATATAATGTGCTGAAAGTTCACCTTTTAAAACATCTTCAAGACCAAGTAAATATAATTCAAGAGTTCGTATTGATTTCATCTTTTAATCCTCCTCTATGGAATCAATATCTGCTGATACTCTATATTTTTTCCCATCAATCCCTATCATTGTCATTTTAATATAATGACCAGTTCCATCCCTAAAACAATATATCTCCCAGTCATCAATAATATCTGCTCTGTTGGTTATATCTATAACCTTTTCAGCTTCGGTTTTATTTTTTTTGTTTTCCATTTTTGCTCACTTCCTATGTAATAGGTATTACTTACTTACTTTATATAGTTTTTGGTATTTTTAACAAAAAACCCCCCCTCCCTAGCCTCATATAATTAATTCCTTCTTATACAACTCTAAAATATTAGATGACCAAAAATACAAAAAAAAAAGAAGAAATAAGTATATTTAAGGAGTAACCTTTCTAACTATGATACTCTCAGTAGATGGTGGATAATAGTTTTTAATCTGTATCTTACCAAAACGATGACGGCCATGAGCTATCCAGAACTCACCCCTTCTACATAGGTCTACACAGTTTTGTTTAACACGACTACGACCAGGGTTCACTATTGCACCGAAACCATAAAGGAAAAACATTAACTTGCCTTTGACACGATGGTCAATGATGTTCTCATCATGGTAGTTACCAACTATACTTGTTTTGCTTTTACGACATTCTTTGATTACTTCACCACTATAATCTGTCCAATCCCACCATCTTTCACTTGTCTGATTGTTACTACCTGCTTTGTAAAGTCCTTCCATTTCATCTATAAAAATTGTCTGCCAATCCCCACCTGCTTCAATATCACTATTGCAGAAATCTATGAGGTTAGTCCAGTTTTTATTACTATCAAAAAATGGTACATTAAGAGTATGATATTCTACTAGGTTATATAGTTCTTTTAAATCTTTAAAAAATGTGATTTCTGGTGTTATCTTTATTTTACGGTTGGTGTTAAAAAATTCTAGTTCAAGTCCTTCTTCTACATAGTATCTAACAGGATAGTTTTTGATACGGTTACATTGCATTGGACTGTTATAGGTTTCTCTCCAGAATATTATCTCCCTGGTGTTATGTTCCATTTTTTTTTCTGCTAGGTCTAGGCATACAGCTGTTTTTGCACTACCCTGCGAGCCACTTATTCCTACTAATGATGCACCACTATCTGGGTTGTAGTTTTCATATAGTATTTTGTATATTCTTTTTCCTTCTACTGCTGGGTCAACCATGATGTTACTCCGTTTTTAGACTTTTGCTGCATCACTTGGTCCGTAATGTGTTTGTTCTTTGCTCATTTTTATACTCATTTTGAGTGCTTCTGGGTATACTCCAAATATTGAATGTTTTATTTCTCTCCATAGTTTTGATATAGGGAATGGTTTTATTTCAAAACTTGTGTATTCTTTTAGGAAGTCTTGTGTTATTATGTTTTTATCATAGTATGTTAGTTTCCTTATGAATTTTCCCACGTTTATTATTGTTATATCTATTCCTTCTGGTGTTCTTATTATGGTATCGGCTTCTGCATCTAGTCCTAGTAATGCCCGACCTAGTAGTTCAAAGAATTTTCCTTCGTCTTGTACTATATCGTTTTCTTGTTCAAGTCTGTCAAGTTCGTTTCTTAGGTTTTCTTGGTAATGGAGTGTATCGTTGAATGTTGCACGTTTTTGTGATAGTTTTTTTTTATAATCGTTCATGGCTCTTTAGTAAGGTATCATAAAATGTTATGTATTCTTTTACTCTCCATATGTTTAGTTCTATTAGTTTACCGCTTTGTGTTGTTGCATCACCACCTATGTTGTTGTATTTTGCTTTGTATTCTGCTTCTATATGGTTTTCTTTTTGTCCTATTTCTCCTAGTAATGCTTTATCTTTTATTCTCATTTTTATGTTTTTTGTGACCCATAGTGCTTGTTCTAGTTGCATGTTATCAAGTAGATTATGTGCATTGTTTATTCTATCCTCTAAAAACTCGTTTACCATTTTTTCATCTCCTATCTGGCATTATTTTTTCCATGTCTATCTTTATTTTAATACTACTGTATAGTTTGTTTTTGAAATCATTAAGCCATTCATCCTGAGAAACATATAGTTTGGACATTTGTTGTCGTTCTCCTTGTATCTCTTTTACCATTTCTGTTACGTTTACTCCTTTTGTGGCCATTTCAAACATGCTCATCTTTTTTTCTCTTACTTCTTTAGATGTATAAGGTATAAGTGTTAGTTCAACCATTTGGTTTTCTACTACCTTTGCACCTATTATTTGTAATATTTTTTCCATCTTTATTTTGCCTCCATATTTTTTGGTAACTCTTTCATGTTTTCTTTATATTGTGTTTCTATCTTATGGTATTTCCATATCCTTCTCCAAACTCGGTTTTTAGTGCAGTATCCTACAAGTGTGAAACCTGCAAAGGCTAATATTCCTATACCTATCCATTTACCTATCTCAGTTGCGGTTTCTACATTGTCACCTACATAGTTGATACCGATATAGGCCATATATAATGGGACACCAACTACAGCTACAGTTAGCATACCATAAGCACAGTAACTAAAACTACTGCTTAACATCTTCAAGATTCTTTTGAATCGTCTATACTTGCTTATATCTGCACTAACAGTGAAAAGAATAGCTAAGATACCAATGGCTATAGCTATTAAAATAATCATTCCACCAATGTTAAATGCAGTATCAAAACCAAAACTACTACTTGCGTTTACCATAGGCATTTTTCCTCATCTCCAACATTTCATAGCTGTCTTACAGATAGCTATTTTTTTTCTTAATACCCATATTGTTGCTTCTCTACCACTTTGACCCATTCCAAAGTTCTGTGTGGTTTCATACATGAGTGTAGCCTGTAACTGTTTAAGTGTTTCTTTTCTTTCGTTGTTATCCATGTTTTTAAGGTTTTCTTTGAATGTGTTGAATGTATGTTTAGACATTGTTGTTTTTTCTCCTTTAATCAAAATAGCTTATGAGTATAACTGTTCCTAGCATGGCTATAAATGCAAACATGCCAAGAGCAGGTAACCATTTATTCCAATCTATTTGTGAGCCTGGGTCACGATAGTTTCTGCTTTCAAGTCTGTTCTTATTAACTTCTTGGTCTATCCATGTGTCAAGCTCATTTGGTTTAGCTAGATGTATAAAGTTCTCTACTTCTTCCATGTGGACTGTTTCACCATCAAATAATCTTTCTTTCAGGTTTTTGACATCATCAATGTCCATGCTGAAAATCTCTTGTTTACGTTTTTCATCTTTGAAAGCAGGTTTAAGTAGTTCCAGATGTAAAAGGTCAGTATGGGTTTTTACTGTTCTTAGTTCTTTATAAAGCTGTGTTAGTTCTTTATCGTTCTTTATCATATATTTCTGTTTTATATCATATAAATACTGGCCGAGCCATTCAGGAAGGTCTGCAGCTATTTTCTCATGTGTTCTTCTTACATCATGCCCTGCTATACGGAAACCGCCACCTGTGTCTTTGAAAACCTTTTTTTTGCCTTTAAGTAATCCTAAACCTATGTCTTTGAGTTTAATGAACTTTGCATTAGGGTCAAGTCTTTTATTGCTGATACCACTATGTATGCTGATGGTGTTATCCTGTGAGGGTAAATCCATCCATAAACCTGCACCTGTCTGCCTATCTCTACCTGCTAATATCATCACACCGATAAGTATAGTGCCAAAACCCATTATTTCAAACATCATGTTCATAACTGGACCAAATGGCATAAAGTATTTACTGAACATCAACGCTGTTCCCATCATTATAAATGTTAAACAAAAACCCATTATCATATTTAATCCTCCTTTAATGTTATTGCTAGACTATATATTTCTCTTTTAAGTATTAAACCCATAAGTAATACATCAAAAGTAACTGAAACCATTAAAAGTAATAAAGCTATAAAATAACTACCAAATAATAGTTGATATACAAAGAATATATTTGCAATAAGTAATAATATAGCTGTTATTGTGCAACCCATATTTACATGTTTTCTACCCTGTAAAATCCTTTCTTTATTTTCAAATACTGTATCTAAATAACTTTCTATTTTCATCCTTCACTCTCCTCAATTACTTTCCTTTTTCTCCTACCAAAAAACCTGCCAACTTTTTGAACAGTTGTTTCATGTCTTTGTTTTAAATCCTGTTTTATATGTGTTTCAAAGGCATGGTCACCCTGCCATCCTTCTTTTGATTTATTAAGCTGTAGTTTCAACTCAAGTCTGATACTTCTTTTAAAATCTTGGAACTCTGGACCATCAATCTCAGGGTTCATAACTTTTAAAACGTGCATCTTGTTATCCCAGTCCTGTAAAAACTCAAGTATTTGGCCTTTGGTGATATTTGTCATACCTGCATTGGTAAGTATCTGGTCAACACATAGTTTAATCTGGTCTTTAAGAGCCTGTGGTATATTGGTTTTATCAACATAATGATGTATCTCAATAAGTTTCTGTTTCCAAGCATTATTTGGGTCTGTAGAAATATACCGAGTTTCTTCACCCCATTCAGGTGGTTCGTTTGCGAATCCTTCGTCTACCATATTTTACCTCAAGACTGAGCATAATAAAACCAAGTATGATTATAGTGATACCCCCTGAAATCAACATTAGATAATTAAGAACATTAATAGTTATGTAACTGAAACTTATTAGTATCATACCGATAAGTATAATGAAAAACCTGAAACTAAGTCTTTCAAATCTTTTCTGGTATTCTCTACGTTGACAACGATAAATAGCATTATAACAGAACCCTGTCCAACTATCTATGTTTTCATCAATCCAATCTGCAACCTCATCCTTTGGTTTAAACACATACTGGTTTAGTTTATCCACGAAAACTACAAAGTTCTGTTAAAGTATTTAATAATTACCCTTCAACTTAGTAAATAAAGGGGTTGAAAAATGTTCTCGGTATAAAACCATTAAAAAAACATGGGTAAATAATTGTTCGTTTATTTATAAAAAAAAAGAGGAGAGATTGGACCACTCTTGTTTTAAAAAGAGTAGAGTGGTCCGATGTCGGATTCTTTTGAGGTTGCCTAGCTTCTTCTGAGCAGAAGAACGTAACCAAGGATTGCAACTGCAGCTACCACTATCAACGCTATTGGTGCAATTGTAAAGAATGTCCCTGCATTGGTTAACAGGTCATCTGTAGCATTTGAACCAGGTCCAGATGTGTTATATACATCCCATGATGTATTAGCGTCATCACTTGCTGTTGGTCCATTGTTTGCACCGTATACATTGACTTTTATTGTGTTATCCGCTGTTGTAAGGTCTATTCCCCCGAATACACTGTATACTACTACGATACCTATCGCTAACATTATAGCCATAATGACAGCGGTTAGTATCATGTTCATGTCGCCGTTTTTGTTACCAAGTAGCTTTCTCATGTTGAAAGCCTCACAGTTTTATGTACGTCTAAGCAGTAACACATACGATAGTATTCCAACTGCAGCTACGACAATAAGTGCGATTGGTCCTACAGTATAAAACGTGTTAACATTTGTTATTAAATCTTCAGTTGCATTTGCAGCTGGTGTTCCTGTTAAACCTGCGTCTATTGTGGTTGTATCCACACTTGCAAGAACATTATACACAATTATGATACCGATAGCGAATACAATAGCCATGACTATTGCAGCTAGTATCATGTTCATGTCGCCGTTCTCATTTCGCCAAAACTTTTTCATATTTGATTTTCACCAGTTTCTATTAATAACTATTTTAGTATATTAAAATTAAAAGTGTTCTTAGTTATAATTATGGTTATAAATGGTTAGAATAGCCTTTTGAACACGAAATCCATAGCTTTTGTGCCTACTGGTGCGAATTCTAGTTTTATTCTTTTATCGTATATTGTGAATATGCCGTCTTTTACTATTATCCCATCTTTTTTTAGTTTCCTTGGTATTCTTTGCCCTATTCTTTTTGCTTCGTTGGGTAATACTTTTGCATAACCTATGTTACTTACTTGTGTAAAGGCTTTTATTAAGTTTGGGTCTTTGACCCTTATTTTATATGGATACAAGTTTTTCACATTCTTATTTATTTCTTTTTAGCAAGTTTATTTCTTGCTTTAGCAATTTGTTGTGCTTTTACTTTAGATATGTTATGTATAGGTTTCCATCTTCTACTACCTGTTACCATCCATGGTCCATGATATTTACCATGTTTATCAACATATCCGAGTGTTTTTGGTTTGAATTTCTTTATTTTATATGTCATATTTTTTCACCTCCATTTAATTTTTAACCTTGAAATTTTTATTTAAATATTACTTTGTATTCCCAACCTTTCTTTTTTTTAGGAATATCAATAGCGGAAAGTCTTTTTGAAGTTTGAATTGTAGTCCATTTTAAACCTGGTTTTTTCCCTTTCAAATAATAAGTTCTACTCATAGTTTTTTTCACCTCCATTTAATTTATTTTTTCACATCAACAAATACAAGAGAATAATCAGATGCAGATGAAGGATGTTTTTTTATGTATAGTTTTTTACCACCAACAATAACTTGTTTCCTTTCACCATATTTTAGATTTTTATAATATCGCCTTGCATTATCTCTTGTTCTAAATCTTTTTATTGTCATTTTCTTTTTTCACCTCTTATACTTACCATAGTTTCTTGTTACCTTTACATTGTCAAATTCTTTAGTATATGCTTTATTAGCATACCTAATATCATTTCCGAACATTACTGTCTTATGTACTAGCTTCCCACCTTTGTAATAACGAACAGGGTATTCATTACCAAAAGCTCTTTTTGTTGGATTTCCAACTACAATTTTTTTCATAGTTTTTTTCACCTCCATTTAATTTTTTTTTATTTCATCCACTCCTTTTTACCTACATAAGTATACACATATGCTACATCATAAATAATCATAATAACAGCAAACAAATAAAACAAGTAACTAAAATATATGTTTTCCTCAAGATAGAAATGATGATACCCTGTTTCAATGTTACCACTTGTAGCATTATACATCTGATAAGGTGTTTCAATATCCATGATACCCGCTGCAAGTACAAAAAACAATATTATACTTACAAGCATGAACACAGTATTCCAAAAAAAACCATTATCTCTAAGTATTGATATACCTACAAATATGAACGCCAGCATCAAAAATGTTACAAAAAGCCAATCTATCATAATTTATTCCTCCGTTTTTTATTAATTATAATACTTAATACTCCTAATATTATACCAAATGCACCAAATACAAGTGGTAACATGTAGTTCCCACCGCCACCGCTTCCGCCACCTGCGGTATATCCTTCTGTTCTAAAGTTATATGTCTGGTTATAATAGTATTCACCATCATCTGCTTGTAACCTCCAATAGTAATCTGTTAAACGGCTACTTGCAGGATAATAAACCTTATGTTGTGTACTATTTGTAAAGTTAGTATCTGTCCCATAATGATTAATGGTTGTAGCTTCTGTAAGACCATAATACCAGCTTACGTTCATTATTTCCCCGAATGTACTATTTATTGTTACATAACTTGTTGGTTGTAATGGGACATTTACTGTGTCATCGCCTGGGTATTCCTCTGTGAACACTATAGCTATTGTACCTGTTCCATTGATGATTGTTAGATTCCAGTCTATAATGCCTTTCCAAACTGTTGAATTACCAATGGTGATATTCCAGTCTTGTATGCCAAGGAAACCACCTGTATGGCTAATGGTCAAGTTCCAATCCATTATACCCTGATAGTTACTAGTATCACTAATTGTTAGATTCCAGTCAAGTATACCATTCCATATGCTACTATTGCTAATGGTGATATTCCAATCCAAGATACCTTTGTATTCAGATGAAAGATTGCTTATAGTTATATTCCAGTCTTGTATTCCAAGGAAGCTACTGGTATCAGATATAGTAATGTTCCAGTCCATTATACCATACCAGTTACTGCTGTTGCTTATTGTTAGATTAATATCTAAAATGCCTTTAAACATGCTTGAAAGGTTACTGAGGGTGATATTCCAGTCTATAAGCCCTGACCATTCAGATTCGTTAGAAAGCGTTAAATTCCAATCTAAAAGGCCTTTAAAACTACTTGTGTCAGATATAGTAATGTTCCAGTCCTGAATTCCTAACCATTCAGATGTATTACTTATTGTAATGTTCCAGTCCTGTAATCCTTTGAATTCGCCAGTGACATTACTAATTGTAACATTCCAATCCTGTAACCCTATCCAGTTAGATGTATTTGTTATAGTAACAACCCAATCCTGTATTCCATACCAATCAGATGTATTTGTTATAGTAACAACCCAATCCTGTAATCCTAACCATTCAGATGTATTACTTATTGTAATGTTCCAGTCCTGTAATCCTTTGAATTCAGAACTATTTATAAGTGTAAGATTCCAATCAAGGATACCAAACCAATCATTAGAATTGGATATTGTCAAATTCCAGTCTATGATTCCTTTGTAACTACTGGTATCACTAATGGTAATGTTCCAGTCTTGTATACCCTGCCAGTTAGAACTATTACTGATTGTAACATTCCAGTCTTGTACGCCTTTGAACTCACTACTATTAGATATTGTAAGATTCCAATCTAGTATGCCTTTGTATTCAGAGGATAGGTTACTAATTGTTAGATTCCAATCAAGTATACCCTGATAGTTGCTAGTATCACTAATGGTTATATTCCAATCCTGCAAACCATACCAGTTGCCCTGATTACTAATTGTAAGATTCCAATCAAGTATTCCTTTCAATTCTGAACTATTGCTTATTGTAGTATTCCAATCAAGTATTCCATACCAGTCACTATTATTACTAATGGTAATGTTCCAATCAAGATGTCCATACCAACCAGATGTATCACTAATGGTAACATTCCAGTCCTGTATACCTTTAAACTCACTGGTATCGCTTATGGTAATGTTCCAGTCTAAAACACCTTGCCATACATCTAATGTTTCGTTGCTAATAGTTGTATTCCAATCAAGTATACCCTGATATTCACTTGTATCAGATATAGTAATATTCCAGTCCTGTAAACCATACCAGTTGCCCTGATTACTAATTGTAAGATTCCAGTCAAGTATTCCTTTGTAACTACTTGTGTCAGATATGGTCAAGTTCCAATCAAGGATACCAAACCAATCATTAGAATTGGATATTGTCAAATTCCAGTCAAGTATTCCTTTATATTCTGATGTATCACTAATGGTAATGTTCCAGTCTAAAACACCTTGCCATACATCTAATGTTTCGTTGCTAATAGTAGTATTCCAATCAAGTATACCCTGATATTCACTTGTATCAGATATAGTAATATTCCATTCCTGTAATCCTAACCATTCAGATGTATTGCTTATAGTAACATTCCAATCCTGAATTCCTTTGTAACTACTGGTATCACTAATGGTAATGTTCCAATCCTGAACACCCTGCCAGTTAGAACTATTACTGATTGTAACATTCCAGTCCTGTATACCTTTAAACTCACTGGTATCACTAATGGTAATGTTCCAGTCTTGTATACCTTTGAAATCAGATGATAGGTTGCTAATAGTTGTATTCCAATCCAGTATACCTTTAAACTCGGATGTATCACTAATAGTAACATTCCAATCCAAGATACCTTTCCATCCAACTGTTATATTACTAGCATAACTATAATTATCTGATTTAAGATTTTCAGTTACGTTATATCCCCAAGCATAATAATAATATCTTGTATTTGTTTCAAGACCTGTAGCACTATATGATGTATCTGTTGTGTTAACTATTGATATGCCATTATATCCTTTATATCGTATATCAATACCATCACCTGTTGATTCCCAACTACCCTCTGTATATCTATATGTATTCCTATTTGTATCACCTATCCCAACTGCTATAAGATTATCTACATCACCATTATAGTATTCAATTGATACAAGTATGTCTTGTTTATAAAGTTCAGGTGCATTATCCCATGTGATTGTATACCATTGAGGTGTACCTGTTGCTAAATCAGTAACAGTACGTGAACCATTGGCCAGTATTGTATTGTTATCATAATATCTAACTGTATAGAACATATTACCATCAGGTGAACCAGTTCTTGTTAAATAAAAACTAGCAGATAATGGTCTGCCTGTGAAACTTGTATATCTTTCACCCCTTCCTTGATTTGTTCCACCATTGTATAAAACCTCCCCTCCTGAAAAATCTGTGTAATTATCCCAATAATGTAATTCTTCATTTGTATGATTATAAATAATTGTATAATCTGCTTTGTTCCCATGTGTCCAAGATAAATCTATTTTTGTGTTGTTAACTGTTGTTGCAATAAATGGGTCAGGTGGATTGGGAATATGTGGTCCAGTATAGTTACTAATAGTTGTATTCCAATCCAATAGGCCTTTGTATTCTGATGATAGGTTGCTAATAGTTGTATTCCAGTCAAGATGTCCATACCAATCATTAGAATTGGATATTGTCAAATTCCAATCTAGAACACCAAACCAGTCAGAGCTATTACTAATAGTTGTATTCCAATCCATTATACCCTGATATTCACTTGTATCAGATATGGTAGTATTCCAGTCCAATACTCCTTTCCAATCCGCAACAGATGTATTGCTAATTGTAACATTCCAATCTAGAACACCAAACCAGTCAGAGCTATTACTAATAGTAATGTTCCAATCTAAAAGGCCTTTAAAGCTACTTGTGTCAGATATAGTAATATTCCAATCTAGAACACCTTGCCATATTTTTAAAAATGGCCCTAACTGATAACTATTCCCTTTTTTACCAATAAACTGTATTGTGTTAAATGGGCCTTCAAAAAAATCCATATAAGTATTATTATTCAGACATAATACTTTTACAGTTGCTTCCCATCCTCTACTTGTAACATTCACATAAACTGTTTCATTATAGTTAACATCAATAGTATAAGAATCATTACCACTGTTATATGTTATTGTTTTATCATATCCCTCTATGAAATAATTTAGAAACTCTGCCATTCTAAGATGACCCGTTGCATTAGGATGTATATTGTTTTCACTTGCATAACAAGTATCATTTATAGCACTACCTATTCTACCATCCCAAGGAGTGTTATCAATTGCATCAAACATTTTAATATATGGTATACTACTGTTTTCCATATAATCCATAAGTGAATTAAGTTCAAATGTTTGATATGCTATGCTTTCACTACTGTCATCACCTTTTAATGGTGTTATACAAATATAAGGAGTGCTACCATTTGCAAGACTATAGTTGTATATCTGCATAAGGTTTGTAGCTGTATTATCAATTTGGTCATCATTATTAGCACCAAACATGATAACTACGACATCTGAACTGTTATCATGGTTTGCCCACTGGCTTTCACCCCATGCACTATTTTTCCCACCACCATCAAAATTCTGCCCAGAGCTATTATCAGAATAATAATTATCAACCATTACATTTATGAAACTTTCACTACCATCACTGTCAAGGTCATCATAACCAGTACCACGAACTATACTATCACCATAGGCATAATAATCTTCACCTTCTGTTGTAAACCAGAAAATATCACTACTGTTAGCTATCCCATCATTAGATGTAACCATCCAGTAATAAGTAGTATTATACATATCTGCATTTGAATAAGTAAAACTATGATTTTCAGATGGGCTTACACTTGTATTGCCACTTACCCACAGATAAGCACCACTTGTGTTCTCATAGAAATCAACTGTTAATGTATCCCCTTCATCATCATCTTCACATACTACATAGCATTGTTTACCAGTATCTATATCGTTATCAGTTGTTTCATTAGTTGGTGATTCATCACTAAAATATGGTAAACTGTTTCCTTCTCCTTCTACTTCTGTTCCAAAACTTACAAATGTTGTATCCGCCATGCTGTAATATTCTGCTTTAATCCAACTGGCATTATAACATACACTACTGAATCTTACTTCATCAATGATACCAGGTGCATAGTTATCAGGGTTAGCTAATGCACCAATAGTGAATGGACCAGTTCCATCATGTAATGGGTCAATAGGGTCAGTATCGCCTGCTGTTGAATCATTAGTATATATACTTATTGTGCTTCCATCCCATCTTCCACTTATCCAGTACCAGCTTTGTATCATATCTACATTATCTTCATATACACTATTTGCATTTGTTGTTCCACCATCCTCCGATACTATAAGAGCAGGTTTATCGTCAGTTACACTACCATCATTTCTCATTAAACTATAACATCTTTGGTTACCAGTTGTTAGATATTTACCTACAAAATATTCATTTCCATCTGGTTCTTCAATAGCGGGTTTATACCATGCACTAAGGGTAAATTTAGATGGCGTCTGCCAACTTGCATCATCTATGCTGAAATATTCTGTATCACCATTTCCAAATTCTCTTGCTTGTCCAACCTTACCTGTTGCATCTGCTATTGTCCCACTGGTTTCAGCAAACTGATACTCATTTGTACTATCAAATTCATCTTCAGTTGCATTATTCATGTGCATGATAAGACTGTAGCTTTCATTCCATGTTTCACTTGCACTTTGATTATCACTTGCTGCACCATTACCATAATACATGAGAAACTCTGTTGGTGTACTACTATAAACATAGCTAAGGTTTACCCATACAAGTCTGTCACTTCCATCTGTCCATTTCTCTATCTCATAAGGATATTCAGTAATGTTATCTGTTCCAACAAACCTAATACTATTTCCACCGTTACATTTATCACCTGTTGCATCTGGTATTCTCACTAGAACTGTAAAATTAGTAATGTCAACATCAATATTTGAATTATCAACAGCTAAAGGGATGTAATAATTAAAATCATTATCATACCATCCATGTGGTAGACTTGTATTACTAATTGTAATGTTCCAATCCTGAATTCCTTTGAATTCGTTTGTATCACTGATAGTTGTATTCCAATCTAGGATTCCATACCAATCAGATGTATCACTGATTGTAGTGTTCCAATCTAATACTCCTTTCCAATCACTTGTATCAGATATAGTTGTATTCCAATCAAGATGTCCATACCAATCTGGTGGTGTATACGGAGTTGTATCGGTGTAATCATTAGGGTCACTACCAGATAGGTTTTCTTCCCAATCCCCTATTCCATCATTATCTGTATCATTATAATATGGATTGGTGTATAATACAAATAGTTCATGGTAATCCTCAACACCATCATTATCTGTATCAAGTGTTTTAAGTGTTTCATTATCTGGTAGATTAAGAATTATATAACTTTGAATACTACGGTTACATAAAAGTCCAGGTTGTAGTCCTTCTATTTGATATGTAAACTGAAAAATACTATTATCAGTAAAATTCTTTTCACCCTGAACACCACCAGTAATATCATCATCAAAATAAACCTCAAGACTAAAAGTATCATCAGCATCAGGGTTACCGTTATTAGGTATTTCAAGGGATGATTTAGCTGTTGATTCAGATAGTACAGTATTATCGTTACCACCTACAGCACCCATTGGAACGTCTCTTTTATTTTTCCACTTGATAACACCTGTTTCAATAGATGTAGTCCACCAAATATGTGAATACATACTTGTAATTGTTGTATTATCTATAGCCATGCCTTCATCTGGCATAACTGCTGCAAAACCACTACACCAAACATGACTTATATCATCTGTTAACTTATCTGTCATATTTCTTAAATATGCTGTATCTGAATCAGTGTTATCTGTTCCTTGGTCACAATGTAACCTATCTCTACTGTTCAAATCTACAGGGTCAATATATGTTGGTGGACCTTCAAATAATGTATAATTTACAACATATAATGGCATATATGCAAGGCTATCACGACTACAGTTTAGCTGAACAAAACGTCTTGTTTTACACTCATTACATTTTGTACCTGTCTTATTCCAATAACTAATATTTCTAAGACCATGTGTGTTACTAGCGTTAATGTTAAAACTATAGTTATGTCCCTCATAGAAATAATAATGTGTAGTTGTATTAACATCCCAATAACCATTTGACCTGTTCACAAATGCACAACTTGTGTTATCCCAGCTACTATCGCTTTGGTTATAAATATTAAGATAAATATCTTCAATGTCACATTCTGGTTCTGTTACACTAATGTTCATATAAATCCAGTTTTCCTGCTGATGACTATCATTTGTATAGTAACCATGTTCCCATTCTCCTCCTTCAAGTGCTATACTTTCACCATCATCTATACTTGGATTCCAACTAGGTCCACCATTATCACCAGGGTTTCCTGCAAAGTTCCATGTTACAAGAGGTATAGATGTATCAGCTATCTCTGTCGTAAAATAATAACTATCATTATCCCAACCACCCTCTCCATCTGTAAGGTTAACATACCACCAATATGTTGTAGATAGGTTACTGAAATTACCAGTATTTGTTTGAGAAATTGAAGTTCCACTATTTATAGTTGTATTAGTTGCAAACATATACCAGTTATTACTATCGTTATACCACCATGTAGCGTTCATGGTATCACCATCTGTATCTGTGCAAGTAACGCTTAACTCAGGGTCAACGCTTAAATCCTCTGTCCCATTAGTTGGTGATTCACTACTCTGCGAAGGATTAGTATTGTCAGCTCCTTCTTCTGTATATGTACAATACATCCATATATCCCAAGTAGTAGCAGATTCAGATGTCATAGGACTAGGCCAAGTTGTTATAAGACCACCATTATATGTGCTTGAAATACCATGGTCAGGGTCAGTGCCATCAGTTTTAATTTTAACATCTTTCCCAAAACCAGGAGAAGTTTCCAATGCAACAATCATATAATAATTAGTAGAAGCACTAAGACTTGGTTTTGTTCCGCTGAAAACAAAATCTATCTCCTGATTATCCTCATCACCATCAAACAATACCTTATCTGTTTCACCATTAGTAACTTTATCCTCTGCAAAATCTCTATTATAATCAGCATACTCATATAGACAACACCAAATATTGTTACTTATCCCATTAGTAACAGTACCAAACTTAACAGTTATCTTATCAGCAGTCCCATCTTTTGCACCCATAACAGCATAATGACCACCTATACTTGGAGAACCAAAAGCAGAAGCAAGACTAAAATCCCCTGTTCCACCACTATATCCAAAAGTTGGGTCTATCTCATAGCTCTGTCCACTACCAAGTGGTGCTTTGCTCATATTCTGACTAAGCCTAAACCAGAAAACATCTTTACCACCTATGTTTTTAATACCATGATTAGCAAAAAGTGTTTCATTCTGAATAAGTGGTTTAACATCAGAGAAATTAAAAAAAACAGTATAGTTCTCGGTAGCATTAGCAGAATATGTTAGTTCATATTCATACCAACTACTTTTATTCACATAGTTTTTAACCCTTGCATCTATACCAAAAGTGAAACGAAAAAAAGTTGCTATAGGTGCATTATTAGTTACATTCAAAATTATTTTTTCACTATTATTATCGTCACTTCTTATCTTACTTATATTAAGCCAGTTGTTAAGATTCTCACCCTCATATTCAGATACCCATTCCTCTAATATTGGATGCCATGCTTGTAGTTGCCATGCACTATGTGTTGTAAAAAGATTCCAGAACTTTGACCAGTTAACAGTTTTAAAAATTGTTTCTTCTGCACCAAAACTATTCTCAGGTGGGATGAAATGGTCATAAAAATATGCCTCGGTATCATTGAACTCATCAAAAAGAGGTGGGTTATCTATGGTTTCACCTTGGATGTTTCTAAGTGTATTGTTATGTTTATCATTAACAATAAGTGGAAGTCCTACAAATGTTCCAACTAGGAAAGCAACTGTAAGACCTCCAAAAGCCATGTATAAGGCTCTATATTTTTTACGGTTTTTTTGAGCCTTAGGCTTTTTCATTAATAATAAGCCTCAAGACTAATCTCAGTTATCTCTACGGTCTGGTCCTGTGATATTGTAAACCCACTACCACTGTTTGTATCAAAGAAGTTCATATACAAATATGTGCTATCACTAGCGTTATGTGTTGTCATAGCTTCACCTGCAGCAAGTGTTAAATCTTGGTCTATTGTAAGGTCTGCACATGTTAGATGTACTCTTAGGTTGCTGTTGAACCATGTAGCACCAACTTTACAATGTGTATCATTTCCACGTACTCTTACAACTATGTCAAACTCTGTGCTATGTGCAAGGTCTACTTCTTGGTCATCACCATTTGCAAAACCTAGATTGCCACCTGTACAATTGGTTTCAAGGTTGCTACTACTGTTCTCGTTATATCCACCAACATCTACTTGATGTGGATGGAAATATACGCTTAATATTGTACTGCTATCATTTGCAGGGTCATATTCTGCAGCTTGTGCAAGGTTACCCTTCCATATGACATGCCAGCTACCTGTTTCTTCATCTATTAACACTTCTGGTGTTGGAACGGTTGCGTATACAAACATTATTCCTGTCACTAAGGCTATTATTAGGCCGTATCTAACTTTCTTACTTTTTTTGTCTATTTTTTCTTTCATGTTTTCCTCCAAATTATATTTTATTTTTTTATGAAATATATACTTGCTATTAATCCTACGAAACTGAGGACTGTGAATATTGTGAATACTAATGCCATCTGTGGGTTGCTAGCGAATAGGTTTCCACCGCTTAACAGTAATCCACTACCTACTAAGAATACACCTACCATCACTGGGTTTCTTGTCTTAACGTATAAAGCAACTGCTATAAAACTTATTGGAATAAGCCAGAACCCTGAGCCTAAAAGGTCAGTGTATGCTTTGAATGTTGTATTAAACGGATGGTTTATCAGGTCTGTTCCATTTAGTGGCATTATTTTTTACCTCTGTTCATTTTTTCATATAGTTTTATACGGTTGAGTGCATCTTGGTCTTTTGCATGCCTCCAACTATAGTTAGGGTCTTTTAGGCTTTTATGTCTGTGTTCTTTTTCAAGGCTTAGTTTTACATATTTTTTTCCATCTATTGTTTCATATGGTATTTTTCCATCTGGTTTACTATAGTCTGCGTATCCTTCTTGGTTTGCATGTGCTACTACTTTGTATGTTCCAGGGTGTTGTGCAGGTTTGACATAGAAAAAGTCCCCTCCGAAACTTTGGTCTAATGCTCTTTCTGCTTCTTTTGCATCTTTTTTTGGTGTATTGCTATATATGTCATAATCCTGTGTTGGTCTTTCTAGGTATTTTGGGAATCTTTTTTTAAGTGCATGTTCCCCGTATACTATTTCATGTTTATCTATTGTTGAATATATTATTATTGGTATTTTATGTTTGTTTTTATGGAATTTCTGTGTATGTTTAACGCTTACTTTTTTAGTTGGTGTTTCTGTTTTGAAAATATTAGTTGGTTGTGCTATTTTTATATTGGTTATACCATCAAGTCCTAGTTTATCTATTTCTTCAAATATGTTTTTTAAACTTTTCATATTTTTATCCACTCCCTGTGAGCATACCCACTATTGCAGCTATGAATATCAGTCCTGTACATATGGTAAATATAGTTAACAGTTCACTTGGTATGTATTGGCCATAGCTGATTATTGTATGGGTATTGATATAAGATGCCCAGAATACACTTCCGAATACGCTGATACCTACTGGTACAATACTATGAGTGAGCCATCCTGCGAATATTCCAACTCCTACACCTGATGTTACAAGTATTATAATATAGTTCATATTTGGTGTTTCAAGTGTTGTCAAATCACCTAATGCTTCATCTGTATCTCCTATTTGTTGACCAGGGTTCATACTGAAACCAAAAGCACCTAGGCTACTTACCACGTTGAACATGAGTGTACATATGAGCAATAGGAAACAAAAATATACAGCTATACGAAAAAACGTGTTCATCCAGCTACCCTCCTATGTGTTCCCCATATTACAAGTATTCCAAGTAATATAAAAAGTGTTGGTGCTACAACTGATATAAGTGTAAGACCTATTACCACGTTTATAAAGAGCAACAGGAAACCTGTTAATATTACACCTACACCACTATATACCTCACCGAAGCTGAAAAGACTTGCACACATAAGGAAAAAACCAAATGTGTTACTCCAACCAAATGGGTTATATCCAAAGTTAATATCAAACAAATCATCAAATGTTGTTTTACTTGTAATGTTTACATATGTCTGGTTGCCACCACATACAAAGTTGTCATCATCTATTATGTATCCAAAATTAGTATGGTTAACATGAAGTATTATCCAGTAACAGTTTTTATCATCAATAGCAATATTATATGTCCAACTATCTACACCTGATTCTGAACTTGTATCATATTGTGTTATAACACCTGTATCATTATTTATCTCATATATTATTATATTTGTATCAGATGTGTTTTCCAGATGGTCCGTATAGTTGACATATAGGTTGTAGTTAGCTATTTCATATGTGAAATCTATTTCTTCATGCCATGCTGTTTCATTAAGGTAATAATATGATATTGCTTGCATGATAAATATTATAGGGTGGTCAGTTCCATATTCTTCACTACTAGTAATGAAACTTTGTAATATAAGTGGTTCATAGTCATCATGTGTCAGATTAATATAATGAACACTATCCTCTATCAGATATGCACCAATAGCACCACCTGCGCTTGTGAAACCACTTGTAACCTCTTGAAGGCTACCATTGATGCTTTTTGTTATATGTATCTCTACATTATATACTGGTGTCCCTTGGCTATCAACTGCTTCAATGACATAGAAATTAGTTTCATTCTCCTGTGGCAAGAAAGCATTGACATCATATAAAACACCGCCTTCTACATCTGCATAATAAGTACGGTTATCATATCCATCTGCACCTATATCAAAGAACAAATCACCAGTTGTAATGTTATCTGTTTCCACCACTAAAGGGTTATTAAGGTAATCATGGCTATAATAAATAAAACCATACTCATCATATATGGTCATAGTCCAATTAGGAATAGCAACACTAGGGTCTGATTCGTTATAAACATTAAATGTTAAATTACCACCAGGTGGCTCTGCTTCACCCATACTAATATTATGAGTATCAAAATATAATGCACGAGTACCAGTTGAAGCAACACTAACAATTATTCTCATACTATCTATATAATCCACACCGAGATTCCAATCAGTTACCCTTGGGCTACCTGTTACATAATCATCTGTTGTCATGGTTTCATTATTCATAACATAATAAAGAATAGTATCGTTATCTATTATACGCCATCCAACCTCATACCAATCACCACTACTAAGTTCATTTTGGTCATAAATGATTTGTTTTTGACTGTTATGGTCTAGATACTTCCAACAATCATCAATTTCACCAATAGATAATTGTATTACTGGAAGGTCATACTCAGTATCATCTTGAAGATAAAAACTTATAGTAGCTTGGTAAGTACTCACACATAGTATTTGACTACTCCAACTATAAATATAATTGCTACTGCTTACTGTTGTATAATTCCACCAACCACGAACAGGGTCACATGGTTGTTTTACTGAATATGCTTTAAAACTTTTAGCACCTTCTGCTACATAATCATTATCAACTTCAAACTGGACACAATCACTATATCGCATATCTTGTTCCGTATACATCCAGGCATTACTATAAGGTTGATTAAGTGTCCCATCCTCAAAACCAGTGCTACTACTTGCAGCAGATACAATAGTATTAGGGTTAAAAATAAGATACATACCTACAATCATAAAGAACACATAAAAATAGGTAAATATCCTTTTAATACCAGTCTTTTTTTTCTTCAAAAGCATATCTCCCTGTTTTTTTTTCTTTATCATCCTTTGCCCTATTAGCCAGTTCTGTTTCACTCAGATATTTACCAGTTTTTTTAAGACCACTACCTATTTTATCACCAATTTTTTTAAGTTTCTCCCTTCTAATATCTACTTTTTTGTTACGAATGTTTTTTTCATATTCCTCTACAGCTTGTTGTTTTTCTTCATCCTCCGACAACACTGGTTTTTTAGGTTTTGCAAGTAGCTTCCCTTTTTCATCCCGATAAAACTCATATTCAGTGTATTCTTTCATATATTATCAAAACCTCCTCATACTCCAATCAGGTTCACGATGATATACCCATACTATGAAACCTACTATTGGACTGACTATTATAAGTGCAAATGCTACATTAAGAGCAGAACGTATATATGGTAGATAGGTATCCATTTCATCACTATGTTCACCACTTGCTGCACCAAAACCATCAAACATGCTTGTAAGCGGTGCAGATAATACAAAATATACAATTAGGAAAAGAAACAAGTATACAAGCATTATTATTCCCATCTGTATAAATCTCATATTTTTATTCATCCTCCATGTTCTTTTATTTCAGCATAGCTTCTAACTAGCCATATGCCACCAAATAATAAATATATGATTATACTACCAAACCATACATATGTCATAAAGTCAAATACATCACCTGTTACACCTGTACCTATTTGTATCTCTACTTTTATACCATCTAGTAACCAGAATGTGAAACCAAATACTGCAAGTCCCATGATATATTCCAATACATGTATAAAACCCATTTTTTATAACCTCGTTTTGAACTGTGGTAGTTTATATTTAATTGGTAGTTCATATTTACGGAAACGATATTCACGACCTAGTTTACCACCTGGATAACTTGCACCTCCACCGCCACCACCCATTTTTATAGGTATAAATGGTGGATAAAATCCTCCACCGCTTCTGCTACTACTTGAGCTACTACTGCTACTACTACTTGAGCTACTACTGCTACTACTACTTGAGCTACTGCTACTTGAGCTACCACTACTTCCATATAATGAACCTGTACTTGTTAATGAGATACTTGTGCTAAGTAAACTCTTACTTGATGAACTACTGCTACTTATTTTTTTAATGCTACTAATACTTGAACTACTGCTACTGCTACTTGAACTGCTACTGGATTTGCTAATTATACTTGGAAAAGGTATGCTCATAATAGATGATGAACTACTTTTAGATGTAGATGAAAGAGTAGCATATGGCATATAAGTATCACTACTAATAACTGAAAAACGTGCTGTAGATACAGCACCTATCCTTGATGGTGCTATACCCATAGTGGTTTTATAAAAACCTGTTTGAAAACTTGCTGGCATCTTTGCATATACTTTAGATGCAAATGGTAATAGTTTTTGGCTAATTGTCTGATGTTCAAAAAAATAACTTATTCGTGCAGAACTTTGAATAAATGGTGTTTTTTCAAGTTGGGCAGCTATCGGTATTAACCTACCCTCTGGTGAAGATAATGTTGGGAATTTACCTGTTCGGATATAATGAAGTCTTGCAAAAACATTGGCAGATGATGAAATACTTTTAATACCTTCATATGCGGGTAGACCAAACATTGTTTCACCAGTGGTTGCTGCAGTTTTAATAAGTGGTGCTGTTTTAATGCCACCTATCTCATATGGTATTGGTTGCTGATAACTTGTAGTAGTTATCAATTGACCTGTTTTAAAATGTGGTTTAATATCCATCCTTGAATATATTTCAGGGTGATATTTTTGAAGTTGTAAGGTATCTATTATGTATCTACCATAAGCTGTGTTTAAATCTATATCGGCTTTGCTTAATACTGGGTATTTTTTATATGATAAACCACCCATTAACTCAGGTTGACTTTTACCAATAAAACCACTATCTGCTCTTTCAAACCATTGTTTTAATGTTATACCTTTTTTATCACTACCTAATGCTTTAGAAAAAATGTTTTTCCATCCACCTTGTGATTCTATAAGTTGTTTTTGATATGTAAGAGTTGAAACACCTTGATTTAATCTTATACTTTCAAATTGATTACGGATTACATCCCTGAAAAGATTTGCTCTTTCAGGTGACCAAGCTATTTCTTTAAACTTTGGTGGTTTCATACCTCTAGTGATTGCTACATCCCTTTGATAAAAAATTGATTCAATGTCTTTTGCTGTTGGATTATATATTTTATGACCCTCTATTTCTATTACTGATTGCCCACCATATTTTTTAAGGCTTATTCTTTCCATTTTATCAGCATGTTTTAACCCATATTTTATTGCACCACGTTGACCCCATGTATATCCTGTCCTAGTTCTATATGTTGACCCATGTTTGAAACCTGCATAACCTGCACCTATTTGTGTTCCTGTTAACCAAAGTTTTCCAACTGCTCTACCCATATCTCCTTTTCTAACATTTTCATAAATGTCTATAGCCTGTGGTGCTATCATAGCACCTGCAGCACTACCTAATACTGCTTTACCTGCTATTGTAGCTACAGGATGTCCAACTAAAAGATTACCTCCGCCTACATATGCAGTTGCTGCACCTGCTACTTCACCCATACCATATGCTACTCCTATCTGTGTTGCTGGACTACTCCACCATATGCCTGCAAAATCACCTGCAAAACCAAGTACATCCCCTTTTTTTCTTTTTTCTTCTGCTATTCTATATGTTTCATATTGAGGAACAAGTTTCTCCCATATTTTCTCATTTTGCCCTGTTAACTTATAAATTGCTATATCAACATTACCAAGGCCACCTGCACCCCAACCAAGTGCTATTGCTCTACCAGGGTCTTTCTGTAACCTTTTTTTAGTGCTTTGATATGTTAATGCACCTGCAAATGGTAACTTGAAAAAATAACTTTTACCACCTGATTCTTCTACTCCTTCTGTTTTTCCTTTTACAAGTTTACCTGTGCTTTCATCTATTCTATATTGATATGGGTCATATTGGATTACTTTTACATCTTTATGCCAATCTCTCACGTTTGCTAGTTGACCACCGATTTGTCCGCCTATGTTAGTTATTTCGTTCATCCTGTCAACTGTTTCTTGTATAAGACTTTGCCTCATTGTTCTAGCTGTTCCAACATCCTCTGTTTTAATTGTTTTCCCTTCATAATCTACAAATGTATATTCATATCCTTCCTGTATATTTAATCCTTTTAGACTTTCATATGTTCCTTTTAATGAAAGATATTGTTCTGATTCTATTGGGTTTATCCCTTCTAATATTGATATATATTGTTTTTTAGTTAAAAGTGTTTGACCTTCAGGTAGTTTTGATTCTTTTTTTTCTTCTGTTGCCCAAAATGAGCTAGATTTGCTTTTAAATCCTTTATGGGATTTACTTTCTGTTTGTCCTGTTTGGTATTCCCAACTCCATACATTTACTTCTTCTTTCTTTTTTTCAGGTATTGCTTCTATACCTCTACCACCTGCAGTCCAAGGTATTGTAACCATTCGTGGTTCATCACTTATTTTTTGGGTTTTAGTTGGTGTAGATGAAATTATGGTTCTAGGTGTTGGTGGTCCTACAGTTACTTGTTCAACTGGACTGGTTCTTATATTACTTTGTTGTACCTGTTGAAATATTGGCATATGTCTTACACCATGTGGTATGCTATCTGTCACAGTAACAGTTCTAGGTGGTGACCTACTTATGCCCATACTGCCACTAGAAGTAGAAGTACGAATAGGTGTCCTAGTTTGACTTGTTGAACTAGATTTATCTACAACACCTGTAAGACCACTTTTTTGTACTTGTTGAACTACTGGCATGAACTTTGCACCAGGTGGCATCCTATTGGGAGTAACTATTTCTCCTTCTAAAGTTTCATATGTTCCTAAAGGTGGTCTACCTTCACCAGATTTAATTTTATTCCAATCTATTGCCAAAAATATACCTCCGAATAAACCATATTAAATGGGCAGCTATAGCCCCCCTTAAAAAAACTTCCAAACATGTTTGTCTGGATGTATATATATAAAATCAAAGGTTATAAAACTATTGTTTATTCTTTTTATAAGTATAACCTGCTATCATAACAGAAGTAATTATTATAACAATTGGAACAATGTTAAGATAAAACTGGTCAAGGTTATTACCTACATTACTCATATGTGCAATATAAAAAAGTGTTGCACCAAATAGTCCACATATCACTATAGCTATATCATCATTGTTTTTTTTTACCATCTAACCACAGAGTTAAGAATCATAAACATGAACATAAAAAGTATTGCAAGTAAAGGTATTTTCCAACCAGGTGTAAACTTTTTCCTTGAAATAATATCACCTAACCGTAAGGTTTTCTAAACTATTTTTATATTTTAGTATTTGTATTTCCTTTTCCAATTCTTTAATCTTTATACCTGAAAGTTTCAATTCGTCTTTCAACTTTTCATTCATAACTTCAAGATAAGTAAACATTGTTCCATCAATACCACATTTACGACATTTTCCCAATTCTATCACCTAACTACAAGGTTATTCAAATATTTGTTTAGTGCCATCAGCATATTCCATCATCAACTCCAAATTCCAATTACAACTATGGTATTCACTACCAACATTCACACCACCATCATCTAAATAGTTTTGATAATCTAAAAAGTAATTAATCCAAGACTCATTATTATTCTCAGGTATATCAACATAGATACTAGCGTCAAACAAATTAGCTTGTTTAAAATTATTCCACCAAGCATCATGTTTTTCTCTAAACACATGAGTCAAACAAGATTTATTATATGGATAAGGATTCCAAGCACAGTTATTATAAGTAGAATTAGAGCCATTAATACAAACTGTAGTCTCACTATATGCAGGTCCATCATAACTCCAATCAACAAAATTAACAATATATCCAGTTCCAAGATATTTAAGATTAGGTTCACGTGGACAAACATTACTATAATTTATAAGATAAAAACTTGGAACACTATATAAATCATATTTCAAACGATAGTTCTCATACCACTCAACATCAACATTTTTACCATAATTAGCTTCAAGCCAAATATCATACAATACACCTGCATGTCCATATCCTGGGTCTTTATAATCAAGTAGTTCCCATTCAGTATAATACCATTCCATTACAGGGTCATAGTCATCATAAGTAGAAATACCTGATATTAAATTTAATCCTATAATAAATATTACTAAACCAAAAATACCTATTTCAAGGATGTGTTCTTTAATCCAATTAATCATTTTCATATCACCTTTGTTCAAGGATTTTAATATAATTATTCCATATGACATACAAGAAAAAAACAACCAACAAACAAAATATAGCAAACATAAGCATAGCAATTAATTCAGTATCATCCCATTTATCTAAATTATCTATCATAGCAAAAACAATATTAGATAAACTAATAATAATCATAGTTGTGACAATACTTAATAAAAGAAAGTTTGGTTTAATTCTTCTACTTATTTCTTTTAACATTTTCATATCACCTAAGTAAAAGGAAAACAGCACAACCAGAAATAAATCCAATTATATACGGAATCACATATACTTTAGTTATCCATTTCATTTTCATATCACCCTTTACAATCTTTTAAGAAACTCCCAATGATGCTCAAGAAACTCATTAAACTCTTTAGATAAATTAATCTTCATCATATCACCTTTATTCAAGTTTCTGTCATATTAGTTGGTTCATTATAGATACGAATATAATTCCTGATTCGTTCAATACAATCATTCCAACCACGTACATATTCCTCATGGACATCCTGCATAGTATCAATATCACTACTAGCCTTATCAATAGCTTTTTCATAGCTGTTGACAACAATATCAGATACTATGAAACCAATTAACATAAATACAACTGTGAAACCAATAATAAGACCAATACCAAATAAACGGTCCTTTGTTTTCTTTGGTTTTTCAGGTTTTTCTTCTACCGTTGGTTTTTCAACCCCTTTATTTACTATTGGTTTTTCCAATGCAAAACCTGTGTCTTTAATTGGTTCTAAATCTTTTTTAATCAATGATTCAGGTATTGGTTTAAACTCCTGTATTGGTTGTTTAAGTCTTTCTTTCTTTTCTAATAATCTATCTATCTCATCTTCTATACTCATTTTTATCTCTCCCACCTCTTTAAATAATTTAATTTATTCCTTGGTTTAGTTTCTTTAGTGCCTTTTGGCCTACCAAGTTTTTTACCCTCCGCTTTAGCACGTTCAAGACCTGCCTTTGTTCTCTCACTAATCCTTTGCCTTTCACGTTTAGCCATCCAACTAAGAAATGCTACAAAGAGTTCACCCATCCCATCATCAGTGGTATCTAGCCAGCTTTCCTGCATACTTTTAAGACCCACATTGTATCTCTGTAGTTTTTTAATATAGTTAAGTGTGTTACTTATACCTTCACGACTGAATCGGTCTAAACTCCATACAACGATTGTGTTAAACTTGTTTAAACGTGCATCCTTCAGCATTTGTTGGAACTGTGGTCTATTGGTAACTGCACCACTCATATGGTCAGTATAAATATGTGTAACCTTGTAGTTTTGTTGAGAACAATAGGTTTCAAGTTGTTTAAGTTGATTATCTATGTTTTGTTCCTCTGTGGACACCCTGCTGTATATTACAGCTTTCCTTACATTTTTATCCTTCATTATCTCCCCTTTCTTCTCTTTTTTTAGTAATCATCCTTATCAGATGTAACATGACATAAATAGAATAAATCAATATCCCCATTATTACCAACTTGACTATCATCTACATCATTTTAACCTTTAAGTTTTAATTTAATTCTCCTTTCAAGTCTTTCCATATTAAAATAAATGCAATCATTATAGCAACAACAATACTCATTGGATGTGTAATGTAATAAATAATCCATTTCCTTGTTGCTCTTAATACATTCATTTTCCATCAATTCCTAATTTATATTACTCCTAAAACAAATACAGATACAATAATTATCAATATGATTATTAAGTAATGATACCATTGTAATACATCTTCACCTTCTACAAATCCCATTTTCATTTAACTCCTAATTTATTTCTTTACAATTACTAATTCATTATTACCATCAATAAAAACAAAATACTCAACATATTTACCAAATTGCTTAATTGTTAATTCATCTCCAACATCTAATTCAACTAACATTTTCCTTGTTCTCCTAATTTACGAATACGTTTCTTATTCCAATATGGAGATTTGCATTTAGGACATACTTTAGGATTATTAGGTGTACGACTATACCAACTATGGTTACAACGATTACATTTAAGATTCATTTCAACACCTGAACCCAAGATAATAATATCCTGCTCTAAGACCATCAATATTTGGTTCAACAGTAATTGTATGTTCTTCCCATTCGCCTTCAAGCAATCCCAAATCAAGTTTTTCATCCTCTGTCATATCATCCTTCATTGATTCCTTACAATGCTTCTCAATATGCTTTCGCATCCATTCACCATTAGAAGAATGCTTACCACAAAACATACACATCCAATACCACTTAGGCTTCATTTCCTCTGCAATTATTTTATTTAATTCACTTATTAGACTTTTCATATTTTCACGTACCTACATCTACTTATAGGTATATATACTTATCGGTGTATTATCAACCTTTAAGTTTATAATTTAGAATTTTCCATTCTTTCCTAACTCCACTTGTAGTCTTTTGAACAATTCCCTACGTTCTTCACGATTAAGTTTTTTATAAACATAATCCCATGCTTTGTTTACTTTCTTTAATGATACAAAACTCATTTCAAACCCTTCATTTGTAATTTAAGACAGGAGAAAGGGCTTTGAAGCCCTGACCAAAGTATCTTTACCACGTGGTTTAAATCCATAGCGGTCTTAATCTCCTGATAGTTTTAATTTATCTTCCATAATACTATATTGAATACTTGCACCTATCCAAATAAAAGAACATCCAGTAAAAATAATAGGAAAAAACAAAGAATAAATATTTGGAATAAAAACATCAGGAACACTAACACAACTTGTATTATCAACAAGAATAGAAACATCAATTATAAATAAAACAAAAAATAGCACTCCAATTAATCCAATAATAGTAAACCATTTCATTTTTTTAAATCACCCTTGTATTTTTAATTTACTTCTTTTTCTTTCTAATTTTTTTGCCACCGCCTACAAAACAATGTGGACATAAACCATCAAAACGATAATGGTCTAAATCAGAATAGGTCTTACCACAGGTTGAACACTTATACATTTATCTACCTCCTTTAAGTTTTAATTTATATTTTCCATACTTACACATATTGCCAAACTCAATTCATAAGGTATCAAACTTCTAAGAGCAGGTCTATTCTTAGATGGTGGTAACTTCCATTTACCATAAACAGGTTTACAATCAAATATAGGAAACTCAC
>Ga0272442_10001473_pt1 | contig 35802 bp, 21 predicted proteins | sample SSMForm2O_FD_200262 | JGI IMG/M metagenome (GOLD analysis project Ga0272442, IMG submission 200262) | Marine sediment archaeal communities from Little Sippewissett salt marsh, Falmouth, MA, United States - SSM-Form-2O | ecosystem: Environmental > Aquatic > Marine > Wetlands > Sediment ... | reverse complement strand
TAAATCCTGGTCAAGAAACTGATCTTCTAATTGAAGCTCATTCTGTTTTATGATAGTTTTTATCCTTAATCCTTCATACTCCAGATAATTACTGATGAAATCACCATGATTCTCGGGAATAAAGACAAGGGGAGAATTTTCTGTTTCTGGTATCAGGATTACAGAAAAATATAGGTCTTCTCCTTCAGCTGTAGCTTTGGTAACGTTATGGGTACCGGCATTATTGTAACTTATCTCATGATAATCCTCGTATTGAGATAATTCAAAAGCTTGGGAACAATTAAATAGAGCTTGTAATTTTACATTATCCAGATCATAAGTTACCATATTAGATCCAACGATAGAAGTTTCGTTCCCTGTCGTTCCACCCCCATTTCCATGCAACAACCACTCGTAATCATGTGAACCATAATTCTGGGTAAAGTCATTTATAATAAAAAACCTATCCTGAACAAAGGCTGCTGTTCTAATAAAATCAGTATTCTGATAGGTTGTATTTATCTCACCGTAAGATAATTTGGGAGTTGAAAAAGTGAAATTGATAAACGAATCAGCCCCGGATGTTGGAAGAAAAGTTGTAGGAGATGGAGGACCTTCACCATCGATGAGGATAAGGTTATGATTCTTGGGATAGCGGACCAGATCATGGTCATCCCAACTGAGATAACCGCAATCCATAACCAGTAATTTTTCATAGGCAAAGAGAATAAAACTCGTATTATCCGAATGTTCATGAATATGACCCCCGATCCTGGCTTGACCATGTTCTCCCAAAACCATCATATATAAAGCATCTTCCGACCAGGAATTTCGAAAGACCATCTGACCAGCATCTGGCAGAAATTGGTTTGGAGAAAAATCAGGTTCCACCTCGGTTGAAAGCAGATCATTCCAGGTACAGATTACTTCACAATTTAGATTATAAATGTTAGAAGTCGTATTGTATGGAACAACAGAATGGGAAAAATCCCAGTTCAGATAATCGTGTTCCAGAATCTGCCCCACCATCGCACTATAAAAATTGGACTCAACATAACTGTCATCAAAATTCGGTCTGAATCCGTTTGGTAAACGGATTTTAATTCCCCAATCAAGCAAAAACTGGAATTGCTCTGTCAGGATCAGGGGAGGTAGATTTAAACCATCGTATTCTTCTATCTGACCATTGAGAAAATTATGCTGCGCCACCAGGAAAGGGATAAAACTCTGGGCACTGAAACGCAAATAATAAGGTCCTTCAGCCCAACCACCGTTATCATCAACCTGATACTCATTGAAATGGTTCCAGAGGATATTAACTGCAAAGTCTATCCAGTTTTGCGGCATTTCGTAAGGTTCACTAGTATCATGATCGTTAAATACAATTGCTGCCAGACCAATCGCACCAGCCATTTTGGCTCCATAGTTGGTTTCTATCCCCTGCACCAGATCAAATATCCACCAATCTGTATCTTCATATAGAGATCCGGTAATATCAATGAGAATATTTCTAACTATTTCTTCATCCTGTTGGAAATCGTAATTTCCTGCTTTCAAAAAGTCGTAAGCCAGCAAGAGATTAGTGAGTATTTCAGCATCCCAGATAAGATTTCCATACCTTTCATCAAGATTAGTATATGGTTCTCTCTGGGCAGTAATCAAATATTCAAGCGATTTATCAGCAAAGTTTACATCTTCTTCCATCAGAAATCTGAAGGCGGCATTTTTAGCTATCCAAGCTTTTTTTCTTTCGTTCGATTGAACCGAGTAATCCAGATCCGAACCTTCGACAATTCCAAGATACATATTCGAAAAGGGTACTTGCTCAATCCTCTGTCTTACATTAACCAAGGCGGTTTGGGAAGAATCGATCAATGTCCTTGGCCAATAAAGCTTTTCAGGATGCCATTGTCCTTCCCGTTCAGTAATAGGTTCAGCCGATATCCATAATGGTATTATCAAAACAGGAATAAAAAAAATTAACAACGTTTTCATAGATCAAAGTAATATACGTTCAACAAATTCCAGGGATTCGAGTTTAAACCTGACCAAAGCTAATTCTTTTCCATCATGAGCAGCAGATAAACAGAGTGTTTTGCCGATTTTATCCTGCCAACTTCCGGTTATCCGTGTAGATTCATGTACATGTCCATGTAAAGAAAGATAGGGTTGTTTTCGCTCAATTATTTTTTTTATAGCGATACTTCCAATATGTAGGTCCATAGGTACATGATCTACCATTTTTCCATCCAGGGCAGCTCGATCCAGATTAGTTTCATACGGCGGGGCATGAAATAACATTACAGCATTGAAAAGGTCGTCACCTTCGGTTAAAATTTCCAGTTCCTTTTCAATCGTATAATAGTCGATCTCATCAAAGGTCTGTTTAACAGTTCTATAACCAAGATGAGGTGAAATACAACCTACGTCGACATAATGAGAAACATCAAATCTTTCCCAATCTTTAAGCAGAAAAGGAGAAGGCGGGATATTAGCATAACCGTAGATTTTGAAGCCCCGAAAGTAGATTTTCCTTTTATGGATATATTTCCACAAGCCAAGGTCTTCTCCCTCCAGGAGTTTTCTTTCCTCTGAGCGCGGATCATCGTTACCCATTATAATTAGGATCAATGGGTATTTCTTGCTCATTTTTATTTTCAGTTCGTCAAGCCGGGGAATAAGAAATTCCCTGGTAAAATCGGTGTGATCCTGATCGTATTTGCGATTTAAAACCGTTCCAGAAGGAAAGAGATCCCCACCCAGCAGAACAAGGTCGGGTTCATCCGACATCATAATTTTGAATAGTTTATCGTAGAGTTCTATTTTACCGTGAAGATCGGAGACAAAAAAGCAATCAGTCATTTCGGTTTTTTTTACCAATTTCCAGAATTCTTGCGCCATCGCTGACAGCATTTATTTTGATAGCATAACTAGTTTTATTCTTTATGTCCTCATCAGTTATGATATGGTAATCCAGGAGTTCATCAGTTCGATAACCTGTCTTAAAGAAATTGATCTCGGCCAGACACTGGCTCCAACCTTTCAACCAGGCTTCGAGAAATGATCTTTGTTCTTCGGTTCCCCGGAAATGAATAAGGAGATCTATATCACTTCCAGGACCGGCAGTAGCATTTTTTGTGCTTCCAAAAATATAGATGTTTTGCACACCCGTTTGGGGGGGATTGATTTTAGCTGCAATGATCTTAGCTATTTTCATTCTCCATTTCCAATGATCTTCAGAATGAGGAGTAAGTATCATAGCTAATTCTTCGGGGCATTTAACATGCTCTTCAGAATGCTCGAGATATTCAATGATCTCAGTTACATCTGCATTCCTGAATATTTCCAGGATCTTACCTTCCCTTTGTTCCAGTTCTTCCAACACTTTCTTGGCTTTACTCCACTTTCCAAATACCTGTTTTAATTTACGATGATAAATATAAATAGCCAGACGTTCAGAGATCGTTTCCAGCAGTTTTTGTTCTTCTATTAGAAATGGATTCTCTCTCATATCTCCAACTTTACCGGTGTAGAAGACTTCGATTGATCCAACTACTTCCTTATCTAAGCTTATTTGAGCACGTTGAGACCATTTGGTCTTCTCAAATTCGGGAGATGTATATTCTTTTTCCTGATAAACGATTCTGGCTTTACAGAATTCCACGAATTGCCAGCCGGGATGCATAGCGGAAATAACTCTTCCGAAAATATTATCAAGGGAAGAGTTATAATCTTTCAAGATCTCATCAATCTTGTAAATACATCTCAATTCTTTGGCTCTTTCACCAAGTTCCTGAATCATCTTGGCAATTTTTTCACTCTTAGAACCGATCATAATACCTACTTGCGAAAAAAAATCTTCAGGATAAGCGAAATAATTATACTAAGTAAAACACAAGTAACCAGAGGGAAATGAAAAGAAAAATTCTTATGCTTGATATGAATGTCTCCGGGAAGTTTACCAAAATACTTTCCCAGTCCGGGGATAGAAATGATCAATCCGATCACAATCAATAAAATTCCCACGAATATGAGGGTTTTTGCAAGAGGAGACATAATATTTTTATTTGATCAGGCAAATTTTTCCATTTGAACTAATCTTCCCAAACTTGATCTCATAAAGATAGTTCCCGGAACTATAACCAGTGGCATCCCAGTTTACAGAATGCATTCCAGCTGGTTTGATCTCGTCAGTAAGCTTTTCTACAAAATGCCCCTTAAGATCAAAGATGCGAATCACAACTCTATCTTCCTGGGGTATTCTGTAAAAAATCCTGGTCTGGGGATTAAAAGGATTCGGACTGCTGTAGTGAGTCAGGGATTGAGTAATTTGAGGGGGTTGGGGAGCAATTTCATTTTCCAATATAACATTAACAGGACCATGTATACCTGTATCACCATTGTAATGAATGCTTTCAAGCCAATACCAGAGTTGTTCTCCAATACTGAATTCATCCTGATCAAGGAAACTATAAGTCTGAGGTTGGGAACTAGTTCCTGCTCCCGGAATCAATTGAATATTTAATTGAATCGCTGTTGATAATTCAGCGCTATTATTACGATATACATTCCATCCATTGCAGTTACTTTCAGATTGAGTTTGCCAGTTGAGCTGAACACAACTAAGATCAATGGTAACAGCAGTAAAACTGGATAATTCAATCGGTAAAGGATCATCTGTGTTAGTTAAAGCTTTAATACAGAAATTTGCTGTTTTATCATCCTGATAAAGATCTTTCCAACCACCATCCTGAAAATAGAAACTCTCGCCCGGTTGAGCCGAAGATCTTACGAGTGTACGATACGATGCCCCTAACAATACGGGCACATCTGAGGTCTGATCGTAAGGTTGTCCTCCCGATGAAAGTTCAAGGTAAACATAAAAATCATCATTGGAACTTATATTAACAACCACTGGCAGTTGTGCTGTGTGAAATCCTCGAATCCCTGCTTGTCCGCTTAGAGATATCAGTTCATTGCTTAATTGATCATTTTCGTAAGTATCAAATATTTTTATATTATAGTTCACGTAATCCACTGCAGTAAAAAAACTCACAGCATTTATCTGCTCATTACCAACAGCAATAAAGGCGTTGAAGGCTTCATTAACATCTGCAAGAGTGTTTCTCCAGCCGTGGTAATCATGATAATAGACCCGGTCGAAATCACGTCGCTCAACCTGTTTGAAAGAAACTGCCCCCATATCAGGTTCTTTGGCACAGTATTTATCGTAATAGGAGATCCAGAAATAACCATTATCAGCCCAGCCACTACCCCAGCTATTCTTGCACAACCAGGCACCCGGAGAAGGAGCCTGAGTAACTTTATCGTTATCCCACCCCACGATAGCAACAGAATGATTAGGTAAATTCTGATTATCCGGGGGTTGGTAAAAAGAGTAGTCCTGACTGTTATAAAAGCTTGAACTCCAAGCAATACAGGTGGCGATAGCTCCGGAATTGATTATTGTATTCTTGATCTGATCGATATTACTGAGATCTGAACCGGCAGAGAGCCAAGAGATTTCCCTGACATAATAATAATGGTACCCTGGATCTGAACAGGTAGGTGGAGTATTGTAAGACTGACCGTCAATATCCCTTACAACACCTTCTCCCCTGGTAAGATAAGCAGAAGCCACAAGATAATCCCCTCCCATGTGCACCTGCAACCCTTCCCCATCGGGGGGGGTAATGTCATCATTATTATGCTGATTAAATCCGTTCCACCAATCCAAATGATATTCAGCCAGATTCGGCTCTCCGTTTTCTCCTGCCGCAATCCAGTTACCTGTCAGCATCAGGTTACTTTCCAGGGCTGCCATTGTTCCATGCGTCCAGCAGGTTCCTCCCGTCTGAGATTTAACCGAAGTTACATAATTTTCTCCCCCTACGTTCCTGAGATCGAAACTAGAGGGTGGATCTGCCAAAAGGAAAATACACATAATCGATAATAAAAGTACATAAAATAATTTGAATCTCATCTGCATACTCACTTTATCAATATTAGCTTTCCCGTATATTTCTCATTCTTTGTTTTAAGATGATAAAAATATAGACCCGAAGCTGAAAATTCAGCATTCCAATTGAATATTTTTTCCCCAGGATCTAATTCCTGATCTAAAATCGTTTTTACCAGAGCTCCTTCAATGTTATATATTTTTAATTCTACCCGTGATCTCTGGTGAAGATAAAATTTTATCTTAGTATTCGGATTGAAGGGATTGGGATAAGATTCAACCCCTGAAATAAGAGGAATTATTTCAGGAGAGAAACCTGTATTCTCCACACTCAGCTCGACAAAATCAATATTATTATCACTGAAAGAATAAGTCAATTCCAACCAGTCTGTGACGGGAATTAGAGAATTAAAGATGATGGAATCCTGAAACTCATAAGTTTCTGGATACATTTGATAAATATTTCCCTGACAGGAGACCTGAGCTGAGAGTGGGAAATTAGCATTCTCATCAAAATATGTTATTTGGGCTGTTGTGACACCGTTATCGATATCCCATTGAGGATCCGATAAGACCGGCAAGATGTTAGATTCCACTGCAACCTGATAATTATCAATGAACTGCAGGGAAGCTTTACCCAGATCAACCAGTTCCAGATTTAGAGATGAAAATTGTGCTGTAATCATATCTATACCCAGAGAATTACTTACACTGGGCCAAATCCCGAAATCTTCATCTCCGGTAAGTGTTTCTATATCGCAAGCCATAACAAGCTGTCCGTCAATAACGGCAGTTTCTATATCTCCAATTCGCTCAAAAGATTCCAGATCAAATTCTATCCCACTTATCTTGAACAATCCGGGATCAATTACAAAAGGGATGTCTGCCAGGATCATAGCATAACCCACGCTATCCTGCAGAACATTTTCCGGATTTATGATTCCCGTTATATAGAAATAGAATTCAGTGGGAATGAATCCTCCGTTATCGGTCGGATAATCTCCAGTAGTATTCTCCAAGGCAGCGATAAATCTACTATCACTGTAACCAAAGGAAGTTGAGACCATATCCAAGGCTGTAATACTTTCTGAGATGGTATCCCCAAAAGGATCACTATCAATTTCACTAAGCTCAGCGAGTAAAGGTGGAAAATTATCATTTTCGATAAAAGCTGGCATCATCGCGACAAGAGTATCATGTTCAGTCCTGAATCTACAAAATCTACTCTGATCTACAGGAGCCGGGATCAGAGCTTGATAGGTTAATCCGGAATAAAACTCCATAGACGTCTGGATCCATTCGTTATTTTCCTGATAAAATAAATACGTTTGCAAACCCGGTAATTCTATTGTCTCGCATCTGATCATTACTTGATCATCTAGGGTAACAGCGCTGTTTCTTATATTATTCCAGAAGGATAATTCAAGATCCTGTCCCCAAACTGAAACAGACAAGAAAAAAACCATAAATACTATCAATAAAGGTCTCATCAATCCTCCTGTGTATTTTTATTTATATCAGGAATGAAAATTGCGGACATAAGTCAAGATTTATTTAGTGAATCCTTGACAAAATATAGATGTCAAATGCCATGAATAGGGTTTTGATAAGGAGAAAGAATTATGTTAAAGGCTAAAGACAATCGTATCATCATGAAATCAGGTTTTGTGCAATTACAGGGAATTAAGTCAGATCAACAGTTAAACCTAGCTCAACCTCCTTTGCAAAAAGTTTATTCCGAGAACGAGGTTATCATAGATCTGCCCTCCCCAGAGCAAGCAGAGATAAAAAATCCAAATCTATCCAATTGTATCAAAATGCGTAAAAGCAGACGTAATTTCCTTGCGAAGTCAATCTCACCGGAAGAATTATCTTATCTATTATGGGCGACCCAGGGAGTAAGATCAGTAATAAACCGGATGGATAAAGCTTATGCAACCCTGAGAACGGTTCCTTCCGCTGGCGCCCGTCACCCTTTTGAGACCTATCTGGTGGTCTATAATGTAAACAGTATCGATCCCGGTATATATCGCTATCTTGCTCTAGAGCATAAACTATTATTCGTAACCAATAAAAAAAATCTTAATCAGTTGATGTTAGCAGGGACTTTTGGTCAGGAATTCAGTACTCGTTGCTCAGTGGTTTTTATCTGGAGTTGTATCGCTTACAGGGGTGAATGGAGATACCACAGGGAATCACATAAGGTAATGCTTCTAGATGGGGGACACGTATGCCAGAATCTTTATCTCGCCTGTGAAACTTTAGGATTAGGCACCTGTGCAATAGCAGCTTATGATCAGGAAATGATAGACAATATCATTCAAGTTGACGGGGAAAATGAATTTACTATCTATCTTGCTCCGGTAGGTCAATATAAATAATACTAATCCGGACAAGCAGAATAGTTTAGATTTTAATAAAAGGAGTAAATAAAATGAAATCTTTTATAACCTGGATTTTTATGATCCTACTATTCTTTATGAACTTAGATTGTGATCTGGTTAATCTCAATCCAGATCCGGACGGAGATCCCTGGTATGTTGGAAAGCTCAGACCCTTAACCGATCAGGATCTTGAGATGCTGAACGAGTTACCCAGATTAACCCTCACAGACAGTCAAAGGGATAGACCTCTTCCCGACAGGATAGATAACACAGAACACCCCTATTTCCGTCCTATATTCACACAAGAAGGTGGCAGTTGCGGTCAAGCAAGTGGAGTAGGATATAATTTTACCTACGAAATAAACTTTGAGCGAGGACTTACTGCTAATATTCCGGAAAATCAATACCCGACCCATTATACCTGGAACTTTCTCAACGGAGGTTTTGGGGGAGGTTCCTGGTACTGGGATGGCTGGGAAATTATCAAGCATAATGGTTGCCCGAATGTTGAAGATTACGGGGGAATGTCTTACGGAGGAGAAAGAAGATGGCTGTCCGGTTACGAAGAATATTTTAATGGTATGCACAATCGTACTTATGAATTTTTTGCTATCGAAGTTTCTACTCCTGAGGGTTTACAAACCCTTAAAAATTGGTTCTTTGACCATCTGGATGGTTCAGATGCTGGGGGATTAGTTAATTTTGGAGCTGGAGTTAGTGGATATATTATGGAAACCTTACCTCCAGGAACCCCGGAAGAAGGTAAAAGTGTAATCATTCAGTGGGATCAATCGGTCAATCATGCTATGACTTTTGTCGGCTACGATGACTCTATCTGTTATGATTACAACAACGATGGTTACTACACCAATGATGTCGACATCAACAACGACGGAATCGTAGACATGAAAGACTGGGAAATCGGTGGTCTAATAATTGCTAACAGTTGGGGATTAGGCTGGGGAGACCAAGGTAAAAGCTATATGATGTACAAACTGCTGGCAGAAGCTACTGAAGAAGGTGGAATCTGGGCGAATGTAGTTCATGCAATTATAACTAAGGAAACTTATAATCCCTTGTTGACAATTAAAACCACATTAGAACATGACTCCAGGAACAAATTGAGAATCTATGCCGGGGTAGCGTCAGACAGCTCAGCTGTTGAACCTGAGCTAGTGCATTATTTTCCACTCTTCAATTATCAAGGGGGAGCTTTATACATGCAAGGAGGAAATCTCGAATCAGACAAACAGATCCAAATAGGTTTGGATATAACACCTCTTCTGAGTGGAATCAATGATAACGAACCTGCCAGATTTTTCCTGATGATCGATAATCAGGATCCAGATAATGTGGGGACAGGAGAGATTATCGAATTCTCGATCGTAGATTACACCCAAGATCCACCCTTAGAAATCATTTGCCCACTAACTAATATTCCAATTGTTAACAATGAAACTACTATACTTTCGGTTGTTAAATCAATTGAATGGGGCACAATTAACATTACCAGTTCTTATCTTCCCGATGCTATTCCTGGAGAAGAATACTCCTATCAGCTTCAAGCTGAAAATGGAACACCGCCTTATAACTGGAGCCTGATTATGTCTTATCCGGAATCTTGCCAGCAATCAGTGATACCGACAGTTTATGATAATCTGTTAATTCCATCCAACTTCGATGACGGATTCGAAGCAATAGAACTCGATTTTGATTTTCCCTTTTACTTTGATGATTTTGACCAGATCCTGATAAGTACCGACGGTTCTATCCTTTTCGGTGACAGCTTCGAATATGTTAGAAGTGAAGAGAATATTATTTCCACCAAGGCTATAACTCCTTATGGAACTGATCTGGAATTATTTACCTACGATGGTGATGGAATTTGGTATTATATGAATGAAAATAGTATAATTATTTACTGGCGAACTTCCCGCTACAGTGATCCTGATTTTGATGCTGAATTTGCTGTGAAATTGAGTGATTCGGGAGAGATCAATTTTTACTATGGAAACGAAATCACTCCTTCGTCAGATTGGTGTGCGGGGATTTCATGGGGTGATTATTCAAGTTTCACCATCTCATCGCTTTCCGGTAATCCCGATATTCCCCAAGATCAGAACAGCATCTTTACCCGTCCACCCTTTCCCGATGGGATGATATTAAATAACGAAGGTCTATTATCGGGAATACCTACAGAAGAAAACCAAACCTGGCAACTTACTTTCAAGGTTGTTGACTATAATTTCATTTTTGATACCAGAACCCTTGATTTTACCACCATCGCCATGGATAATGGTAATGATGAACTAGTCTCAGCTATCAGACTGAACCAGAATTATCCCAATCCCTTTCATTCAGCTGGCATCGGGCGCGGTCCCGCTACAGTTATCAGTTATCAGTTAAACCAGAGCAGTAATGTAACTATCTCAATTTACAATCTCAGGGGACAACTCGTGAAAACCCTGGTTGAAGAGATAAAACCAGCTGGTGAATATCAGGTTAGTTGGGATGGAAGAGACGACGAGAACCATAATCTTCCAAGCGGTTTATACCTTTACAGACTTGATACCGGAGAAGCAATTCTAACTAGGAAAATGATTCTGATCGATTAAAAATGATAGAAAAGGATAATATTTTTTCGGTAACGGAAGTTACCAGACATATCAAGAATATTCTGGAAAATAACATCCCTTCCCTGGTGGTAGAGGGAGAAATTGCAAATTTCACCAGACATAACTCCGGGCATATTTATTTTTCCCTTAAAGATAACACCAGCAGCCTCAAATGTGTATTCTTCAGAAATCAAAATCTGTTACTGAGTTTCTTCCCTAATGATGGAGACAAGGTTTTGTGTCGGGGAAAGATAACAGTCTATGAAAAGGGAGGGAATTATCAGCTTAATGTTCAGAAGATGTACGCTGCAGGTATTGGTGAACTACAGTTAAAATTTGAAGAATTGAAACGAAAGCTAGCTGCGGAAGGATTATTCGAAGCAGATAGAAAAAAAATCATACCTAAATTCCCTGAAAAAATAGGAATAATTACATCCGAGACAGGAGCAGCTATCCAGGATATAAAAAGTGTCATTACCAGACGCTATCCGTGCCGGATTTTTCTTTTTCCATCCTTAGTTCAAGGTGAAAGGGCTCCCCGGGAATTGATAAAAGGTCTGGATTATTTTAATCAGGAGCATAAGGTTGATCTTATCATTATTGGAAGAGGAGGTGGTTCCCAGGAAGATCTTTTCTGTTTTAACGATGAAGAACTTGCACGAGCAATCGCAGCCTCAAAAATTCCTGTCATCTCTGCAGTTGGACATGAGATCGATTTCACGATAGCGGATTTTGTTGCTGATCTCAGAGCACCAACACCTTCTGCAGCAGCGGAGTTGGCAGTTCCTGACGGAACCGAATTGCTTAGATATCTAACCGAAATCTTCAAAAAAACCGTTCTTAATGTTAAACAGATAATTTCTGAAAATCTGCTAAAACTAAGAGATCTTGACACTGAACTCAGTTTTTTTCACCCTCGAAATATCCTGCAAACAAATCAACAAAGTTTAGACGAATTAACCATTAAACTGGGGTATCTTATGGAGGGATACCTTAAGAATTTCAAAAATAACCTTGCTCTTCTTAGTTCCAAATTGCAAGAGTTGTCTCCCTATAATGCTTTAAAAAGGGGATACAGTTTTATTCTTAAGAACAAAAAAATAATAAACAAAGGGTCAGAACTTAGTCCAGCAGATCTCGTAGATATCATCCTAAGCGAAGGTAAAGCCAGATGTGAGATAATCGAAGTATCAGATTCAAATGAAATTAAAGATCAATAGAAAATGCTTAAAAAAACTCTCCTGGTAATAATTTTACTCATCTTTCAAACAACGCTCTGGTCCTGGATAAAAGCCATCTGGGTTCCAGCCTGGGAGTTAACCAGCAAACAAAATATCGATCAATTGATCAGAGATGCTCAAAAGAATGGAATAGATCAAATCTTACCAGAGATAAGATACCGTGCTGATTGTCTGTATATTCCCAACAAAAGAGATACCACCTTCTCTAATCCAGAAAAAAGATCTTATCTTCTGGATATTCATCCTAACTTTGATCCCCTGGAATATTTAATAAAAAAAGCTAAACCTGCCCGGATCGAAATCCACGCCTGGTTGACAACATTTGTTACTACCGTTCACGACTCGACCAAAATCACACCGGAACATATATATAAGCAAAAACCAGAGTGGATAACATTCGATTATAACAAGCAACCCATGAATTATAGTGCTTATGAAGGTGCTTATCTTGATCCTGGTGTACCTCAGGTTCACCTCTATCTTTTAAACATAATAATGGATATTATAAAGAATTACGATTTGGATGGGATTCATCTTGATTACATCAGATATCCTGACACCCAGTTCGGATATAACGATCTGGCTAGGAAATTTTACAAATATGATTTTGCATATCAGGATCATTTTAGTTGGCAGAATTGGAAGGTGGCACAGATCAACAGTTTTCTTAAAAAAGTTTATCTTTCGATTAAGAATCAGGATGAGGATATCGTTCTCAGTGCTGCAGTTATCCCTTACATTAGGGAGGCAAGGTATCGTTATGCCCAGGATTGGTTAACCTGGCTTAACGAGGATTATCTTGATTATGTTTATCTGATGGCTTATACATATGATAATGGTGATTTCAAAAGTTTGATCGAAAATATTAATTCTTACGATCTGAATAAAAAGATCATCACAGGATTAAGGGCCTGGCATGGGGGGACGGATTATCCGGTTGACAAGATAAATGATAAAATCAAGATTTCTCGATCCAATCATTATGCAGGCATCTGTCTGTTCAGTTACACGGGGATCAAGCAGCATAATTATTTTCCAGAATTGAGATTGAAATAGATGAGAATAGACCAACTGCTCAATATTCTATGTATATTAAAATCCCGCAGCCTTGCCAAGAAGATCTGTGATGAAGGGCTTGTATTCGTAAACAGTAACCAGGCAAAAGCAAGTACTTCAGTAAAAGAAGGGGACCTGATCGAATACAGCCTCTATGGCATCAGGAAAAAGATAAAGCTTTTGAAGATGCCCCGGGGCAATTTGTCCAAGAAAAATGCTCCTGATTATTATCGGATTATATAAAAAAAAGCCCGACTTTCAAGCCGGGCTTTTTATCTTGTTAACTTTTACTGATCGTATTTATCGACTTCTGTTTCCAGTTCATCGAAAGCTTGAGAAGCCTTGAACTGATTATAAAGAGCTTCTTCATTTTTGATCTTGTTAAGAAGATTTTTGTTCACTGCTTCTTTGGGTATACTTACTCTAACAAAAGTCTGGAAACGATCTTCATCAGTTACGATAGTTTCCTGTTTGGTAACCATTGCATTTTCGAATTTTGCATTTGATACCGCTTTAACTACACTACTGGTCAAAGCAAGAACTTGAGGATCATTAACACCAGCTTCCTCTTCGTAGTTCTTTACCATACCTTTGACATAAGTTTCCACATACTGGGCAGCCTGCAGCATAGCATTGGCGTAAGCTGCATCATAGGATGAATTTTGTGACACCTTGGTACCCATTCCATAGGTATTAACATAATCGGGATTGTTTTGTTCTTGCCACCAATCCGGATAATAGACTTTTTTTACTCCGCCTGGACCGGATTTTCCGCATGCAAACAAGAATAAGAAAAGTGTAATCACTGCAATTATTTTAAAAGCTCTCATTCTCCCTCCTTAATTTAATTAAGTACTTCTGTTAGCAAAGTTACCTTATATTTCTTTCATTCGATATATAGTCAATAAAATTTATTGGAATAATTCTATTTTCCTGATTTATTTTAAAAACATGCCAACAATTACCCTTTTGGTTAATCGGGATTTGAAATGTCGCTAAAAGCCTGTTATCACCGTAAACTTGTACTGTTGCTCCGCTTCTGCTCAACCAGCAGCTGGAAGTTTTAGATCGATTCGAATAATCATGAACAGAATAAGAATATTCACCATTAGCGGGTTCATAGATCGTGATGGTCTCAGGTCCGTAACCATTCATATCATCACGGTCGAGGAAATCTTTCCCTCCGATGAGGATTTTGTTACGATACCAGATATGAAAATCACCTCCCTGGGGATGGGGTCCATTAAGATGGGCATCGAGGTCTTTGGGTTTAGAATCCCAGGTTAATACTATCCGATAGTCGGTTATTTTTTCCGACATGGCGAAGTAGAGTTCTCTTGGTGTTTCATCAGCCCCCATGATTACGTCAAGATCAAAACCGATATAATCCTGTTTGGAAACGTTGAGTTTATATTGTCCAATCTCAACTTCGAACTGGAAAATTCCTTTAAGATCAGTCTTAGTTATCAGTTGGTTCCTAGTATAATCTTTCAGCAACAGATTAACTTCCGGTAGCGGATCTCCGGTTTTTGCGTCGACAATTTTACCGGTAATCAATCTGGTTTTGGGATAAAATTTCATCGATTCAACAATTTCACCAGTTGCTGCCTCTAAGCTGAAGACCTTGCAAACAAGCCCAGATCCTTCTTTAACCTCTATCTTCTTGATAATTTTATCATTTTTCGAGATTGTAATCACCGGCTGTGATCGAACGATAAGATCGGGGTCATTCATAAGATCTTCGTCCACAAATTTATCCTTGATCCAGAAATTGAAAAAACCGTCTTCAGTATCAATATAAAACACCTGTTTAGCATCCCAAGAACGACCTTCACCAACAGATCTCAGAGCATCCCCAAGAGCAGATTTCTTATGAACTCCATTTACAAAACCAAATTCAGGACCGATAGTTCCTGAAATAAATCCGTTACATTCACCTTCAAATTCATCCCAGTTCAATTCAATCTTGTATTCGGCAGATAAAAAAATAACATTTAGCAATAAAACTAATATCAAGATTTTGGGATTCATGGTCACTCCTTTAGCAAGAAAGTCACTCAAAAAGAATTACAGTCAAGAAAAATGTTTTACGGTCAAGATTAATAATTTGCCTGCAGTAAAGATTTTAATTATTGAAACCGCAAGATAATCCCAGATAATTATGCCCTTCCCAGACCGAGATAATTCGATATGATATATCGAGTCTAAGCTTGTAATTCCGGGTAATTCTATATTCGATTCCCGTTCCAAAAGAGAATTGCTTATTATTTGCGGAAAAAGCTTCCTGAGAATAGCCCATACGTAAAGAGAATAATTGCTCAAAAAAATTGAATTCACCTCCGAGACAGATTTTATCATCGGTTTCGGAACTAAGAAGAGTATTATAATCACAACTTAATATAAATCTATCGATACAGAAAGAGTAACCGAAGGTAAGTTCTAGCGGTAATGATTCCCGATATTTTCCTTTTGCTGTTCCAACCTCGTTTCGACTGTGCCACCAGATATCATTGATCAGATTTCTGCAATTAAGACCAATCCTGTTATGATCATTGATCTGATACACCAATCCCAAGTTAAGACCATAGCCCATAGCATCGCCACTGATCTGATGATCCAGCTCATTATCATCAATATAAGATCCGGATGAATTCTCTCCGTAAAAACATCCTATATATTTTAAACTTAATCCCAGATTTAACCTCTTGAATATTGAGGATGGTTGAGTACAAATACTCAGTAATTTCTCCATCGAAACCGCAGTTGTGAAATAAAAGGTTATTTCAGAGAAAGCGTCATCACCACTGTAACTTGCACCCAGAGCTGAGACCAATCCAGGGTCAAATCGATGAGAATAACCAGCAAAATTGTAAGATACGATTCCCAAAAGATCAGTGTGATCAAACATAAAATCGTGGTTTCCTGGCATCCAGATCAATCCTGCTGGATTCCAGATAGAAGCAAGGGGAGAATAAACCAGGGTAGTATAAGCAGAGCCCAGAGCAGTTGCCCTGGCACCATAGCTATAAAAACCAGGATCAATGTTGCTTAATTCGGAATTCAGATCGAAAGAAATTAACCAGCACAGAAGCACTAATAATATCAAAAACAACTTCACTCTACTCATTTTCTTCCTTATTTAATCAGAGTCACTGTTTTTACCAGTTCCTGGTGGTGAGATATGTCTTCAGCAATCAGTTGAATTATATACCTGCCATTACGGGCCATCCTGCCCTCGTTAGTCTTTCCATCCCAGTAAAGGGTTTGGGGATTACCAGCTTGGTAATTTCCTTTGAGCAGCGGACGATCCTGAGCTATGGTTCGGACCAGAGTTCCGTTTACGGTAAATATTTTAGCAGTAATTCTCGGATATCTCGTTTTAGTTGAAGAAAGCTTGAATTCAATCTGTAACCCCATGTTTTCTCCAATAGTATCATAGGGAGTGAAGGGGTTGGGTCTGAGTTTAAGATCATACAATCCTAATTTCTTTGAGGGGGTCAATAAGCCATAATTAGCAGTTAAAATCGGGACATGATCCAGACTGAATTCATTATAATCTTGTCTAAGAGAAGTTTCCACTTCAATCCACTCCAATTGATTTCTGTCCCAATAAGCAATGTAAAGGTCTTCAGGAGTAATACTGTTTTCCGAAGTGAATCTCAAACCGGGCAAAATAAAGAAATTTTCCTGACTTCGGTTACAGTTCATGGAGAAAATATTGCTTACAACCTCGGTTTCCTCACTCACCTCCTGGTAGGGAGAAACCGATTTAAGATTGTAATAAAGATCAGCCTGCTGAATCTGAAGGGTGTCCAGCATCTGGTGGTAGAGAATTACTTTACTATCTTTACCGGTGTTGAGTAATCCTGCTGGAGTTAAATTATTAATCCTCTGATAACAAGTGATCTGCCTGGTTTGATCCACCTGAAATCCATAATTTGGATCCCAAGCTGAAACAGAAAGTTGAAAACGACCAATGAAATCATCAGCTGGTTCAACATACGCTCTGTTTTCATTGACGTAAAGCTCTCCTGCATAATCTGCTAACTCCTGCCACTGTACCGGCAAATCTATATTAATATTGAGGTTGCTTACTACAGTAGCGCTGTAATTTGCTGTCTGCTGATTATGCAATTCTTCAGGACCGTTTATAATAATATGATCTATAACCATATCAATAATTTTCACAGGTTCTGCAAGATCAATCGAAACATTATCCAGGGTTACTACAGCTTGGATGAAACCTTCCAGATTCTGAGAGTTATCGCTTCCTGTTAATAGGTTCGCAAAACGTATTTCCTGCTCATCAAGCAATAGTTCGCCCAAGGCAGAATCAGAAAGAGTCCATTCTACCTGCCCGAGATCATCCACCAACTCATTAAGATCATTTCCGTTGTCATCGGCAAGATCAACCTGGAATTGAACGAGTTGATTAAAGACAAATATCGGGTTTTCCGGGGATATGGAAGAATACTCTTCACTCAGGATCCCATCAGAAAAAATATTGATAATAAAAGGTTCAGCAGCATTAGAATATACAATCTCTTCCTCCTCATAATAGGAAGTAAACCAGAATACAATCTGCCCTGAATTATTTTGAGCCGGTACAACAATGCTCAAAGTAGAGTCATTTTCAACCGTCATATCAAGTTCGTCATAATCAGAATTAACATCAAGGTAATGAAATATTACGGGATCATTATAAAATTCCGATTTATCCAGATTTAGATGAATATCTTCATAAATAGGTTTCTCCATTATCTGCGAGGTGTCGAACTGAAGAGGCAAGCACTTGTTCTGTTCGTAAAAACCCAGAGAATCGATTTCCAAAATGTAACTCAAAGGCTCAATGAATCTACCACTGGAGCCATAATCCTTGTCGATGTCGATAACATAGTTATCTGAGGGTAAAACATTCCCAGTTGTACAATAACCATTAAGATTAGTAAGGAGAGTTAGATCTATATTTTGAGACTGTATTCCGATCGAAGCATTCTGAACCGGCAAGAATCCATCCTCGGTGATCAGGAAATCAATTCGACTCAAGATGTAATAAAAAGTGTAATTTACTTCCAGATCATTACCGGTCCATTCAATGTCATAAACCCAATCAGAAAAATACTCATCATTATACTGAGCTGAAATAAAAAGATCATATTCTGCTTCGGTAAGATCAGAAAACTGATAAAAGCCATCACTATTTGTGAAGGTGGTATCAATAACATTGCCAGAGGATTCATACAGGATCAGTTTCGCTGCGGGGAGAGGAAGGTTTTGTTCATCTATGATCGAGATAAAGCCACTTAGGTCAACCGAATTGAGATAATAATTAAAAAAGAAATTCTGCTCAATTGTTGTGCTGTCATTCACAGCTATCCCTGAAATGAACTGGTAGAAGTCGTTATCCTGGTAAGTTACGTTTATTTCCAGAGAATAAATATTAGGAACCGGTAAATCGGTAAACACATATTCATTATCGGGAGTTTCCAAGATAATTTCGTCAAAATATCCCGACAATCCTTCCAGATTAATTACAGCATTATCAGGAGGGAACGTATCCTGCCAAACATGGTCATAAATCTCAACAGAGCCTTGGATCGAGGTAAATTGTGGAATCGGATTCAAAATAAAGTTCTGTTGAATACTGGAATTTTCGAAATCAAGTTCCAATTCCTGTTCCAGGGATGGATAATAATTTTCCTTTTGAGCAGAGGCCAGGTAGATACCCACAGTATCAACTGTTACGGCGTAACTGCCAGAGCTGGAAGTTGTATCACTGTAAAAACAGGGTTGTGATATACCCTCAATTGTCACGATCGCCTCTGATAAAGGCTGATTATCAGGATCAAAAACGTTCCCAAAAACTGTCAGCTCAATGGGGTCGAGCAGAAAATTGATTGTTGGCGGATTGGATACTCCATTGAAGAGATTAACAGATTGGGGATCCACATTATAGTAAGCATAATGCTCTGCTGAAACAAGATACTCCCCATCAGCCAAATCAGTAAATATGTATGTTCCATTGTTAGTTGTGACTATGCTATCTAAAACCGTTTCATTTTGGTAGATTTTTACAACCGCATCAGCTATACCCTGTCTTTGCTCATTAATGTAGACAGCTCCGGCAATCGAGTTTTCAATGAAGGTAAGATAAATATCTGGAAGGGAAACCTGCTCTCCTTCCTCTATTTGTAACTCAGGCAATGGTTCTATTACATCAAACCCATCTATTTCAAGATCGATAATGTAATAACCTGGCGTAAGGCCTATCAGATCAAAATTGCCATTAATATCCGTAAGATCACTGAAGGTCCTTCCACTAGAAGTATTAACAGCAAAAACAGTAACTCCGGGTTTTCCTACTTCATTATATATGACAGTTCCCTGGATTCGGGCAGATGTAATAAGTTCAAGATCTATAATATCGCTTTCTCCGTTATATATCAAAACAGATTGAGGATAACTGACAAGGGTATCCTGATAGGAAGCCCATATATCATAATAACCCGCCAGATTTGATATCTTATAATCGCCAAACTGATCGGTATCAACCGTAACCTGAAATCCCTGGAGATTTTTAGCATTAACTTGACTTTGGGGAATTTCAATTCCCAAATAATAAACTGTTCCCAAAACAGAATTAGGATCAGGAATGAGCTCAATTTCAAGATCCTGAGAATCAACATAAACAGAATCAGGATGAAGATAATTCTGATAGCCCAGTTTTGAAGTTTGAACAGAATAGCTGTTCAATTGGATAAGGTCTCCAACTGAAAAACTTCCTCCGCTAGCAGTAGTGTCCCGACCAGTTTCAGATCCTGTGCTGTCAAAAACCTTCACGATGGCGTTCTTCAAGAAATCACCCCTATTGTTGTAAACAAGACCACTTATATTACCAATTTCGTAATCCAATTGAATATCTTGAATTGACTGTTCGAAATCTGATAATTCGAGAGTAGCGGAATTATCTAAGTAACCTGATCTGTAAACATCAATCTGATATCCACCTTCATAGAGATTATCAAAACTGTAATATCCATCGGAAAGGGTTATCATTTCAGCCTGGATCTGATTTCCGCTTAGCTGAACCTGAGCACTTTGGATCGTCTCACCATCAGGATTTGTAATGACACCTGAAACTCCTGAAGCATGAATATCGATAATAAGATCTATTATTTCATCTTCTGTTTCTAAATTGAATTCTATCAGAGCATTATCATATTGCTCAGACGGCAAATCGGTCGAAATCGTGTTCTGGGTATAGGGTAAAACTCCCGCCAGTTCAAATATACCATCTTCATCGGTAGTATCTACGATAGTCTGGCTACTGTTGATTATTTTTACCATTATATCGTTCATGATTCGCTGGTCAGTGTCATAAACAGTTCCTGAAACTGTTACCGGAGCTGAATACTGAAGGAGGAAATCCCTGTTCAAAATCTCGCGATGCTGGAGATCAAGTTCAGTCTGATAGGTAAAATAAAATTGTCTGTTTATTGTTATCTCATAAGAGCCTACATACATATATGATAAAGAGTAGTAACCATCGGGTTGAGATGTCGTAAGGTAAGAATTTCCAGTTGTTGTATTATAAGCTGTTATCGAAGCGCCTTGAATAGGTTCTCCGGTGTTGATATCAGTTATATAACCATTAATCCCGGAGAGATGCACAGAAACAATCAGATCTCCGATATCCAGATCCTGATCATTCAGAGAAATATTCAGACTAGTATTTTCATATCCCTGTTCATAAATAGAAGTGGAAATTTGATAATCGGTAAAAGGAGCCAGATCGATGAGGGAAAAAATCCCCTGCTCATCGGTTAGATCAGTCTGAGAGGAATTAGCAGAACTGGCTTCTACCAGAATACCACTCAATATAAACTCTTCCTGATCAACAACCCGTCCACTTATAACGAGATCATTCGGATACATAAGAAGATCAAGCTGGTTGTAAGATTGATCCAGATAAATCAAAGTATCGCCAGAAGTAGAGTAATCAGGCAATATTGCAGAAACCGTGTAAGTTTGATAGGGGGCAAGGTTATTTATCTGATATTCCCCATTAGCATCGGATGTTGCATTACCGGAAAATCCGGAATTACTTACAGCTGTAATCTGAACCTCGCTTAGAGCATTATCTTCGGGATCTCTCACTGTTCCTGCAATGATGCTGTTGATCAATTCCATTTCGAATTCCAGCTCTAAAGTCTGATCGGGTTCTAGAAATAATAATGTGTCAGGAGCAAAATAATTCAACTTCACAGCAGAAACATTCTGAAGAACTTCACTCATCAGATTTGGTAAGGTGCAGAATCCATTGCTGTCAGTAATCCTGGATGTTACATTTCCATTATTCAGGTTTTCTGCAGAGACTGTAACTCCTGGTAATCCTCTTGTTACAGAGCTATGAACATAGACATTCAAACTTGCAGAAAGTGGAACCAGTTGAGCATCGATCTCTACATTATAACCCCCTGGAATTACAATAGATTCAATTATTTCTTCTTCGTAATCTAACTTAAATATTATAAGATCATAAATACCTGGCAGTAGAGTCGTCAATTCAAAAAAACCATCATTATCGCTATAGGTAGTACTTCGATATGTGGGGTTAGCTGTAATCATGGCATTTTCAACCGGTTCCCCTGTATTGACATCATACACATGACCATAAATACCCCCAAAGTTTTCCTCCAGGTAATAATCGAGACCTGTTATCTGGTTACCAGGATTCAAATAAATCTGATCAACTTCCGCAATATATCCAAGCTTAGATATTTCCAGATCAAATTCACCATAAGAAAGTGAAAGTTCATAATATCCATTCAAGGCTGAAGTAGTTGAAAAATTAAGAGAATCATTATCAGCTGAGATCAGAGCATCCATAAGGGGATTGCTAAATTCGTCGTAAATTTTTCCCGAAATTTGTGATGGCAGTGGATTGAGGTAAAAATCCTGTTGGTAAGAATCATTAACTTCCAGGAACGGAGTTATAACCTGTTGAGTAATATATCCAGTTTTCGAAGCTGTTACCTCGTAAGTTGTCAATGGATTAAGGATGAGATCAAAACTACCATCATTTCTACTTACCGTAGTAGTTATATCCTGAGGATCGTTCTGATTTACAGCTGTTAGTACTACTGACCTGAGAACAGTATTATCTGTGCGATAAGTAATTCCAGATAAAAATGCCTGATACGGAGTTAGTTCTATATCCTGGTTGATCAATTCCTGCCCTGGTCCAAGGGTTATTTGAAGTGTGTCGCCAAAACTGCAGATATAACCGTTTTTTTCTGCCCAGATCAGATAATCACCTGCTATCAGGTTAAGTTGATAATTCCCCAAATTATCGCTGGTCTCATTATCGATAGAATTACCGGTTTGTAAGCGGATTCCTTTAACCGTAGCAGCTGCTATTGGCTGACCAGAATGTTCAACTCTACCGGAAATGATGCTGGCATTGGGAACCAGATTGAAGTTTATCCCACTTACAGTCTGCCCCGGATTCAGGGATACGGTCTGGGCATTACCACCTGTATAACCTGATTTAGTTGCTATAACCTCATAAGTCCCTGCAGGAACAGGTAACTGGTAGAATCCATTTGATCCGGAGTAGGAAAAAGCTAATCCAGCAGATATCTTAGCTCCCGGTAATCCATTCTCATCAGAATAAACATAACCTTGAATTATACTATTATTGGGTAATAATATAAAGTCAATATTATCTGCCGTTTCACCCACATTCAGGCTGAGTTGATAGCTTATCTGGGAAGTAAAATCTTCCCGAAAAGCATTCACTTGGAATATACCCTGGGGAAGATTCAGGGTATAATATCCATAAACATCAGTATAATCAACCACTGGTATACCTGATTGGGGAATTGCCTTGATCTCAACTCCCTCCATACCAACAACGCTGTTGGTTGCTCTTCCCAGAACAAGATTAGCATACGGGATTAAAACAATATCACTCATAGTGATCAGATCGGGAGAAAAATCCATTATCTCCAGAACAAGGGCTGGTGGTGAAATATATCCGTCTTTTTCAGCTGATATCGTCCATTCTCCCAGGTTAAGATCTTCCAAGATAAAATAACCACTGGAGTTAGATGTAACTTCTCTTGTCACTCCATTTTTTACAGCTATGATCATTACACCCGTCAGGGATAGTCCTGAATTATCTTTTACATACCCCTGAACATCTTTCTGATTTGAGGTCATTATAAGATCGGCAATTTCTAAATTTTCACCAGGAAGAATATTCTGCTCGATCACTGAGACCAGGTTATATCCCGAAGCATCAGCACTGAAAGACCAGATACCTGGAATTAAGCCCAGAGTATAATTTCCGTTAGCAGCGAAAGTGGTCCGGATTTCCCCATCATTACTCAATGCTTGCACTGTGCAATTCTCCACAAGGAATCCAGCTTGGTCGATTACTCTACCATAGGCAATACAGGGTGAATAATCCAGATATACATCAACAAAAGTATCCCCAATACTGCTTTCCAAATCGGGATCTTCAAAAATCGTTATTAGTGTGTCTGAAGATTCGAAGCCTTCTTTGCAACAAGTTAGAATGTATGTACCTGTGGGTATTATCTTTTCTTCATGACCATTAGCATTTACAGCAAAAGGAACATTATCCGATGATCCTTCCAGCGGATCGAGCTCAGCAGTTGCAAAGCCGATTGGAGCTCCATATATATTCAATACATCAAGATTAAGAGTACCGACTTCAATGTCGTAATGAAAACCGAAATTCTCACTAACAGAACTCGTTCCGTCACCACTGGTAGCAATCACTTTCCAGACGTAATCAGCATTTATCAAAATCGCTTGAGCATTGAATTCGTAATAAGTGTTAGTTGTGATCTGATCCCAGATCAGATAATTACCAATATTCCCATTTTCTTCTCTCGTTTCATAAAGAAAAATTTGGTAATCTGCTGCCTCCTCAACCTGGCTCCATTCGAACAAGATCATCTCCGAATTCATATAAGCATCATCAATCGGATTAATCAGGATTGGAGCAGGAATCGTATTGAGGGATGAATAGGTAAATGAAAAAGGGGAAGCTACGATCTTAGAGGTTAGCAGAGGATCATTGCCATAATTATTCGCTACTATCCAGTTATATTCAATCCCGGGAATTAGTGGTTGTGCTACATTCTCGAAAAAACCTGAAGGATCAGGGATACCATAAAGAGCCGATGTGTTTGGAGTAATGATCTGCCAGACGGGTTGCACTCCATAAATAACCGGATCTCCGTTTTCATCTTCTTCAATGGTAAATGGATTATCGGAAAGAACAAGGAAATAATATGGAACTCCAGGATTGGTCTCCCAGCTGAAAACAGGTGTGGGATCAGTTAATTGAGAACCATTTTCAGGACTGAGCATAACCGCGGCATTAGAAGATTCGACTATTATTTGGAACTCATTAGAAATATAATTGAATTCCTGATTAAAAAGAACACAATAATAGATTCCTGTTCCCCATTCCAATTCTGTTGGACTTGATTCAATAATACCATATCCGTTCAAAAAAGTCGCTTGATAATTATCTATTTCTTCACCACCAGGAATGGTCGCATAGAAAAGTTCACATTCCAGATCATCAGGAAACCACTCTATGGTAAAAATGTCATTTAGTTTATAGAGATCTGATGGTAGGTCGGTAATAGAAATGTAACTGCTTAATCTTGGAAAGAGATATAGATGAGATTGCAACCATGATTGAGGTTCCTCACTAACGGTGTAATAACCCATTCCGTCCGGTTTCCAACAGATTGCTTCTCCCTGTGGTTCAGGGTCATAATTAACTTCAAGGGGCTCCTGAGAAAATGATTCTTCCAAACTGCTCCCAACTTCTCTAGACCAGTAATACACATTTTGATATGTTTTGATCAAAATCTCAAGACCTGAGGAAGAGATATCTCCGCCAACCGCTCCAAACCCATTAGCCGGAGGATATGATAAGTCAGCAATTTCTTCCATCACTATCACAACGGAAGTGCTTTGGGGATAAGAAGCCCTGAAAATGTGATCAACATCTTCGTCAGATCTTTTAGTTACAATATAGATATCTAGTTCAATCGGATCGATCATGATTGTCTCAGCATCAAAATACTGCTGATCCGGGTAAACGAACGTAAATATATCAAATGTTGTTAAATCCTGTTCAACCGGATCCTGATCAGCTGAAACTTCCGGTTCTGCAACCCGATAAATATATTTATACTGGTTCTGCAAACCATTATCACCAATATCAGCAATATAGAGATAATCCTGTCCCGATTGAGGACCGGGTCCAAGTGCAATATCTTCCCAATCTCTAGCAATGATCCCGGTTAAGGTATAAATCCCCAGATGTTCACCGTTCTGGTTAAAAGCGTAGATCCTGCTTTCATCCCCGGAATCGTTATGGGTCCAGAAAACATTGTTATTGGCTTTACTAACTGCCAACCCAGATGCTTCCGAGATTGGGTCGTGCTCAAGCATACCCTGATCGATATGATAACCAAATTGGGGAACAAAGGCGAAGATAATCTTATATAGTAGAAATTGAATGATTAAAAATCCAAGATATCTTTTCATTAACAACCCACTATATCACATAATTCAATGAAAACCTGAATAAGGGTAAGGGGAAGGAGATAAGCCCCAGATTTCCTGACAAACCCCCAAAAACCGGAAAAACCAATCCCAAACTAAATGAAGGGAACACTGTATCATTGAGAATATTTATTTTTTTGTCATTTTCGATCTCAACATTGTTTATAAATCTCTCAATAAAAAAAATTCTCGTTCCCAGTGAAATCATCTGTTCTTTTCCAGGTTTTCTTAACCTGAAACCAGCAGCAAAAACCTGATTTATTTTAAGTCCCAGGCGATATTTTTTTGATGACTCAAGATAATAATCCTCAAAATTATCACCTATTTTCTTCCTTCCATCTTCAATAATATTGCAGTTCGTGGTAACAAGATAATTTCCCAGCGGTTTTTCATAAGAAACAGTTATATCAAGGCTCGGATTACTATATCCTGCTGCTAAAGTAATATTGTCCGGTATTTTCATTTCAAGCTCTTCCGAGCTATATTCAATACGATTTGTGTAAGTCATTCTACTGAGTTCAATAAGAGTCTGATCAAATAAATCTATATCACTATCTGTCAATCCATCTGGGTCAACTGCTCCCAGAAAATGTTTTACCATGTACAAATTTCCAGATGTCTCTTTTCGAGCTCTAAAATTGTAAACCGCATCAAAAACGAAATTTTCCTTTAGATTATAACTGATCCCCAATTTTGGTAAAAACAATTTTGTTCTAAAAGAGACTCTAATCGAATCATTAAGGGTATTTCTAAAATTCTGAGCATCGATGGGATTATTAAATGATTGAGTTATATCCGATTCATCTCCGAATCGTCTGATAATTCCATCAATTTCCGCTGTTAGATGACCGTTAAGATCCGAATCGACTATTGCTAAACCAGCACCGATTGATAATTCCGGTATAATCTTGGTTGCCATTGCCAGATCAAGTCGATTTAGGTCCGTCCTGATACCGGAGTAGAGATCACCTGATAAAACAACTCTAGTCGTATCATCAGAACTGCTATCTGTAAGAACGCCCGAAATACCATTGCTGATTAAGTCTACGTCCATTTCCAGAAGCTTTTGATAAGCAACTCCCAGGTAAAGTATATCGTTCAGCTTCAGGTTTAATGCAATCGAATTGAGTCCAGCAATCTGACCCACAACCGGATCTACTCGAGGATATACCCGGTCCTGGGCTAAGGCATCGATCTCATCTATCATCTCTTCAATTGAGGGATTAAAATCATAAATCGTATTTAGATTGAATAGAAAAGGGGGGATAATTTCTAATGAGATTTTCTGTTTTTTCAGACAGGTGAGAGCAGCTGGATTTTTTGCCATTAGGAGAGGATCTTCCAGAATAGAAGATGCTGTATTTCCAAATATAGCTGTAGCTGCATTAGGTCCAGTTAAAAAACTGGTTAGTATTCTGGCTTTTAATCTATGTTTTCCCCCCTCGAATTCACTGATCGTACTATCAGAATGAAGCATTAGGTCGCATGCTATAAGCAGGATTATAAATGTTAATATATGGTGAAACTTTTTATAACCTAATATCATAAATATCATTGTAAAAAAATCCCATCCAAGGATGGGATTTTATATAGATTTGTCGATTTTTTTATTCCTGGCTGAAAGCAAATCTATGCATTTTGTAACTTTCGGCATCATCTACCCAAAAAGAATTTTCCTGTTCATCGGGGATGGTTATGGCAATTCTACCGACCTTAGCATTTGATTTGAAAAACCCACTGGTAAAATCGATCTTTGCCCAATCCAGATCAGAATAGACTTCTTTTCCAAATGTATTTACTCTTTCCCCATTCTCATTAAAAGCAAAAAGATATAGTTTAAGAGGTTTTGCTGTTAATTCTTCAGATTTTACAAAACACCTGGAATAATAGACACAAGTTGGATCGAGCTCAAAAGCATCGGAAACCAAGGTGATCCGATTTTGGGGATTATCGATTAGGACACTGGAGCAGCCTGAGCGAGATTCCTCACTATCCAACCTGATCAATTCCTTTTGATCCGACAGAACAAACCACCTTTCAGGATGATTTTGTATTTCATTATGAGATCTTTCGAAACTGGAATTTGGAATAATATTTATTTCATTGTCAATGTCATTGCTGGAAATATTAAGGATAGAACCGAAGGCACAACCCATTAATATTAATGCTGACAGTGTTATACTCATTAAAAGAAATTTATACATTTAACACCTCCGTTATATTCTTCAGAGTTAAAGGAAGCATTTTATATACCATTGATCCTGATATTAAGCTTTAATTATCAACAAAATTATAATATCTTTTTATTAAAGCCTTTAAAAAGCCAAGGAAAAACTTACTTCGAAGTTAAGTTACCCTGAAAATAAATTTGAATCACCCTTTTTTGTCCTATAATTGTGTCATTCTGACCCAATTTTGTTCAATTAAATTCCAGATTTAATTTCTTTATTTTCCGATAGAGGGATTTTCGATCTATACAAAGTAATTGGGCTGCTTTTGATTTATTGTTGTGGGAATATGCCATTGCTTTGATGATCAATTCTTTTTCCAAAGATTCAAGGGTTTTTTCCAGGGGGATTTCATTACCAGCATCAAAATCCAGATTCAATTCTGATATATCCCGATTAATCGAGAGATCTTTAGGTTCAACCAAATTACCTTTAGCCATTAAAACAGCTTTTTTGATAACATTTTTCAATTCTCTTATGTTGCCGGGCCAATGATAATTGATCAGATTATCAAGTGCTTTCTGAGAAAAACCTTCCAGATTCTTATTTAATTCCATGTTAGCTTCAATTAAGAAATCTTCAGCCAGTATGGGTATATCAATTTTCCTGTCTTTTAGATCGGGAAGAATAATCTTGAATTCATTGATCCGGTGAAAAAGATCCTCTCGGAATGAACCAGCTTCAACAGCTTCCTTAATGTTAATATTGGTTGTAGCCAAGATTCTGATATCTATTGAGATCACCCTTTTACCACCAATCCTATGAATTTTTTTTTCTTCCAAGGTTCGTAACAATTTGGCCTGACTTTCAAAGGGAAGGTTTGTGATCTCATCTAGAAATAGGGTTCCATTGTTCGCTAACTCAAATTTCCCCTTTTTACTACTGTCAGCACCTGTAAAAGCTCCTTTCTCGTAACCGAACAGTTCACTTTCAACTAAAGTTTTGGGAATTGCTCCGCAGTCCACAGCTATCAATGGTTCGTCTTTCCTTTTACTCTTCTGATAGATCAGATTTGCCACAACCTCCTTTCCTGTTCCGCTTTTTCCTTGAATAATTACAGCTAAATCCGTCGGTGAAACAAGGTCTATTTGCTTCAGAACATTTTTGATCTGAGCACTTTCTCCCATTCTTTTATCCACTATATGATGTTCATAGAGTCTTTTTCTAAGCAACTTAACTTCTTTATTCAGGTACTGTTCTCTTAAGGCTTTTTCTATCGTCAGCATCAGTTCATCATGGTTAAGGGGTTTTGTAAGATAATCATATGCACCCAGTTTCATTGCTTCAACTGCATTATCGATCTCTCTTGATCCCGAGATCATTATGACAACAACCTCATTTTTCATTCTTCTGATTCTTTTTAAGATCTGGATGCCATCCAGACCGGGAAGAATAATATCTAACAAAACCAAGTCGGGTTGGATCTCTTTAAAAATCTTAACAGCCTTGTTACCTTCTTCAGCAGAAAAAACCGAGTAACCCTCTTCCGCAAGAAGTTCCAAGAGAAACCCCTTAATCCTGGCATCATCTTCTACAATCAGGATTTTTTCTAACTTATCAGATCTCGATATCCTCTTCATAATTTCCAATAACACTTTCAACTTTCAGTAATTGAATATAGCCCACTCCCGATTTATTAAGATCTATCCCATTCTTTTTGAGAAGTTTCACCAGTTTCCAAGCCAAAGATTTTTTGTTAAGGTGAGAAATAATTAGATCCGCACTGCTTGACTTACCTCTGGACATATAACTCAAACCTGCAAATATCGGGATTTCATAAGCTATTTTTTTTGCCAGGGAAGATGCTTCGACAATGGTGGCATTGGTAATTCCTATTTCAACCATTGCAGACATGATCTCGGGTTTTTTTTCAGTATCAAATAGCGTTAATATCATCAGGCAGTTTGGAGAATCTTCTTCTTCTTCGTCTTCGTCTGTATGTTTTTCCAGAATTTCTATGACCTGATCAGCATTCTCAACTGCTTCCAATGATTTTCGAAAGCTTTTTTCCTTCAGAAGTCGACTAGATTTCGCCAAGATCTGCAAATATTCCTTAGCGTTATCTTCCGAGCAACCAAAGAAAAAAATGATCTTAACGGGTCCCATTTGAGGATTGTCATAATCCAATCCCTGCTTTAAGATAATTATACTCAGAAATAGTTTGAAAACAGAATTACTTCTAGCATGTGGAAATGCTACACCTTTTATTAATTCTGTATTTGACATTTGCTCTCGTTTGTTTAAAGCAATCAGAAATTCCTTTTTGTTAATTATATAATCATTATTATAGACATGATTGACCATGTTTTCAAACAAATCTTGTTTAGATTTGATATCAGGATCAATGATGATCAAGTTTTTATCGATCAGTTCTTTCCACATAATTTACTCCTTTGCAAAGGATTTCCTTTTTATTCTGGTGAAGCCGAATTTCAACAGGATAGGTGTTATTAGAGCACTGACGATAACCATCAGGATTGTAGCTGAAATAATGTCTCTCGAGATCAGATCATTATCCAGAGCCATATTTGCTACGATCAGGGCAACTTCTCCCCTGGGAATCATGCCCACTCCTATCCTAAAAGACCTCATAAGATCAAATTTAACTAATCTAGCTCCAAAACTGCTACCTATAATTTTGCCCAGAATCGCCAGAACGATGAAGAGAATCAAATAAATCGGCTCGGTCTTTATATTGAACAAATTGAATTCCAGCCCAAGACCAACAAAAAACACATCAACGAAAATTGATTTACCTAAAGTGTTGATCCCTTCTCTTACGGTAGTTCTGTATTCTGTTTGTCCAATGAACAAACCAGCAAAATAAGCTCCGGTAATAGCTGCCAATCCGGCAGATTCTGCCAACCAGGAATAGATGAATATCACAACAATTACCATAGATATAACCGTGTGTTCCAAGAGGAGTTTTTTCAGGTTGAGAAAAAATGGTTTTATCAACAGTATCCCGATTCCAAAAATAACCATAAAAAAAACTAGAATCTTTATACCTGAGATCACAAGATTGGAAGAACCGGAATTGATTCCTGCTGTTAATCCAAAAATAAATGTCAATAATAAGATGCCAATTATATCGTCTATTATGGCAGCATTAACAATACAGCGACCATCCACACCTTTTAATTTACCAAGATCAATAAGTGTCATTATGCTTACACTAACACTCGTTGCTGTAAATATTACTCCGATTACAAGACTTTGAATAACTTCTCCGCTTGATATATAATTGAGGAAAAATCCCAATAAGAAAGGTATTATTACCCCACCTAATGCAGGGAGAAAAGCCATTTTTGAATCACTTTTTATCTTTTTAAGATCTGTTTCCAGACCGGCCTCGAACAGTAAAAAGAGAACACCTATTTTTCCTATCCAGACAATTATCTCTGAGGATTCTATCAGATTTAATAAAGTAGGACCAATAATTACTCCCAGTAATAACAACCCTATTACGGGAGGTTGCTTCAATTTTTTCGATACCGCTCCCAGAATCTTGGCAAAGAAGATTATTACAGCAAGCTCCAATAAAATATTATTTTCCATTATTCCTTTTTAACTCTCTTTGAGCTGATAAATGTTGCATATATGTTCTGGAGAATATGTGACGCCCATTACCATCGGCAAAGAAAAAATAATAATGTGTCTCTTCCGGATTCAAAACTGCATCGATAGAAACACTGGAGGGACTACAGATCGGTGTAGGGGGTAAACCAAGATATTTGTAAGTATTATAAGGTGAATCTATTTCCAGATCACGATAATAAATTTTTTTGCGGGTTTTACCATAAGTATCCAGGATATAAGCAACGGTAGGATCTGCCTGCAATTTCATTCTCGATTCTATCCTGTTCAGATAAACACCAGCAATGATCGGTTTTTCGTCATCATAATGTGCTTCTTTTTCAATAATCGATGCCATGATAATCGTCTCGTAAAAATCCATGTTCCGCTTGGGAGCGAAATCGAGTTCAGCAGTTTCCAAGAAAAAACGCCTGACCAGGTGGGTTATTATTTCTTTTTCTGTTATTTCTTCGGGAAAATAATAAGTTTCCGGATACAAAAAACCCTCCAGGGTTGGGATTGAAAATCCGGTCAACTTTCTGGCAAAGGCAGAATCCTGGCACAACTTCTTGAGCAGGTCGTAATCACCAAGTTTCTTAGCAGCCAGCCTACGACAGGTTTTGCGAATATTATATCCTTCCGGGATAGTAATCCTTCTGAGCAGAATTTCTGCACTCCTTATCTTCCTGATCACATCAAATAAGGAATACCTGCCAGTAAACAGGTATTTTCCAAAGCTCAAGTTTTTACTAATCCCAGTGAGTTTAACATAAAGATAAAATGCGAATTTACTTTTAATAATATTGTTATCAAACAATTTTTCGGCAATTGAAAGAGCTGACTCCCCTTGATTTATTTCAATTATTTTCTGACTAACTGTAAAAGGTTTGAAAAAGAGAAAAACAGAATAAAAAGAGAATAAAACAACAATCAGAATCAAGATAAAGGCAAATAATCTCATTGGTAATCCAGATAAGTTCTTAAAATCATAGCAGCTGCGATCATATCAACGACTTTTTTACTTTGCCCGATATCATATCCCATTTTTTTTAATTCATCGTTGGCTTCATCAGTGGTAAATCTTTCATCAATACTGTTAACAGAAATCGTAACCTTTTGCTTTAACCTTATTATGAATTCTCTCACTATCTGGTTAATCTCTGAATCAGTACCATCGGCATTGAAGGGCATCCCGACAACTATTTCACCAACATTCTCAGACTCAATGATCGATTCAATCTCCTCCAGAATCGTATCAGGATCATTTTTAATCACTTTGTAAGGTCTTGATATCATCCTCATGGGATCAGTCAAAGCTAAACCAATCCTTACCTTGCCATAATCTATTCCCATGATCCTATAAAGATTCATTTTTAAAATATATTTGTAAACTATGTATACAATTTATAAGTAAGTTTATTAGCAATATACAACTCGTTTTTATTCTTCATTAATTTCGGGATCTTCCATTTTATCTTTTATTTCAGATATCTGTTCTTCGATTTTATCGATCTCAGCCTCCAATTCCTTTATCTTTTTAATGAATAGTTCGATTTCAGGGTAATCTTTGAACCTTTCCTGATTAGAAAATACAATACTTCCAATCTGACTTTTATTGAGCTTTACCTTTCCTTTAAGACCATTAATTTTTAACCTGAGACTTCCCATTTTACCAACCGCTTCTATCTTATCAAATAATCGACTCACAGCTTTATTTGTTTCTCCTTTGATTCTCTCGAAGATAACTTTTCCATCCACAAAAGCCCCCTGTATAAAATTAAAATAAAACCTAAGTTCAGTTTTTTTTGTCAAACACTTTTATCTGTCGAATATTCAACTATCAGCTTCAAGTATTAAGCAATAGAATTTTTTTTTAGGGTTGGAATTCATTTTGCTCATTTTATTTATTTTTTTAGATTATATAAAATTTGAAAATTAAGAATAGAAGGAGTTTGGAATGGCTAAAAACCTTTTGGTTTTATTAATATTAACATCATCATTGTTATATTCAACCAATCGTATTGAAGTTGGACAGGGTGAAACCACAATCGATCTGATCAATAATGATGATTATTCAATGTCTATTACCTACAATATTGCAGAGCTACATACTGATTGGATAAGCACGGAAAGGGGAGATTTTAGCTCAATTTCTATTTCGGGATATACTTATTCTACTGAAATCGGCAAACCCAAATTACCTGTTTTGAGGAAAATAATCTCTGTTCCCCTAAATGCCTACGTCTCAACCGAAATTTTGGAAAGTGAACAGCAAGAGTTAGATCTATCAGATTTTGAGATCAATAATAGGATCTTTCCCGCCCAACCTTCTGTATCAAAAAGTGCTGATCCGGAAGAAGTAGAATTTGTCTTTGACGAATCTTTCTATCAAGTGGACAGATTCAGTGAAGAAAACATAATCAGGGTAGATGAATTAGGAATACTAAGAGGTCTGAGGCTTTTTCTTATCACTTTCTCACCCTGTCGTTACAATCCGGTTCAGAACAGGCTGGAAATCACTAACAATCTGAAATTAAATGTTGATTTTAATAATCCTGATCTTAATGCAACCCAAGAACTCAGGTCAAAAACTTTTTCTCCAGCTTTTGAAGGGATTTATAAAGAAATGGTGTTTAATTACCGACCTTCGGAGATGAGAGACCAGATTACCAGTTACCCCATAAAATATATAATAATTTCTGATCCGATGTTCGAAACTCAATTGCAACCTTTTATCCAGTGGAAAACTGAAATGGGATATGAGATGATCGTTGCTTACACAAATGAGATCGGATCAAACAGTAGCGCAATTAAAACATATATAGAAACTTTGTATGATGCTGCCACACCCGACGATCCTGCTCCCAGCTACATTCTTTTTGTTGGAGATACCGCCCAGATTCCCGCCTGGAGTGGTGATACCGGTGGCCATATTACCGATCTGGATTATGTTCTTCTAGATGGCAACGATTATATGCCGGAAATTTATTATGGCAGGTTTTCAGCCAATAATCTGGAAGAACTTCAACCTCAGATCGATAAAACCCTGGAATATGAAAAACTGGATATGCCTGATCCTTCCTACCTGGGTGAAGTCGTTATGATCGCCGGGATGGATTCCTGGCATGGAGACACCTGGGGAAATGGTCAGATCAATTATGGAACCACTTACTATTTCAACGAAGAACACGGTATTTATTCCTATACATATTTATACCCCGAATCTGGAAGTAATAGTTATAATATTATTCAGAATGTTAGTGAAGGGGTTGGTTATATTAATTATACAGCTCATGGTGGACCTACGAGCTGGTCAGATCCCAGTTTTACTATCTCTGATATAAACAGTCTGGAAAATGAACATGAATACTGCCTTGCTGTTGGTAACTGCTGCTTGACTAATAAGTTTGAAGAATACACCTGTTTTGGAGAAGCCTGGTTGAGAGCAGAGAACAAGGGTGCCATTGGTTATATCGGGGGAACAAATTCCACCTACTGGGATGAAGATTACTGGTGGGGTGTGGGAGCTACCGGCAGTATCACGGCAAACCCAACCTACGAAGAATCAGGACTGGGTGTTTATGATGGCCTGTTCCATGATCATGGAGAGCCATTTTCTGAGTGGTACACTACAACCGGTGGAATGATATTCAGGGGTAACCTGGCCGTTATCGAAGGTAACGGAAGTGCAAATTATTACTGGGAAATATACGCCATAATGGGTGATCCTTCCCTTATTCCTTATTTAGGAATTCCTGCTGAAAATAGTGTAAGCTATCCACAGACTATCTTCCTGGGTCTCGGTGAAGCTCAAATAAATGCAGAACCATATTCTTATGTGGGATTAAGTATGAATGGTCAGCTTTATGCAGCTGGTCTTGTCGACGAATCTGGTACTCTTAATCTGGAATTCGAGCCATTCCAGACACCTGGTACGGCACTGTTAATTGTTACCGCTCAGAACAAAGAACCATTCTACGCTGATATCGAGGTTATTCCCAATGAAGGTCCCTATGTGATCTTAAATAACTTTGCAATTAATGATGATAACAATAACCTGCCGGAATATGATGAAACAGTTTCTCTCGATATTACTTTGGAAAATGTAGGTATTGAACCCGCAAACGGATTATCTGCAACCCT
>Ga0272442_10001472_pt1 | contig 35821 bp, 26 predicted proteins | sample SSMForm2O_FD_200262 | JGI IMG/M metagenome (GOLD analysis project Ga0272442, IMG submission 200262) | Marine sediment archaeal communities from Little Sippewissett salt marsh, Falmouth, MA, United States - SSM-Form-2O | ecosystem: Environmental > Aquatic > Marine > Wetlands > Sediment ... | reverse complement strand
TGATGCTGACCCATGCCAACATCGTCTCTAACGCCCAGGCCAGCGCGGACCTGGTATCGGTGTCCGCGGAAGACCGGCTGCTTTCCCTGCTGCCCCTGGCCCACACCCTGGAGTGTACCCTGGGGCTGGTGGTTCCGGTTTTGGCCGGCGCCTCAGTGTTCTATCTGGACAAGCCGCCCACCGCCAATGTAATGCTTCCCGCCCTCAAGCAGGTCAAACCAACCATGATGCTGAGCGTGCCCCTGATCATCGAGAAGATCGTCCGCAAATCGGTGCTGGCCCGCTTCAACCGCTCGCCGGTGATCAGGCGACTCTACCGGCTGGCCCCCATCCGGCGCCTGCTGCACCGGGTGGCGGGCAAAAAGCTCATGAATGTATTCGGCGGCTCTTTGCGTTTCTTCGGCATCGGCGGCGCGCCTCTGGCTCCGGAAGTGGAGCGCTTCCTGCGGGAAGCCGCCTTTCCCTATTCCATCGGCTACGGCCTGACCGAAACCTCCCCGCTGATCGCCGGCTCCACTCCGGCCGATACGAAATTCCGCTCCACCGGACCGGTGCTTCCCGGCGTGGAGCTGAGAATCGACAATCCCGATCCCGTAAGCGGCGAGGGAGAGATCGTGGTCCGGGGGCCAAACGTAATGCGCGGCTACTACCGCAATCCCGAAGCCACCGCGGAGGTTCTGGATGAAGAGGGCTGGTTCCGCACCGGGGACCTGGGCCAGCTGCACGCGGACGGCTATATCTACATCAAGGGGCGTCTCAAGAACATGATCCTGGGTCCCAGCGGAGAAAACATCTATCCCGAGGAGATCGAGGCGCTGCTTAATTCCTTCGACTTCGTGCAGGAATCGCTGGTCTTCCAGCATCAGGGCCAGCTGGTTGCCCGGGTCCACCTGAACTATGAGGAGCTGAAAATCCGCTTCCATGAGCTCCAGGACTCCGCCGCCGAGCTGAGCCGACACTGCAAACAGGTGATCCAGGAGCTTCGCGGCAGAGTAAACCGGAAACTCAATGCCTTCTCCCGGCTCAGCCGCATCATCGAGCAGCTCGAGCCCTTCGAGAAAACCCCAACCAAGAAAATCAAGCGTTATCTCTATATGCCCGAGGTTTTCAAGAAGAGCTGAACCAGCCTCAGGGGCGTCTACTCGGTGAGCCAGGGGGGAATAAGGATTTCGACCACATTGAGTCCGGTGGAGTCGACCACGAAGGCATAACGGCCCCGCACCGCCACCCCCACGGCGTAAATATCCCCGCAGGCGCTGACGCGCAGGATACTGCCCGGGTCACGGACATCCAGAACGGTCAGGCCGTCAAAGCCTTCCGCCAGGTAGGCGTAGCCGCCGGCGGGGAACACGTCCTCCGCCGAGCGGGAAGCATAGAAACCCAGGGGCCTGATATGCTCCGGATCGCTGGTGTCCAGAATCCAGAGACCGGAAGCCGCCACCGCATAGAGGGTGCCGCCGTCCAAAGCCAGCCGGGAGCCCGCGCCGGTGTCGAAAGAACTTAGGCTGCGCAGCCTGTCCGGCTCGGATACATCCAGAACCCGCAGTCCCTCCGATCCGATCACGAAGGCAATCCCCCCCCGCACCAGCACATCCCGGGCCTCGGGCCCGCCATCCTCGGCCAGCCAGGCGGGACGTCCGGGATCACGGATATCGAGGATCTGCAGGCCGTCTTTGCCGTCGGCCAGAAAGAGCCGGTTTTCCTCCAGGGCCAGTCCCCGGGCGTTCCCACCACTGTCGAAGGATCCCACTACCCGGGGCTGGGTAGCCGGATCGTCGTCCCAGGCGGCCCGGCAGTCGACAATCTTCAGGCCCCCGGGTCCGTCGGACAGGTAGGCAAAATTTTCCCTGACCACCACGTCCCGGGCATACTCGGTATCGCAGCTCCCCGTCAGGGCTGAGGGACCCAGCGCCTCCGGCCGGGAGATGTCGATCACCTGGAGGCCCTGCTGGTGGTCCGCCACGTAGGCGTAGCCGCCGCTTAAGGCAAGACCGTAGGCTCTGCCCTCGGTTTCCAGGTTGAGCAGCCGGCGGGACTTGCCCTCGATGCGCACGCTGACCACCTCCAAACCCGTGTCCCGGGCCACGTAGGCGAACTCATTGCTCACAGCCAGACTTGAAGCGCCTTCGCTCTTGAGGGCGGCAAATTTGACCGGCCGGGCGGGATCGCCGATATCGACCACCATGATGCCCTCCCGCCTGTCGGCCAGAAACAGATACTTGCCCCGCAGGTCCACATCTTGGACTTCCGGGGCGGTGTAGGTTCCCGCTGCCCGCGGTGAGGCGGGATCAGTTATATCGAGGATGACTGCTCCCCGTCCGCCGGCGGCAACACAGGCGGTTCTCCCGGAGACCGCGACATCATGGACATCCGGGAGAGGGAAGGCCCCGACCAAACGGGGCCGGGCGGGTTCGCTGATGTCGGCCACCTTCAAGCCCCCGTCGCCATCGGCGATAAACAGCCTGTCACCCTGCAGGGCCACACCCCGGGCATCCACGGTATCCAGGGAGGCGGCCCGCACAGGATACCGGGGCTCGCTGATATCGATCACCTTCAGCCCCTTCTCGCCGTCCGCCACGTAGGCGAAATCGCCCCGCACGCGCACCTCCCGGGCGGCGAAGGTCTTGCGGAATCCCACCTGCCGTGGCTGGGAAGGCTCGCTGACGTCTACCACCTTCAGGCCTTTCTCACCGTCGGCCAGGTAGACATAATCTCCGGCGCAGTCCACACCGCGGGCATCGAAGCTGGCCAGCTCTCCCACGATCCGGGGCTGGGCGGGATCGGCCACATCCACTATCTTCAAACCCTCGCCGCCCGCGGCCACGAAGGCGTAGGCACCTCGGGCTGCGACCGCCAGGACCCGAATGCCCGGGCTCATGCCGCTGGAAACGAGCTTCTGTACCGGAAAAGCCAGCGTCTTGCCCGAGGCAGTCCGGCTCAGGGGGCTCCCCGGCAAAGCGGGCCGGACCGCGTAGAAGTAGGTTTTGCCGTAAAGCACCTCCCCGTCCTCATACCCGGTATCCTCGAGGCCTGAGGCTAAAAGCTGCAGGTTTTCCGGATCATCCACGCCCCGCCAGAGCTCGCAGGTCCGGCTCCCGGGAATGGCGGGCCAGGACAGGCGAATTTTTTCATACTCCCCGCGCACAACCGGCGCCAGGGTGTCGGGGGAGAGGGGAATACTCCGCCTGAGGGAAGAGGTGTACTCCTCGTTCCTGTCCATTGCCAGGGCGCCGAGCTCGAAGGTATAGAGGCGGCCATTTTCCAGCTCCCCCACCACCAGAGGAGGCGTGACGTTTTCCAGGCGCCGGCTCCGGGCCGTCTCCCCGGCCCCGGCGTAGCTGAGAAAATAAACCGCCCTTAAGGGCAAAGGATCCCAACGCAAGACGACCCGGCGATCGCCGGAGGCGGCCCGGAAAGAGGGAAAATCACCATCCCCCTCTTCCAGGGAGAGCAAGGCCTCGCCGACATTGCCGTTATGCGTCTCCGCGCTTACGGTCACCTGCTGGGGGCCGGAGAGACCGCGGCCGGGGAAGAGAAACTGAAAACCACCATCCGCGGCGAAGGCGATATCCCCGCGGATCTCCGTGTCGGGATCGAAGCTTTCAGCGGAAGCCACCAGAAAGGAGAGGGAGCGGACCGCCTCCACGGGCAGCACCGCGCCGTTACGCCCGCTCAGCCTGCCGCGTATGGCCACCCAGGCTCCGTAAGCACTGTTCTCCGGCGGGTAGTCGATGAACAGCTCCGGGCTCAGGTTGCCGTCCCGCAGGCTCAGGGTCTTGCGGGAGTGCTGTCCCCGGCTGCTTTCTGCCCTGAACTCCAGGTTTTGCCTGCCCGCGAGCCCGGCGGCGGAGACATCGGCACTGAATATGCCTGTTTTGGGATCGAACTCGATCTCTTCCGAGCGCGCCGGGTCGCCCGCCAGCCGGTAGGACAAAGAAACCACCCTGTCCGCCCGCTCGGGATCCTCCCGGGAATTCCCCACCCGGCCCACCACAGAAACCGTTGTTCGGTAGAAACTGTTGTTTTCCGGCACCGTGAGGTCGATAAGGGGCCCCTGCATGCCCTCCTCGAGCCTGACTGCCGCGCTGGCCGTCCGCCCATCCACCCCCGCGGCCGTCAGCTCCAGGGTGCGGGGTCCGGAGAGCTCCCGGGTGTCCAGCTCGAAGCTGAAGACCCCCGTGGCGGCATCGAAGCTCACCTCGCCGCTGTTTTCCTCCCCGCCCGCGCCTGAAAGCCGGTAGCTCAGGGAGCGGACGGCTGAGGCCGGACGCAGATAGCCCTCCACCACCACGCTCCTGTCATAGCTCTCGCCGTCGGCCGGGGCGCTGAGCACGATCGCCGGGGGCCCGGAGGGAACTTCGGGGGGGGCCTGGAATTCCGCCGGGGCCTCGGCAGGAGCCTCGGCAGGAGCCTCGGCAGGGGCCTCGGCAGGAGCCTCGGCAGGAGCCTCGGCAGGGGCCTCGGCAGGGGCTGCGGCCCGAGCCACCTCCGGCACCTTGGACCGGTCCAAGGACCGGCTGAGCAGGGCGATCACCTTCTCGTAGGTGCGGTTTTGCAGGTTCCGCGCCCGCACGGATAAAAAGTGGTGCCCCGTAATGCCGCGGGTCGAGTAGCTGAAATCGAAGCTTCCGTCCTGCCGGCAGTCGATGCTGCCGCCCCGCTCGCTGCCCGGGATAACCCAGGTCAGATCCTTCAGGCCGGCAATGGAACCCGGGGCCTGTTTGTAAGCACTGACCCGTCCGGCGACCATGACGGTGGGGCCGTAGTAGCTCATGTCCGCAGGGGAGAGAATAACCACCCGGGGAGAGCCTTCAGGAAAAAGAGCCGCTGCAGCAGGCTCAGCGACTGCCTGGGGAGCCGCTGCGGCGGGCGTCACAGGCTCCTCCACAGGCGTCGAGGACTCTCCAGGCTCTTTTGGTCCGGCTGTATCTTCCGCCGCCGGACCGCCCTCCCCCACCTGTTCGTTTTTGTCTTCGCAGGCCGGGAACAGAACCAGGAGCAACAGCGCCAGAGCAGTCAGCTGTAAGTAGCGGAAGTACTGGATCACAGCCTGCCGGACCCTCTAACGGCCTGGATTCAAAGCAGAGAGAATCCCGCGGGCCGACATCACACCACCCGGCCCCCTCACACTATTCCTCCTCTTCCGCGTAGAGCACCTCATCACCACCGCCGATCCGGGCGGCCCGGGTGTCGCCGCCCGAGGAGCTTAGATAGGTGAAGCGCTCAGCCATGGAGGGATCGATAGCTACCAGCTGATCGTAATAGTGAGTGGCCCGGTCGTAGTTCTCCAGCTCATAGTAGGCCTTGGAAATATTGAGCAGTACATTGAGATAGCTTGAGGTCGTCTGGGCTTTCCGTTCCAGGAGCACCTTCTCGGCTCCGTGATAGTAACGCAGCGCATCCTGGTATTCCTGGCGGAGGTAGGCTACATTCCCCAGGTTGATGCGGGGATTCAGGTAGTTCCTGTCCAAAGAGAGGGCGGTGTTGAAAGCCTTCTCAGCCTGGGCATAGCGCCCGAAACGGGCGCAGGCGATACCCAGCTTGTTGTAGTCCCGCTTCTCCCCGCTCTCCCGAGCCGAAAACTGGTAATCCTCAAGCACGCCGTCCACCAGCTTTTCCCGGTCCCGCTTGAAGCCCGCCACAATCGCCGCCCGGCTGCCGTATTGCAGGCCCAGATCCGTCTCCCTCAGGCCCACCGGGCGGTAGAGCTTCTGGGCCTCCCGGGTAAAGCAGAGGTCCCGCCGCTCCGGAGTTGCCTCCAGGGCCAGGTACTGCTCCATTCCCCGGCGCCAGGCGCTCAAAAAATCGTCGGTGCCGATCATGGTGATCTCCACGGGAACCCAGAGCTCGCCGTTCACATTGAGAGTCATTTTGCTGTCCGGATGGACGCTCCGGTACTCCCGGGACGGCACCTTGGTGTTGAATGCCGCGTAGATGTGCCCCGGCACGGTGATGTAGGCCGTCTCGATGCCTACGGTCTCCAAAACCGAGCAAAAAAGTACGGTCAGGTCGTCGCAGTCCCCGGTGGCCCTCTTGAGGGTGTCCCGAGGTAAACTGATGGAATCCACCAGTAAAGTGTTCTCCTGGGCGGTGCTGAAGGGGGAGGTCGGATCCACCTGGTAGAGGCAGCCGATCTCGGTGAGGGCGCTGAATACCTGCATGCCCGTCTGCAGTTCCTCGCTCAAACCGGAGATCACCTCGTCCTTGCAGGTCTGGCGGATAAAGCTCGAGTAGTTTCTCAGGGCGCTGTCCGCCGGGGTAATGAAGGCGGCCACCTTGCGGTCGTCATCCCAGGTCAGGGCGGTCTTGTCATGCAGGTCATAGGACACCGAGAAGCGCTGGGTTGCCGCTTTGTTGCGGGAAACATAGTCGGCAATGACCTCGCCGGTCAGGGGCGTGATGCCTTCGGTGGTAAATACCTGCTGGTTGAAGGAGGCGACCAGATCGACGGTGCGGCTCTCCCCGGCGGGCAGCTCGGGGACGCTGGTCACCTTGGTGGGGGAATCCATGAACCCGGCCTGGAAAAAAGCGATGTCCAAATCCTGAAGAGGGTGGGACTCGGTATTGGTAATGGTCACCCGCCCCAGGGGGTGTTGGACATAGTAGTTCTGCATGGCCGCGAACAGCGGGGGTATCTCCAGCTCGCCGACCCGCAGGCTGCGGATAATCGCCTGGGGGGCGTCCGGGTCCTCGCCGAAGCGGTAGCTGGCCGCAAAACCGATGCCCAGGATAAAGCCATTGAACCTGCCCAGGGGGCTGAAGGAGCGCAGATATTTCAAGTTGGGATGCACGTCGATACTCAGGTTGTAGGACGGGTTCAGCGAGATCCGCGCCCCCAGGGAGCCCAGGATGCTCAGGGCTCCCCGCGGCTCGTCCGGGTCCAGGTTCGGGAACACCGCCTCCGAGAGCCCCAGGGAAGCCTCCCCGGCCACCTCGAAGTTCTTGGTGAAACGGCTGGAGTAAGCCATTCCCAGGGCGCCGTACCAGTGATTGTGATCCCAGCGCTCCGGGTCGGCGATATCCAGGGAATCGAATTTGATCATCCCCAGCTGCGCCAGGGGTTGAAGGCGGGGCCGGGCCGGCAGGGGATAGCGCAGCACCGCGGAAAGCTCGAAGACATTGTAATCCGTGGAGTAGGCGCCGAAGGGCTTCAGGCTCTGGTATTCAACACCCAGGGAAAAGGGGAACTGGTAGTAGGTATTGTAGTCGGTTTCCGCCGGCTGGCTGAAAGCATTGACCGCAGCCAAGATCAGAACAAGCGACATCACCGCTTCACGAAGTCGTACTGCTTTGGGATTCATGGCTTTCTCCAGCAGAAATCTACACCTTCAAGATTATCACATATTGCTGCATTTTACAAATCAACAAGCAGTAAAGAAGTAAAGCCTCAAACCGTGGGTTGCAGAGCCGGGTCTCCCTCCGCCAAAAGCCGCTGGCTGTCGATATCCTCGGCATCCCAGGGATAGCAGATCCAGCGGTCCTCCAGCTCTTCGGCGGCGAAGTAATGGGAAATCTCATCCGGCAGGCTGCCCCCCTTGGGCTTGCGCTTGTTGTGCAACACCGCCACGGCGATGTCGGCGGGTTGGTAGGAAAGGAGCTCCCGCAGGCAGTACTCCAGGGTGATCCGGGAGTCGTCCACCTCATCCACCAGGAGAATCCGCTTGCCGGTGAGCTTTTTCTCCACCTCGTCTATCCACTGGACGGTCTGGGGTTGTGTTGTGGGCTGGTTGTTGATGTCGTAGTAGGAGATGCCCACAGTCAGGATCGGGACTTTCAGGAAGGTCTTGAGGATGCGGGCGGGAATAAACCCCCCGGTGGCGATGGCCACGATCAGGTCGAAGCGGTAGCCCGAGGCCAGGACCTGCTCGGCCAGCCTGCGGACTTGTTTGTGTATCTGGGAATAGCTGAAATAGTATTTTTGGTCTGCTGCCATGATCTTGCCGCAGAATAAAGGATAATCAGGGCCTTGGCAAGCCCACCCGCGGCTGAGAAAGCAGAAACAGCAACCGCCGGCTTGACAACAGCCTGTGGATGGCCTATAATATATCAGGATATCTTGATATAGTTATGCAATCACTGGTCTATTTTAAAGCCCTGGCCGACGAAACCCGGCTGCGCCTGCTCAACCTCCTCCTCTTAAGGGAGTTCAACGTGGCCGAGCTCATGGAAATCCTGGACATGGGGCAGTCCCGGGTCTCCCGGCACCTGCGCATTCTCTCGGACAGCGCCCTGGTCCGGTCCCGCAAGGACGGTCTCTGGGCTTTCTATGCCCCGGCCGAGGAAGGGGAAGGGCGGCGGTTCCTCACCGCCGTGGGTTACCTTCTGGAGGGAGAGCCCTTCGCCTCCGACCGCCGCCGGGCCGAGGAAGCGGCCGCCGCCGGGCGCAGGCGCAAGCGACGCTTCTTCGACGCCCTCGCCGAGGACTGGGAAGAGATGAAGCGCAGCATCATCGGCTCCCTGGACCTGGGAGCCGAGATCATTGCCCGCCTTCCGGCCTGCCGGGCGGCGGCGGACCTGGGCTGCGGTACCGGCGATCTTTTGCCCCTTCTGGAAACCCGGGCGGAAACCGTGATCGGCGTGGATTCCTCCCCGCGCATGCTGGACCTGGCCGCGCAACGGCTGACCGCAGCCTCGGGCAAGGGTTTGGAGCTCCGCCTGGGCGAGATCGAGCACCTGCCTTTACGCGACCGGGAGGTGGACTGGGCCGTGATCAGCATGGTACTCCACCACCTGCCGGAGCCCCGTACGGGGCTGATCGAGACCGGCAGGGCCTGCCGCCGGGGGCTGATCCTCGTTGAGCTCGCCCGGCACCAGGACGAGAGCCTGCGCAGCCGCTTCGGGGATCACTGGCTGGGTTTTGAACGGCGGCAGCTGGAAACCTGGCTCATCGAGGCGGGCTTTACCGTTTCCGAGTCCCGTACCTATGCCCTGAAAAAGAACCTGACCGCGCTGCTCTACACGGCGCGCAATACTTAAGGAGAAAACAATGAAACAACCCGAATATGACCCGAAGCTTGCCTGCCGTATCGCGGACCCCGCTTCCGCCGACTGGGGCCGGAAGGAGATGAAGCTGGCGGAGAAAGAAATGCCCGGCCTCATGGCTGTCAGGGCGGAATACGGCCCCCGCAAACCCTTAAGCGGCCTCAAGATTACCGGCAGCCTGCACATGACCATCCAGACCGCTGTGCTGATCGAAACCCTGAAGGAGCTGGGCGCAGACCTGCGCTGGGCTTCCTGCAACATCTTTTCCACCCAGGATCACGCAGCCGCAGGCATCGCCGCCGCGAACTCGGCGGCGGTGTTCGCCTGGAAAGGCGAAAGCCTGGAGGAATACTGGTGGTGCACCGAACAGGCCCTGCGCTGGCCCGACGGCAGCGGTCCGAACCTGATTGTCGACGACGGCGGCGACGCCACCCTGTTTGTTCATCAGGCGGTGAAAGCGGAAAAAGATCCCGCCCTGCTCGACAGAAAAGCGGACAACAAGGAGCTGGCCATCATCCAGGACCGCCTGCGCATGAGCCAGGCGAAAGATCCAGGTTTCTGGACCCGGATCGCGGAATCCATCCGCGGCGTTTCCGAGGAGACCACCACCGGGGTGCACCGCCTCTACCAGATGGCGGAAAAGAAAGAGCTCCTCTTTCCCGCGATGAATGTCAACGATTCGGTAACCAAGTCGAAATTCGACAACCTCTACGGCTGCCGGGAATCCCTGGCCGACGGCATCAAGCGGGCCACGGACATCATGATCGCCGGCAAGGTGGCGGTGGTCTGCGGCTACGGGGACGTGGGCAAGGGCTCGGCCCAGTCGCTGCGCGGCTTCGGCGCCCGGGTGCTGGTCACGGAAATCGACCCCATCTGCGCCTTGCAGGCGGCCATGGAAGGCTTCGAGGTGGTGACCATGGAACAGGCCGCCATGAGGGGAGACATCTTCGTCACCGCCACCGGCTGCTGCGACGTGATCCGGGGCGAACATATGCTGAAGATGAAGGACGGTGCCATTATCTGCAACATCGGCCACTTCGATAGCGAGATCGAAATGGCCTTCCTGGAAAACAGCCCGGACTGCAGCAAGGAAACCATCAAGCCCCAGATGGACCGCTGGCTCCTCCCCGGGGGCAACCGCATCATCGTTTTGGCCGAGGGGCGCCTGGTCAACCTGGGCTGCGCCACCGGGCACCCCAGCTTCGTGATGAGCTCCAGCTTCACCAACCAGTGCCTGGCCCAGCTGCACCTGGCCGCCGGAGGCCTGGAAACCGCGGTACACACTCTTTCCAAGAAACTGGATGAGGAAGTGGCCCGGCTGCACCTGGACCATCTGGGTGTGGAATTGTCCCGGCTCACCGCCGAGCAGGCCGCCTATCTGGGCGTAAAGGTGGAAGGACCCTACAAACCGGAGCATTACCGCTACTGATCGCCCGGCTGCCCTGTTTTTTATACCTCCCCGAGCCGAAATTATGAACACAGGGAGGAGGCAATCATGAAGCAGACGGAAGCGGAAGCCTGGGTCGTTACCGTGGATATGGGTCTCGGCCATCAGCGGGCGACCCAGCCCCTGGCCCACCTGGCCTGCGAGGGCATTATGGCTGTGGGAAGCGATTCCTCCAGCGACCCGGAGGAGCGCAGGCTGTGGCAGCGCATGCGCCGCACCTACGAGTTCCTCTCCCGGGTGCGCAACGTGCCCCTGGTGGGAAAACCCCTGTTCGGGGTGCTGGATACCCTGCAGAATATTCCCCCCTTCTACCCCATCCAGGACATGTCCAGGCCCTCCTACCAGGTCCGGCTCTTGAGCTCCTTCATCGACAAGGGGCTCTGCCGCGGTATGGTCGAGAAAATCCGCACCCGCCCCCTGCCCCTGGTAACCTCCTACCTGGCCCCGGCCATCGCCGCGGACAAGGCCGGCTACGGCCTCATCTACTGCATCATCTGCGACGCCGAGATCAGCCGGGCCTGGGTCCCCGAGGACGCCCGCTCGAGCCGCATCAACTACCTGGCGCCCTGCGGGCGGGCGGTGATGCGGCTGCGCAGCTACGGGGTACCCGATGAGCGCATCTTTCTTACCGGCTTTCCCTTCGACCTGGAGCTTTTGGGCGGCCAAAACCTGGATATTCTCAAGCATGACGCCGCCCAGAGACTGCTGCATCTGGATCCGGAAATGCGCTTCTGGCCCCTCCACGGCCGCAATGTGGCCCACTTCCTGGGCCGGGGGAACTGCCACGCCGCTTCCGCCCGTCCCCTGACGATCACCTACGCGGTGGGCGGCGCCGGGGCCCAGAAGGAAATCGGCGCACAGCTGGCGGAGAGCTTCCGTGATCACCTCTCCCGGGGAGAGCTGCATCTCAACCTGGTGGCCGGGGTGCGGAAAGAGGTCAAAGACTATTTTGAGGAGGTGAAAACCGCGCTGCTACCCGCCAGCCCCAGCCTGCGGATCATCTATGCCGATGACAAGGCGTCCTACTTTCGCGAATTCAACCGGGCCATCCGGGAAACCGACCTGCTCTGGACAAAACCCAGCGAGCTCAGCTTCTTCTGCGGCCTGGGCATCCCGATGATCATGGCGCCCACCATCGGAAGCCAGGAGGAGTTCAACCGCAAGTGGCTGCTGGAGATCCAGGCCGGCATCCCCCAGGAGGATCCGGCCTACGCCCACCAGTGGCTTTTTGACCTGCTCAGGGAGGGCCGCCTGGCCGAATCCGCCTGGGACGGTTTTCTCAAGGCGCGCAAGTACGGCACCTACAAGATCCGGGAGCTTCTGGAAACCGGTACCATGGCCCGGGAAACCTCGCCGCTCAAGCGCTAGCGCCGTCACTTCTCTCCGCCGCTTTGCTACGCCTCCCCCAAATAACTGCGAATATTGTTGTAGCTGATATCCCTGACGATGCTTCCCAGGTGGGGCAAGTCGTTGGGAAGCTCACCGGCTTCCACCTCCACCCCCAGGAGGTTGCAGAGCAGGCGCCGGAAGTACTCGTGCCGCGGATAGGAGAGGAAGCTGCGGGAATCGGTGAGCATGCCCACGAATTTGGACAAGAGCCCGCTGTTGGAGAGGGCGTTCAACTGCGCCTCCATGCCCTTCTTCTGATCGTTGAACCACCAGGCCGAGCCGAACTGCATTTTGCCCGGCACCTTTCCGTCCTGGAAACAGCCGATCAATGAGGCGATCAGGTCGTTGTCCCGGGGATTGAGCACGTAGAGGATGGTCCTGGCCAGTCGATCCCTGCTGTCCAGCCGGTCCAGGAGACGGGCCAGGGGACGGGCGATCTCGAAATCGCCCATGGCGTCGAAGCCGGAGTCCGGCCCCAAAGCATGGAACATGCGCGTGTTGTTGTTGCGCAGGGCGCCGAAGTGGAACTGCTGAATCCAACCGGCCTCGGCATCCATAACAGCCAGCTCGAAGGTGAGAAAGGATTTCAGCTTCAACCCGGCTTCCAAATCCAAATCCTGCCCGCTCCGCAGCCGGTCAAAACAGCCCGCAGCCTCGGCGGCCGTGCATTCCGCGGCATAGGGCTGCTCCAAACCGTGGTCGGAAAGGCGGCAGCCCAGGTCGTGGAAGACACGGTGGCGCCGGCGCAGGGCTTCGAGAAAATCCGGCAGGCCGGCGATCTCCATGTCCGCCGCCGCTTCCAGCTTCACCACATACTGGTTGAAGGCTGACGGGTTCTCCACGGCCAGGGCCTTGTCGGGGCGGAAAGCGGGCAATACCCGGACCGGAAAGCCTTCCTCCCCGGCCAGGCGGCGGTGATGCTCCAGGCTGTCGGTGGGATCGTCGGTTGTGCAGACCAGCTCCACCCGGAAATGCTCCATCAGGGCCCTGGCCCGGAAATCCTCAGCCTGCAAAAGCTCACCACAGCGCGTATATATCTCATCGGCCGTGTCCGGGTTCAGGAGTTTATCCGTTATGCCGAAGGGGTCTTTGAGCTCCATGTGGGTCCAGTGGTAGAGGGGGTTGCGGATGGTATAGGGCACCACCCGGGCCCAGGCGGCGAACTTTTCGCGGTCGGAGGCGTCCCCGGTGATCAGCCGTTCTTCGATGCCGAAGGTCCGCATGGCCCGCCACTTGTAGTGGTCCCCCCCCAGCCAGATGCGGGTCAGGTTCTCGAAGCGCCGGTTGTTCGCGATTTCCGCCACCGGCAGGTGGCAGTGATAGTCGATGATGGGCATCCCGTCGGCATAGTCGTAGTAGAGGCGCCGCGCGGTTTCGTTGTGCAGTAGAAAGTCTTCACCCAGGAAAGCTCTCGCCATGGCTCTCTCCTTGTTTCAGATTCCCAGCCGGTCCAGGTGCCGTCCGATATGGACCTGCAGGGCCTGCCAGTAGGCCTCGATATGCTCTTCCAGGCAGGAGAAAAAATCCCGCTTCAGCTCCGTATTCCGCAGCAGCTCCCCGTAGGTGATATGGATCAACTGGCGGGCGTCGGAATTGGCGAACAGCTCCGGAAGCTCGGCATCGCTTAAGTCTTCCAGGGCGGGAATTTTACCCAGGTCGGTGGTTACATGGTAGTAGGCGGTGGCCCGCTCGAAGCTGTCCAGGGCCCCCTGGTGCAGGCGGCGGTAGAGCGCGGGATTCAAGCGGGCGATCACCAGCACCGCCTCCAGCCAGTTGGTGCCGGCGGTCTTGATGTGGAAGCTGCCGGCGGTGAGGCGCCCGACCGCGGGAAACACGGTGAACTTGTCGCTCCCGGAATGCACCGAGATACGGTAGCCGAAGTGCCGGGCCACCGCGGCGTGCACAGCGAAGCTCTTCTCGAATTCCTTCACGTCACCGATATAGTCGATCCCCTTCTGAAATTCCCCCACGAAACGGGGCGCCAGGGAGGTAACCCCCAGGTTCCGGCGCCGGCACTCGGCGGCCACGAACACGTGGGCCTCAGGCGTGGTAGGTGTGTCGGTCTCGTCCACGGAGAGCTCGAAATCGAAGCCCCCCTCCCCCGCGGCCTCCACACCCGCACGATAGAGCCGCTCGGCGTGGTCCAGGGCCTCCCCGTACACCAGGGCGGCCCGGGCCAGCCCCTCCGGATCGAAGCGGATCTCTTCGCCGGTATCCAGCGTCAGGCGCAGGGAGAGAAACTCCGCGTCCAGGGTTCGGCGAAAAGAAGCGGGCAGACCGGCGTAGGCCGCCAGGAGCTCATCACCGTGCAGGGCGGCTTTTTCGCCGTGGATGTAGTCGGAGACATCGGCGGTGATCATGGTAAAACCGATTCCCAGGGCCGTGCGCACCCACTCCTCGGTCTTCAGATGATCCCCGTCGGCCCCCCAGGGCCGCTCATAGCCCTCCTGGAACACCGCCCAGGTGGCCGAGTCCAGCACATCCTCATAGCTGCGGCCGGTCAGGTCCAGCTCCCGCACCGACTGCTGGGCCAGCACCGGCGCGGCTTTGCGGTCCTCCAGGGTGCGGATGTGCCCGGGACCGGCCACGCCCAGGCGGTCTCCCAAACCGATGGTGGTTTTCTGTGAGGCCAGGGGCGAGGGAGCGGTCCAGGGCAGCAGGGCACGCAGGCTTTCCGCGTTTTCGTGGCTCAAGGCACAAAACAGGGCCCGCCCTCCTCCGGGCAGGCTCCGGGACTCCCCGCTGAACCCGGCGCCGGGGCCGAAGACTCCCAGGGCCCGGGCTGAGCCGAGCCTGAGCAGGCAGCAGACCGTGTCATCTTTGCGCCGCAGCGAGTTTGGATAGAGCAGCGCCCCCGCGGCTTTAAGGGCTGCGGCGTCTTCAGTCAATCCCCCCGCCGTCAGCAGGTCCGCCCTGACGGCCTTTTCCAGCCAGCCGTCGATCTCATGCTTCGCAACTTCGTTCATGGTGTGTTCTCCTTATTTTTTGCCGCCCCTGTGTCGGGCCCTTTGTCGGGCCCTTTGTCGGGCCCTGTGTCGGGCCGCTCGCGGTAGAGGGTTTCCCCGGCGTGGTCCACGAACAGGACACCCTCCTGCTCACGGTTGCGGTAGTCCTCAAGATTGATGGATTTGGGGTCCAGATACCCCAGGTTGATACTCCGGCAGAGCTTTTCCGGGATGCCGGTGGCCAGCACCACCTGGATACGGGGCTTTTCCACCCCCTTCTCGAAGCTCCCCAGCCCCCGTACGTGGGTGGAATGGGCCAGCACGCCCCGGGGAATGTCCGCGAACTCGTTCATACGCTTGAGGAAATAATCCCGGACATGATAGCCCACTCGCTCCAGGTAGTGCCCCCAGGTGGAGGAGATCTCCTTCATGTGGGGGGCGTAGATGATCAGTTTTCCGCCGTCGGCCACCACCGGCTCCAGCTTGTACATCACCTTGCCGGCCACCCAGAGCTCGTCGTACATCTCCGGTGCCCGGCCCAGCACCGTATGGTAGCGGCGGCCGGTGTAGCGCACATGAATCTGTGCCGACAGGTCCGCGGCCCGGGACCAGGCCTCCTCGGGAGCGCCCGCATAGAGACCGGCCAGCCGGTTGCCCGGGGCCACCACCATGGCGATGCAGTGACGGGGCGTGGGCAGCATGGCCGCGGCCCGGTCCACTACCCGGCGCACCGGCGTGTGTTTGCGCCCGATGGTGCGAATACAGGTGATCACCGCGCCCAGCCAGTGAAAGAAATGCAGGAATTCCCCCCCGGAGATGCCGGGAAAGAGATACTTGTTGCCCCCGGAAAAGCCCACCACCTCGTGGGGGAACACCGGCCCGAGGATGAGGATCAGATCATAGTCCAGAGCGGCCCGGTTGATGTCCACATCCACCGCTTCCCGGAAGAGCCCCCCGGTGATCTCAGCGATCTCCTCCTCGCTGATCCGTCCCAGCCGGGTGAAGCTCTCCGGCAGGTCCCAGCGGTGGTTCAGAAAACGGCTGGCGGCGAATTCGTTTTTTCTCTGTTCCGCGCTGATCCCGTACAACTCCAGGATCTCGGCTTCCGTCATGATGCGGTGAGATCCCAGGGCCACCATGTAGTCGCAGGCCGCCGCCCTGCCCGCAACCCGGGCGTGCAGGGCCCGGATCATCATCGGCAAGGGGCAGCTGCGGGTGGCGTCGGGGGTGAGCACCAGAACCCGCTTGCCGGAGACCAGCTCTTCCGGAATTCCCTGCATCATCAGCCCGGCTGTCTCACCGGGGCCGAGGGACAGGTCGGGGGCGCCGCGTCCGATGGCGCTCATGCGCGCTTCCAGGTCGGCGTATCCGGGAGCAGCGCCTCGAAAGCGGCGATCAGCTCCGCCTCGTAGCTGCCGGCGTATTTTCCGGCCAGGAAGCGCTCCAGACCCTCGGTTTGGAAGCGCTCCCAGGAAGCCTCCTCCGCCCCGGGATTGATGGGATAGAAGAGGGCGCCCACAGCGCGGGCGGCCTTCATATCCCCCGGCGCGTCTCCGATCATCAGGATTTTCTCCGCATCATATTTGCCCGCCGCGGCGAGCTGGAGATGCTCCTGCTTCTTTCCCAGCTCCTGGCCGGCGATGACGCGCACATAGCCGTCGATGCCGTGCTCCCGCCACTCCCGCTCCAGGGCCTCCCCCGGCGTGGCGGAGACCACGATGGCGTCCGCCCGGCCGCTCATCTTCTCCAGGCTCTCCCGCACACCCGGGAAGGGGGGCACGCCCTTGACCATATCCGCAATGGCCAGGTTCACCGCCTCCGACCAGGCCAGGGTGCGCAGCAGCTCGGGATCGGGATTGCGCTCGATCTCAGCCTGCAGGGCCGGATTGCCCGGGGAGGCTTCCCGCTTGACCCAGGCACGGAGGACCGGCACTTGCGGAATTCGTACCCCGGAGCGGCGCACTTCCTCGCGCTCGCTCAGGAGGTCGAAGACCATGAGCAGGGCGGGAAAGCGGTTGATGCCCCGCCACTTGGAATAGAGGTTCACGAACTCAGCCGCCTCCCGGGCGTATTTTGACACCGGCTGCAGCTGCCAGTGCTTGATGATCGTGGGGATAAAGCATTCCTTGTGCTTGAGCTCCATGGACGGATAGGCGCAGCCGTCCGAATCGATGCCTATGAAAAATTCCTGCTGCGGCTGCAGGCTCTTCAGGTCTTCCTTGCTGAACATGGCTCCTCCTCGTTTTAGATGTTGTCGATCAGGTAACCGCCGTCCACGGGCAGGCTCACGCCGGTCACGAACCCGGAGGCCCGCTCGCTGGCCAGGAACAACAGCGCCCCGGCCAGTTCCGACACATCCCCGAAGCGGCCGAAGGGGGTGTGAGCGATGATGTCTTTGCCCCGGTCGGTGAGCTCGCCGGTCTCCTCGTCCTTGATCAACAGGGCCCGGTTCTGCTTGCCCACGAAGAAGCCCGGGGCGATGGCGTTGACCCGGATACCGTGGGGCGCGAACTCCTTGGCCGCCGCTGAGGTGAGGCTGAGCACCCCCGCCTTGGCGGCGTCGTAAGCCCAGACCCCGGAGAGGGGCAAATAGGAGGCCATGGAGGTCATGTTGATGATGCAGCCCCTGATTTTCTTCTCGATCCAGTAGGCCGCCGTCACCTGGGTGGGAATGAGGAGGCCGGCCAACAGGTTGAGCCTGAGCACGAACTCGAACTGCTCAGGGTCGGTATCTACGAAGCTGGACTTTCCCCGGTTGCCCCCCACCCCATTGATGAGTATTTCCGGCGCAGAAAAAAGCTTCTCCGTTTTTTCCAGCGCTTCCCGGCAGTCCGAAGCGCTGCCGGTGTCCGCCTTGAGGGCGGCAAGCCGTCCGCCCGCTTCGGTGGCGGCGGTCAGCTTCTCCACCGCCGCGTCCAGGGTCTCTTCACGGTGACCCCAGAGCGCCACCCGGGCACCGGCCCGGAGCAGGCACTCGGCCAGGGCGCCGGCGATAACCCCCGCGCCCCCGGTGATGACCGCCGTACGGTCCGAAAGATCGAACATCTGGTCGCAATAGCTCATTTTTGACTCCAATCCGTGTGGAAGACACCTTCCCTGTCCAGGCGCCGGTAGGTATGGGCGCCGAAATAATCACGCTGGGCCTGGATCATGTTGGCCCACAACCGCCCGCTGCGGTAGGCGTCGAAGTAACTTAAGGCCGAGGAAAAAGCCGGCACGGGTATCCCCAACTCCGTGGCGGTCATGACCACCCGCCGCCAGGCGGGCTGATTCTCGGTGACGATGCTCCGGAAATAGTCATCCAGAAGCAGGTTGGCAAGCGCCGCGTTCCGGTCATAGGCCTCCTTGATCTTGGCGAGGAATCTAGCCCGGATGATGCAGCCGCCCCGCCAGATCATGGCGATCTCTCCCGGGCGGAGCTTCCAGCCGTGCTCCGCGGCCGCGGCCTGCATGAGGGCGAAACCCTGGGCGTAGGAGCAAATCTTGGCGGCGTAGAGGGCCCGCCGCAGGGAGTCCAGGAACTCCCCGGCGTCGCCGGAATAGCGGGCGCTCGGCCCGGCCGGGCCGGTAAGCAGCTCGGATGCGGCCAGGCGCTCCTCCTTGATGGCGGAAATGTAGCGGGCAAACACCGCCTCGGCGATTGTCGGGGCGGCGACCCCCAGGTCCAGGGCGGACTGGCTGGTCCACTTGCCGGTGCCCTTCTGCCCGGCCTGGTCCAGGATCATTTCCACCAGGGGCTGACCGCTTTCCGGGTCCTTTTTCCCCAGGATTTCCGCGGTGATCTCGATCAGGTAGGAATCCAGCTCTCCCCGGTTCCAATCGGCGAAAACCTCCTGCATGCGCTCGTGATCCAGCCCCAGGGCATTTTTCATCAGGGTATAGGCCTCGCTGATCAGCTGCATGTCCCCGTACTCGATGCCGTTGTGCACCATCTTCACATAGTGCCCCGCCCCGTCGGAGCCGATGTAGGTGCAGCAGGGCTCACCGTCCACCTGGGCGGCGATGGCCTGGAGTATCGGGGCCACCGCCTCATAGGCCTCTCTGCTCCCCCCGGGCATGATGCTCGGGCCGTGCAGGGCCCCTTCCTCCCCCCCGGAGACGCCGCTGCCCAGGTAAAGCAGCCCCCGCTCCCGCAGCCGGCTGTCCCGCCGGATGGTGTCCTGGAAATAGGAGTTGCCTCCGTCAATGAGGATGTCTCCCTCGTCCAGGTGGGCGGAAAGCTTTTCGATCATGGCATCCACCGCCTCTCCCGCCCTGACCATGACCAGGATCTTGCGGGGGCTCTTCAAGCTCTGAATGAACTCTTCCAGGGAATAGCCCGGTATAACATTGCGCCCCAAAGTGCGCGCTGAGGCGAACTCCCGGGTCTTCTCGATAGTCCGGTTGTACACCGCTACCGCGTAGCCGCGGCTCTCCATGTTGAGGGCCAGGTTCTGACCCATCACCGCCAGGCCCACGACCCCGATATCCGCTTTCATAACCGCCTCCTCACTGCTTTGTCTGGTTTTCCTCCGCTCCGGTCCTGAGAAGCTCTATACCCAGGCGGCCGAGCGCCTCAACTTCCGGTAAACTCGTATCGGTAATCAGCACGTCGATCTCCCGCGCCCGGGCGAAAACCGAGAACGCGCTCCTGCCGAACTTGGTGTGGTCCGCCAGCACGATGCGGCGCCCGGAAGCCCGAAGCACCGCGCTCTTGAGCTGGGATTCCAGGGTATTCTGGGAAGTGAAAATCCCCTCCACGGTGAAACCGGTGGTGCCGATGAAGCAGGTGTCGATCTGGAAATTCTTCAGGTTGGCCAGGGCGGTGGGACCGATGAAGGAACGGGCCTCAGGGCGGAAGCTGCCGCCGGTTGAAAGGAGGGCGATACCCGGCGCCCCAGCCAGCTCGTTCAGCACGTCCAGGGAATTGGTCATGACCCGCAGCTCCCGGTCGCGGAGCAAAGCGGCCAGGCAGGCGCAGGTGCTGCCGGAATCGATGAAGATGTTCTCCCCCTCCCGGATCAGGGTCAGGGCCCGGACGGCGATGGCGCGTTTTTCCGCGCGCTGCTCGTCGATTCTGGCATCGATGGTCCTGAGGCGCTTGCCGTCCTCCGCCAGCCGGGCTCCGCCGCGTACACGCACCAGCTTGCCTCGCTCCTCCAGGAAGGAAAGATCTTTGCGGATGGTGACTTCCGACACCCCCAGCTTGCGGGTCAGATCCTGGACATTGATCCGCTGCAGCCTGCTGAGCATGGTGAGAATACGATTCTGGCGTTCCGTGTAGATCGCTGTTTGTTCCACGGGTTTCGTTTGCTTTCTTATTTCGAATGATAGTGAAAGCCGGTGGGACGGTCAAGGGTTTTGACAGACAGAGGCGCGGGCAACGCATACCGCAACCTTGGTGCCCGGGCGCGCAGCATCCGGCAGGTGGGGAGTGTAGGTGGTGATGGAGGTATCGGCCTTTGCGGAGGCCGGTTGCGGGTGTCCTAGCGGCGGCTGCCCGCCGACTGGTTCAGGACCTTGCCGGTGGCGATTTCCTTGACTGTACAGCCCGGGTGAGCCTGCAGCGCCGCTTTCACCATTTCGAGACTGTCGGTCTCGATAACGCAGTTGTCTGTCTCATAGATGTTGTAAATCATATCTACTATTATTATCGGCGAAACGCCGGACTTTGTATAGTACCCGCCCTTCCTAGGGCGGGTATCCCAGCCCTGGGGGAGGCCCGCCCTTCCTAGGGCGGGTATCCCAGCCCTGGGGGAGGCCCGCCCTTCCTAGGGCGGGTATCCCAGCCCTGGGGGAGGCCCGCCCTTCCCAGGGCGGGTATCCCGGCAGCGGCTTGATCAGCGCATGACTCTGTTCTATGCTTAGCTTCTGCCGGCGCGGTCTTCACAGCCGGTAAACAGGTAAAGGAGACAACCATGACCGAGCTGCTGGCTCAGCAGGATGCTTATCTCAAGGAATTTACCGCCCGGGTGGCGGCGGTGGACCCGGAACAGCAGGCTGTCGCCCTGGACCGGACAGCCTTCTTCCCCGGGGGCGGGGGACAACTCGCCGACCGCGGCTGGCTTGCCGGCATCCCGGTGCTTGAGGTCAAACGCCGGGATGACCTGATCTGGCACTTCCTCAAAGAACCGGGGCCCGGACAGGGCGAGGAGGTAGCGGGCAAGCTGGACTGGGAGCGCCGCTACGCCCTCATGCGCACACACACGGCTTTCCATATTCTCTGCGGCGTGGTTTTCCGGGATTACGGCGCCCAGGTGACCGGGGGCAACATGGACGTGCTCAAGGGGCGCATGGATTTCGAATTCGAAACCCTGCAGCACGAACTGGTGGCGGAGATAGAGGAAAAGGTAAACAAGGAAGTGCAGGCTGCCCGGCCCGTCCGGGTGCGCGTCCTGCCGCGGGAAGAGGCCTTCCAGATTCCCGACCTGATCCGTACCAAGATCAACCTGCTGCCCCCAGCGATCCGCGAAGTGCGCACCATCGAGATCGTCGGCCTGGACCTGCAGGCCGACGGCGGAACGCATGTGGCCAACACCCGGGAGGTGGGCCGCATCACCATCCCGGACTACAAGAGCAAGGGCCGCATCAACAAGAGGATCTTCCTGGCGATCGGGGACTGAGCCCCGGGTCGGACGGCCCCCGGCGGAAATCGTGTTCCGGAAAAGGAGAAACAGGCTATGAACAGCAAACGAAAAAAATACGCATCAGAGCCGCTTAGCAAAACCCCCAGCATCCATGAGAGCGCCTTCGTGGCCGACGGCGCCCAAATCATCGGGGATGTCCGCATTGCAGCCGAGGCCTCCATCTGGTTCAATTCAGTGCTGCGGGGAGACATCAACTTCATCTCCATCGGCGAGCGCACCAACATCCAGGACGGCTGCATCCTGCACCTGGAGGACGATCTTCCCTGCATCGTGGGTCCGGACGTGACAGTAGGCCACGGCGCCATACTCCACGGCTGCACCATCGAGGAAAACTGCCTGATCGGCATGGGGGCCATCGTACTGTCCGGGGCGGTGGTCAAGAAGGGCAGCGTCATCGCCGCCGGCGCCCTGGTGCGGGAAAACAGCATTGTGGAGCCCTTCTCCCTGATGGCCGGGATACCCGCCAGGCTCATCCGCCGGCTCCCGGAATCGAGCGCCGAGCGCGTCCTGGAATCGACGCAGAAATACGCCGCCGTGGCCCGGCTGCACCGGGAAAAGGGCTGGGGCGCCTGATCAGTCCAGAAGGGTGCTTTTGCTCAGGTCCTCCACCGACAGCTTCAAGACCTTGCCACCCGCGGCGTTGACATAGACGCTCTCCCCGAACACAGCCAGGCTCGAGTCCGGATCGACCTTCTCCTCCGAGCGCGCCACAAGGCGCAGCCCGCCATCGAAGGCCCCCAGGTAGTAGGCGCCCTGCTGTTCCACCACGGCGTAGATGCGCCCGGAAGCAGCGGCCAGCAGGGTGTCCGGATAGACCTCCTCTCCGGAGGACAGGTCGGACGTGAGGGTGTTCGGGTCCAGCAGGTGAAGCCGGGCGGGACCGCGGCGGTTCCCCTCGTGGGCGGCCACCAGGATGCGGTCCTGGAAAAAGAGGAAGCTGCGTCCGCTGACCGGGGCTACCGGGGAGACCACGGCGAAGCGGTCTGCTTCCGGATCGATAATGGCCAGCCTGCCCGAAAGGTGGCCCCGGCTGTCCCGGTCGTCCACCCTCAGGTAGTAAAGCTGATCGCTGTACACGGCGGGCCGGTCCGCGGCAGCGGCTCTGGTTTCGTCTTGAGAGCGCTCGTCCGCCACAATCTGCTCGCGCTCGGCCTCGATTTCCTCCTGCTTGGCCGCGATCTCCGCCTCCAGCTCACGGCTCTCCTCTTCCTTTTCCGCCAGCGTCCGCTTCTTGGCCTCCAGCTCCTCCGGGCGGGCCGCGGCCGGGCCTGCGGCCTCGAGGGCGGCCCTCTCCGCCGCGATCTCTTCCTCCAGAGCCTCCGCGGCGGCCTGCTTCTCCTCCACCTCCCGCTCCTTGAGCTCCACCATCTCCTTGCGGTCTTCCAGCCCCATGTCCGGCTGGCGGCGCATCTCCTCGATCACCGCCTGTTCGGTCAGCTCGCTGGTGCTCAGAGCGCTCAGCTCGTCCTTCCGGGCCCCCTTGCTCAGGGGGATGAGCATGCGGGTGGCACCGGGCCAGTCGGAGTAGAGGGTGGAGATGCCGGCGTTCGATCTGTCGATATGACTCAGCACCAGGGGTGCGTAAATTCCTGAGAAATAGCCCAGGTCTCCCCTGTAGACCGCGTTGTAGACGGTAGTAAACACGCTCAGCAGGCGGGCGTCCTCGGCACCGTAGCCGTGGGCCCCCTCCAGAAAGCCGGCGAGGATTCGCCGGATATTGTCGATGTGATCGACCCGCGCCTCGCGGTCGACGGAAAAGATATCCGCGTCGAGCTTATCCTTGACCGTGGGATCGACCGCCCGGATGACCGAGTATTTAAGTAAAAAACTGGCCCGGTTTTCTTTTAGAGACTGCGCCAACAGCCAGCCGATGGCCTTGATCTCATCGGCCGCTTCGATCCTCTCCTGGGGCCCCTCATAATTGATGAAGGTGATCTCCCGGCCGGCGGCCTTCTCAAGCTCCTCCACGTCCACTTCCAGGGCCGGGATGCCCCGGGCGGCGGCGAGCAGGGATAAAATTAAAAACACCCATCTTTTCATAAAACCTCCCTCAGCGGTCACGCCCCTAACTCCCGGTCTCCCGGAGGGGCAGCTTGCGGGCAAACACGGCTATGATCCTGCGGGCCTCCCGTTTGACCCGCAGGGAAACTTGAGAGCGGCTCAGCGCGGTCAGTGCTTCGGCCACAACGGGCCGCTGCCCGACGGCGGCGTCACTGCTTTGGACCAGCAGGGAGCGCAGGCTCCTCAGCGCGGCCAGCAGGTAGGCCTCGCCGGCGCCGGGAGCGAAGAGCTCCCGGGCCACCGCCGCCATCGCCTCCCCGCGCGGATCCGGCCCGATTACCTCCAGGGACTTCAGCGCCGCGAGCCTGACAAAGGAATCCGGATCCTCCTCCAGGACCCGCACCAGCACCTCCCGGGCGCCATCCGTTCCCAGCGCGCCCAGCACCCGGCAGCTCTCGGCCCTCAAGGCGGGAGTGTCATTGACCAGCCGGCCGTGCACCAGACTGCGCCGCAGGGTTCCCGCCGTGGCCAGGCGTCCCAAAATCTCCTCACAGATCGAAACATGCACTCCCAGGTAGCGCTCACCCCGTATATACTCTTCTATATCACTCACGGCCCTGGTTTTCAAAGCCTGAGAGTCTGCGGCGGCCAGCTCCCGGAGAGCCAGGGCGGCGGGGCTGTCCAGGTCACGGAGCCCGTCGCTGCGGCCGGTATGCTGGCGGTCGTGCAGGAAGAGGGGCCAGGCATCGACTTGGGCGTCCGGGCCCCCGTGCCCCCCCCGGAGGGCGTAGAGAATCCAGTCCTCAGCGCCCACATAAAGCCGGCCGTCATCCGCCAGGGCCGGGGCGCCCGGGGCCTGCTTGGGAGCGAAGCTCCACTCCACCCGGCCGTCGGCGGAAACAGCGAAGAGCCGGCTTCGTTCTCCGGCTACAAATACGGCGCCGTCCGCGGCCACCGCGGCGGCCTGCCGGACCGGCTCGCCCAGAACCAGGTCCCAAAGCTTCCTGCCGGCCGGATCGAGGGCATAGAAGGCCCCGTTTGCAGCTCCGGCCAGAATGGTGCCGTCACCGCGGATCACCGGATCGGCGGTGGGCGCGGCAATGCTGTAGTGCCAGAGAAAATCCCCGGGGGCCGAAAAAGCCTGCAGGCCCGCCGCGGCCACCACCACAAGACCCCCGGGCCCCAGGGCCGGGGTACCCCCTTTTTCACTCAGGATCTGCTCCCAAAGAAGCTCGCCGCTTTCCTGCAGGGCGATCAGGCGCCGGTCCGCCGAGCAGACATAGACCGTACCGTCCGCGGCCACGGCCGGGGAGCCGGTCAGCTCCGCGCGGGCACGAAAGCGCCAGAGCTCCCGGCCCGCGTAATCCAGGGCGATCAGGAGCCCCCCGCTTAGGGGCAGATAGACAGTGCCCCGCCGGCTCAGGGCGGGGGCCAAACAGGGTCCGGCCGCGGCGCCCAAGGTGCGGAAGCGCCAGCGCAGCCGCCCGCTGGGACTGACGGCCAGCAGGTGCCCCCGCTCCGTGCCCACATAGATGGAGCCGTCATAGCCGATCACCGGGGCCGAGGAGGGACGGCTGCCCAGGTCGAAATGCCACTTCTCATAGCCAGAGGGCAGCAAAGCGTAGAGCCTGCGGTCGGCGGATACCACGTATACCCCGCCCCGGTGATCCAGGGCCGGGGCCTTGGTTATCCGGCCCCCGCTGACAAACCGCCACTCCAGCCGCGCATCCTCCGCGCCGAGCCGGACTCCGGCAAGGAGAAACACCGCGCAGAGGGCTACCGCGAGAACGATCCTTCTCCTGAATGCCAAGACGACCCCCTGGCATCATGATACGCCACACTCCCGCTGCCGTGCAAGGCGGCCCATCCCGGCCCTTGCGTCCCGGCCTCAAAAGCACGAGAATTAAGATTAAGATATGACAACAACGAAAAAGAGAAAGCCCCTGCACATCGGCTTCGTTTCCACCCGCTTCAGGGGCCTGGACGGGGTATCCCTGGAAGCGGCCAAGTGGGCGCGGATTCTGGAAGAATTCCATCATGTCTGCTACTGGTTCGCCGGGGAGGTGGACAGGGATCCCGCGGTCAGCCGAACGGTGCCGGAAGCCCATTTCAAGCACCCCGAGATCGAGGCCCTGAACAACTCCCTCTTCGGCGTCCAGCGGCGCAGCCGTAAAACCACCGATGCCCTCCAGAGTTGGAAGGAATTTTTCAAGGACCGGCTCTACGCCTTTCTAAAAGATTTCGCTATCGACCTGATCATCGCCGAGAACGTGCTCTCCATCCCCATGCACATTCCCTTAGGCATGGCCCTCACGGAAATCATCGCCGAAACCGGCCTTCCCACCATCGGCCACCACCACGACCTGTTCTGGGAGCGCCCCCGCTTTCTGCTCAGCAGCATCCAGGACATCCTGCACATGGCCTTCCCCCCGGACCTGCCCTCCATCCGGCACGTGGTGATCAACTCGGTGGCCCAGACCGATCTGGCGGCCAAGCGGGGCATCGCCTCACAGCTGATCTACAATGTCCTCGACTTCAGCCGCGCCGGGGAGCCCCTGGACAGCTTCAACGCCGATTTCCGTAAGGAGATGGGCTTCAGGGATGATGATCTTCTGGTGCTGCAGCCCACCCGGGTGGTTTCCCGCAAGGGGATCGAACAGGCTCTCACTTTGGTGGAGCAGCTCAAGCTCCCGCAGCTGAAGCTGTTGATCTCCCACTCTCCCGGGGACGAGGGCCTGGAGTATTTCGAATGGCTCCGGGACCTGGCGGTGCGCCAGAAGCTGCCGGTGCATTTCATCTTCAACCGCCTGCAGGAAAGCCGCCGGGTCACCCCGGAAGGCGAAAAGCTCTACAGCCTCTGGGACGTCTATCCCCACATGGACCTGATCACTTATCCCAGCTTATATGAAGGTTTCGGCAACGCCTTTTTGGAAGCGGTCTACTACCGCAAGCCCCTGCTGGTGAACCGCTATTCAGTGTACATCGTGGATATCGAGCCCAAGGGCTTCGACGTGATCGCCATCGACGGCTATCTGACCCGCAAGGCGGTGGACCAGGTGCGGGAAGTGCTGCTGGACCCGGCCCGGCGGCAGGCCATGGTGGACAAAAACTTCGAGCTGGGCCGGAAGTATTTTTCCTTCGCCGGCCTGAAGAGAAGCCTCAGCGGCCTCTTGTCCAGCTTCTTCGGCACCACCCCCCGCCTGCACCTCGGCAATGGGGACTGAAGCGGGCGGATTTACGATTCGGCCGAATCAGCGGCCTCGGCCACCAAAAACAATATCCGCGTCTTCCACTCCACCTCCCGGTCGGCCAGGGTGCGCCGGCAGAGAGTGTGGTAGGCCTCGAGCTCGGAAGCGCTGAGCGCCGCTGCCAGTCGGCGGGCATAACTCTCCCGACCGCCCCGGACCTCGGAAGCGAACCAGCGGTTGAGATCTTGAGAGCTGATCCGCCTGAGGTAGCACAGCTCCGTCTCCTCGGCCTCCAGCAGCTTGAAGCCCGCCGCGGTCACGGCGGCGCTCAGCTCGTCGCCGCTCCGCCCCAGGGGGGCGTTTTCGCCGCCGTACAGAGAGCTCTCTGCCTCCCGGACCCGCGCCGCCTCCGGCCCGCCCAGGGCTTCCAGGTCGACGAGCTCGCTCAGGCGCGTACCCGCGGCGGGCAGGCTTTCGGCCAGAGAAATCCGGCCGCCCGGGACCAGCAGCGCGGTTAGGAGGCGGAAAAACTCCCGGGGGTCCTCCTCCCGGACCAGAACATTCCGCCCCGCCGCGGCATCGAAGTGAATCCGTTCCCCCGCGCTTCCCCGGGGTGCAGCGAGCTCAACGAGCTCAGCGAGCGAAGCGCGCCGGGAATCGCCCTGCCTGACGACCCTGGGGCGTTCCAACTCGCTCAGCCCCGCTCCCTGGATCGTCAGCATCTGTTCCGAGGCCTCGCTCTCGGCCAGAGCCCACACCCCCCCATCGGGAACCCGGCGCAGCAGCTCCCAGACCAGCAGGCCGCTGCCGGCGTTCAGCACCAGGGCCAGGTGGTGGCGCTGCAGCTTTAATGCGCCCAGCACCCGGTCCCTGAGAGAGGCGAGCTGCTCGCTGCGGCTGCCTACGGTCCGATCCATCCACAAGTCCCGGGTTCCCGCGGCCGCTTCCAGGGGATCCCGCACCGCCTCTTCCGCTTCCAGCATGGCTTCCAGTTGGGCTTCCCGGCGGCGCTGCACCTGCCCGCGAATACCGCCTTCGTAGCCCAACTCCCCGGGCTGGTAGAAGAGCTTGCCCTGCAGGCGGTCCGGCAGGTACTGCTGGGCCACCCAGTGCTCCCGGTAAGCGTGGGGATAGAGATAGCCCTCGCCGTGGCCGAAACCCTCCCGGTCCCGGCTGGCATCCTTGAGATGGTTCGGCACCTCCCCCTCTGCTTCCTTTTCCACTACCTCCAGGGCGTCGAAAAAGGCCAGGCTGGAATTGGATTTCGGGGCCGTGGCCAGGTAGAGGGCGGCCTGGGCCAGGTGAAAGCGTCCCTCCGGCAGGCCCACCCGGTCGAAGGCACGGGAGGCGGCTTCCGCGACCATCAGGGCCTGAGGATCGGCCAGACCGACATCCTCGCTGGCCAGAATCAGCAGGCGGCGGAAGATGAAGCGGGGATCCTCCCCGGCGTAGACCATCTTGGCCAGCCAGTAGAGCGCGGCGTCCGGGTCGGAACCGCGGATGGCCTTGATAAAGGCGCTGATGGTGTCGAAATGGTAATCCCCCTCCTTGTCGTAGAGCACCACCCGGCGCTGGATGCTCTCCTCGGCCACCTTGAGGGTGATATGGATGCGGGTGCCCGCCGGCGGCGGAAAGCGCTCAACCGTGGTCTCCACCGCCAGCTCCAGGGCGTTGAGCAGGGTACGGGCGTCCCCGGAAGCGACCTTGACCAGGTGGCTCAGCGCCGGCGGATCGACCTTCACCTTGAAGCGGCCGTAGCCCCGTGCTTTGTCCGTCAGGGCCGCCCGGGCGATGCGCATCAGGTCCTCTTCGCCCAGGGGCTCGAGCTGAAAGATACGGGAGCGGCTGACCAGGGCCCGGTTGACTTCGAAATAGGGGTTCTCTGTGGTAGCGCCGATGAAGATGATGGTGCCGTTCTCCACCCAGGGCAGCAGGGCGTCCTGCTGGGCCTTGTTCCAGCGGTGTACCTCGTCCACGAAGAGAATGGTGCGCCGGTCGTAGAATTTTTTCCGTTCCGCCGCTTCACTGGAGATGCTGCGGATCTCCTTGACACCCGCGAGCACGGCGTTGATGGTCACGAAAAGGCTGCGGGTGGTGCCGGCGATCACCTGGGCCAGGGTGGTCTTGCCCGTGCCCGGCGGCCCGTAGAAGATAAGGGAAGAAAGCTGATCGGCCTGGATGGCCCGCCTGAGGAGGCGCCCGGGACCGAGGATGTGCTCCTGGCCGGCGAATTCCTCCAGGGTGCGGGGCCGCATCCGCGCCGCCAGGGGCTGGTCCGCCGCGGTTGCCTCCCCTTCCTGATCGAAGAGCTCTTTTCTATCCCTTCCCGGCTGGATCACAGCTGGATCATAGCATCATTTCCGGGGGCTGGCAATTCAAAAGGATGGGCTGTTCTGCTATACTGGGGCCTTGAGGAAAACCACATGACCACCAGAACCCCCCTGCCGGACCTTATCAGGCGGCGAAAATCCGTACGAACCTACAGCAAAGAGGCCGTACCCGGTCCGCTTCTGGACGGATTCCGGGCGGCCCTGGACGCGGCCCGGCAAGGGCCCCTGGGTTCTTCCTGCCGATTCGCTGTCTTCGACACCCGGGAAACAGCCGCAAGCGGGGCGGCCCTGGTGGGCTCTTTCGGATTCATCCGGGGAGCCCGCCTCTTCTTCACCGGCGCCGTCAGGAGCGGTGCCTACGACATGGAAGATTTCGGTTACCTGTTCGAGGCCCTGGTGCTGCAGGCCACCGATGCGGGCCTGGGCACCTGCTGGCTGGGAGCGTCCTTCAACCGCCGGGGCTGTGTCCGGCTCCTCGAGGCCGCTCCGGAGGAGCAGGTACCGGCGGCCAGCCCCCTGGGCCTGGCCGCCGACAGGTCCCGAACCCTGGAAACTGCCATCCGCCTGGCCGCCGGCTCCCGGAACCGTAAACCCGCCGCGGCCCTGTTCTTCGATACAGCCTTCGACCGCAGCCTGGACCCGGCCGAGGCCGGCCCTGCGGGGCTGTGCCTGGAGATGGTACGCCTGGCGCCCTCGGCCAGGAACCGCCAGCCCTGGCGCGTTCTGAAGGAGGGCAGCCGCTTTCATTTCTTTCTCCAGCGCACCTTCGATAAGGGCGGCGGGCCGGACCTGGCCCGGGTGGACATGGGCATCGCCCTCTGCCACTTCGATCTCACCGCCCGGCACCTCCAACTGTCCGGAGGATTCGCGGAGGAGAAAACGCGGGCCGCCGAGCTCAAGGGGCCCGCAAAAAAATTCCTGGAGTATATCATTACCTGGAAAGGAAAAACCACTTGACCGAGAAGTTGTACTACGAAAACAGCCGGCTGTTCGAGTTCACGGCCCGTATCCTGAGTTTCAAGCGGGACAAGGCGCATTGGCGCCTGGGGCTGGACCGCACGGCCTTCTATCCGGAAGCGGGGGGTCAGCCGGCCGACCGCGGTTGGATCAATGACATCCCCGTGACAGCAGTGCGCGCCGAGGGGGAGGAAGTAATCCACTTTTTCGAGCAGGACCCCGGGCCGCTTGAAGCGGGCGAAGAAATCCGGGGCCGCATCGACGCCGGCATGCGCCTGGACTACATGCAGCAGCACACCGGGCAGCATATCATCTCCGCCTGCCTGGTGCGCCAGGGGGCCTTTCCCACCGTCTCGATCCACATGGGGGAGAGCACCACCACCGTGGAGGTCGATGCCCCCGCCATTCCTGAGGCTGACCTCGCGGCCGTGGAGGAGGCTGCCAACCGGACGGTCTGCAGCAACCTGCCGGTACGCACCCGCTGGGTCGATCAGCGGGAGCTGGCCGGCCTCAAGCTGCGCCGGCCGCCCCCAAACCGGGAGCGGCTGCGCCTGGTGGAGATCGCCGAGGTGGACCTCTGCGCCTGCGGCGGCACCCATCTAAACTCCACCGGCGAGGTGGGGCTGATCAAGGCGGTGGGCGTGGAGAAGATCCGGGGCCGGGTGCGGACGTACTGGAAAATCGGCCGGCGGGCCTATGAGGACTACCGCGAGAAAAACGAGCTGGCCGGCAATCTGGGCCGGCTTTTATCCAGCTCGACAGCGGAGATCCCGGCCCATGTGGAGGGATTACTGGACAGGCTGCAGCAGCAGACCCGGGACAATGCCGTCCTGGAAAAGCGCCTGGCCGCAGAGCTGACGGCGGCGCTGGCCGCCGCCGCGGAACGCCGGGGGAAGCTGCGGCTGATCTGTCATGGATTCGAGGAGGAATCCCAGACCCTGGTGCGCCTGCTCTGCGAGACCCTGCTTAAAGATTCCGGGAATGTCGTCTGCCTCACCAATTCCTGCGGCGGCCGGCTGCAGTGGCTGGCGGGAGTGAGCGAGGACGTGGATATGGATTTGGCCGCGGTCTTGAAGCCGCTTTTCCCCCTGATCGAGGCCCGGGGAGGCGGAAAGGGAAAACGCTGGCAGGGCAGCGGCAACAAGCCCGCGGGCCAGGACGCCTTTCGAAAAGGGTGGCTGGAAAAAACAGGCCGTCTTCTGCCCCCGCAAGCTTGACGCAGCCGACACCATTCTTTATGGTCTAGTGGCTATGAATGGTGACATCATGCTGGGGGTCATTCTAACCGCTTTCAGCGTGCTCGCGGCTACCAGCCTTATGCTGATCAGCCGCGGCCTGATCAACAGAATCTCCCGGCTCGAGCAGACTACCGCCAGGGATATCCGCCACCAGCTCAATGGACAAAAATAGAGAGTACACCACCGAATTATCCCGAGAGCTTTCGCTTTTCCAGATCACCATGATGGGCTTGGGCATGATGATCGGGGCCGGAGTTTTTCTGGGGATCGGCAATTCCATCTTTGTTGCCGGCCCCGGCGGCGTAGTGCTCACCTTCGCCCTCAACACCCTGATTGCCCTGTTTACCGCCATGAGCTACGCGGAGCTCAGCTCCGCGGTGCCCCGGGCGGGGGGCGCCTACAATTTCGCCCGCATCGGCTTCGGCCGGGGGACCAGCTTTCTGGCCGGCTGGATGGAGTGGTTCGCCTCCAGCGTGGCCGGCAGCACCTACGCCATCACCTTTTCCATCTATACCCTGCGCTACCTGAAGCAGCTGGGCCTGCTCGGCTGGCTGCCCGACCCGTTCTCGGGCGTACTGATCAAGGTCGTGGCCGTTGCCGTGGCTATGGGCTTCGTGTACATCAACTATCGGGGCGCCTCGGAAACCGGACGCATCGGGGCAATCATGACCCTGGGGCAGACCATCTTCCTGATCTTCATCGGCCTGGTGGGCATCATCGTGGGGATGCGCGACCCGGTACGGCTGCAAAATTTCCAGCCCTTTCTGCCCTACGGCTGGTCCCGCCTGCTGATCACCATGGGCTTCACCTATGTCGCTTTCGAGGGTTTCGAGGTCATCGCCCAGGCGGGGGACGAGGCCCTCGAGCCGCGCAAGAACCTGCCCAAAGCCATGATCTACTCGGTCTACATCGCCGGCATGACCTATGTGGCGGTGGCCTTCGCCACCGTGATCGCCGTCAAGGCCGGCGATCCGGGAGTGAGCGGCGCCCCCTGGGAGTGGATCGGCAGCTTCAGGGAGCAGGGCTTTGGTGAGGCCATCGCCCGGCTCATCCCCTGGGGAAATTTCCTGCTCACTCTGGCGGTGATCTTCGCCTCCACCTCGGCATTGAACGCCACTATCTATTCCGCCACCCGGGCTTCCTACGCTCTGGGCCGGGACCGGATGCTGCCGCCGGCGCTGGCACGCATCTCCCGGAAGCGCAAGACCCCCTGGGTGGCCCTGGTCTGCACAGCGGTGATCATCATCATGGTGGCCGCTTTTCTGCCGACCATGGATGTGGCCTCCTCGGCGAGCATCATGTTTTTGTTCCTCTTCTTCCTGGTCAATATCTGCGTTATCAAGATACGCCTCAACATGGGGGATGAGCTCTCCTACGGCTTTCTGATGCCCCTGTTTCCGGTGCTGCCCATCACGGCCATCATCTGCCAGGCCGTCCTGGCCGCCTGGCTCGGCCACATGAGCCGTATCGCCTGGATCATCGCCCCCCTCTGGATAGCGGCGGGAGGCGCGATCTACCTGCTCTACTCCCGGCAGCGGGCCATTCCCAGCGCGGACGAAATTCTGGTCCTCGAGGAGGAGCGGGCGCCGGCGGGAAGCGAGTACCGGGTTATGGTTCCGGTGGCCAATCCGGATAATGCCCTCTCCCTGGTGGGCAACACCATCCGGCTCTGCGGGGCCCGCAAGTCACGCATCAAACTGCTGCACATGGTCCCCGTTCCCGACCAGGTCCCCCTGACCGACGCCCACCACTACATGACCGACGGCAAAGAGGGGATCGTGGAGGCCATGCTCTACCTGAAACCCCGCTTCCCCATCACCACGACTTTGCGTTACTGCCGCAACATCGCCCGGGGCATCATCAGCGCCGTGCGGGAAAAAAAGATCAACCTGCTCATCATGGGCTGGCACGGCCGCAAATGTGACCAGCGCTTCAAGATCGGCAGCACCATCGACCCGGTGATCGCCCGCAGCCCCTGCGACATCGTCATTCTCAAAGGATGCAGCAACCGCAGGTTCCGCCGCATCCTGGTGCCCTTGTTCGGGGACGCCAACGACACCCTGGCGCTGCAGACAGCGGGGCTCCTGGCGGAACGGGAAGACGCCGAGATCTCCGCTTTGTTCTTCAGCAAATTGCCGGGCCGACAAAGCGGCGACCGCTACATCCGGGAACTTTCGGACAGGATCGGGCTGGAGCCGGGGCTGGTGCGACTGCGCAGCACCGCCTCCACTAATATCGAGCGCACCGTGTTGCAGGGCGCCGAAGACTTCGACCTGGTGGTGATCGGCCTCAAGGAACGCTTCCTGCACCAGATCGGCGTCCCTTCCGCGGCCGATACCATCGCCTGCAGGCTCGACAAGCCTCTGGTCATTGTTAAGGCGGCCATGGGATTGCGCTCCTGGACCAAACGTTGGATCTGAGGTAAACGGTGATGCTGGTTTCACGCGCCAGCGGCATTCTCCTCCACCCCACTTCCTTGCCCGGCCCCTACGGCCTGGGCGGCCTGGGCCGGGAAGCACGGGAATTTTTAGATTTTCTCGCAGAGGCGGGACAGCGGCTCTGGCAGGTGCTGCCCCTGGGTCCCACCGGCTACGGTAACTCTCCCTACCAGAGCTTCTCCTCCCAGGCCGGAAACCCGCTGCTGATCGACCCGGGCAGCCTGGCGGAGCACGGGATGCTGCCTGAAGACGCGGCGGCCGGCAGCCCGGATTTTCCCCTCGAGCGCGTGGACTACGGAGCCGCCATCACCTACAAAACCGAAATCCTCCGGCAGGCCTGGGCGCATTTTCAAAGCCGGGAAACCCCCGGGGCGGCGCAGGCGGCCTTCCGCGACTTCCGCGCCCGGGAGCGGGGCTGGCTGGAGGACTTCGCCCTTTTCATGGCCCTCAAAGCCTATTTCGCTCCCCGGGGCCGGCCGGTGTGGAGCGACTGGCCCCGGGGGGTGGCCCGACGCCGGCCGGAGGCCCTCACCGCCTGGCGCAGGCGGCTCGAGCCGGAGATCCGCTTCGCGGAGTTCCAGCAGTTCCTCTTTTACCTGCAGTGGTCGCACCTGAAGACATATGCCAACCGCCTGGGCATCGCCGTGATCGGGGATATCCCCATCTACGCCGCCCACGACAGCGCCGATGTGTGGGCCCACCAGGAGCTTTTCCACCTGGACGACCGGGGGCGGCCCGCCCTGGTGGGGGGGGTGCCTCCCGATTATTTCAGCGCCTCAGGCCAGCTGTGGGGCAATCCCCTCTACCATTGGGACCGGCTGCGGCGTGAGGGCTACCGCTACTGGATCGAGCGCTTCCGGGCCTCTTTAAGGCTCTTCGACACCGTCCGGCTGGACCATTTCCGCGGCTTCGAAAGCTACTGGGCCGTCAAGGCGGACGAGAAAACCGCCGTGCGGGGCCGCTGGCTGCCCGGTCCGGGCAAAGCCCTGTTCACCGCCCTTGAAGAAGCCCTGGGGCCTCTGCCCTTCATCGCCGAGGACCTGGGCTTCATCACCCCGGAGGTGGAAGCCCTGAAACGTCAGCTGGGCTTTCCGGGTATGAAGGTACTCCAGTTCGCCTTCACCTGGGAGGCGGACAATCCCTTTCTGCCCCACAACTACGGTTCGGACTGTGTGGTCTATACGGGCACCCACGACAACGACACCACCCTGGGCTGGTACAAGAGCCGGGATAAAAAGGTGCGGGACCAGGTGCGCCGCTACCTGGGAAGGGACGGCCACGATATTGTCTGGGACCTGATCCGGGCCGCCCAGGCTTCCACGGCGCGGGCGGCGATCATCCCCCTGCAGGACGTGCTGGCCCTGGGAACGGAAGCCCGCATGAACCTGCCCAGCCGGGCTGAGGGAAACTGGGAGTGGCGTTTCCGGGCGGACCGGCTCAATCCCATGCTGGCCCGCCGCCTGCGGGAGCTCTCAGAGCTCTACGGCCGTGCATAAAATCCACCGTCTCTACCGTCCCGAGCTCTTCCAGGGACCGGCCCGGCTTGTCCGCTGCAGGCCCTACTTCGAGGGCTGGTACTACCGCATCAGCAGCCCGGAGCTGAACCTGGCGGTCATTCCCGGGGTCAGCCTGGCGGCCGGCGATCCCCATGCCTTCGTACAGGTTATCCGGAGCGGAACAGGGACCTCCTCCTACGCCCGCTTTTCCCTCCGGGAGTTCGCCCACAGACGTTCCCCTTTCCTGATTAGCCTGGGGAAAAACCGCTTTACCCTCGACCGCTTGCACCTGGAACTTCCGGACCTGAGTGCCGACCTGACCCTGGACGAGCCCCGGCGCTGGCCGTCCTCCCTGCTGTCACCGAGCTCCATGGGCCCCTACGCCTTTTTGAGCTTTTTGGAGTGCTACCACGGCATTATCCTGCTCTCCGCCCGTGCCGAGGGCTCGGTGGACGGCCGGCGGCTCGCCGGCGGCCGGCTCTATGTGGAAAAGGACTGGGGCGTCTCCTTTCCCACTGCCTGGGTCCTAGCGGAGGATGCAGAGCAGCAGTTTTCCCGGGCCGGCTGTGCTGACCTGCTCGGTGGCCCGGGTACCCCTGCGCCGGCGCAGCTTCACGGGCTTCATTATCGGCCTGCTGGTTGATGACAGGCTGTATCATTTCACCACCTACAATGGGGCGGAGCTCACCGGCCTGCACAGCGGCGCCGGCGAGGTCAAGCTTGCTGCGCGGCGGAAAAAACTGCAGCTGCGGCTGCGGGCCCTGAGGGCCCCGGGAGCCGCTTT
>Ga0272442_10001471_pt1 | contig 35845 bp, 20 predicted proteins | sample SSMForm2O_FD_200262 | JGI IMG/M metagenome (GOLD analysis project Ga0272442, IMG submission 200262) | Marine sediment archaeal communities from Little Sippewissett salt marsh, Falmouth, MA, United States - SSM-Form-2O | ecosystem: Environmental > Aquatic > Marine > Wetlands > Sediment ... | reverse complement strand
TGTCCCACAATACGATACATTCTATCAACGCTGACCACCAATGCAAGAAACTTTCGCCTGTAAATCCTGATTTATCAGCTATTTAGATCTCTCTTCAGAGACCTGAAGCTTTTGGCAGTGGCGTCATAATAGATTGGGGTAAACAAGATAGGATTAAGACAAGGGGAGCGCGCGCCCCCGGAGTGCGGGCACATCATCAGAAGCGGGAGAAGGTTGCATGAAACCCCTCGGAATCGGAGCCATCGGGTGCGGCGGTCGGGTGCTCGGAGTCATGAAGCGCATCCCGGGAATCGGCGAGGACATCCAGGTCAGGGCGTTGTGCGACGTGAGCGAGCGCTCCCTCGAGACGGCCACCAGGGAACTCGCCCCCGACGCCCGGGTCTTCTCCGACTTCCGGGACCTGGTCCGCGCAGACGATGTGGACTGGGTGCTGGTCGGTTCCTGGAACTGCTACCACCGCGAGCACTCCATTGCCGCACTGGAAGCCGGCAAGCACGTCTTCTGCGAAAAGCCGCTGGCAACGAACCTCGAGGACTGCCTGGCGATGCGCGACGCCTGGCGGGAATCGGGGCGGACGTTCTCGGTGGGTTTCGTGCTGCGCTACAGCCCGCACTACCAGGCCATACGCAAGCTGATCCGCGAGGGCGCCATCGGGCGCATAGTCAGCATGGAGTTCAACGAGACCCTCGCCCCCGACCACGGCGGCTTCATCCACATGGACTGGCGCCGCGAGACCGAGTGGGCCGGCTCGCACCTGCTGGAAAAGTGCTGCCACGACCTGGACCTGGCCAACTGGATCGTCGGCAGCCTGCCGGTGCGCGCCGCGTCTTTCGGCGGCCTGGACTTCTTCACCGCCGCCGGCGCCGCCGAGGGCGAACTCTACGCCAGGAACGAGAAGGGCGAGAACCCCTTCGAGCTCTGGCCCCGGGCCAACCTCGGCAGCACCAAGTCCCCCTTCAACGACGACAAGGACATAGTCGACAACCAGGTGGCCATACTCGAATACGCCAACGGCGTCCGGGCCACCTTTCACACCAACTGCTCCGCGGCCATTCGCGAGCGGCGCATGTACATCCTCGGCACCCGCGGGGCGATCCGCGGGGACGTGATCGCCGGCAAGCCTCAGATCAGCAAGGTCTCGCTGGAGCAGGGAGAACCGGAAGACATCGACACCGGCGTCTCCGGCGGGCACGGCGGCGCCGACGGCACGCTCTCCGCCAGCCTGCGCGAAAGCATGTTGAACGGCGCTCCCCCGCTGGCCGATCCCGACGACGGCCTGGAGTCCGCGGTCACCGCCTTCGGGATCGACCGGGCCATGGAGAAGGGAAAGGTCCACGACTACCGGCCGACGTGGAAGAAGTGCGGCGTCGATCCCTCATCTTCCGGGCCAAAGGAAACCGGGTGCGCCGACGAGTAGTCTGCCCCGCAAGCCACGAAGAGCGCCAGGGATGCGTAACGGGGCAAGACCCCGGTCTCCTCGCATCGCAGTTGCGCCCCGGTTGTTTCCCTTGACGCGCCGGTTACAATCACCGGATTCGAAGCCCTTCGAAAGGGCACCTTAGCGGGTTGTTGGAGCCAGCGATGTCCGGGGACTTCATCCAGGTGATCGGCGCGCGGGCGCACAATCTCAAGGACGTCGACGTCCGGTTGCCGCGCGACAAGCTCGTCGTGATCACCGGGGTTTCCGGCTCGGGCAAGAGCTCCCTGGCCTTCGACACGGTATACGCCGAGGGCCAGCGCCGCTACATGGAGAGCCTCTCGGCCTACGCCCGCCAGTTCCTGGGTCAGATGGACAAGCCCGACGTAGAGGCCATCGAGGGGCTGACCCCCACCATCGCAATCGAGCAGCGCAGCGGCTCGACCAGCCCGCGCTCGACGGTGGCCACCAGCACCGAGATCTACGACTACCTGCGCCTGCTCTACGCCCGCGCGGGCCAGCCGCACTGCCCGAAGTGCGGCCGGGAAATCTCCCGGCAGAGCGCCGAGGACATCGCCGGAAGGGCCCTGGAACTGCCCGAAGGCACGCGCATCATGGTCCTGGCCCCGCTGGTGCGAGGCCGCAAGGGCGAGCACCGCGAAACGCTGGCGGGCCTCAAGCGCGAGGGCTACGTCCGCGCGCGCGTGGACGGCGAGGTCCTCGATCTCGAGGAGATCCCCGCGCTGAAGAAGACCCGGCGGCACGACATCGACGCGGTGATCGACCGCCTGACGGTCCGCCCGGCGGTCAAGACCCGCCTGATCGACTCGATCGAGACCGCGCTTAAGCTGGCCAAGGGCCTGGTGGTCGTCAGCCACCCCGCCGACGAGAGCGGCCGAAAGTGGGTCGATGCGGTCAGCAGCGAGAAATACGCCTGCGCCGAGTGCGGCATCAGCTTCGCGGAGCTCGAACCGCGCTCCTTCAGCTTCAACTCGCCCTACGGCGCCTGCCCGGCCTGCGCGGGGCTGGGCAACCGCCAGGAGCTGGACCCCGACGTGATCGTGCCCGACAAGTCGCTGACGCTTTCGGGCGGCGCGGTGGACGCCTGGCGGCGGCACGGCGCGCGCTTCAACATCTTCTACAATCGCGCGATCCGCAGATTCGGGCGGCACTTCAAGGTCTCGACGAAGATCCCCTACCGGGATCTCGACGAGGACGCCAGGCGCATCCTGCTCCACGGCACCACCAGGGAAGACGCGAAGCGGTACGGAAAGAAGTGGGAGGGGGTTATCCCCAACCTGATGCGCCGCTTCGAGAACACCACCAGCGACTTCGTCAAGCGGCGCATTCACGAGTACATGTCCCCCCTGCCCTGCCCGGACTGCGGCGGCGCGCGGCTCAAGCCCGAGGCCCTGGCCGTCACCGTGGGTGAGAAGAACATCAGGCAGGTCACCGCGATGAACGTGGCCGAGGCGCTGAAGTTCTTCACGGAAGTGAAGCTGGAGGGCGAGCGCGCGCAGATCGCCGCCGCGCCGCTGAAGGAGGTGCGCGAGCGCCTCAGCTTCCTCTCGGACGTGGGCCTCGACTACCTCTCGCTGGACAGGACCAGCTCCACGCTGGCCGGCGGCGAGGCCCAGCGCATCCGCCTGGCCAGCCAGGTGGGCTCACGCCTGGTGGGGGTTACCTACGTCCTCGACGAGCCTACCATAGGGTTGCACCAGCGCGACAACCAGCGCCTGCTGGCCACCCTGATCAAGCTGCGCGACCTGGGCAACACCGTTCTGGTGGTGGAGCACGACGAAGAGGTCATCCGCGCGGCCGATCACGTGGTGGACCTCGGCCCCGGCGCCGGCCGCCATGGCGGCGAGCTGGTGGCCGAGGGCACCGCCAGGCAGCTCTCCAGGCTCAAGCGCAGCATGACCGGTCGCTACCTCGGCGGCATCGAGGAGATCCCGGTGCCGAAGAAGCGCCGGCCGATCTCCAGCACCCGGCAGCTCAGACTGCGCGGCGCCAGCGGCAACAACCTCCGTGACCTGGACGTGAGCTTCCCGCTGGGCTGCTTCACCTGCGTGACCGGAGTTTCGGGGTCGGGCAAGAGCACGCTGGTCGGCGAGACGCTCTACCCCGCGCTCTGCCGCGAAGTCCAGGGCTCGCGGACCCGGCCCCACCCCTACAAGGAACTCAGCGGCACCAGGTTTCTCGCCGGGGTGATCAACATCGACCAGTCGCCGATCGGCCGCACGCCGCGCTCAAACCCCGCGACCTACACCGGTGTCTTCACGCACATCCGCAAGCTGTTCTCGATGACCACCGAGGCGAAGATCCGCGGCTACGGGCCGGGCCGTTTCAGCTTCAACGTCAAGGGCGGCCGCTGCGAGCACTGTCGGGGCGACGGCACCCGGGTCATCGAGATGCACTTCCTGCCCGACGTCTACGTCCAGTGCGAACACTGTGGCGGGCGCCGCTACAACTCCGAGACCCTGGAGGTCAAGTACAAGGGCCTCTCGATCGCCGACGTGCTGGAGATGCCCATCGGGGATGCGCTGGGCGTCTTCAAGAACGTGCCCAAGCTGCAGAGCGGGCTTCAGACCATGGTCGACGTGGGCCTGGGCTACGTGCACATGGGCCAGTCCAGCACCACGCTCTCGGGGGGCGAGGCCCAGCGCGTGAAGCTGGCCAGCGAGCTGGGCCGCAGGAACACCGGGCGGACGGTCTACGTCCTCGACGAACCGACTACAGGGTTGCACATGGCCGACATCTCCAAGCTGCTGGAGGTCCTCGGCCGCCTGGTCGACGCCGGCAACGCGGTTATCGTCATCGAACACAACCTGGATGTCATCAAGTGCGCCGACTGGATAATAGACCTCGGCCCCGAGGGCGGCGACGCCGGCGGCCGGATCTTGGCCCAGGGCCGGCCGGAAGACGTCGTCAAGTGCCGGAAGAGCCACACCGGCAGGTACCTCAAGCGCGTCCTGGGCTGAGCTCGTCGGAAGGCTCCGGGGCCCGCGACAGCCTCTTAACCCGTGAAGCCCTGCGACGGGGGAGCCATCGATGCTCAGGCACACGCCCTGGGACTGCAGGCCGGCCAGGTATTCCAGGTAAGCAGGGGCAAAGCTCTCCGGATACCGGTCTCAGTCCATCATTTTCCCGGCTCTCGCACCCGGAAGGAGTACAGGTCCGCGTCCTTCAGCTCGAAACGCAGGCGGACGGCTTTTCCGGCCAGGCCGGATATATCCGCCCCGCCCTTCCAGGCCACTTGGCGGGATATCTCGTCGCCGATAGTCTTGTGACAGTCATCGAGAGCGCGGCCCGGCAGAGCCCTGCCTTCCGGGTCCTGAATCTCCACCCGCAGGTGCCCGGCAGATCCCGTGGCGTAATTGACTTCCAGTACCCGTCCGGAGAAGGTCAGCGGCCGGGTCACCAGCTCGCCGCCGCCGTAGCCGGCGTGCAGAGAGGCGAAGCCGTCGATCCTCAGGCTCAGGCGCTCGAGGAACTTGGCGTCCTGGGTGTTGTGGCGCTCGACGTAGAAGGAGAGCTCCTCCGGGCCGGTCTGCACGATGCCGCACGACGGATAGTTGCAGCGGCTGGTCCAGTTGCGGCGGTCGAGTCCCGGGCGCACGAAGGCTTCCATGAAGGTCCGGTCGTATCTGTTGCCCCCGCGGCTGGTCAGCATCACCGCGTCGGAGCAGTCGTGCCAGTAGCCTTTGCCCTGCGGGTCCACGTGAACTCCGAAGGCCGCGCCCTCATCGTCGCGCAGCACCTGGCGGCCGGGCATGAACCGGCCGGGCATGGCGATGTAGATGTGCGGGGCGCGGAAGTAGGGCTGGGTGGCGTTGGTGTAGAGCTCCTCGAGCGGGGTGTCGCCCATGTCGCAGAGCTCCGGCTCGCTCCAGTTCAGGAAGTCGTCCGAGCGGCACCGGGCTATCGAGCGCACGCCCTTGCCGTCGTAATCCCCAAGGTTGGAGGTCTCCCGCAGGTAGCACAGATAGCAGCCTTCGTGTTCAGACCAGAAGGGAACGTTCAGCGAGTCGAACTTGCCCTTGGTAACCACCGGGCCGTCGGAGATCCTGCGCCAGCGGTAGCCGTCGGCCGAGGCGAATGCGAAGAGCCCCATGGGGTCTTCGCGTTCGCCCCTCCGCAGGAAGAACAGCCCGTAATTGCGCGTCAGCGCCTTGAAGCGCATGTCTTCGGGCACTCCCGGGCGGTCGTCGAGGAAGGGGGCGAAGTTGTGGGTGTACATGTCCTCTTCGCAGGTGAGGATCACGTTGTTCTGGCGCGTGCCGCGCACTTCATGGAGGCCCAGGTCGGGTCGCTCGAAGACCTTCCCGTCGCGGCTCTCGGCCACGCAGGTGGTCGCGTCGCGGTGGTCCTCGGTGCCGGGCCAGCCGCGGTAGTAGAGCAGGTAACGCCTCCCGTCGCGCAGCACCGTGCCGAACCCGCTGAAGGCTCCCTCCCATGGCCGGTCGAAGCGCAGAGCCGGGCCCTCGGGCCGGGGCGAGCCCAGGCGCAGCTCGGCGCTGCCGGAGAACCTGTCGGCGAGGTGGCGGTCAACGAACAGCTCGCGCCGCGAGCCTATGTCGATTGTCTTCGGGAAGCTCATGTCCACCTGTCCTTGAGAGAAGCCGCGCCGCAGGATTCATGTTGCCTCTCGAGTACGCGTGCGAGTACGAAGTCCTGCGCTTTCGTGCTCGAGACTCGTACCCGCGTCGACGCTGTCTCCTACTGCGCTTCGCCCTTGAGGTCGCAGGTGCCCTTGTCGGAGTACTCGAACTCCACCACCGTCAGCCGGGCGTTGACGCTGTCGGCGACGTAGAGCCGGGCCGTCGGGGCCGTAGTCCATGCAGGCCGGCCAGGCGAAGTGGATCCCCGGGCCGCGGTCGTCGGCGTTGCCGTACTCGCCCACGTGGGCGATGAGGTTGCCGGCGCTGTCGATGACCTTCACGCCGAATCTGAAGCAGTCCGGGAAGAAGGTCCGCCCGTAGGGGTCGACGTCCATGCGGCTGGAGATGCAGGCGCAGGAGGGGTCGCCCCACTGGCGTTCCGACGCGGGCATCAGGCCCATTCCCGCACATCGCCACTTCGCGCCGACCACCTTGACGCGCTGCATCAGGTAGCCGGTGCGGTACTCCGGGGCATTCTCCGGGGCGTTGGCGGCATTGGTCAGCGGAGAAAGATTGGGAGTGGGCAGGACCCGGAAGGAGCACTGCCCGTAGAACTTCCCGCCGCTCGGCGGGAACTTCCATACCGCGCCCATGTGGTAGAGGTACTCGTTGCGCATCGAGTAGTACCACGGCGCGGGGCGGTAGCCCCACTGGTTCTGGGCCCAGCACAGCCAGGGAACCTCGGGCACGACGCCCTTGAGCTCGCCGGGCAGGATTTGTTTCATGGGCTTGACGTTGGAGCCGACGTAGATGTTCCCGGCGGCGTCCACGCCCAGGCCGCAGTCGCCGATGCCCATGCCGTCTATGATCGCGGCCTTCTTCAGCTTGCCCTCCGGCGAGTAGACGTCGACCCGGTTCTGGACCCCGGAGCCTCTTCCGTTGCGGAAGAAGTAGATGTCTCCGTTGGCACCCACGCACAGCCCGCGCTGGCCGAAGACGTGGCCCAGGCCGCTCCACTTGGGCGTGGGCGCGCGGTGGGTCTTCATCCCCGGCCAGTTGAGCGGCTTGCCCTGTGGGTCGAAGCGCAGCAGGCCGCGGCTGTAGCCTCGCGAGGAGGCCACGAAGTTGCCGTCGGGAGCCAGGGCGATCTCGCTGATGCCGGAGACGAACTGGCGGGTCTTGCCGGTTTCGAGGTCCAGCGCCCGTGCGGTGCGCTTCCAGCCCAGATCCACGATCAGGACGCGCTTGCGCTCCGGGTCGGCGGTCACGTAGGTGGGGTATTTCAGCCCATCCTTGGAGTTGATCGGTTCGCCGAACTCGAACTTGTCGCCGCGGTCCGTGAGCGGCACGATCCGGTGGCGCCTGACCACCGTCCAGATCCGCGCCGGCTCGGAAGCGGGATCCAGGGCGAGGAGATCGAAGCCCTTTTCCAGGCGGATCTGCTGCTTTGGGGTCTTGCCCGGCTCGAAGGCCGAGAACTTCAGCAGCGCGCGCGGGCGCTTGGGGGGCATCTTCTTCCAGCGCTCGGCAACGCGTTTTTTCCATGCGCGGTATTCGGACATGGGCATCGGCCCGGTGTCCTTGGGCGGCCCCCTGCGATCGCGCTGCTGGCAGGCCACGTAGATCGCGCCGGTCTTGGGATGAACCGCGATCTGCTCGGGGTCCTTGACCGCAATTCTGCCCAGGGCCTTGCCCTCCGGTGAGAAGACCATCACCCGGTGGTTGCCGCGGTCGCAGACGTAGATCCGTCCCCTGGCGTCGACCGCCAGGCCCTGGGGGTCGTTGAGGTGTTCGTCGTCGCTCCCCGGGCGGCAGTCCTTGCCCAGGAAGCCGACCTCCATACCCTCGCCCTTGTCCTCTCCCCAGCGCAGGCGGAAGACAGCGTGGCGGTTGGTATGGGTCGAGTGGGTGTAGTAGACGTACTTGCCGTCGGCCGAGCAGGCCAGGTGCTCGAAGCACTTGACGCTGCCCTCGCCCACGCCCCAGCTGATGCCGGTGGGCGCGCGAAGCTCGGGGCCGACGAAGTTCATGCCCTCCGGCGCACCGCCTTCGGGGTGGAAGGCCAGCAGGTGCCGGGGCAGGCCGTGCTCGTAGGAGGTGGCCAGGGTGCTGACCGCCACCAGGTGCCCCTTGGGATTCCAGGCCATGTTCTGCTCGGGCATGGCCACGGTCAGCGGCGAGAGACTGTGGCAGTGGCCGTTGAAGACCACCGGAATGCGCCGGCCCTCGACGTTGATCTGGCCCACGGACTTCGTGCGCTTCGCGGGGGTCTTCGCCCCGTAGGGCAGGATCGTACGCAGGTAGCGGCCCTTGCTGTCGAAGACCCGGATGTCGTTGCTGCCCTTGCCGCCGACCATGACCAGGGCGTAGACTTCGCCCCCCGAGCCGACCGCCAGGCCGCGGACGCGCTCGATGCGTCCGGGGTTGTAGCCCAGATGCTTGCCCAGTTTCGGCCGGGCCCCGACCCGCACGCGCACCGAGAAGCGGGCGCCCGCCTTGCCCAGGAGAGGCTTGCCGGCGTCGTCCTTACCGTCCCAGACCAGCTTCTGTTCGAGAGTCCCCTTGCGCAGCGGCTCCGGCGCGTGTTTGCCGAGCAGCCCGGCAGCCAGGTGGCGGACGATCCTGCCCCCGGCGTCGAGGATCGCGACCTCCACGTCCGCCGGCGCCGAGACCGCGAAGGATATCTCGAAGCCGTTCTTCACCGGCCTTGCCGCCGGGCCGGCGGTGAGCTTGGCGTCGGCGCTCTTGCGCCTTGCCAGCGGGGCCTCGTAGGTTTCCGCCCCGAGCGACGCGATGCCGGTGACCGCGGTCAGAAGCCCCAGGAGCGCGACTTGCCGTGTGCAGGAGATTCTCTCCATGATCCGTTTCCTCCCATGCCAGGAGAGGGCCCCATTGCGGGGCCGTCAAGCTTCCTTCTATACAACTGCGGGCCTGCTCGCAAGTTGGTTTGCGGCACACCCCTTCGGGACTCAGGTCAGATTGGCGAACCGTGTCTTCGGTGGCGACCCGGGTTCGCCGGGGATGTCCCGACCGGGCGGCGGACGGCCTCGACGGTGGCACCGGCAGTTCACCGGCCGAATTCGGCGCTTGGATCCCGCGCTGCCGTTGTTCGCGGCGTCGATCGGCGGGCAGGCTGCCGGGCAATTCCGCTGCCGGGCAGTTCCGCCGCCGGGCAAGGATCCGGTCGAGCCTCGGGCGCTCGTATCGGGTCCGGACTTCGGATTCCATCGCCGTCTCCTTGCCTGCTCGTCTTCCCGGTGTGGGACTCTTGCGCGTGACGCGGGCCCCGCGGCAAGCTAGAATGCGTCCCGGGAGGAGACGACCCATGTCACAGACCGTTCGGCCCCGAATCGTGATAAGCCGGTGCATCGAGCACGCCGCCTGCCGCTGGAACGGCCTGATAATCCGTTCCGACGCGGTGAAGATACTGAGGCCCTTCGTGGAGTTCCTGCCGGTTTGTCCCGAGAACGACTGCGGTCTGGGCTGCCCGCGCGATCCCGTGCGCGTGGTGGAGACCGGTGGCGAGTTGCGCCTGCTGCAGCCGGCCACCGGTCGCGACTGTACCGGGATCATGCAGGATTTCTGTGCGGAGTTCCTGGACGGCGTCGGCGAAGACGTCGACGGCTTCCTGCTCAAGAGCCGTTCGCCCAGCTGCGGGGCGCAGGACGTCAAGATCTACGCCCGTGCCGAGTCCAGGGGTGCCAAGCGCAAGGGGCGGGGATTCTTCGGCGCGGCGGTTCTCGACCGCTTCGGCCACCTCCCGGTTGAGGACGAGGGCCGCCTTCGGAACTACTCTCTGCGCGAGGAGTTCCTGACCGCGATCTGGACGCGGGCGCGCTTCCGCGCCGCGCGCCGACGCGGGAAGATGCGCGACCTGGTCGCCTTTCACGCCGATCACAAGTTCCTGCTCCAGGCCCGGGGCGAGAATGAAATGCGCGCGCTGGGACGGGTCGTCGCCAACCGCACGAAGAGGCGGCCCGCGGAGGTCTTCGCCGACTACGGGGAGAGGCTGGGTGGGCTGCTCCGGCGGGCGCCGTCGGTCAAGCGCAACATCAACGTGCTCCAGCACGCGATGGGGTTCTTCAAGAAGGGGCTCTCTTCCGCGGAGAAGGCCTACTTCCTGAAGACATTGGAGGCCTACCGCCGGGGGCGGGTGCCGATGAGCTCGCCGGCCGGGGTCATCCGTGCCTGGATCGCGCGCTTCGACCAGAAGTACCTCGCGGCCCAGCGCTTCTTCGAGCCCTACCCCGGGGAACTGGTCTCGGTCACCGACTCCGGCACCGGCCGGAAACTGCGCTGAGGGCTGCTTCTCTTCCCGGCTATTCGCCGCGCTCGCGGAGCGTGCGGCGCAATACGGCCAGGACCGCCCGGTCTATGGCCGAGGAGCGGGCCGCGTTCAGCGCAGGGATCCGTCGAAGCTGGCGATGAAGTGCTGCCCGGCCAGCTCGATGCGCACCTCGTCGCCGTCTAGGCGCAGGGCCGGTTCCGGGACTTCCGTGCTGCGGTAGGGCACCAGCAGGAACGCGGCGCGCAGGGGCAGCTTCGCCCGGGAGCGTACCACCAGTGTCGGCGAGGGCTCGATCCGGTTGACGGTTTCCGAGTACCACCCGCGGGTGGGGTCCAGCAGCCCCTTCTCCACGGCGACCTCGAACCCGGCCTCCACCAGCGGCAGCACGGCCAGGTTGGCGTCCTCCCGGGTCGTGTGCCAGACTCCGCCGCTTTCGACGACGTCGCCGGGGAAGAACTGCAGGCGGGAGTGGAATTCGTGCTCCGTGTCCCCGTTCTCCTCTTCCGGCGCGTCGGGCAGCGTTGCCAGGCGGTCGAGGACCAGGAACGTCCCGGCTTCGCCGCGATCCGGCCAGAAGGTGATGCCCCGGCGGTGGCCGACGCGCAGGCGCCCCTTCTCGCCGTAGCCCAGAACGTGAGATCCGGCCACGCGCTGAAACTCGCCGGCCTGTTCCCAGCTGTTGTCGGTCAGCCGGGGGCCGGGACACCTGAGATCCGGGAAGTAGCGGTCCGCCGGTTCCTCGCCGTCCACCGTGACGGTGCTGTGTGCGCGGGCGGTGTTGAGGTACTGCATGCGCGAGTAGGGGTTGTTGGCGTCGTAGAGGTAGCGGCCGGGATCAACGATGAAGGGGCGTCCCAGGGCGCTGAGCTGAAAGCTCAGCCGGTCGTTGTGCTGGTGGGCCATGCCCCAGGGGCCGCCGTCGAAGGCCAGGAAGGTCGCGTCCCGGTCCCACCCGGTGCGCATGGCGTAGACCCCGCCGTGCTCGAATGCCTGCGAGAGCACCTCCGGCGGCGAGCCCTCATTGCCCTCCGTCCCGACGTAGAGCCAGTCCTGCCGGCCGCGGCTGCGGCCCTCTGCGGCGAGGATACTGCGAAAGCTCGCCCCGGCGGCCGGGTCGGAGTCGTTGAAGGCCACGGTGCGCCCGTCGGGAGTGCACATCTGCATGGTGTAGTCGAGCATCTTCGCGGTCACCGCGTCGATGCCCTCCGGCACGGGAATGCCCGCGGCTCGACTGGTGGCGGTGCTGTTGAGCAGCAGGCGCAGCACGCACATGTGGTAGCTCTGGGTGAGCTCGAACTGGACGCCGTCGGCCAGCACCTGGCGACCGGCCTCGGCGGTCAGCGTCTTCCAGGCGTAGTCGATGAAGCGCTCCCGGTCGCGCAGCTCGGGCAGGCGCGCGGCGGTGCCGAGCATGCCGTCCGAGCCGATCACCATCCAGTTGTTGGGCATTACCGGGATGATCTCGGCGAGGTAGCCCAGCTGGTCGTGAATCGACTTGAGCACCCGCAGGAGTTCGGCGGGCGACCAGAACGGCACCAGCGTCTCGAGGTGCAGCGCCCAGCGCTGGCAGTGGATGGCGATATTCAGGTACGAGAACCAGACGTTGCCGGCCATCTGCAGCTCGTTCTGTTCGGGACGCCGCCAGAACCAGGAGTCGGTCACGCAGCACTTCCCGACCCAGTCGAGCACCAGGCCGGCCGCCTTGCGCAGGTATCTTTCATCGCCGGTCGCCTCGCCGGCGTGGCGCAGCGTTTCCAGGTAGTTGAAGCGGTTGAGGTCGTGGACCCAGTGGTCGTTGCCGGGGTTGCTGTTCCAGTCGATCTCCTCGCCCACGCAGTGGCGCTCGCCGTAGAACTCGAAGGTGTTCTGCAGGCAGTTATCGGCCCGCTGGAGCTCCTCCTCCGGCAGCCCGGAGTCGAAGGGGGTCAGCGGGTCGGGAACCTGGACGGGCGGGGTGCGCTCCAGGAAATGGCGATGCACGGCCCCGGCGTCGGCGAATCCGCCGTCGAGAAGCTCGAGCGCCCTGCGCTCGAACTCGGCCTCGTCCAGGTCCCGGTGGTCGAAACTGCGGATGCGCTCGAAGATCTCGTTGCGGTTCATGTCGTTCTCCATCAGCTCATCGGGCTATGGTTGTGGTTCAGGCAGACTCCTGCCTATTGACCCTGGAGGGGTCTTCTCGTTCTGGAGGCGCAGACCTTGTGCGCCGTGGCCCGCAGGAAGGACGCGTCCTCCTCGTCCGCCTCCTCCGGTCGGAATGTGACCGACCTGGCGTCCAGGCCCGTCAGGCACTCGTACCAGACGCATCCGACGAGATAGCATCCGGTCGCGTTGAGGTGGTTCGCGTCCAGGCGCAGTTCGGGGATGCCGTTCCGGCTGCTGTTGATGGCCCAGCGCCAGCCGACCGCCAGGGAGTTCTCCTGGCGAGGCAGCGCCGGGGCCTGCGCGTCCCGGTACTCGAACTCCGGGTCGGGCCACGAGAAGCCGTGCCCCGGAGCTTGGCGAAACTCCTGAACGGCCTGGCCGGAGGGCAGCACCGGGCACCTCAGTTCGCCGGCGTAGTGCGCGTAGGCCTCGCGAATGCGCTCGAAGGTGATCTCCTGCGTGAGCCCGTTCTGCGGGAAGAACGGCGAGTCCGAGCGGTATGCCCAGGTCTGGTGCAGGAAGACCGTCGCCTGCGGGGCGCGCTCGCGGATCAGCTCGTGCAGGTGCCGCAGGAAGGGCTGAAACGTGTCGCGCCGCCAGCTGTCCCAGCTGACCTGCTGCAGCGTCACGCAGTCCCAGGGGGCCGCCGCCAGGGCCTTCTGCAGGGAGACCTCCTGCCGCGTGCCGTCCTCCGAGGCCCCCAGCCGGTAGGTGCCGTAATCGGGATTGCGCCGGGTGTACTGCGCCAGGTTCCAGTGCTTCTGGAGGGAGCACCCGCCGAGATTGGCGCGTCCGATCTCGAAGCGGACCTCGCCGGTGCTTGCGGCCAGGTCCTGGAGGTAGGTCAGCGCGTTGTTGGCGAAGCTGTTGCCGATGGTCAGGAGCCGGATGGTCTTCATGGCCTGGGTTTCCTTGTCTCCGGAAGTGCGGCGATGGGGAGCACTATTGGCCCCGGCCCAGGGTCAGTTCTATGTGGTGTTCGCCTGGGCCCCAAAACAAGTCTGTTCCCTGGGCAGAGCCGCCGCCTTCCGCGAGGCGCGTGCCGGCCGGGAGGAGAAGCCTGGCCCGGCTGTTGCCGGGCACCGCGAAGCGCAGTTCTGCCCGGTCGCGTCCGGCCCGCTGCCACTCGACCTCGACGGTCCCCCGGGGGCTTTCGATCGAGGCCTGCACGCGGTCGAGTCCCGGCGGGAAGACCGGCCTGATGAAGAAGCGCTCGAACCCCGGGTGATCCCGGTCCTGGCGGATGCCCCCCGGGCAGGCGTAGAGCCAGCCGGCGACGCAGGCGGAGAACTGGTGGTGGTGGGTGCTGCTGTTACCCATGTCATGAGGATGAATGGCCTCGGCCAGCGTGGGCCGCTCACCCTCCAGCTGCCATATCCAGCCGGAACCCGACGGCCTGGTGATCGCCTCCCAGGCCAGGTCGGCGCGGCCCATGTCCGAGAGCACGCAGAGCACCGGCATGGTGCCCATGAAGCCGGCGGTAATGTGCCCGTCGGCCTCGCGCATCGCGCGCACCAGCTTCTCGAACGCGGCGGTGCGCATTCCCGGCTCGAGCACGTCGTAGAAGAGCGCCAGCGCCTGGGCGGTCTGCGAGCCGGTGGAGACCCTTCCGCCGGGGGTCACGAAGCGCGCGTTGAAGCGGTCCCGGATCTCCGCGGCCAGCCGGTTGCAGCGCCGGGCGTCCTCGTCGCGGCCGAGTTGCCCGCAGATCCACGCGCACTTCGCCGCCAGCCGGAACCACGTGAGCGTACCGGTCGCCGGTACGGGGGTCAGCCCCGGGCCTTCGGCCCAGCTCCACTCCCGGTCCTTCCAGTCGCCCAGCGACCAGGCTATCAGGCCGTCAACGGCCGTGCCCGAGAGGTAATCCAGGTATCTCAGCGCGGGATCGCAGGCCTCCTCGAGAACTTCCCGGTCCCCGTACCAGGAATAGAGCTCCGCGGCCATCTCCACGAAGCTGCCCGACCAACAGGGGTCGTCGCAGCGCGTTCGGCCGCCGCAGCAGTCCGCGCGGCCCCAACCGCCGGAGGGGGTCACCGGCAGCGCGTGCCCTGATTCCTCCTGCGCATCAATCGCGTCGCGCACTGCCTTGCGGTACAGCGCCGCGGAGTCGAACATCGAGAAGAAGCTGCGCAGGCAGAAGACGTTGTCGCCGTTCCAGGCGATCTTCTCGCGCACCGCCTCGGCGGTCGGGGAGTAGAAGGCGCAGTCCAGCAGCGTGCGCCGCGCGGCCTGGTGCAGCCTGTTGACGTTCGAGTCGGAGCACTCGAAACTCCCGGTCATCGGCAGGTCGGAATGCGCGTGCCGGGCGGTCCACTGCCCGGCAGCGGGCACTGCTTTCAGTCCTTCCGCCTCCACGTAGCGGAAGCCGTGATAGGTGAATCGCGGCTCGAAGCGGTAGCTGCGGCCGGAGGCTATGCACTTCTGCTCCTGGTAGCGCCCGTGGGTGTGCGAGGCGGCGTGCTTCCTGTCCAAAGACCCGTCGGGGCCCAGCGCCTCGCCGTGTCGCAGCGTAACGCACTGCCCCGCGCGGCCGGCAAGCTCCAGCGACGTCCAGCCCATCAGGTTGCCGCCGAAGTCCGCGATCAGCCGGCCGTCGTCGAGGGTCCTGACCTCGACCGGCGCGAGCGTTTCGGCGACCCTTATCGGAGGGATCTCCTGCGCGCAGAGCCGCCCCCCGGGCGCGGCCACTTCGATGGCCTGCTGCCAGGCGGAATCATCGTAATCCGGCGCGGTCCACTCGCCGAGGTCGCTGCGCGCGTCGATGGTCTCGCCGCCGCGCAGGCAGTTGAAGCGGATCGCGCCGGTGCTGTGGCGCCAGGAAGAGTCGGTGCGCAGCACCTCCCGCGACCCGTCGGCGAAGGCCAGGTGCAGTTCGGCCAGCAGCCGCGGCGACTGCCGCCAGGGGGCCCGGTCCAGCCGGAAGGTGTCGGGCACCTGCATGTTGTAGAAGCCGTTGCCGAGAATCGCTCCGAGCACGGCCTTGCCGTCCGCTCCGATCAGTCCGGTAACGTCGGCGGTGCGGTAGAGAACGCGCTGCGTGTAGTCGGTGAACGGCGGCGAGAGAACCTCGTCGAACGGCTTGCTCCCGTTGACCAGCATCTCGCAGTAGCCCGGGCCGCACCAGACCAGCACCGCCGCCTCGGGCGCGCGATCCAGCTCGATGGACCTGCGCAGGTGAAGCGCCGGGGAGTCTTCGGGGAAGACCGGTGAGTTGCGGCTGTCCTGCACGGAGAAATCCGCCGGTTCGGGCGGGGGCTGTTCGTGGCTGGAGATCCACGCCGCGCGCCACTCGCCGGGGTCGAGCACGCCGGTCAGGAAGTGCGCGGGAGCGCTCCATTCGGACCCTTCGCCGGACTCGCTCCAGCAGCGCACCCGCCACCTGTAGCGGGTCAGCGACTCCAGTTCCGGACCGGCATAAGCGACACCGACCGAATCCGGAGAGTCCACTCTGCCGCTGTCCCACAGCTGGCGCCAACCCTCCGTCCGGAGGGCTTCCAGCCTGACCTGCCAGGCGCCCTGTGTCGCGCCCGGGAGCCACCAGCCCAGGCGCGGCTCGGGCGAGTCGACGCCCTGCGGCTCCGGGCAGCTATTGCAGGTGAGATGTTCGGGTGCGTGCATGTCCGGCAGGCCGGTCCTGTTCAAGCGCCGCCAGTCTGACCGGGCCGAGGAGCCCCGAGGCCCTCAGCGGCCAGTTGCCGGCGTCGAATGGCGCGTAGTCGCGATTCACGAAGTTGATGTCCTCGAATATCCTCCAGTTCACCCGGCGCCTGTCCAGATCGCGAATCCGGTTGGCGGCCAGATTGGTGACCTCGATTTCGAGCAGATTCCCGGCGGGCCTGAGCTCAGGGAGCACCGTCCTGAAGGACGGGCCGATCAGCGTGCCTGCCTCTTCGCCGTTCAGACGCACCCGCGCGCTGGAGTGCACCGTGCCCAGGTCGAGTTCCCAGGCGCCCGCTTCTCCGGGAGCGTCGAACTCCATCACGTAGCGAGCGGTCCCGGCGAAGCGTTCGGCTTCGCCGCCGCGGTCAGCCCACGAGGAGAGTTCCTGCGTCTTGTAGCCGGGCGGCAGGTGCGGGCCGCCCGCGATGAACTCGACGCGCCAGGTGCCTTCCAGCCGGTGCCAGGTGGCATCTGCGCCCGGACGCTGCCAGGCTCTCGCCGGGGAGACTTCTTCGCGCAGGGCCCTGAGCACCAGCGACTCGCCCGGCTCGAGCCGGAGCCGGACCTCGCGGTCTTCATCGCCCCGCGTCGGAGCCGCACCGGTTCGCCCGCTGCGGGGATCCATGATCAGGGCCGAGGTGAAGTCCGCCGTTGTACGGACCCACTGGTCCACGGGCTCGCACCCCTGGTTGGCGATCAGGTAGTCTCGACCGCGGTCGTGCCTGCGGCGCACGAAGTTCAGCCCGGGCACGTCGGCCATCGGCTCGCGCTTTACGCCCAGGACCTCGAGCGCGCTGTTGATGTCGAGGCCGGCCCCCGCCTCCCCGAGCAGTTCCTGCAGGCGCGCGCGACGCTTTTCCATCTGCGCCAGGCCGGGAACGTCCGGCGCCATCGGAGACGCGAAGGCCACCCGCGCGCCCCCGCGCGCCAGTTCCAGGAGTCGTTCGGCGGTGGCAACCGGCAGGTAGTCGCAGGGAGGGACCAGGATCGCCCGGTAGTCTCCGCCCGGCGCGGCCAGCAGACCGTCCTCGACCGCAAGCTGTTCCAGCTGGCGGTCCGAGACGTAGTCGAAGGCGTATCCCCTGCGCCACAGTTCCCGGAATGTTTCGGCGGCGGGCAGCTGCTCGAGCCAGTCGGCCTCGATGGTCAGCTTGCGGGCCAGCTGCTCCCCCGGGGCGTGCAGGAGATCGTGGATCGGGAAGTAGACCAGCAGGTCGTTGTCAGGGCTTCCGTTCTGGAGCACCGACTGGCAGCGGGTCACGTAGGCGTTGAGCGCGTGGAAGTCCCGCCAGACCGGGTTCCGGGGATTGAGCTGTGCCGCAGCATAGAAGAGCCAGCCCGGCCACTCGGCACCGGGCGGCGAATAGGCCGTGCCGTGGTACACGTGGTGGTTGATGCCCGCGACGAAGAGGTTGTCGACCAGCTGCTTGAGGTCGGCCAGCGAAACGTTGAAGTGCTCGCCGAGCCAGGTCCCGGTCTCGGAAGATACCAGCGGCCTGCCGGCGACGTGGGCCGCCGAGGACGCCAGCTTGGAGACCAGCGGCGTATCGGCGGTGAATTCCCCGAAGACCTCCGTCTCGGGGATATCGGCGGCGGCGTAGAGGTCCAGCAGGTTGCCCGGCGAGCCGTGCGCCTGGTTGCGACTGAGCTGGCCGCAGCGGTGGCACCACTCGGTCCAGGGGACGATGAAGTTCTCCAGCGCCATCTCTGCCAGCGTGAGCCGCGCGTCGTAGCGCACGCGGCAGGCGATATCCGGGTCGCCCCCGCCCGACAGTGGCTCAGTGTATTCAGTGATATCGTAGCCGCGCCTGTTGCGGAAGGAGTCGAAGAACTCCGGGCAGCAGTCCGAGGTATACTCCCAGGAGTCGTGGAACTGCGCCCGGATGCCCAGGCCCCGGAAGTGCGGCTCGAAGTGCTCGATCACCGACTCCAGCGCGGCGGGGCTGAAGGGGTTGAAAGCCGGGCCGCCCCCGCCCCGGCCGGCGCGCTTGATCTTCTCGCCCGAGGGCCGGCACTCCGCCCGGCGGGTGTCGCCCTCGGGGTCCTTCTCGAAGACCAGCCGGGCGGCCCGGGCTTCCCCGGTCAGGAAATCACCCCCGATGCGCCAGCCGCTGCCCGGGGGCAGGTCCACCTTCATGCCCAGGCGACCGGCTTCGGCCACCGCGTGCCTGACCATTTCCAGCCACTCCGGTGAAAGGTAGTCGAGCTCGCGGGAGTCCTGCCCCTTCACGCCGTAGATGCTGGTAATCTCGACCCCGCCCAGGCCGGCATCGCTATAGGCCTCCAACAGCCGGGTGATCGTCGGCCGGTCCACCGCGCCGCCGAACCACCACCAGCGCGTCCAGGGACGCGACTCGGCCGCCGCCGGCAGATCGAAGATGCCTTCGTTCTTCACGCCTGCCACCTGCCGCCTTCCCGGGCCGGGTCCCGGGAACAGCTCACCGCTCCTCGAAGTCCAGTCCGTAGTGGGCCAGGATCCTGTGATTCTTGAACCAGTTGGTGTAGTTGGGATCGATACCGGCCCTCCTGAGGGCCTCCTTGGCCCGCTTCATCAGCGGGAAGGCTGCCTGGAATTCCCCCGGGCGGTCGAAGCGCGGGTGCAACTCCCTGAGTTTGCCCTGAATCTCCGGACTCAGGTCGAACCCGCCGATTTCGATCCCGTCGCAGATGACCGCGTGCTCGAGCACCAGGGTCATCATCTCCATCTCGACTTCGCGGTACTCAGGTCTCCCGGAGAGGTTGTTCAGATCCCGGGGGTCCTCGCGGCGGTCGTAGAGTTCGCGGAACCCGGTGAACGGGTAGACCGCGAAGCGGTAGCGCTCGGTCTCGACCAGCTTCATGTTGCCGGCGCACTCGGCGAAGTTGGCCTCGCGCCGCAGCGACGAGGACTCTGGCAGCTGTTCGAGCAGCGACCGCGATAGCCCCAGGCCTTCCTCGCTCCCGGCCGCGTCCAGCACCGTTCCGGGAATGTCGATGTTGCCGGTCAGGACCTCAGAGCGCTTCCCGCAGGGAACCGACGGATGGTTGGAGAGTATCAGCGGCACGTTGAGCTGCCCGCTGAAGGAAAACGGCCCCTTCTCCAGTTGACCGAAGTCGCCGATCAGGTCGCCGTGGTCCGCCGAGAAGATCACCGTGGTCGTCTCGAGCATGCCGGTCTCTTTGAGCGCGCCCAGGATGCGCCCGATCTGGCCGTCGATGTGGACTATCGACTCCGCGTAGGCCACCCGCTGGCGCATGACTTCCTCGGGGTCCCCGGGCGCCGGGTTCCAGGCCCCCCGGTAGTGGTGCACGGGGCAGACCGGTCCTTCCCGCTCCAGCGGCGCGGGAAGCCCCGCGGGGTCCACGCTGCCCCTGGCCTTGCTCGGCGGGTTGTAGGGGGTGTGCGGCCCCTGGAAGGACACCCAGGTGAACAGCGGCGCGGATGCTTCGGCCGCTCCCCTGCGGAGGTGCTCGATGGCCTCCGAGGCGATCCAGTGCTCGTAGTGCAGCTCGTCGTCCAGCTGGAACTGCCGGTTGCTGCAGTGGTGCCACCTCCGGCCGTCCCCGACGAGATCGGGCCGCAGCCCGTACAGCCACTGCAGGTAGGGCTCGCCCTCGCCCAGGCGCCCCTCCTCCATCAGCCGGCCGAACTGGAATCCCTTCAGGTCGTCCGCGGGGAAGTGGTGCATCTTGCCGAAGCAGGCGGTCCGGTACCCGAGCGCGTTCATCCTGTGGGCCAGATACTCCAGGCCGTCACGGAAGGGCAGGTCGTTGGTCCACACGCCGTGGCGCGAGGGATAGTGGCCGGTCATCATGCTCGCCCGTGCCGGGGCGCACACCGGGCAGCAGGATATGGCGCGGTCGAAGACCGTGCCGGCCGCGGCCAGCGATTCGATGTTCGGGCAGGGCACCGCCCGGCAGCCGTAGACCGGCAGGAAGTCGGGGCGCAGCTGGTCGCAGAGAATAACCATTACGTTGCGTCTGTTCACGGGGGGCCTCCGGGCTCGCTGGCGGGATTCTGCGCGGGCCTTCCGGCCAGCGATTCTCCCACGCCCGCCCCGAGGTTCAAGGCGATTATCGCACCGGCACCCCTGGCCGCCGGGCGCCCGTTCGTTGCAATCGCCACCCCCTCGTGCTAGCGTTGGCACGCGGTCAAGCGGGACAAGCAGTGCTTGCCCTCCTCCCCCGGGTGCAGGAGACCTTACGTGGATGCCAGTTCCGTGCTGATCAGTCTTGAGGACCTTGCCGGTCGTCGCCGGGAGCCCGGGGCGGTCCGGAACGCCGGGGGCGATTCGTCCGGTCCCCGCCTGGAGGTGGCTGCCGGTGCCGGGCGCATCTACCACCTCGGATGGGACACCGAGGGTGGCGACCGGGCGGCGCACAACCTGCTGCGGGCGCCCCTCTTCCCGGACGTCCAGATCTCCGGGGAGTGGAGCGAGGTGTGGCGCCCCGCCCACGCCTTTTCCGTTGAGTGCAGCAGCCCATCGGCGCACCAGCTGGAATACCGCTTCGGGCTGGCCGGCCACCTGGGACCGCTGCCGGAGCTGATCTGGTCGATCCGGCTCGAGGGCGGCGGCATGTTCCTGCACTTCGCTTCCCGGGGCCAGGCCGGCGGGAGCGAGCGGGTCTCGCGTCTGCGACTGCGCTTCGCTTTCGACCTCGACGTGTGCGCCACCACCGTAATCGCCGGAACCTGGAGCGCCGAAGGGCGCCCGGTGCTTCCCGCGGTGATCAGCGCCCCGGATCACGGGGAGATACTGCTGCGCTGCGAGCAGCACCCGGGGCTGGAGGGCGCCTGGCAGGGCAGCCGACCCGGTAAGTACGCCGACCTCACGTTGGAATTGCCCGCGCCGGACGAGGCGGGCTGCGAGCTCGAGCTGAAGCCGGTGCTGCTGCCCGCACCGTCAGGTCTACGGGATGAGAAGCTCTGGCCGGCGGCCAGGCGCGGCTGGGCCAATCTCCTTCAGGTTCACGTGGAGTGCGGGAAGCTGGAGGACGAGAAGCCCTCGCCGTCCGGGGTGTGGGCCAACAACGTGATCAGCAACGCGGTGAGCTCGCTCCTGTTCATGCTGGGCGACCACGTGCTGATGCTGCCCGAACTGGCCCCGGGCGTTCCCCTGGCCCCGCTGCTGGGCCGGACGATCGACTACTTCACGAACGAGGAGATTGCGCCCGACGGCAGGATCCACTACTTCGAGAACGGCTCCTGGGTCTGGCACGTCATGGACTCCAACCCGGCCGTGCTGATCGCGGCCTGGTGCTTCGTCGAGACCACCGGCGACGTAGGCTGGCTCCGCGAGCGCATCGAGCGGCTGGAGTTCGTTGCCGCCTACCTGGAAGCCCGGGACGTCGACGGGGACGGCCTGCTGGAGTCGGAGCAGACCGGCAACAGCGGCTCGCACGCGCGGCCCGACGCCGCGTGGGACACATTCTGCAGCGGGCACAAGAACGCCTACATCAATGCCCTGGCCTACCGCGCCTTCCGTTGCATGGCCGAGCTCGAAGACCGCCTGGGACGTGCAGACGCGGCCGGGCGCTACCGCGAGCGGGCCGACCGGCTGAAGGCCGCCTACCGCCCGGCCTTCCACAACCCCGAGACCGGCTGGCTGGGCTGGTGGCGCAGCCAGGACGGCGTGCTGCACGACGTCCACTCGGACGTCCCTACGAGCATCGCGACCGCCTACGACCTGATTTCCCCCGACGACGGCAGGAGCATGCTGGAGACGTGGTGGAAGGCGTTGGGCCGGACCGGGTTCGACCGCTTCGATCTCGGCCTGCCGCTCATGCTTCGTCCTGTTTCCAGGGCCGACCAGATCTCCCACGAGGGCAGGAAACTGCAGCGCTACTTCGTCGCGCAGCAGGAGGACGGTATGGATACCTTCGGGCGCTGGCTGAACGGCGGCTGCTGCGTATCCAATACCTGCTGGTTCCTGCTGGCCAGCTACGTCGCCGGCGAGAGGGAACGGGCGGACAGGATCCTCGAGGCCATGCTCCGGCGCCAGGCCGAAGGTGTCTTCCCCAACGGCGGCGGTTTCCAGAACGGCGTCTTGGACATGATGCCCTTCGGCGCCGAGTTCTTCGAGTGGGACGGCAAGACCAGCGGCTACGAGGGGCACCTGGTCTACAGCTGGGGATTTCTGCAGTGCCTGCTGCTGCGCGAGGAAGCGGTACGGGCACGTGTGCTGCGGCCCCTGGCAGGCCGCTGAAGAACGGCCTGCAGAGCAGGAGATAAGGAGAAAGGAGAAAGTGGAAAGGAGAGCCGTGGAATCTTTCACATTGCCGGACACGGACCCCGAGAGGCCGGCACCTGCATCTCCTGCGGTCCACTCTCTCCGTTCTCGGGCTCGGTGCCAATGGCGCCTTTTTGGACGGCCTGCGGGGGGCCTGACCGCCGAAGTGCTCCGGCAGCTTTCGCTTCCCGGCATCACCGAACGCTCCGGCACGCCAGGACCGCAGGGACTTTTGGGAGAGCAGCCTTGACGGAATTCGACATCCCCAGAGACGAACGACTGATCACCGACGATGACTTCTTCGCGGCGATGGACCTTTCCCGCCGCGGGCTAGCACCCATCCGCAGGCGCCTGGACGCCGGCGATCTGCCCGGAGCCCGGGCCGCGGTCGTGGAGCACTTCCGCACCCCGCGCAGGCCGCGCTGGTTCTTCGACCTGCGCGACGGCCGGCGCGGGCGGGCCTGGCACTGCTGGTTCGGACCGGCCGCCGCCGCGGACGCCGCGCGAGGTGCCGAAGACGTGCTGCAGAACAGGTTCGACATGGGCGGCGAGCGTGGCTGGATCATCGACTGCGGTCCCAAGCTGAAGTGGTCCACCCCGGCAACGAGATCAACCGGCGTGCCCGGCAACGTGTTCAAGCGCTGTCCCTTCATGGTCGAACTGGCCATCGCCCATGCCCGCAGCAGGAAGGGCCGCTACGCCGCCAAGCTGGCCGAGCTGGTCGACCGCTGGGTAAGCGACTGGCCCATGCTGGTCGATCCCGAAGTCGGGGCCGGTGGCAATGTCCTCTGCCAGCAGTACGGCTACAAGGCCATGCCCACCGGCTTCCGGCTGCTCGCCTGGCTGGACGTGATCTACAGCGGGGCGCTCTTCGCCCGGGAGGTGCCGGTCGATACCGCCTTCGCGCTGATCAGGAGCCTGTGGTTTACAGCCTGGCAGTACCGCCGCTTCGCGACCGACCGCTACCGGCCGGCGAACCACCACATCTGGCAACGGGGAACGATTCCATTCATGCTCGGGACGCTGCTGCCCGAGTTCACCGAACTGGCCAGGCTGCGCGAGCAGGGCCGGGCGGTCCTGGCCGAACACGCGCGGCGCTCCTTCCGGTCCGACGGCAGCTACGAGGAACGCACTTCCGGCTACACCGTGGTGGCCCTGAAGATGTTCTGCCTGGCCGGGGAGATCGCGCGCCTGAACCGCACGCCGCTGCTTAACCCGGCAGGGCGCCGGACCATCCGGCGGAGCTTCGACGTGCTGGCCGAGGCCTCGTTGCCCCAAGGCTTCCCGGCGGACATCGGCGACGAACTGACCACGCCGCGAAACATGGCGACCTGCCTGGCGGAAGGTCACCGGGTCTTCGGCAGCCGTGCTTGCGCCGCTGCCCTGAAGGATCTCAAGCTCCTGCGATTCCTGCCGAAGGAAAGAAGGTCCGCAGCGGGTGCTTCCACGCAAAGGATGTCTCCGGCCGCCTGCCGGCGCGGCGCGGGTTTCCTGGTCGCCCGGGACCGCTGGTCGCCGCGGGCCTCGGCCATGGTCCTGACGGTTCCGGACGGGGGAATTGTCAACCACTCACACGCCGACGCCCTGAACCTTCAGGTGGTGGTCCGGGGCCGGCCGATCGTCGGCACGCCGATGAGCCGGCTCTACTGGCTCAGCGGCGTAGTCAGCCCGGCCACCGAAAAATTCTGCCGGTACTTCCGGGGCTATGCCAGCCACAACGTGGTCCTGGCCGGCGGCGTCCCTGAGGAGAGCCAGCCGCCCCATTACCAGGGCGAACCGGTGTCCGTGGATCTCGCCTGGAAACGCCGGCGCGACGGCATAGATGCCCGCGCCTCACGGCTGCTGCGAAATGGCGGGAAACTCTCCCGCGAAGTTGAATTCCGCCACCGCCGCGGCTGGACCGTGCGGGACACGGTCCTGGATTCCCCGGGCAAACCCCACCGGCTGCTGTGGCACTTCGAACACGGCGTGGAACTGACCCGGGACGGCGACTTCTTCCTGGCATGCAGCGGAAACGACGGCCTGCGCATCTCCTTCGAGTCGCCGGGCCGCCTGCGCACCCGCATGCGCCGGGAAAAGACCATGGGCACCAGCCTGGGCTGGTCCGGTCCGGACCGCCCCTGGATTCTTGAAGTCGGCTTCGGGGGCACCCCCGCCGACGAGATAATAACCCGCTTCGAGATCCTTCCGCGTTCCGCGTGCCGTTGAATAGGGGCAGCCGGAGCTTGCGCCGGAGCCCTCAGCACCTTCCCAGCGCGTCGGTGTTGGCCTCGTTGCGATAGTCGGGGAACTCGCCACCGGCGTCGTCCAGCAGGCGCTTCCAGGCGCGCTCCCACAGCGACGCGGCCTGTTCCTGCGAGAGTGGCGAGAGACAGTCCGGGTCGGACTGCAGGTCGAAGACCTCCTGGACCCGGCCGTCTATGTCGCCCAGCGCCCAGCAGGTCCCGTCTACGTAACAGAGCGAGTCGCGGTAGCGGCAGGTGGCGTACTCGCGCTCTGACCACCCGGTGCCCTGGCCTTCGCCATCCAGCAAAGGCCACAGGCTGCGGCCGTCGACGCCCAGGGGTGACTCGACGCCGGCAAGATCGTAGACCGTGGCGGTGAGGTCCAGGTTGCTGACGATCTCGTCGCGCACGCCCCCGGCGCCGCGGTCCCCGGGCAGCCTGGCCAGCAGGGGCAGGCGCATCAGGCCGGGGTACATGGAGTCCGCCGGCTTGCCGATTATCCGGCGCGGGTTTCCGCAGAAGTTGGTGCCGTGATCGCTGACCAGCATCACCGCGGTGTTCCCGGCGAGGCCCAACGCGTCGAGCTCGTCGAGGAGGTGCCCCACCCAGCGGTCGACGTGGGTCACCAGCCCGCAGTAGTGTGCGCGCATGTCGGCGATCTCCGCCTGCGAGTAGCGGTCGGCCGGTCCGTAGCACGACGAGAAGTGGGTGGGCCCGTCGTAGTCCGGGTCGGCGTAGAGGCGGTAGTCCTCTTCGGGAGCAACCCAGGGCTCGTGCGGCGCGAAGGAGTCGATCAACAGATAGAAAGGGACCTCGCGGTTGTCCTTCATGAACTGCGCGCCCCACCGGAAGGCGCGGGCCGTGGGGGTCTCTTCCTCCCTCTTCACGTCGCGGCGGTTGGCCAGGATCATCGGGGCGTGCTGGCCGCGGTGGGCGTCGCGCATTAGATTCTCGGGCTTGCCGTAGCGCGCGAGTTCGTCGCGAGGCACGCCGTAGGGCGAACCCCAGCGGTCTTCGCCGGAGTAGCCGCGCGCGAACTCCCACTGCCAGAAGCCGCGCTGGAAGTTGAAGCCCGGGTTCCAGCAGTGCTGGGTGGTGCAGGCGAAACCGGTCTGGTAGCCGGCCGCGGCGAGGTTCTCGGCGAGAGTATCCTCGTCTTCGGAAATCGGCTGCCAGCCGGGCAGCTTGACCGTGCCCCACTTCAGGTGGCGGTAGTCGCGGAACGGAAAGGCCCGCCGCCCGGTGTAGATCGCCCGGCGCACGGGAATGGTCGGAAGGCTCTCCGGGAAGGCACGGGCAAAACGCGTGCTCCGAGCGGCCAGCGCGTCGATGTTGGGGCTGCGGACCTCCCGGCTGCCGTAGCAGCCCAGGTCCGAGGCGCGCTGGGTGTCGAGGATGATGACCACGATATTGGTTTGCTCGTGCATGCCGGAATCCCTCCGTGCGACCGGGCGCCTGCTTCCGGAGAAACAGCCTAACGTGCCCCTCCCGGGGATTCAATGCGGCCCGTGGGCCGGTGGTCCTTGCGGGGCGCGGTTCGGCCGGGAGAATGGCTGCATGGACCTCGAGAAGTTCGCGGCGGCCGAGTCTCGTGCCCGGTTGCGCAACCGGCGGGGACTGGACCCCGGGGGTCGCGCGGTGGTCTACTGGATGCAGCGCGCCCAGCGCGCGCATGACAACCCCGCGCTGGAGCTCGCCGCCCGCCTGGCCAACGAGCTCGGCAGGCCCCTGGCGGTCTTCTTTGGCCTGGTGAAGAAGTTCCCCGGCGCGAACCAGCGCCACTACGCGTTCATGCTCGAGGGGCTGGCCGAGACCGCGGCCGCCTTAGAGACGCTCGGCGCGCGCTTCGTGCTGGGCGTGGCGCCCGGTCACGACCTCGTGAAGTTCTGCGCGCAGCTCCGGCCCGCGGTCGTAGTCGGCGATGAAAACCCGCTGCGCCGACCCGAGCGCTGGCGGAAGAAATACGCCCGCCTGCTGCCCTGCGCGTTCGTAACCGTCGACGCCGACGTGATCGTGCCTTCGGGCCTCTTTCCCAAAGAGGAGTTCGCCGCGCGCACGCTGCGGCCCAAGATCAGCAGGGCCCTGGACGAGTTCCTGGTCAGGCCGCGCAGGATCCGCCTGAAGAAGAAGTGGCCGCGATCGCTGGCGCCGCGCCCGGCGCGTCTCGACCCGGCGGAACTGCTCGCCGAGCTCAGGCCGAGCCGCGCCGCCGCGCGCGTCGAGGGCGTCGCCGCGGGCACTTCCGCGGCGCGCCGGCAACTGCGCAGCTTCGCCCGGGAGCGGCTGGAGCACTACGACGCCCGCCGCAACCGGCCGGAGTTCGCCGACGGCACCAGCTGCCTCTCGCCCTACCTGCACTTCGGGCAGATCGGCCCGCGCGAGGTGGCCCTGGCGGTCCGCGACTCCGGCGCGCCGCAGGACTCGATCGACGCCTTTCTCGAAGAATTCATCGTAAGGCGCGAGCTCTGCGTCAACTACGTGCTGCACAACGATCGCTACGATTCGTTCGAGGGCCTGCACGACTGGGCGAAGAAGACGCTGAAACGTCACGCGCCCGACAGGCGCGAGTACCTCTACTCGCGCCGGCAGCTGGAGAGCTGCGCCACGCACGACCCGCTGTGGAACGCCGCGCAGAAGGAGATGATCTTCTCGGGCAGAACCCACGGCTACGTCCGCATGTACTGGGCCAAGAAGATCCTGGAGTGGAGTCCCGGCCCCGAAGAGGCCCTGGCCACGGCGATCGCGCTCAACGACAAGTGGTTCCTCGACGGCCGCGACCCCAGCGGCTACGCCAACATCGCCTGGGCCATCGGCGGCAAACACGACCGGCCCTGGCCGGAGCGGAAGATCTTCGGCAAGATCCGCTACATGAGCTACGCCAGCACGTCGAAGAAGTTCGACTGCGCCGGCTACATCCGGCGGGTGGAGGATCTGGAGCGGGAGTGAGTTGTCGCCGCAATCACCCTGACAACGGGTACCCGCTACCATCGCACCGTTCTTGAAAATCCTCTATTGACCTGAGGATTATCAATGATATGATCGCCGGTATGATTGCCCGCAGGGCGCTCGTCGGCGAGGTCGTGACCCGCCTGAAGTCGAGTCCAGTGGTCGCCCTGCTGGGACCCCGCCAGTGCGGAAAGACCACCTTGGCGCGGGAGGTTATCGCCGGGCGCGGAGCGCACTATCTGGACCTGGAAGATCACGCCGATGCCGCCATGCTGGGCAACCCCCGCGAAGCGCTCGAGAGCATGCGCGGACTGGTGGTCCTCGACGAGATCCAGCGCCGCCCGGAGCTCTTCGAGGTGTTGCGGGTGCTGGCCGACAGGCGACCGTTGCGCGCCCGTTTCCTGATACTGGGCAGCGCTTCCACCGGACTTGTTCGCGGAGCTTCGGAGACGCTCGCCGGCCGCGTCGGCTTCGTGGACATGAACGGATTCGACCTGACCGAGGTGGGGGTCGAGAAGCTGAATCGCCTCTGGCTGCGCGGCACGTTCCCACGCGCCTTCCTGGCGCGGAGCAATGCCGAGAGCTGTACGTGGCGCGAGGACTTCATCAGGACCTTTCTCGAGCGGGACATGCCTCAACTGGGAGTCACCGTGCCGTCGGCCACGCTGCGCAGGTTCTGGACCATGGCAGCTCACTACCACGGACAACTGTGGAACGCGGCCGAATTTGCACGATCCTTGGGCAGTTCGGAGGGAACCGCCCGTCGCTATCTCGATCTGCTGGCCGGAGGGCTGGTCATCCGGCCGCTGATGCCCTGGTTCGAAAACGTCGCCAAGCGGCAGGTCAAAGCGCCGAAGGTGTACATCCGCGACAGCGGGCTGCTGCACGCGCTGCTGGCTATCCGGAGCAGGCGCGATCTCCAGCGCCACCCGAAGTTGGGCGCCTCCTGGGAGGGTCTGGCCCTCGAGCAGGTGCTCGCGGTCTTCAGACCTCGTGACGCCTACTTCTGGGCCACTCACGGCGGAGCCGAACTCGACCTCTTCTTCCTCAGCGGCGGCAGGCGTCTGGGCTTCGAGTTCAAGTACAGCGACGCGCCGAAGATGACCAGGTCGATGCACTCGGCCCTCTCGGACCTCTCGCTCGATACGCTGCGCGTCCTCTATCCCGGCAAGCGAAGATACCGCCTGCACCCCAAGGTGGAGGTCGTTCCCCTCGCGCAACTGCCGGAACTGGGAACGTAACGGCCCCGGTTGTCTCCCGGCCGCCTGCTGGTGTCCGGACTCCGCGTGGGGGCGGTGCTACGGAAGCCACCCCGGCGGTGGCCCGTAGATCCACTTCTGGCGGCGGACCTCCTTGACCCGGCCCCCGGCGTCGAACTCGACGATGACGTAGGGCTTCTCCGCGGCCCGCTCCGGCCGGGCCTCCCAGTAGTAGGAATACTGCAGCATGTTCTTCGGGACGAACTTCCCGTCGTCCGCCGGGCCCAGCGTGTTGAGCACCGCCTTGCGGGTGTCGCCGCGCCGGATCTTTTTCAGGCCGCCCAGGACTCTGCGCCAGCGCGCGCGGGCCGCTTTCAGCCTGGCCCGTTTGGCCTTCGCCTCCTCGGGCGTGAGGTCCTCGCGGCCGGCGGCCACGGCCTCCAGATGGCGCATGCGCTCGGCGGCGGCGTTGCCGGCCGCTTTGCCGCTGCAGATGCCCTTGAGGACCGCGCGGAGGCGTGCGGGAACGACGTATACTACGGAGCCCTCTTCCTTGAAGACGAACTCGCGGCCCGGCGAAATCCCGAAGATCAGCGTAGTCCGCTTCCCGGCGGCTGCGCCCCCGACGACCAGCCTGTCGTTGAACCCCGGCAGTTTGGGCGGGGGCATCCGCACGCGCCCGCCCGCGTCCTTCGGCGGCTGCCATCGCTTGAGCTCCTTCAGAACGGCCAGCACCCGGTTGACCTCCGCCTTGACGAGTGTGCGCACGGGCGCGCCGCCGGCGGGGCGGTAGACGACGTACGCCACGGAAACGGCGCGCCCGCGCGCGTCCTTGAGCGCGTCGGGCGGTGTGACGATCTCGACTTCAACGCGGGGTGACTTCACGCCCGGTCTGTACCGGAATTCCGCCCAGTAGCGGCCCGGCTTGAGCGCGGGGGAAAACATGTTGAGGGTGTGCTCGAAGCGCAGAGTCTTCCCGGGTGCCAGGGTGACGACGTGCTTCGATTCGGTGCCCGGGCGCGGGGGCATGGGAGGCGGGAGAGTCGGGAGGTGTCTCTTCTCCGGCGCTTCCCTGTCGCGGTACACTTTCAACGCGAGAATGGCAGAGGCCATTGCGAAGGTGTCGACCTGCAGACGCTCCTTCGCGACGTTTCGGAGAAGGCCGGTGACACTGATCTCGTTTTGCGAACCGGCTCGCGCCTTTCCGGCGACTATGCCCGCCCGGAGGCCGCCGGCCGGCTGGCCCCAGGAGATCCCGTCCGTGAACCGCTCGGTCTTCCCGTCTGCCGTGCAGAGCGCGAACTCGAGGAGCTTCGTGCCGGTCTCCTCCTTGCCGCGGAGGAAGGCCGCGGCCGCCTTCTCCGACACGGACTTGCCCGAGAGCCGGAAGTAGACCACCCGGTCGCTCCAGCGCTCGTCGACGCCCCGCTTGACGTTTGCCGCCTTGTCCGGCAGGAGATACAGGCAGAAGACGGTGTCCGACATCGGATTCCACTCGATGGGGAGCAGGCCGCCGAGGTCATCGATCCTGGACAGCACGCTCTCCGCCAGCCACGGCGCCCCGCCCAGCGCCTTGCCGACCGCCGCCGAGTCGGCCGGCAGACTGATCTTCCGGAAACCGTCGAAGACGGCTTTGCCCCGCTCGTCGCGGGAATTGGCCCGCGAGTGGACAACCGGTATAGATCCGGGCTCGACGATCTCGATCGCGGCCTCGTCGAAGTAGTAGTGGGCCGGCGCTACCTGCGGCGGAACTTCCCCCGGCCGCAGGCGCCGCTTGCTGAGGTCCGGCGTGTCTGGCGCAAACTTGAGCACCCCTGTGGCCCGAACTGTCTGACCATAGGCCGGCTTTTCGCCCGAAAGTCTGCCTTCGAAATGGACCAAGCGCTCTTTCTTGCCGCTGCCCTTGTTCCCGGCAGCCAGCAGCAGGGAGCTTCGCGCCCCCTTGCCGGGCCCAGAGTAGACGCCCGTAAGCGTCACCTTCTTGCCAACGGATTCCTTGAGGTTGACCGGGGCTGCGGCGTCTTCAGCTGGACGAACGATGGTGACGACCCCACTCTTGTATTGGGCTTCACCAAAGGCTATCGATAGCTTGCCGCCGTCTTGTTTCTCAATATTCCAATGTCCGAACAACGCAACGCCAAGGGTTAGCGTTTCCCCCATGGCCAATTCCGGAAGTTCGTCCCAGCCAAGTTTGAGCGTTACCGCCAAGTTTAGGTCCTTGGTCTTTCCCGCCTCCTTGTCCAACTTGCTCGCGTGGGTGGTCTTCCAGAACTGGAAGGGCTTCCCGTTCTTTTCTCCAGAAACAAAAACCTTGTCCAACGAGACTTGCCAGGTGTGTTTGCCGTTCTCGTCGCTGTAAACGGCATCCTTGTAGTGGATGTTAACCGATACCTCTCGATCCTTCCTTCCAAGGGTGATTCGCGCAGGCGACAGGCCCACCTGCGGTTCTTGGTCTGGTTTGCTCCAGGATATGCCTTCGCCTGCCGGTTTCTCCACTGCCGGCCGCCAAGTCCCATCGTAGTTGCCCTGGAAGACCGGCTTCCCGGCCTTGGCGACATCGAGCAAGGCATAGAGCCAGTCGGCGATGGCATCGAAGTCGCGATTCTTGGTGCGCACCCCCTTTTCTGCCTTGAACTGCCGACCAGAGCGAACAGTGATAGTCAATTGCGCCTTGATTTCGTCCGGCACCAACTTGTGCTTGGGCACTGAGATCTTCCGGAAGTTGTGTTTGGTCAGAAGACCCTCGAACTCCTCAACCTTGCCCGGAGCGATCTTGAAAACATAGCGCTTCTCCTGGTTCTCGTTGCCTTGACCGGGTTCAGGACCGTTAACGTCCTGGATCCCGACAGTCCCATCGCTCGCCAGGTAGACGTTGGTTCCCCCGAATAGTCCCATTGCCGTCAGCTCGGCCTTAGTGAATCGATCCCCGTCAGGAACCGGAGATGACTTCTCCTCCCTGCACGCCGCCACCACCACCGCCGTCCCCAGGAAGACGAGCCCCAGCCCCGCCAGCACCCACTTGTTTATCCGCGTCACGAGTTTCCTCCTGGAATCCACGATTCCCCTGATGCGCTCCTCCATCCGCCAGCGCGGGTGGACCAGTCCCACCGTTGCGGGCATGCGCTGGAAGACGGTGGTCTTCTCCGCCAGGCTCACCAGGCAGCGCGCGTAGCGGCGCGGCTCGCTCTGGCGCAGGACGAAGTTGTCGCAGAGCTCCTCGCGCGCCGCCGAGAGCCGGCGGTTGAGAAGGTGCACGGGTACCAGCGGCCAGTAGAGCATCTCGACCATCCGCTGAAGGAAGCCCACGAGATAGTCCCGCCCCACCACGTGGGCGCACTCGTGTACCAGCACGTCGGCCAGCTCCTCGGCCGGGAGCGACCGCGGCAGGTGGGCGGGCAGCACAACCGCTGGTTTGAAGAGGCCCACGGTGATGGGGTTGCCCACGATGCGCGAGGTCAAGATCGGCGGGAGCGCGGATACGCCCAGCGCCGCGCGGACGCGCGCGAGGACTTCCTCCAGGCCGCGCCCGTCAAGGGGCACGAGCTCGCGGCGCAGGCTGGTCAGGACGCCCCAGCCGTGGATGATGCGGGCCAGGAAAACGAAGGCCCCCACGATCCAGACCGCCAGCACGGCGGTCAGGACCGCGCGCAGGATATCAGCGGAGGTCATCGGCGGTCCAGCAGGCCGGGCGGCCGCTGCTGCGGGGGTTGCCGGTCGCTCGGAGGCCCGCGGGCCTGTGGTCTTGCGCGGTTCAGGGATCGATACCGATCCCGATACCGACGCCGACGGGGGCGGGGCCAGACGGGCAGGGCCCGGTTCGAGGGTTGCGGCGTCTCTCCAGGGAATGCGGACCAGCGAAAGGCCCAGGCGATCGGCGGCCACGGCGGTCAGGGGGCTCGCCAGGACCACTGCCAGCGCCGCGAGGTACAGTGCGTAGCGCAGGGCGGTGTTCCTGCGCGCCAGCGTCGCGCCCAGCAGCCAGGCGATTGCCACCACCACCGTGGCCTGCAACAGGGCACTGCCCGCCAGAAGCATGGCACCGTCGCCGGGGTAGAACTTCAGCAGCCAGTTCACCGCTCGTCCTCCGACTCCGATGCATCGGCCTGGGACCTGGCGGGCGTCTCAGGGGTCGACTCGTCGATCACCCGTCGCAGGTGCTCGGCCTCCCTGGCCGATATGCCCCTGGCACTGACCAGCGTGGCCACCAGGCCGGCCGCGGAGCCGTCGAAGACGGTGTCGGCCAGGCGCCTGAGCAGACCGCCGAGGGCCTCCTGGCGACCGACCGCCGCGGAGTAGATAAACTCGTTGCCCGACTTGCGGCGCTTGAGCCAGCCCTTGCGCTCCAGGCGCACCAGCAGCGTCATGATCGTGGTCCGGGCAACGCCCCGGCCGGGCGGGAGTGCCTCCCATACCTCGGTGACGCTGGCCTTCCCCTTGCGCCAGAGGATGTCCATCAGCTCCAGCTGCGCCTGGGATAGCGGCGGGCGTTTCCTCTTGCTGTTGCCAGCGGCGGCGGTCTTCTCGCTGTTCATGCTCTGGTCTCCCGTGATTCGCGAGGGCCAATCTACTACACTCGTACTATTAGACTACTACGAGTGACGTAGGTTTCTGAAAAAACCGGTGCGAAGCCGAAATTGCCGGATTCCGGCAGGGCTGTCATCTATTAAGCGTTGTCCTTCAGTGGCTTAGACAAAGAAGGGAAATGCTGCAGTTGCACCAAACGGGCCTTGACAACGACTGTATGAGGGTTATCATACACCCGTACACAGGCGAAAGGAGTCGGGCCTTGCTGCATTTCCAGATCAGCCCCAGCTCGGGCGTGCCGGTCTACCGGCAGGTCATGGACCAGGTGCGCTATTACGTCGCCGGCGGCCAGCTGAAGGCCGGCGACCGGCTGCCCTCCATCCGGGAGATGGCCGGGGCGCTGCACATCAACCCGACGACGATCGTGAAGGCCTACAACGAGCTTCAGCACGGGGGGGACATCGAGATGAAGCACGGCAAGGGCGCGTTCATCACCGAGGCGAGCGAACCGCGTTCGCGGGCCGAGGTGGAGACCGAGTTCCGGCGGCTCTGCGCGGCACTGGCGGCCTCGGCGCTCCAGATGGGACTGGGCGCCGAGCGCGCGGCCGGGATTCTCGCGGAGGAGATCGGCAGGCTGGGCGTGGGAGGAAAGCAGTGAGCATCGAAGCGGTCGTGAAAACGGATAATCTGTCGAAGACCTTTGCCGGCGCGGTCCAGGCGGTAAGCGCCCTGGACCTGGCCGTGCCCCGCGGCGCGGTCTACGGCCTGATCGGCCGTAACGGCGCGGGCAAGACCACCGCGATCCGCATGCTGATGGGGCTCCTGCGCCCCACCGGGGGGCGCGCCGAGGTCCTCGGCGCTGACCTGTGGCGCGCCCGGCGCAGCCACCGCGAGCGCGTCTCATACGTTTCCCAGGAGCAGCAGGTCCACGCCTGGATGACGCTGGAGGAGCTCTGCTGCTACTGCTCGCTGCTCTACTCGGAGTGGGACCAGACCTACGCCGAAAAGCTCGCCGGGCGCTTCGGCCTGGCACTCGGGCGGCAGGTGGGCCTGATGTCCGGGGGCGAGCGCCGCAAAGCCGCCATTCTCCTGGCGCTGGCCGCGCGCCCCGAGGTGCTGATCATGGACGAGCCGGCGGCCGGCCTCGACCCGGTCGCCCGGCGGGAACTCGTCGACGCGCTGGTCGACAGTCTCTCCGGGGAGCGCGGCCAGACGGTGCTGTTTTCCACGCACATCATCAGCGACCTCGAGCGGGTGGCCGACTATGTCGGGATCATGGACCGCGGGCGGATGGTGAGCTCCTCGCCGCTCGAGGATCTCCAGAGCTCGACCAGGCGAATCCAGATCGTTTTCCAGGGCGACCAGGTCCCGGAAGGCTTCCGCCTCCCCGGAGCGGTGCGCTTCGAGACCAGCGGCCCGGTCTACACCGCGGTGGTGCGTCTGACTACCGAAAGCGACCTCGATGGCCTGGGCGAAAGGCTCAACGCCCGGGTGAACACCTTCCCGCTGGGGCTCGAGGACATATTCATAGAGCTGTTCGGGCCGGATGAATTCACCACAGAGCACACAGAGAGCACAGAAGGCAGGAGCCATGAATAGCGAACTGGACCATTCACCACAGAGCGCACAGAGAACACAGAGGAACTGCTACAATCATGAGAAGACCTCGAGGGGGTTCTCCGTGGGCTCTGTGGTCTCCGTGGTGAGGAAAGCCCTGAAGGACCATTCACCACAGAGCGCACAGAGAACACAGAGGCGGCTATGCCATTCTGAGACACCCTCAAGGGGGTTCTCCGTGGTGAATATCGGGCTCTTTGTCGTGAGTACCAGACACGGAGGCGCATAGCCATGCCTGAGGAACTGAACCCCATCACCGAGAAGATCATCGGGGCGGCAATTGCCGTTCACCGCGAACTTGGGCCCGGGCTCCTGGAGTCCACCTACGAGGCCTGCCTGGCACACGAACTGGAGCACTGCGGCATCGAGTTCGACCGACAGAAGGCCCTGCCGGTCGTCTACCGCGGCTTGAAGCTGGACTGCGGGTACAGGCTGGACCTCCTCGTGGAGGGGCAAGTGGTCGTCGAGTTGAAGGCCGTGGATCGCCTTGCCCCGATTCATACGGCGCAGGTGCTCTCCTACCTGAAGCTGTCCGGGTGCAGAATCGGACTGTTGATCAACTTCAACGTCAAGCTGCTCAAGAACGGGATAAGGAGGCTGGCGAACTGATGCAAGCCAACAGCAAGCGTTCACCAGATAACGGGGCTTACCGCCATTGGGAAGACTCAAGGCGGTTCTCTGTGGGCTCTGTGTTCTCCGTGGTGAAGAAGGCCCTCGGGAACCTTTCACCACAGAGCGCACAGAGAACACAGAGGGATTGCTCCAATTATGAGCAGCCCTCAGGGGGGTTCTCTGTGGGCTCTGTGTTCTCCGTGGTGAAGAAGGCCCTCAAGAGCCTTTCACCACAGAGCGCACAGAGAACACAGAGGGATTGCTCCAATTATGAGCAGCCCTCTGGCCCGCGTCAATTACTTTCCGGGTTGGCGACAATTATTCTTCGGGTATCCATTCTGTTTCCTGCCCCCCCTCCCCCCGGGGGGAGGGCCACATTGTGCATAAAAAAGCCTCCTTCCTGTG
>Ga0272442_10001470_pt1 | contig 35850 bp, 25 predicted proteins | sample SSMForm2O_FD_200262 | JGI IMG/M metagenome (GOLD analysis project Ga0272442, IMG submission 200262) | Marine sediment archaeal communities from Little Sippewissett salt marsh, Falmouth, MA, United States - SSM-Form-2O | ecosystem: Environmental > Aquatic > Marine > Wetlands > Sediment ... | reverse complement strand
ATGTGGGCCTTCTGTATGGCTCGTTCGGTTTGTTGAGACTCATGCAGACCGGGCGGTCCCTCAATGACGTGAACGTCCGTTCCAAGCCGCGGATTCAATACCGGCTCTTGAATCACTGGGACAATCTGGACCGATCCGTGGAACGAGGCTACGCAGGAAAGTCATTGTGGAAATGGGATGAACTGCCGGCGACCATTGATCAGCGATACAGGGATTACGCGCGGGCGAATGCGTCTCTGGGCATCAATGGAACGGCGGTGAACAATGTCAACGCCAACCCCGTCTTCCTGACGGCCGACTACATTGCCAAGCTCAAGGCGCTGGCCGATGTGTTCAGGCCCTACGGGATCAGGCTGTTTGTCTCGATTCGGTTCTCGTCGCCGCTTCGCGCGACGGCTGGTCGACGCGGCCGGCGCGGGGGCATCGGCGATCTGGAAACCGCCGATCCTCTAGATCCCGATGTCCGGCGCTGGTGGAAGGAAAAGGTCGACGAAATCTATGACGCGATTCCCGATTTCGGCGGGTTTTTAGTGAAGGCCAATTCCGAGGGCATGCCCGGCCCCCAGGATTACCAAAGGTCCCACGCCGAAGGGGCCAACATGCTGGCCGAGGCGCTGGCTCCGCACGGTGGCATCGTGATGTGGCGGGCGTTTGTCTACGACGCCGACGTCGATCCCGACCGGGCAAAACGGGCCTACATGGAGTTTGTCCCTCTGGATGGGCAGTTTCGCGAAAACGTGTTCGTTCAGTCCAAAAACGGTCCCATCGATTTCCAGCCACGCGAGCCGGCTCATCCGTTGTTCGGGGCCATGCCCAAGACGCCTCTGATGCTGGAATTACAGATCACTCAGGAGTATCTGGGGCATTCGAAGCATCTGGTCTACCTGGCGCCGATGTGGAAGGAGTGCCTGGACTTCGACACGCATGCGAAGGGGCAGGGCTCGTATGTCTCGCAGGTGGCGGATGGGTCCTTGCACGATTACGCGATGACCGGGATAGCGGGCGTCGCCAACACGGGCTCGGATCGCAACTGGTGCGGCCACCTGTTCGCTCAGGCCAACTGGTACGCCTACGGCCGTCTGGCCTGGGACCACGAGCTGTCCAGTGAGGCGATTGCCGAGGAATGGATTCGCATGACGCTGAGCCGGGACGACAGGGTTGTCGAGACCATCAAGTCCATGATGATGGGGTCCCGGGAGGCGTGCGTCAACTACATGACGCCGCTGGGGCTCCACCACATCATGCAGGAAGGCTTCCACTATGGCCCACAACCCAGTTACGCACGCGCACCGCGGCTGGATTGGACGAGCGTCTATTATCATCGCGCTGACGAGACGGGTGTCGGATTCGATCGCAGTTCATCGGGCAGCAACGCGACGAGCCAGTACTATCCGCCTTGGCGAGAACGATTCGATCGTGTAGAGACATGCCCCGAGCAGTTCCTGCTGTGGTTTCACCATGTTCCTTGGGACCATAAGGTGGTGTCGGGCCGGACGCTGTGGGAGGAACTGTCTCACCGCTACGTCGCCGGGGTCGACTATGTCAAGGCGATGCGCAAGACATGGGCTTCTCTGGAGGAAGACATCGACCCGGACATCTTCACGCACGTTCAGGAGAAACTGGCGACGCAAGAAAAGGACGCGGCCCTTTGGCGCGATACCTGTTTGGGTTACTTCCAGAAATTCAGTAAGATGCCGGTGCCTGACGCCAATTGAGGTGACGGTCTGCAATAGACATGATGGCTGCGAATCATTCAACTGAAGGAGTCACGAATGAATCCTGAACTGGAAAAGCTCTCCGTCAAGGAAAAGGTCGGCTACAGCGTAGGTGATACGGCATCCAATCTCTTCTTTCAGACCTTCATATATTATATGCTTTTTTTCTACACCGACGTCTTTGGCATCACCGCCAAAGCGGTGGGAACCATGTTCCTGGTTACCAAGATCTGGGATGCGGTCAATGATCCGATGATGGGCATGATCGCAGACCGGACCAACAGCAGATGGGGGAAATTCCGCCCTTATCTGATTTGGGGTGCCATACCTTTGGGGGTACTCGGAGTACTGACCTTCACGACGCCGGAACTCGGCGATGCCGGGAAGCTCGTATATGCCTACATCACGTACACACTTCTGATGATGGCCTACACGGCTATTAACGTCCCCTACTCCGCAATAATGGGGGTCATGACACCGAATTCTCATGACCGTACAACGATCTCTTCCTTCAGATTTGTGGCTGTCTTTGCCGCGTTGCTCTTCGTTCAGTATTTCATCCCGGCAATGACTGATGGCGCTGAGATTCCGACTAAGAACTGGCAATTGACCATGGCCATCGTTTCCGGATTAGCGGTTGTGCTTTTCATAGTTACTTTCTTTTCCTGTAAAGAACGTGTTCAACCTCCCAAGGGTCAGAAGACCTCGTTCAAGCAGGATCTTGCCGATTTGATTTCCAATAAGCCCTGGGTGTTTGTCGGCACGGCAACTGTCTTCCAACTCATCTTCATATGTATGCGAGGCGGAAGTCTAATGTACTATTTCCAGTATTATGTAAGAGACCAGGAGATAGCTTTGTTTGGGAAGGTCTATAGTCTGACCTATTCAAAGTTGTTTTCCTATTTCACTATGTCGGGGACCGCCTTTACCATTCTCGGAGTCGTTCTAACTACACGCATTAGCAGAGCCTTCGGCAAATCAATGACCTATGCCGTCTCTTTGGGTATAGCCGGCATAACCGCGGGGTTCTTCATTCTCTTGGGCCCCAAAAGCCTCGCCCTAATGTTCGGTCTCAATATCGTTACATCGTTTGCGGTCGGCCCCGTTTCGGTGCTGCAGTGGGCCATTTATGCGGACACGGCCGATTACTCGGAATGGAAAAAGGGGCGCCGAGCTACCGGGCTTGTGATGTCTGCCTCTCTTTTCGCGCTGAAGCTTGGCATTGCCTTGGGAGCGGCAGCTAACGCGTGGATACTTTCAGCTTATGGTTATCAGCCAAATGTAGAACAGACTGCAAGTGGACTATTAGGCATACGTATGGTCATGAGTGTTTACCCTGCTTTTTTCGCCGTCATAGGTATGCTCCTTATGTTCTTCTATCCATTGAAGAAGCACATGATGATGCAGGTCGAGACGGAGCTGGTCCAGCGGCGCCAGCAGCACGAATCGGGGCAAAGCGCCTGACGTAGGCATTTGGTGTGACGACAATCCGACGGTCAACGAATTAGGAGGTCTTCTGCCGTGACTTCTCGTGACAATCAAAGCGCCGCGTACTTGAATCCTGAACTGTCCGTGGCCCAGCGTGTTGAGGATCTCCTTGCCCGGATGACGCTGGAAGAGAAGGTTGCCCAGACGCTCTGTGTCTGGCTGGCCAAGGCCGAGACCTTGGTCGATGATAAGGGCCACTTCGATCCAGCCAAGGCCCAGGCGGCGTTTGCGGAAGGCCATGGTCTCGGTCAGGTGGGTCGGCCCAGCGACGCGGGCGGCGGCCGGAATGCCCGGGAAATGGCGGAACTGACCAACGCGATTCAGAAGTTCTTCATGGAGAACGGCCGGCTGGGTATCCCGGTCGTCTTTCACGAGGAATGCCTGCACGGCCAGGCCGCCGTGGACGGCACCAGCTTCTCGCAACCGATCGGCCTCGGTGCCACGTTCGATCCGGACCTGGTGCAAAGGCTCTTCACGATGACGGCCAAAGAGGCCCGCCTGCGCGGCACGCACCAGGCGCTGACACCGGTAGTGGACGTGGCCCGCGATCCGCGCTGGGGGCGCGTCGAAGAGACCTACGGTGAGGACCCTTACCTGGTATCGATTCTGGGCATGGCGGCCGTGCGGGGTTTCCAGGGCGACGCCCGCTTCAAGGACAAGGAGCACATCATCGCCACGCTGAAGCACTTTGCCGCCCACGGGCAACCGGAATCCGGGACCAATTGCGCGCCGGCCAATGTCTCGCTGCGGGTCCTGCGCGAAACGTTTCTCTATCCCTTCAAGAAGGCGGTCCAGGACGCCGGCTGTATCAGTGTCATGCCGTCGTACAACGAAATCGACGGCGTGCCGTCCCATGCCAACAAATGGCTCCTGCGTGACGTCCTGCGAGATGAATGGGGCTTCAAGGGGTATCTGGTTTCTGACTACTACGCCATTCGGGAACTAAACGAACGACCGGACTTCTTTGGCCAGTTCCTGGCCGAGGACGGCAAGGCTGCGGCGGCGCTGGCGGCCGAGGCGGGAGTGAACATCGAGCTGCCCGATCGGGACTGCTATCCCCATCTGGTGGAACTCGTTCAGGAGGGCACAATCGCCCAATCGCTCTTGGACGAACTGGTTGCGCCCATGCTGGAATGGAAGTTCAGACTCGGTCTGTTCGACGATCCCTACGTGGACCCTGACACAGCGGAAGACGTCGTAGGCTGCGCGGCACACCGCGATCTGGCGCTGGAGGCCGCCCGCAAGACGATCACTTTGCTCAAGAACGACAATCAAGTCGCGCCGCTGGATCTGGCCGAAATCAACACCATCGCCGTGATCGGTCCCAATGCGGACCGCCCAATGCTCGGTGGCTACAGCGGCGTGCCCAAGCACTGCTCTACCGTCCTTCAGGGCATCCGCGATTACGCGGGCGACCGCGCTGAGGTCCTGTACCATGAGGGCTGCAAAATCACCATCGGTGGCTCCTGGCAAGAGGACGAGGTGGTGCCCAACAATCCCCAGGAGGATCGCGTCAGTATGGCCGAGGCGGTCAAAGTGGCGCAGAAGGCCGACGTCATCGTGCTGGCCATCGGCGGCAACGAGCAGACCTCGCGTGAGGCCTGGGAGCCGACCCACATGGGCGACCGCACCAACCTGCAAATGGTGGGACTCCAAGACGAACTGGTCGATGCCATGGTCGCCACGGGCAAACCAGTCGTTGCGTTTCTCTTCAACGGTCGTCCGTTGTCCGTGGTCAATCTGGCGGCCCAAGTCCCGGCCATCTTCGAATGCTGGTATCTCGGCCAGGAAACGGGCCAGGCCGTGGCGGAGGTCCTCTTTGGAGACGTCAACCCAGGCGGAAAACTGCCGATGACCATTCCCCGTTCCGTGGGGCATGTCCCCGCCTACTACAACTACAAGCCCTCGGCTCGCCGGGGCTACCTGTTCGACGAGGTCAGTCCGCTGTACCCGTTTGGCTATGGGCTCAGCTACACCCAGTTCGCGTTCAGCGCGCCACGCCTGGTCCAGGACACCATCCAGCGGGACGGATCGACGCAGGTCGAGGTCGATGTCACCAATACGGGGAAGGTCGCGGGCGATGAAGTGGTCCAGATGTACATTCGTGATTGCATCAGTTCGGTGACGCGTCCGGTCAAGGAACTCAAGGGCTTTCGGCGCATCACCTTAGCGCCTGGCCAGACACAGACTATCTCCCTGGACATAACGCCCGAGCATCTGGCCTTCTACAATATCGATATGGAGTATGTCGTCGAGCCGGGCCAGTTCAAGATCATGGTCGGCAGTTCGTCGCGCGACGAGGACCTTCAGCAGGTCATCCTGACCGTGACATAGGGACAAACTGTCTTGCGATAACACCTGGGAAGGAGGCACATCATGAGCAGGGCCTCTGGCATGAATGCCTTGTGTGCATCGTTGATTCCCTCTCCAGGCGCGACCGTCCTTCCCAAGCCGGCTCAGCATCCCGTGTTCATCAGAGGCCGTCGCTTCCGATGAATCGTTCGAATGATGACGGAAACAGAATTTGGTTCTCCAGTCGAGATGAGACAATGAAACCTATCCTCAGAATCCTGATGATCGTGGGCGTGGGCCTTCTGTGTTGCGAGGCTGTCTTGGGCGTTGGACGGACGCGGTACGTGGAGTTCCGTCGCACCGAGGGCAGTTTCTCTCTGGCCCAGAGGGATGATCTGGCGGTGCTCTACGTTGATGCAAAAGATCACGCGGGGGTGGTGCGCGCTCTCAAGGACCTACAGGCCGATATCGAGCGCGTCGCGGGTCGTAAGCCGGCCATCACCCACGAGCAGACGGCCCTGGGGACGAACGTGGTCATTGTGGGGACGGTTGGGAAAAGCGCGATCGTTGACAGGCTTGTCCGAGAGGGCAAGATCGAAGTAGCACAGATCGCCGGAAAGTGGGAATCCTTCCTCATCGAAGTCGTGGCGGAGCCTCTGCCCGGCGTCGCCAGCGGGCTGGTCATCGCCGGCAGCGACAAGAGAGGGACCATCTACGGCCTCTACGACCTGTCCGGCCAAATCGGGGTCTCTCCGTGGTATTGGTGGGCCGACGTGCCGGTCAGACGCCGTGAGACCCTCTACGTCAGGGCCGGTCGCTATGCGGAGGGCCCGCCCGCCGTCAAGTATCGGGGCATCTTCCTAAACGATGAAGAGCCGGCGCTGGGACGCTGGGCCGTGGAGAACTACGGCGGATTCAACCACGAGTTCTACGAGAAGGTCTTCGAGCTGATCCTGCGCATGAAAGGCAACTATCTCTGGCCCGCCATGTGGTGGGCGAGCTTCAACGGCGACGATCCGCTCAATCCAAAGCTGGCGGACGAATACGGCATCGTGATGGGCACCACGCACCATGAGCCGATGGTGCGGGCCCACGCCGAGTGGCGACAGACCAAAGGGGGCGCGTGGAACTACGAAACCAACGCCGAGAAGCTGCGGGAGTTCTGGACCGAAGGCATCAAACGCATGGGCTCGCGCGAGACCATCGTCACCCTGGCCATGCGGGGCGACGGCGACACGGCCATGAGCGAAAGCACCAACATCGCGCTGCTCGAGAAGATCGTGGCCGATCAGCGCCGAATCCTCGCCGATATCACGGGCAAGGACGTGACGACGATTCCCCAGTTGTGGGCATTGTATAAGGAAGTCCAGGACTACTACGACAAGGGGATGCGGGTGCCGGAAGACGTCACCCTCCTGCTGTGCGACGACAACTGGGGGAACCTGCGGAGGCTACCCAAGCCTGACGATCCGCCGCGGGCCGGGGGGTACGGCATCTACTATCACTTCGACTTCGTTGGCGGTCCTCGGAACTACAAGTGGCTCAACACCAGTCCCATCGCCCGCGTCTGGGAGCAGATGCACCTGGCGTATCGCCACGGGGTCGACCGGATCTGGCTGGTGAACGTCGGCGATCTCAAGCCGATGGAATTCCCCATCAAGTTCTTCCTGAACTACGCATGGAGTCCGGATCGTTGGCCGGCGGAACTCTTGCCCGAATACACATTGCGGTGGGCGCAGCAACAGTTCGGCCTGGAACACGCTCCGGCCATCGCCGAGATCCTTTCGACGTACACCAAGTACAACAGCCGGCGCAAGCCCGAGATGCTGGCGCCCGACACGTACAGCCTGGTGGACTATCGCGAGGCCGAAAGGATCGTCTCCGACTACAACGAACTGGTGGAAGAAGCCGAACGCATCAGCAAGGCCTTGCCCGCCGAGTACGCGGACGCCTATTACCAGCTCGTGCTGCACCCGGTCAGGGCCTGTGCCAACCTGAACGAGCTGCATGTGACCGTGGGGCGGAACCGCCTCTATGCAAAACAGGGGCGCACCGCGACGAACGATCTGGCGGAGCGAGTGGAAGAGCTGTTCGCTCGCGATGCCGAGCTTTCGCACTACTACAACAAAGTCATGGCCGGCGGCAAGTGGAACCACATGATGGACCAAACCCATATCAGCTACACCTATTGGCAGCAGCCGGAGAAGGACGTCTTGCCCAAAGTGGATAAGATCGACTTGCCGGCGGCTGTGGATATGGCGGTGGCTATTGAAGGTTCGGACACATGGTGGCCCCACAAATCGGGCGAGGCCGTTCTGCCCGAGTTCGATCCGTTCAGTGAGCAGGAATACTACATAGAGCTGTTCAATCGAGGGCAGGGGGCTTTCAGCTACGAGATCGAGGTTGGCGAGCTGTGGCTGCAGGTCAGGCCCGATCGGGGAGAGTTGGACAAGGAGCAGCGCGTATGGGTCAGCGTGAATTGGCCGGATGTGCCGGAGGGAACCCACCGCGTCCCCATCACGATCACAGGGCCGAACGGCAGTCGCGTCGTCGTTCACGCGGTTGTCAAGAATCCTGCCAAATCAGAACGTGATCGGGTCAGAGGCTTCGTCGAGAGCAACGGCTACGTTTCCATTGAGGCCGAGCATTACACCAAGGCCGTCAGTGCAGACCCTGTCGAATGGCTCCAGATTCCAAATCTGGGCCGGACGCTGTCCGGGATAACACCCGTCCCCGTGACGGCAAAGAGCCAGACGCCCGGAGGAGACAGCCCGCGCCTGGAATACTGCCTGTATCTTGCCGGCAGCGGCTCGGTCAGAGTGAACGTGTACATGTCACCCACTCAGAACGTCCACGATACGCAGGGCATGCGCTATGGCATTTCCTTCGACAACGAGTCGCCGCAGATCGTCAACATCCATGAGAAGGACACCGTCCCCGACTGGAAGTACCCGCCCCAGTGGAACAAGGCGGTGGGCGAGAACGTCAAGGTCACCACGTCCGAACACGTCCTCCCCACGCCCGGCGAGCACGTGCTGAAGTTCTGGATGGTCGATCCGGGCATCGTCTTACAGAAGATCGTGGTAGATACCGGGGGAGCAAAGCCAAGCTATCTCGGTCCGCCGGAAAGCTCCTTCGTTGGTGGCTCGGCTATGAGTGGCGGCGGCCCGGTACGAAGCGGGATCGACGGTTCAGGTGCCTTCGCCACCGGCAAGTACCGCAACCTGTTCGCCGAGGCAGAGCATTCGCAGGACGAAATAGTTGCCAAGATCGAGAAGGCCTACCAGCAGTTCTTCCATGGCGATCCGAACACGCAGTCGCTGTATTACCCCTCCGGCTCGAACGCTGATGGCCCCCTGGCGTACATGCCCGATATCCACCACAGCGACGTGCGGTCCGAAGGCATGTCGTACGGCATGATGATCGCCGTCCAACTGGATAAGAAGGCCGAGTTCGATGCCCTGTGGAACTGGTCCAAGACGTACATGTATCAAGACGATCCCAAGCATCCCGTCTATGGTTTCTTCTCGTGGCAGATGCGCTACGACGGCACGGCCATGAGCGAACTGCCCGCGCCGGATGGAGAAGAGTACTACGCCATGGCGCTCTACTTCGCCGCCGGGCGCTGGGGCAGCGGCAAAGGCATTTACAACTACCAGGCCCAGGCGGACAAACTGCTGACCGACATGGTGCACCGCAAACCGATCACGGGCATGGTGCAGGGCCGGTTCGCCCGGCAGCAGACCGTGGGGCGGGAGGTCAATCTCGATCACGCGATGATCCTCTTCTCGCCCGATTCCCTCCGCGATCACATGACCGATCCATCGTATCACCTGCCCGCGTTCTACGAGCTGTGGGCGCGATGGGGGCCGAAGGCGGACCGGGCCTTCTGGCAGCGCGCCGCCACGGCCAGCCGGGACTACTTCCAGCGAACGACGCACCCGAAGACCGGCCTGGCGCCCAACTACTCCAACTTCGACGGGACACCGTTCAGATCGTTCGGCCGCAGCGACACGTTTCGACACGATGCCTGGCGCACGGCCGGCAACTGGGCGGTGGATTGGTCCTGGTGGGCCAAGGACCCACGCGAAAGGCAACTGAGCGACCGGATTCAGGCGTTCTTCGAGTCCCAGGGGATGGACACCTACGCCGATCTGTACGAGTTGGACGGCACGCCGACGGGTCAGTCGCATCCCACGGGTCTGGTCAGCACGAACGCGGTCGCCTCTCTGGCAGCCACCAATGGCCCGCGGGCACGAAAGTTCGTCGAAGCCCTGTGGAACGCGGAGATCCCCTCGGGCCAAGGCCGCTATTATGACGGAATGCTATATTTCATGAGCCTGCTCCATTGTAGTGGCGAGTTCCGCATCTGGCCGCCGCAATAGCAGCCGGTGATGAACGAAGGAGTACACATCATGCAGAGTAGACGCACTTCCATGGCAAACATTGGAGCCGCATGCGCTCTGATCATCGTTCTGCTCTCAGGGGCGACCCACGCAATGGAGAACGCCTCCGAAGGCTCAGGTGCCTTCGCCACCGGTACGTATCGCAACCTGTTCGTCGAACTCGGGCATTCTCCTCAAGAGGTCAAGGCGAAAATCGACCATGCCTTCGAGCAGTTGTTCCACGGCGATCCAGATACGCAGGCCCTCTACTACCCGGCCGGCAGCAACACCATCGGACCACTGGCCTACATCCTTGACGTCCACAACAACGACGTGCGCTCCGAGGGCATGTCGTATGGCATGATGATCGCCGTGCAACTGAACAAGAGGGCCGAGTTCGACGCGATCTGGAACTGGGCCAGGACCCACATGTACCACGACGACCCCAACCATTCCGGCTATGGCTACTTCTCCTGGTCGGTGAAGAAAAATGGCAGACCGAATGACGAGATGCCCGCGCCCGACGGTGAAGAGTATTTCGCCACGGCCCTATACTTCGCGTCGCACCGCTGGGGCGACCGCACAGGCCTCTACAACTACCGAGCCGAAGCAGACCGGCTCCTGACGGACATGAGGCATCGCAAGCTCATCACCAGCCCCACAGTCGTTGGCCCCCGGACCGCCGGTGATCTCTTTGAGCCGAAACACAAGATGGTCCGCTTCACCCCGGACGTCGACAACCGCGAACACACCGACCCCTCGTATCACTTGCCTGCCTTCTACGAGCTGTGGGCCCTATGGGGTCCCAAGGACGATCGGCCCTTTTGGGCGGAAGCCGCCCGTGCAAGTCGCGATTTCTTCGTGCGTGCCGCTCATCCAAAGACGGCCCTGACTCCCGACTACGCCAACTTCGACGCCACCCCCTGGGCGAGCCCTTGGAATCCGCGCTCCGCCAGATTCCAGGTCGACGCCTGGCGCACGGCCATGAATTGGTCGATGGACTGGGCCTGGTGGGCCAGGGACCCCAGGCAGCAGCAGCTAAGCGATCGCCTCCAGGCGTTCTTTGCATCGCAAGGCATGTCGGACTACCATAGCCACTTCGAACTCGATGGCACCGACGGCAGCGGCGACCGTTCGACGGGACTGGTCGCCATGAACGCCACAGCCAGTCTCGCCGCAACCCACCAGCGCGCCAGGCAGTTCGTCGAGGCATTCTGGAACACACCGATCCCCTCCGGACGATATCGTTACTACGATGGCACGCTCTATATGCTGGGCATGCTCCACTGCGGTGGCCAATTCCGCATCTGGTCCCCGCAATAGCCGCAGCCTCGACCTGTCCCCGTGCAAGCGCAACGAGCCTTCTCGGCAAGGCTCTTGGACCGGCCTGTCTTCTTGCCGATAGACTCCCCGTCGGCACAGGTCCCGACGTACCGCCTACTCCCTCGCCTCAGTTCTCGCGCAGAAGGAAGGCCATATACAGCAGGCTTGCAGGTTGCGACGATAGGAATGGAGCCGAACGGCTGGCTTTTGACCCCGTCATGCGACATGTTGCCGGTGGCCGAGCCGTGAAACGGTCGGCAGCTTCCGCCGGCGTCGTAAGCAGATTTATGACAGAGACACACGTGTCTTGACCGAGTTGATGGCCAGAAGCGTTGAAATCGCCGGCCCGATTGTGGTAATATTGGTCATGTGGCGTGCAGGAACACCGATTGTGAGGTCAAATGGCAAATCCCGGGTCAACCGCTTTTCAAGGGAGGAGAATGACAATGTCCAGAAGACTAATTTGCCTGGTTTGTTCTGTTGTACTGGTGCTGAGCCTGATAGGCAGTGCGCAGGCGGGCGAGGCGACCGCTGACACCTTTGTCAGGGGCGCCGAAAACGGTGACATCAACTATGGAAGCGGTGGGAGCGTCACGATCAAGAATTCCAACGGCAACGGCTATGACCGCAAGGGGTATCTTCGCTTTGACGTTGGCGGCACGGCCTCAGAAGCTTCGCTTGTCTTGACGGTTTCGACGAACAACAATGGCGGCGGCGGAACGACGCCACAAACCTTTACCATTGAGGTTTATGGACTTGCGGAATCCCTGGATCACACCTGGGTCGAGAATGAAATCACCTGGAACAACGCCCCGGCCAATGATACCGCAAGCTCCGACTTCACCGAGGATGCGACGTTGTTGGGCTCTTTCATTGTTGATCCATTGCCGGTGGGGAACGTCGTTTCATTCAGCGATCCCGCTCTGGTCGATTTCATCAACAGCGATACCGACAATCAGATCACGCTCATGCTTCGAAGGACAGCGGGCACGTCCTCGTCGCATAACGTGGCATTCGCCTCAAAGGAAAACACCAGTGGTTACAGTGTGCCGACGTTGAATTTCAAAGTGGCCATGCAAGCGTCCGGGCCAAACCCGGCTGATGGGGATGAGGATGTATCGCGCGACGTGACGCTGGCCTGGATGCCGGGCGAATTCGCGGTGACGCACGACGTGTATTTTGGGCTCGCTTTTGACGATGTTAATGATGCCAGTCGGGCCAACCCGATGGGGGTCCTCGTCAGTCAGGGCCAGAGCGACGTCGCCTACACGCCCGATGCGGACCTGACCTTCGGTCAGACCTATTTCTGGCGCGTTGATGAAGTCAATGGTGCCCCGGACAATGCCATCTTCAAGGGTGCGGTCTGGAGCTTCACAACCGAGCCTCTGGCGTATCCGATCGAGAATGTTCTGGCTACCAGTAGCAGCAGTTCCGGGGCCACGGCGGGCCCGGAGAATATCGTCAACGGCTCCGGTCTGAACGCCGCCGACGAGCATTCCATCGAGTCTTCCGACATGTGGCTCACGACGCCCGGCGCCGATCCGCCCTCGATTCAGTTCGAGTTCGACAAAGTCTATAAGCTGCACGAGATGCTGGTCTGGAACTACAACGTCCAGTTCGAGCTGGTCCTGGGCTTCGGTGTCAAGGGTGTCACGGTGGAGTATTCCGCCGATGGCGTCGACTGGGCTGCACTGGGAGACGTTGAGCTGGCGCAGGCCACGGCGCGAGCCGACTACACGGCCAATACCATGATCGACTTCGGTGGCGTGGCAGCCAGGTTCGTTCGTCTGGCGATCAACAGTGGCCACGGCCCCATGGGGCAGTTCGGGCTCAGCGAGGTGCGTTTCACCTTCATTCCCGTTCAGGCCCGTGAACCGCAGCCCGCCGATGCGGCAACCGGCGTCGCTGCTGATACCACGCTCGCCTGGCGTTCCGGACGCGATGCCGTAGTCCACGATGTGTATTTGGACACAGCGCCCGATGCGCCGGCACTGGCGGACACCGTCAGCGACAACAGCTATACCCCCGACCTCCAATTCGGAACGACGTACTACTGGAGAATCGACGAGGTCAATGAGGCCGAGGCGATTCCTGTCTGGGCGAGCGACCTCTGGAGCTTCAGTACCCTGGAGTATGTCGTCATCGATGATATGGAGAGCTACGACGACGAAGAGAACACCATCTTCGATACGTGGCTCGATGGCTTCGTCAATGGGACGGGCTCGACGGTAGGGTATTTCAACGCGCCCTTTGCCGAGAAGACCATCGTCCACAGCGGCGGACAGTCGATGCCGTTTGAGTATGTCAATGACACCGCCCCGTTCTACTCCGAGGCCGAGTACGATCTGGGTGGCATAAGCCTCAATGCCAACGGCGCCGATACGTTGCGGGTCTTTGTGGCTGGGCAGGCCCCCGCATTTGTGGAAACCGCTGACGGCACGATCGTCATGAGCGCTATCGGCGATGACATCTGGAACGCCGCGGATCAATGCCGTTACGTCTATCGGCAGTTGACGGGCGATGGCTCCATGACGGCTCGCGTCGACTCGCTGGACGGCGCCTCGAGCACCTGGGCCAAGGCCGGCGCGATGATCCGCCAGAGCACCGAGGCGGGCGCCATCAACACGTTCATGGCCATGACCGGTGGTGATGGTGCCGGCGCCACCTACCAGCAGCGTATGGTGGCCGACGACGTCTCCGTGTCGCAGCATACCTACGACGACGGACCGTTTGCGCCGCCGTATTGGGTTCGCGTCACGCGCGAAGGCAACACGCTCCTGGGATACACCTCCCCCGACGGGGAAACCTGGACCCCGCGTGGAGACGTTATCACGCTGGCGATGACCGACCCGGTGCTGATCGGCCTGGCTCTGACGAGCCACAACACGGCCGCGACCACCAGCGCCGTCTTCTCCAACATCAGCTTCACGGGCAACGTGACCGGAGGTTGGGAACGCGCGGAAATCGGTGTGGCCCAGCCGACGGACGCCGGCAATGCCATCGAACCGCTCTATGTCGCACTGGAAGACACGAGTGGCAACGTGGCGGTGGTTTCCCATCCCAACACGGCGGCCGTGGGCATCTCGGCCTGGCAGGAATGGCTGATCCCGTACAGTGAACTGACCGGCGTCAACCTGAACCGTGTCAGCACGATGTACATTGGGGTCGGCGACCGGGACAACCCGAGTTCCGGCGGCACCGGCCTGATCTTCATCGACGACGTCAACTACGGGCATCCGATGCTTCAGCCGTAGTCGGCCGACCGCCAGGCATCTTGATGAACGCAAGTGGGGCCTGTGTCACAACGACACGGGCCCCATTCTCATTGCCAGATAAACAGTTGCTTAGCCCGGCAGGAAAATCACCGATAGACCAACTGGTCAATAGACGATAGAAGTTGACGTCGTGAGAAGAATCCTGGCGGGTGAGTACCTCCCCGAAAGAAGCCTGCTGGCAGGGATGTATAAGGAACGGCCCAGTGTTACACGCGTCTCCTCCTCTGCATGGCAGAAAGAAGCTCCGGCGGAACATGAGGGAGAGGAAGCCAGACTCGCTGGGGCATGTGGGCAGCTAACGCCGCCCGAGTCGATGGCCAGAGACACCCGGACCGAGGGCGCCTAGCAGGTCCGTGGAGGCGCGCGCTGTTTCCCCTAAGCTATTAGAGGGAAACGATTTGAGTGAAAAACGGGGCAATGGAGGCGGGGGGATTCGAACCCCCGTCAGGCCGATTTTGTAAGTCTTTTCACAGCAAGAGATTGCGGTATAAGCCCGGTGTGCACAACCACTTGAAAATGTCTCGCTGTCTATCGCTGTTACTCAGGATTCTCTCTGTTTTCCTTTCAAATGCTCCCGTATTACTCCCGCGAAGATGGGCCATATTCGCGCCAGTGCACATCCAGATTTCACCGTGTTGTGACAATGGCCCATTCGATCCGCGTACGCTAGGTGGGCTTCGGAAGCACAGCTCCAACGGGCATGCGGACATCGGCACATCCTCCAAGCCTGTGCTGGTCGCCAGGTCAATCAGCCCCGCTGCTGGGCGCTCCTCAAAGGTGGGGCTCTATGGCAGCATCTGTATGCCAAGCTTCGGGGGGCGGGGGAGGTCAATCTGGAGGAGAACATGCGGCCTGCGATGCGGAAAAGGACAGCAGGCCGTGCGACATATGTGTGCCTTCCATGGTGATGAACAGACATTCCTCGTGGTCCTGTACATGCTGAGTGAGCACGCTCCGTGCCAACCGGAAACGACCATCTCCAGCCGGTTACTGGGCCATGAGAACATAGAAAAGCACGGCAGCAAGGGACAAGATAAAAGCGATCAGTCTGACGTGTTTCCAGGGGGTGATATCCACATCGTGGGAGTATTCCTGCACGTAGGTCACTTTGGCGGGTTTGAACCTGCTGATGACAAGCATGAGCAGCGCCGTCAGCACAAAGACTATCGCCAGGAAATGCAGGAAATGAACCTCATTGTCCAGTCGAAACGTTCGCTTCAGCAGGCTCTGGACGTTTTCGCCAAAGGCGAAGACCAGGAGATAGAACAGTATGGGGCCGGCTATCAAGCCAATCTTGGCGGCAAGTGCGGAAACCCGCTTGGTGAAGAAACCCAATAGTAAGACGGCGAGCATAGGACCGAAGAACGTGGCGTTGATCCTTTGCAGGTAGTTGTAGAGACTGCCGGAGGTGTCGATCAGAGGAGCCATCACCATGGAGCTTATGGCCAGTACAACGCTGCAGACGCGTCCGGAGATGACAATCTGACGCCCGGAGGCGTTCTTGTTGATGAGAGCGTGGTAGAGATCTTCACTGAACAAAGTAGCCGAGCTGTTGAGCACGCTGTTGAACGTACTGAGCACGGCCCCAACCATGACGGCAGCGAAGAAGCCAACCAGCACAGGTGGCAAAACGGTCTTGACAAGCATGGGATATGCCATCAGGTACTGCTCAGAAGACAGGTGGTCCTTGAACATGTGGAAGGCGATGATGCCCGGAAGAACGATGATGATAGGCCCCAGCAGTTTGAAGAAGGCGGCCAGCAGGACGCCCTTCTGTCCCTCCGCCAAGCTCCGGGCCCCGAGAGTACGTTGAATGATCGACTGATTGGTACACCAGAAGAAGATCTGGTTGACAACCATACCGGTGAAGAGCACGCTGAACGGCAGGAATGAGCCGGGTTCATCACCGGTGATGTCGAATTTGGCATGCTCTTCGGTATAGACTTCCTGAAGGCCAGCAACTACACTGCCCTCTCCCACCAAACGGAGGGCAAGGAAGGGAATCAGAAGACCGGCAATCAGAAACCCCACTCCATTGACAGTGTCGGAGATGGCTACGGCCTTCAGGCCCCCGAAAATGGCGTAGAGCGAACCCAGTGTGCCTACACCCCAGACGATCAGCCAAGTAGCCTGCTGTTCAGAAATGCCGAAGGTTTCCGACACACCGAACAAGCTTTCCAGGCCCGTCGCGCCAAAGCGGAGGACGACGGGGAGGATAGCGAGCACATAGGAGATGAGGAACAAGATGACCGCGATCGTCCGTGTGTGCGTATCGTAGCGGGCTGCCAGGTATTGCGGAATCGTGGTGAAGCCGCTCTTAAGATATCTTGGTAGAAAATAGAGCGCCGTGAGGACCATGGCCAGAGCGGCGGTAGTTTCCCAGGCGGTAACGGCAAAGGTGTGGTTGAAGGCGTCCCCGTTCAGACCGATCAGGTGTTCCGTCGATAGGTTGGTCAGCATGAGCGAGCCGGCAATCACCCAGAAACCCAGACTGCGACCCGCCAGGAAATAGGCAGCGGAGCCGCTCATCGAGTCCTTACGAGTCTTCAGATAGGAAATGATGACTACCAGAGTGGTGAAGCCAATGAAGGAAGCAATGTTTACGAATGTCACTGAAGCACCCCTCTTTCTTCTTCCTTGAATCGGTCAGGTCGAGGCGTTGTCGGCACAAAACGTGAACTTCTTGCCCGTACACTTCAGGTCAGGTGGACCAAGCCCTTCTCGACGTTCTGCTGCGGCGACCCTGGGTCCGCCTCGTGTGGGACACACCCTGGAAGGAGTCACATAGAGACTCATGAGTGCCAATTGTAGTGCCGTGCTCTGGAAAAGCAAGGACGCCCGCCGGTATTGGTGCGAAGAGGCCGCCACCAGCGCCTCGGCATGCGTGGATTCGCGGTGACGCGATCCGAGTGCAGCTTGACAAACACGGGTCCTGTTTTGTCTTGCGACGGTGGGGCGATTCGCGTAGCATCCATTCGCGAGCACGAGAGTCAGATCGGTGCTTTGAGATATCGGAACGCGCGCGGCCGAGGGACGGAGCAACGCCCATGAAATACACGGCAGAAGACCTAGTCTTTCGATCCACTGAGAATCCCAACGATCCAAATCAGATTCTGCGCATTACGCGGGAACAGGCGGGGTGGGAGTACATCAACTTTGAGGTCAGGCGGTTGGAAACGGATAGTTCCTGGTCCTTCTCCAGTGGCGAGAATGAATTGGCCATCGTGAATCTCACCGGGCGATACGCTGTCAACTCGACGTGTGGCAGTTGGCAAGACGTCGGGGGGCGCCAAAGTGTGTTCACAGGCGCTGCCCATGCACTGTATTTGCCCCGAAGGACCGATTTCCAGATTCGTGCGGAAAGGGCGGGCGAGTTCGCGGTGGCCTGGGTGCCGACGGATCAGGATCACGAACCGTTCTTGATGAGACCCCAGGATGTGGCGATATCGGTTCGCGGCGGCGACAACGTCAGCCGCCAAATCAACGATCTATTGCCTTCGGGGGCACCGGTGCACCGTCTGGTGCTCGTTGAAGTGTACACTCCCGGCGGCAACTGGAGTAGCTACCCGCCGCACAAACATGATGTCCATTTGGAGGACAAGGAAGGCCATCTGCTCGAAGCGGATCTCGAAGAAGTGTACTTTTACAGAATCGACAAGCCCGAAGGCTATGCCTATCAACGCGTGTACACGGACGAAACATCGCCGCTCCACAAGGCCGGTTATCCCATCGACGCCCTCGTTCGCGCGGAAAACAATTGCGCCGTTCTGGTGCCGGAAGGATACCATCCCGTGGTAAGTGCTCCGGGATATACGACGTACTACCTGAACGTATTGGCGGGCAGTGCGCAAACCCTCGCCAATCAGGACGATCCACGATACACGTGGGTCAAGAATACTTACAGACAGAAGGACGATCGCCTCCCTCTTTACTGATGGATTTGCGGCAGTATCTTGATCGTTCTTTGTAGGGGCAGTCCATGAGTGATGCGGAACGAACATACGACGCCCTTCATATGGGGCGCTCGTCGATCGATCTTTACAGCAACGATATCGGTTCGCCCTTTGCCGACATCACGAGTTTCGCCGCCTATGTAGGAGGTTCACCGACGAATGTCAGCGTGGGAGGACGAAGGCTGGGTCTGAAAACCGCGTTGCTCACGGGGCTCGGTGAGGATCCCGTCGGCGAGTTCATTCTGAAGTTCCTTGAGAAGGAGGGCGTGGAGACACGATTCATCCCCCGTAAACCCGGCAGGCGATCCAGCGCCGTCGTACTGGGCATCGAGCCGCCGGATAGCTTTCCGCTGGTGTACTATCGAGATAACTGCGCCGACATTGCGCTAACCATTGACGATGTTCTCGAGGCGCCGCTCGCTAGCAGTAAGGTCTTTCAATTCGCCGGCACAAATCTGTCGCTCGAACCGAGCCGCAGTGCCACGTTGTTCGCGGCTGAGCTGGCCCACCAAGCGGGCACGAAGGTTGTTCTGGACATAGATTTTCGTCCCGATCAGTGGCACGATCCCCGCGCGTTCGGCGTGGTGGTACGTTCGGCCGTTCGCCTGGCGGACATTGTGATCGGGACCGAGGACGAGATCAACGCCGCCATGCTAACCGATGTCAGCCACATGGAATACACTGATTCCGTGTCGGACACCCAGGTCCGAGGGGATGTGGACCGGGCGATTCGCACAATGCTGACGATGGGGCCGGAGGCGTTGCTACAGAAGAAGGGGCGTTCCGGAGTGCGCGTTCATCTGGTGGATCAACGGGGTAAGATCGAGCAGATCGACGCCCCGGGTTACCCCGTCGAAGTGGCCAACATCCTTGGGGCAGGAGATGCGTTCGATGCGGGGTTCCTCTACGGGTATATCAAGGGGATGGGATGGTACAAGTCGGCGCGCATGGGCAATGCGTGCGGAGCGATCGTCGTAACCAAACATGGGTGCGCCAACTTCATGCCGACGTATGAAGAGGTCATGGCCTTCGTGGAAGATCGCGGGGGGCTCGAATAGCGAACGACGAAGACGATATGTCAACTGAAGGTGGAAGAAAGGCCGGGTTTGAGAAGCAGAAACAACATAGCTTTTGGAGATGCTGACATGAGCGACACAACGGTTCGGTTGACGATGGCACAGGCGTTAGTCAAATATCTCACCTGCCAGTATGTGGAGCGCGACGGTCAGGAACAGCCTTTCTTCGCCGGATGTTTCGGTGTTTTCGGCCATGGGTGCGTATCTGGGATTGGGCAGGCCTTGCAACAGTATCCACAGTTTCGCTACTACCAGACGCGTAATGAGCAAGCGATGGTGCATGCTTCGGCCGCCTATGCCAAGATGAAGAATCGAATGCAGACGTTCGCGTGTCTATCATCCATTGGTCCGGGTGCGACGAATATGATTACAGGGGCAGCGGTCGCGACGACGAATCATCTTCCTGTGCTCCTGTTACCGGGTGACATCTTCGCGCGTCGCAACGTGGCGCCGGTTCTCCAACAATTAGAATCCGACGTCACGCAGGACATCTCCGTAAGCGATTGCTTCAAGCCGGTGAGCCGATACTGGGATCGCATCAATCGACCGGATCAGATAGTGACCGCGTTGCCCGAGGCCATGCGTGTACTTACCAGTCCGGCCAACACGGGAGCCGTGACCCTCTCGCTACCCGAGGACACGCAGACGGAAGCCCATGATTATCCCGTTGGACTGTTCCGCAATCGGATCTGGAGCATCCCGCGTCATCGAGCCGACCAGGCCGCTCTCAGAGAGGCTTCGAAATGGATTCGCAACGCGAAATCCCCGCTGATCGTCGCCGGAGGAGGGGTTGTCTACAGCGGGGCCGAGGAGCCTCTCAAACAGTTCGTTGAGAGGACCGGCATTCCCGTCGGCGTGACCATGGCGGGCAAAGGGAGCCTGCTCTACGACAACAAGCTCAATTTGGGAGCGATCGGTGTAACGGGCAACTTCGCGGCCAATCGGATCGCGCGACAGGCCGATCTGGTCATTGGCATTGGCACGCGCTTCAGCGATTTTACTTCCGCCAGCAAGACTGCTTTTCAGAATCCCGATGTGCGGTTCGTCAATATCAACGTCGCCGAGTTTGATGCTTACAAGCACGCCGCTCTGCCGCTGGTGGCCGATGCGCGTGTGACGCTCGAAGAGTTGATGGAACTGCTGGAAGGGTACCATGTTGGGCAGGATTACGAGCAGAAGACCCGACAACTGCATGACCAATGGCAGGAAGAAGTGGATCGAATCTATGCAATTCGCAATGAACCTCTGCCGAGTCAGGGTGAGTTGATCGGCGTGGTCAACGAATTGAGCGATCCTGACGCGGTCATGATCAATGCGGCCGGCAGTATGCCTGGCGACCTGCATAAGCTGTGGCGTACCCGGCATGCCAAGAACTTCCATCTTGAATATGGATACAGTTGCATGGGCTACGAAATCGCCGGCGGATTGGGGATCAAGATGGCGGCGCCGGAACGGGAAGTGATTGTCATGGTGGGTGACGGCAGCTACCTGATGCTATGCAACGAGATCGTTACGTCCATACAGGAAGGTTACAAGCTCACGATTGTCCTCATGGACAACCAGGGTTTCAACAGCATCGGCGGGCTCAGCCGTTCATTGGGCCAGAAGGGCTTTGGCACACGCTATGCCTACCCCAGCACGAATCAGCTTCCCGATGACACATCCCCCCAGATCGAAGCACTTCCGGTGGACCTTGCCACGAACGCCCGCGGGCTCGGCGCGCTGGTGACGGAATGCAAGACCTACGACGATTTCGTGCAGGCGTTCAAGGAGTCCAAGAAGACGGATCGGACCACCGTGATTTACATCAAAAACGATCGCTACGTACGCGTGCCTGGCTATGAAAGCTGGTGGGACGTGCCGGTGGCCGAGGTCAGCGAGATGGAGAGCGTTCGAGAGGCCCGTAAGGAGTGGGAGAAGAATGTGAAGTTGGAGCGTCACTATCTGTAAGAGAGGCTGATATGGCCGCCATTCGAATCGCGAATGCACCATGCTCCTGGGGATCCCTGGAGTTCGAAGGGCTCGAAGGGGAGGGCATATTGTATGGGCAGATGCTCGATGAACTCAAAGAAACGGGCTATGACGGAACCGAATTGGGTGACTGGGGCTACATGCCCACTTCGGCCAGAGAATTGCACGCGGAACTGTCTGGTCGGGGGCTGGTGATGTTGGGCGCTTTTGTACCGGTGGCGTTGAAAGGTGGCAATGCTCACGAGGCTGGGGTGAAGGAGGCGTTGAAAGTTGCCCGCCTGCTGGCCGGTGTCGCGGAAGAAGGTGGATATGAGCGCTCACCGTTTCTGGTCCTTGCCGATGACAACGGGACTGATGCGATTCGAACCAGCCATGCCGGGCACACCCGTGGCGACATGAGCCTGGACGATGAGCAGTGGGCGGTGTTCGCCCGTGGCGCCGAGAGTGTTGCCCGGGCGGTGAAGTCCGACACTGGTTTGGCCACCGTATTCCATCACCACTGCGCAGGATATGTGGAAAGACCCGACGAGGTCGGACGTCTGCTCGAACTGACCGATGGTGATCTGCTCGGGCTGGTTTTTGACACTGGCCATTATGCATATGGATCCGGAAGGAACGATCCCGCGGTAGTGCTGGAGGGCCTTGAGCGTTTTGGCGACCGTATCTGGCATGTGCACTTCAAGGATTGTCACGCAGAAGTTACTGACAGAGCGCGCCGAGAGGGCTGGGACTATTTCGAAGCCGTCCGGCAGGGGGTATTCTGTGAGCTTGGGCAGGGTTTCGTCGACTTTCCGGCTGTGCTGGACTGGTTGAAACGGCAGGACTATGACGGCTGGGTCGTGGTCGAGCAGGATGTCTTGCCGGGTATGGGATCTCCCAAGGCAAGCGCCCAACGGAACCGAGAGTACTTGCGGTCGAAAGGAGTCTAGAGGATGGGAGAACCAGGCAAGTTGACTTGCGGGGTCATCGGCGCCGGCCGGATTGGGCAATTGCACGCGAGGCATCTCAGTCATCGCATTGCCCAGGCTGAATTGATTATGATAAGTGATACCAAGGAGCACGCCGCGAGGCAGTGTGCAGAGGAGTGCCACGGCGTTCCATACAGTACCGAGTATCATGACATCCTGAACCATCCGGACATTCAAGCCGTCTTGATTTGTTCGTCGACGGACACGCATGCAGGGATCATTGAGGAGGCAGCTGCGGCGGGCAAGCACATCTTCTGTGAGAAACCGATAGACCATGACCTAAATAGGATTGACACTGCCTTGGCTGCGGTTGAAAAAGCTGGAGTATCACTGCAAGTTGGCTTTAACAGGCGGTTCGACGCTAACTACCAGCGCGTTCGCCAGGCGGTGCAGAGTCGAGAGATTGGTGAACCGCATCTGATGCATATTGTCAGTCGCGATCCCGGTCCGCCTCCGATCGAGTACATCAGAGTCTCGGGCGGCATCTTCTTGGATATGACCATTCATGACTTCGATATGGCCCGTTTTCTGATCGGTAGTGAGGTCGAGGAAGTATTCACGGCTGGCGCTGTTCGTGTCGACGAGCAGATCGGCGCGGCGGGGGATCTCGATACCCTGATGATCACTCTGAAGTTCGCCAACGGAGTGATTGCCACGATCGACAACAGTCGCAAGGCTGTTTACGGCTATGACCAGCGGGTGGAGGTTTTCGGTAGCGAAGGCTCTATCAGTGTCGCAAACAACTATCCGAATGCTGCGACGATACAAACGAAGGAGACTGTCCGCCGGGACCTACCTTTGAACTTCTTCCTGGATCGTTATATCGACAGCTATCTGAAAGAGATAGATCAGTTCCTTAAGGCAGTGCTGGACGGGTCGCCTGTGCCCGTGTCGGGAAGTGACGGCCGACTTCCAGTGGTAATGGCCCATGCGGCACGGCAATCATATGACCAGAATCGCCCCGTTCGACTTGATGCGATTGAGTAGTCCCAACTGGCGATAGCTTGACTGGCATGGGCATTCATTGTCACTGATTTGCTTGGCTTCAGCGCCGGTTGACCGTGTTCTAGCGCGGAACACACGGTATTCCACATCGTCACAAGTGCAAGCTTCAGGAGATGCGAAACATGGCAATGACCATCGGCAAATGGCGCCGGCTGCAGCAAACCGCTGGGCCCACCGGTACGTTTTCTGTATTGGCGGTGGATCATCGCGGGCCGCTCCGTCGTGCGCTGGGAAAGGAATCGCCAGAGGGGGAAACGAATGAGGCGCTGACGGCTCTCAAGAGAGATATCGTACGACATTTGGCGCCAGTGACCTCCGCCGTCCTGCTGGATCCTGAGACAGCCGCCGCGCAATGCGTGGCTGATGGCTCAATGCCTGGTCGCACCGGGTTGATCGTAGCTTTGGACACCGGTTCGACGGGCGATCCCCTAAATCGCTCGACGAGTTTGGTTGAGAACTGGTCGGTGGAAAAGACCATGCGCATCGGTGCAGCGGCGGTGAAAATGCTACTCTATTATCATCCGGATGCCCCGGAGGCCACCGAACGGGAGAGGCTGGTTCAGCGAGTCGCACAGGATTGCGCGAACTTTGACGTTCCATTCTTCCTTGAACCGCTTTCGTGTGCTTGTGACGGTTCGCAAGGGCCTTTACCGCCCGAACAAAGACGCGCGGTTGTCATTGAGACCGCGCGTCGTTTGGTGCCGCTCGGCGTTGACATTCTCAAGGCGGAATTCCCCGTGGACGTGAAGGTCGAGGCGGAGGAGAGTGTCTGGCGCGAGGCATGTGAGGAACTGACAGATGCCAGCGATGTCCCTTGGGTCTTATTGTCGGCTGGCGTATCCTACGACGTCTTCTTGAAGCAGGTGCGCACGGCCTGCGAGGCTGGAGCCAGTGGTGTGATGGCGGGTCGCGCAGTTTGGAAGGAAGCGGTAACGCTTGACAGTCTCGCGCGCAACACGTTTCTCCAGAGTGATGCACATGAACGTATGCAACGATTGCAGTCACTTTGTGAGGCACTGGGACGCCCCTTTACGGCGGTGTACGACGCACCCAAGTTAACCTACGATTGGTACGTATGATCGGAATGGAGTGCGTCGGGCTGCATGACCTACCCATGCCGGTTGTCAACGGTCCCCCCAGAACCCGCTGATGGTGTTGAACTGACTTGACGATAAACGATCTCAGTGTTGAGGTACGAGCATGGCTTCGAAAGTTGTTAGAAACTATGTCGGTGGTGAGTGGATCGAGCCTGAGAACAACGGCTACCTGGATGTGGAGAACCCGAGCACGGGGGAGATTATTGGCAAGACACCGTTGTCCACGGCGATCGAAGCCAATCGTGCCGTGGACACCGCCGCGAAAGCGTTCGAGAACTGGAGCCGCACGCCGGTGGGCCGACGTGTACAGCCCTTGTACGAACTGGATACGCTGCTTCGCAAGAACGAGGAAGAGATTGCCCGGACGCTCGTTAAGGAGATGGGGAAGTCTCTGCCCGACGCCCGAGCTGAAATGAAAAGAATCTTCGAGAACATCGAAGTTGCGTGCGGCATGCCGGTGTTACAGCAAGGCGACAAGCTCATCGGTGCGTCGTACGACATTGATGGCGAAGTGGTCCGCCTGCCCCTGGGAGTCTTTACCATGGTGGCCCCTTTCAATTTTCCCGCCATGGTCCCTTTCTGGTTCCTTCCCTATGCGCTGGCTACCGGCAACACGTACGTAGTCAAGGCCTCGGAGCAAGTACCACTGACCATGCAGGCGATTACCGAGTTGATCGATCAGACCGGGCTGCCCAAAGGTGTCTATAATCTAGTAAACGGGGACAGAGCCGTCGTCGAAGCCTTCATCGACAACCCCCAGGTCAAGGGACTGTCACTGGTTGGCTCCACTCGAACATGTCGAGTGGTGGCCGAGAAGTGTGCCGCTGCGGGCAAGCGCTGCCAGGCCATGGGCAGCGCCAAGAATCATCTTGTCGCCATGCCTGATGCCAAGGTTCCCGACATGATTCGTAATATGGTCACCTCCTGCTACGGCTGTGCGGGGCAGAGATGCATGGCGTCATCTGCCATTGTCGCCGTCGGCGATGACACGTACAAGACCGTCTGCGAGGAATTCATCAAAGCATCAGCAAACGTCTTGGTTGCAGATCCGCTCGATCCCGAAGTTGCAGGTGAGCCCATGGTCATGGGGCCTGTGATCTCGGCTAAGTCAAAACGATTCGTTCTTGACATGATTGACACTGGCATCAGAGAAGGCGCGACTCTGGCTCTCGACGGGCGAAACATCCTCGTGCCCGGTTGCGATAAAGGCCATTTCATAGGACCGACCGTGTTTGCTGATGTCAAGCCGGGCATGGAAATTCACACGACCGAAATCTTCGGCCCGGTGGTGGTCATCCTCAAGGCCAAGACTCTTGATGACGCGATACGCATCGTCAATGATCATCAGTACGGCAATGGTGCCTCGATATACACCCAGAACGGCTACCATGCCCGCCAGTTCAAGCTGGAGACCGAATGCGGAATGATTGGCATCAACGTGGGCATTCCTGCCCCTGTGGCCCACCTACCATTTGGAGGGATGAAGGCCTCGCAATTCGCCGACATCAAGGCCCAGGGCAAGGCCATCATCAACTTCTTCACTGAAGACAAGATCATCACAGAGAGATACTGGCCCGAGACCAACTGACTGGCCCTTAGACCCTGCTCGCGTGAAGGACGCTGCCTTGGCAGAGACGCATAACCCTCGTAGGCGAGGTCTGCGATGTCCTGGCGATTTGTCCAGATCCTGATGGTATGCCAATACCCCTGACGATGTCGGTTTGTCCTGATGCGTACCGTGCCTCGGTATCTTCACCGCATACCTAGCCAAGATAGGTTGAGATTGTAGAACCTTTTCAGTGACCTGTGTGACATGCAGGCTGCCAACGGACCACGGAATTGGCCGCTCGGCCGTCAGAGGGGGTCATCGTTCGGGGGGTACGTTGACCCCTCTGGAGTGTCCAGCTGGAACCCACGGCACATCAACGAGTTACAGTTACACTGGGTCTTCCGGCAAAGTCCATGTCTCTGTTTTGTCTCCGCCATCATCGCGGACAGTACTCGCCGCAGGATTGGGCGGCGAAAACTGCCGATATCATGGAGACTATGAGAAAGCCATGGGTCTACAAGCGAAAGCATGTCAAAGGATGGTGGACGGGCTGGTACGAAGGAAGCAGACGAAAGGCCAAGGCGTTTCCGACGAAGGCCCTCGCTGAGCACTTCCGCTACATCAAATACACTCAGTTGAACTCAGACGTGTTCACAAGTGTAGTCGATTTTGACTGGCACCAAATGGTGGAGGAGTATCGACGGTGCAAGCGGGTGGAAGGCCTTGTGGAGGCATCACTGTATGAGATTCAACTGACGCTGCGGAATTTCAGACGCATCGTGGGCCTCAGCTCGTCAAAGGCAATCACGCAGCAGGCCGTGGATGGCTTTATTCTGAAGCGAATGGAAGAGGTAGGGGCCAACACGCTGAATAAGGACATACGGAACATACATGCTTTTCTCAACTGGGCGACCAAGAACCGTTTTGTTCCAGCGAGCCTGGAGATCAAGAAGGTCAAAGTACCCCAGAAGCCTGTGGTTTCACTGTTACCCAGGCAGGTTAGAGATCTCCTCGAGGCCACTGAACGCTACCCAACCATCCGCATGAGGGTGCTGTTAGCAGTGACGACAGGACTCAGGCGTGGCGATATAGAAGCTATACGCATTGGCGATATCCACTTCGATCGAGATACCATCGCCACACGAAACCGCAAGGCCGGGAAAGCAATGCCGGAACGCCCGGTTCCGGAGCGAGTCATGACGGAGCTCTCCAATTATGTTGCCACGCTTCCAGATTGGCAGGAACGGCTCTTTACAGATCGTTTCACCTCCAAGAAGTGGAATAGGGTACGGGAACGAGTCGGAACGCCTCACTTGAAGTTCCACGACTTGCGGAAGACCTTCGCATCTCTACTGGCCCAGCGGGGGTATCGACCGCCGTAACTCAACGGTTGCTGGAACATTCCAGCCCGCGACTGACAAGTGACGTCTACACCGACGTCGATCCAGTTCTGCGCCAGGCGGTCGACTTGCTTCCTGTGCGGGATTGGGTGTGAGGGACTCCGGCGATGCATGAGTACTTGAAGTGCCGGGAGGCTCCTGCCTTAACAAGCTGACAAGCGTACGCGTGCCTGGGGCAGCGGACCCAGCATTGATGCACATAGCCGTATGTGTTTTTAGAGTCCAAAGCCGGATAGGCGTCCTCAGTCTGGGGTTGGCCAAAGTGACTACGGTCGAATCCGCTTTGCGAGCTTTGGGTGACCGGGCGCGCCAAAAATGCATGTTTGGTCGTCTCTTGAATCTCGCTTAATTTCATCGAGAATGCACCTGACGCCGTTTCGTTCTTCCGGCAGAGTGCACGAGGGCTGTGATGCAGCCTATGTCATCGGAGGAACCAACTTCGAACTTTTATGAACAGTAGCTTCTCGTCGCTCATGGCGGCTCTCTCGTCGAGGAGGGACCGGGCCACGCTGGGCAAGTCCGTGATGAGGTTGTCCACCCCTAGATCGATGAACTCCGGCAATGGCAGTTGGACTTCTCGGTTGCCTTAGCTCAAACGGTATCGCCGTCGCGCCGTTCGGAGGATGTGCTTGGGGTTGAAGCCGAGGTCCTTGGGACCCGACAGCAGCATCACCTGCGATCCGCGTGACCGAGCGCCGGGTCTCGTGGGCGGATAGACGCGAATGACCCCCAATATGGGATTGTTTCCGACTGCGGTGATAACTTCAGAATCGCTCCACGATAGCTTCTTCCTGTGGAATTCGTCAGCGAGGTCCCCGGTCACGACCTCCAGGGTGACGGTGGCGAACTCCCCGAATTCGCCGAGCCCCAGAATGCGAGTCATCCCTCCGAGGGCATGCGTTCGGTAACGTGTCTGGTGGCAGACGACCACATAGGGCGGAGCCAGCAAGACGTTCCTGGCCCCGCGTATGGCCCGCCGCGCCGACCGGATTCTCTCCCAGGCACGCCGGGCGGCAACACCCCGTAAGGCATATTCGTTTGTGCACTCGATGTAGTACAGGCGCGGCTCCCTGAGGCAGACCGCTAGGCAGGAACTCAGCTTCGTTCTCGACCCATACGGCGCCGACATGACTTCGGGACACAGGCTCTTGCAGATGTCGTCGGAGCGGATCTTTCTTGGCGGGCGGCGTTCCATGGCGTGCGGACGACGTCCGGTCGCCCACTTGGTCCCCAGGATTTGAGACGACTTTTCCGCGAAGAAACCGTTGTCCAGATTCACGCCGGCCAGGAATCCGTCATGAAAGAGCAGCGTCGCGTTGTCGTACTGCATGCACTGGCGAACCAGCTTTCGGAAGGCGGTGCGCGTCAGGCGGTCGTATTTGTCTTTGCGGATAGGATGCCGGTCGCTGTCTTCCAGCACGAGCCCGCCGGGGACGAAAATCGCCCCTTTGTTGTCGAAATCGCCTGTTGCCCCTTCCTCATAGATCTTGGGGAGGCGGTCCCTCTTTTGCAGCTCCAGCATCTTCGCGAGGGCGTCCACCCGGATCCGGATGATTTCCCGTAAGAGCTCATTCCCAATGAGTTCCTTCTTCGTGATCATATCGCATTATCCCTTACGCGTCATCGAGCAGGTGCACGAGTATTCTACGCAAACGCTCCGAGGAATCCATAGTGAATCGGGCTTTTGATACTCCAGGGCGAATGCTGACCGAGTGAGCATGCGGCAAGATAGCAAAGAGATCGTCGCCGGCCGGATTCGCTGGCCTGTGGCTGGTGAGGAGCCCCCGATGGAATCTAGGACCTACGCTCCGCCGTTCACAGTGTGCGACATGTGGCAAGCGTCCTCTTCTGACAGGCTGCCAAGGTGGAGAGCTTCGGGCCTACCAAGCCAATGGCCCAGAACGCCGTTACCACGACGATGAACAGGATGTTCATCCATCCACTGGCGTCGTCCTGTGCCAGACGGCCAAGTTGCAGGATGCATTCCGTCATGCGTTCATGCAACTCATTCTCCCTTGGCTTGGCGATGGATTCGCGCATCTCGGTGTCGGCCCCGATGTTCTTGAGCCCGTATTAGTCCATGATGCCCATGTTGCCTTTCTGGAACGCTTCGGCAATGGCCAGCGGGACCTTTGCCTCATTCTCTACGACCAGGGCCCGCATTTCCTGCTCATGCGCTACAGCCATGGCTCGGCGTTTCTCCGCCTCGGCTTTGGCCCGCCGCATGTCGGCCTGGGCCTGGGCCGCCTGCAACTGTGCCCCGATGTTCTCGCCAACATCCACATCGGCGATATCGATCGAGAGAATCTCGAATGCCGTGCCCGCATCGAGTCCTTTGCCCAGTACAGACTTGGATATCTTGTCTGGGCTCTCAAGCACACTCTTATAGGTGATGGCACTGCCGATGGTTGTGACAATTCCTTCGCCAACACGGGCGATGATGGTCTCCTCCGTAGCACCGCCGACCAGCCGCTGGATATTGGCTCGGACCGTGACACGGGCCTTGGCCCGGAGCTGAATGCCATCCTGGGCGACGCCATCGACGGTATCCTTTCCCTTTTGCGGATCCGGGCAATCAATGACTTTCGGATTGACGCTGGTCTGAACGGCGTCGAGAATGTCCCGACCGGCCAGGTCGATGGCGGTAGCCGTCCTCAGCGTCAGGTCGATATTGGCCCGGTTGGCTGCGATCATCGCCCGCACGACGTTCGGAACCCGGCCTTCGGCCAGGTAGTGGCTTTCGAGATCCTTCGTCGTCAACTCGATGCCGGCTTGAACCGCGGTGATCTTGCTTAGCACGATGGATCTCGAGTCTACCTTGCGGAGCCACATCCCGACCAGCTCGCTCAACTTGATGTCCGCCTGCGAGAAATACGCCTGCAGCCACAATCGCGCGAATTTCAGCAAGATCACGACAAAGACCAGGGCAGCTATACCAACAACGATTAAGATTCCAATGACCACGGGGTCTATGGGCGCTTGCCGCAGCAGCACTCGCGTCATCTCAGACATTCGTCGATCCTTTCAGCAAGACCCACGTCCCCACGGAAGAACCGCAGGATATCACAATCTCGATAAGGGAAGCTTGCCATTCAAAAACGCGTTGTTAGAGGTTGTCAGATGTCATAACCGCCAAGTTCTTGCTTTGCGTTTATCTTCCACTTGTCAACACTGATTTCTTTCTATCCTTCTTTTGTTTTCGTCTCTCCTTAAGTGTGCGCTTACCTTTCTTCTGTTCTTCGCGTTTGCCTTTGTCTTTCTTCCCCTTGTCTGCCATCTCAGCACCTTTGCTTTCAAGAAATGTCTTTGTTTCACAAACATGAACAGTCAATCATACATAGCTTCTAGATTACGTGTGTTCGTTATCGGCGCACCCCAACGTTCAATACGTGTTCTCGATGAACGTTTTCATGAGCGGTTGCTCGTAGAGCTCTGCAAGATCCCTTTCCACTCGCCTAATATACTCGGGGGCTACGCTAAATGGGCTTTGTCGTCTGAGCCAACATTGGAGCAATCGCCGAGCATGGTGTTGAATCCATTGATCCTTCGTATCACCTGCTTCCTTTTTCATCACAGAGCCACTCCTCATTACATGCTTTGCAAAGGTGGGCACCACTGCCCTCCGTTCGTCACCGAGGGGAGGGAGGCTCCATTCTTCCACAACAGTGCCCAAAGTCCTTACCTGGACGATTGTTCGTCTCTGGATTCACAACCACAACGGTCCTTCACTACATCTGCTGTCTCAACCCGGCCGAACGACCCGAAAACCTCGCGCAGATCGTTCCCTGTCACGTTACCGGGCAGATAACCTACACAGATGCCCATTCTGTGGCTCCTTCATTTGCATCGGGCACGTGTCTTTGGAGGGCGTTCTAACCAGAGAGAACGAATCCGAGAGACGGGTCTTGAGGCTGGCGATGCTATCTACGGCAAGCGATCATGGCTTCAAGCCTTCATCAGGCGATCACCCTAATCTCAGGACAACATCAAACCACCATGCATTATATGGGCCCCAGGTCTGCACGCAACAAGTTTGTGAATGTTTGTCCTCCAGAATATTGAGAAACCTCACTTCCAAGCCGCAGACCCAGAAAGAGCGGCAAGAAATCTACTATGCTCCAAACAAAGCGGTCCCTTTCGAGGCATATGGAACGGACAGCGGTAGGGGCTCTCACTGGCGGAGGATCTCTATGCCCATCAAGTCCCGGCCCTCTGTAGCGCACCGGATTTGGATTCCCTCGGCTGCCCTCGGGACAAAATTCCTGGACGTCCTGACTTCGTCCTGGACCATGGTGGCCCAAACACCTTCATCGACCAGACTTTTGCCTCAGACCTTCTTAGAAATGGGCTATCGCGAGTCCATCTTTCCATACCCATAGACAGCAATCACAACTACAATGATAATTGCAATCAAAGTCCAGTGAGAAGCAATCGCTAGCATAAGTCGCCTTTCCTTTCCGGAAATCTGGGAACATCTATGAGCAAACCGTTGTCAAGATGGTAGCCAAGCACACGACAGTCTACGCCCGTGTGTTCTGACACCATAAGTTGACTGTAACTGGTGGCGGTCCTCCTCTCACCATCATCATGCCGGCAGCAGGAACGCAGTGGCAATTAGGCAGTGATCGCTTCCAGTACCCGGTCCATCGCTTCGTCTAGTCGGCCGGCGACCGGGTAGGTGCCGTCTGTGACTTGACGATGGATGCGCAGCACTTTGCCTCGTCGGATGTCGGGCAGAGATGCGATCCGCTTCAGCACCTCCTCCTGAGGCGTGGTATTCATGTTTCCAAAAATCCGGTCCGTCAATATATCGCCACTCGGCGGGGCATCATGCCCTTGGCCGTCAGTTGCATCCTCCGATCTACGGCGATCGGCAGGTTGAAGTTCCATAACTGGGGTTTTCCTTGTCATGATTACCTCTAAGCGCATTGTCCAAATGTCTGGTTCGCGGCCCAATCCCACAACATCCAGCAGTCCGTCTGAATCCCCTCTGGGGTCCAAGATCGATACAGCAGTGAGAATCTGAAACATAGGTCATAGCCATTGTCCTTTCCTTAGTTGTCTTGCTTCTTTGTGGTGACGCGCGCCGCCGCCTAACCGCCTCTCACGCTGGCCGTCGCCCCTGAATGATCCGGAACAGCACCGCGACGAGCGCAAGCGATAGCAGGATACGAATTGTTCCTCCGACCGTGTGACCGCTCAGCAGTCCCGGCAGCCACAGAATGATCAGTATTACCGCGACTGTCCACCAAATATGATTCTGCTTTCGATTGGCCACAAGTTCACCACCAGTCGGCGCGAGGATTCACCAGCCAGCGGCGATCCTTGAGCCTATCTCCTCGTGCCTCTTTCATGGTCATCTGCCTCTTCACCCTTGTTTCTCCGCTGCTGGATTCATGGACCTGTCCATGAATACATGGTACGGTACAGGTGAGGCCTGTTCTATGGGGTATAACCCTACCTGGAGTTGTTGGAAGCACTCCTCTAATCCGGGCCGGGCCGGCCGGCAAAGTCGGACGAGCCGCCCCGACCGGGCGACCAGCGAAGGACGTGGCGTCAAACCTCTACGGGAGATCGCGCCTTCATTGAGAGCGAAGCATTCTCCACCAATCGCAGTTCCAGCAACGCCTGGAGAAAGGCCAGAGTTGATTCCGCGCCCTGATTCTCATTCGCGCGTTCGGGGTGCAGCCCATCACGGCAACCGCCAGTGGTCGGATCGTAAATCGGCAAATTCAGATCGTTGCGGCCGAGGAACCATTCGAAGGCGCGGCGTGCTTCCTTGCGCCAGTGTCTGTCGCCCGTTAGCCGATAAGCTTCGAGGCAGGCCGACACCATGGCTTGCGCCTCGACCGGCTGCTGATCGAATCGAGCTCGCTCACCGTCACGCTTGTAAAAGCCGTTAGAGCCGATCGGGATGAAGTGCCCCGCATTTGAGTCAGCAAGCAGCACGGTGGTCAGCCAACTGAGCGATTCCAGTCCGGCTTCGGTCATGGTGGTATTCGGGATCGAGTGGCCGCACATGAGCAGCGCATGGGGTAGCGCAGCGTTGCTATAGGTCAGCTCCGACTCGAACCAGCACCAGTCCTCCGCACGATGACTTAGATACAACGCTAGCAGTCGTCCCGCCAATTCTTCTCGCATCTGATCCGCCCGACGGTCACCGGCAAAGCGCTCAAGATACTCGTGAATGCCAATGAGCGCGAAGGCCCAGGCACGCGGACTGGTCGTGTCGAGAATGGCAGGAAACGCCTGCTCGAATACGTGACCGGCCATGCTCTGTAGAGCAGCGGTGCTCGACCGGCCCAGCACCGTACCCAAGGCCCATAACGCGCGGCCATGAGTGTCATCGGAGCCGCTGTCGTCCAACCAGTGACGCTGATAGTCCATGAAGTTGCGAAGGCGCCCGGTTTCAGTATTGAAGGCGTACCAGACAAAAGCGAGATAGCGCGAAGCCAGTTCACACGCTTCGCTTCTGCCCAACGCCTCCAGCAGTGCGCTGACCATCAAGGCGCGGGCGTTGTCATCGGTCGTGTAGCCCTCGCGGTAGTTGGGTACGGTGAAGATGGCGTGCTTCAATATGCCGGTCTCGTCCGTCATGTGATAAAGGTGATCGAGTTTGAGCGGTGGCAGTTCGCCGGGATGCTTATCAAGTGCCCTGGCCGTAAGGCCGGGTGGGATGAAATGCCGTCGCTCGGCGCGAGCCCGATCGAAGCTCTCCATATAACGGTGGGCGACCTGTGGCCAGATCATGGCGCGGCCAAATAGATAGGCGCGTTTGCGCATGGCATGCCGCCTGGCCTCGTTGTCCAACAGGTCGATCACGTGCTCGGCCAGCGCCGCCGGGTCACGAAATGGCGTTAGGACGCCGCGTTCATCAGCCAGCATCTCTTCCGCATACCAGTACGGGGTTGAGATCACGGCCTTGCCCGCACCAAGCGTGTAGGCCAAGGTGCCTGAGACGATCTGCTGGGCGTTCAGATAGGGCGTGATGTAGATGTCCGCTGCGCTGATGAACTGGCTGAGTTCTTCCAGGCTGACAAAACGGTTGTGGAAGATCACGTGGCCTTCCACGTCCTTTTCTTGAGCCAGCCATTGCAACGATAGGCGATATGTTTCGCCTTCGTGTTGGATCACGTGTGGGTGAGTCGCGCCGAGGACAAGGTATACGACGTTGGGGTAGCGCTCTACGATCGTCGGCAAAGCGTTGATAACGTCGCCGATACCTTTACTGGCAGAGAGTAGACCAAAGCTGAGCAAGACGATCTTGCCTTCGACGCCAAACAGGTCTTTGTGGAAACTCGGATCGACAAAGGGCACATCGGGGATACCATGCGGGATCACATCGATCTTCTCTGGCAACACGCCATAGATCTCTTGCAGGAATTCCGCGCCGCGTTTGCTCATGACGACCAGCCGATCGGACAAGGCCGCGACCTCTTCCAGCACGCGGTGCTGATCAGGATTGGGCTCGCGCAGGATGGTGTGTAGGGTCGTGACAATGGGCATACGCAACTCGCGCAAGAGCGCCAGGATATGGCTGCCCGCTTTCCCCCCGAAGATGCCATACTCGAATTGCAGACTGACCAGATCGACGTTGTTGATGTTCAGAAAATCGGCGGCGCGGCGATACGAAGTGACGTCCTTCTCGACCAGCTCAAAACGCACACAGGGTGGATAGGCGTAGCCATCGTCCGTATCGTTAACGGGCAGGGCAATACACGTCGTGCCACCATATTCGGCCGAGATGGCTTCACACAAATCGGTGGTGAAGGTGGCGATGCCACACCGGCGCGGCAGATAGTTGCCGATGAAGGCGATACGATTGATGATTGAATGGCTTGGACTGTGGTCCATACCGAATACTCCCTACTGAACAGGCCGCCTGATGCCGATCTTGATGGTTACCGGCCAGAAAGGAGGTTGCCATGCAAGGACGCAAGACAGCGCGGATCGTTCGGATGGATCATGGCACTTCGCACTTGCTTCTTTCGGAACCAGGGTTCTTGGTCCTATCATTGGATGTATGCTACGCCATATGCTGGCGGCTTCCTATGGGGTGTAACCCTACCAGGAGCTATTGGAGGCACTCCCCAAATCCGGCCCCGGCCGGCGTGGTCAGGGCTGGCAGCCTGACCAGCAGGTTCACTGCTGAGTCCCATTTGTTTGGCATCTCGATTCTATTGCGAGTCGCTGGTGTCCTGGAAATGCTGTCGGACTTTTGCCGCAACTTGATGGTCCGTCATCCTATCAACGGCTTCAACGCCCACGACGCGTCTGTCGAGGTCGTCTTTGTTGAGTCGCTTCTGCAGTTCCCCCTTGGCCTCACCGGGGCCGAATATCAAAATGGACTCTG
>Ga0272442_10001469_pt1 | contig 35857 bp, 24 predicted proteins | sample SSMForm2O_FD_200262 | JGI IMG/M metagenome (GOLD analysis project Ga0272442, IMG submission 200262) | Marine sediment archaeal communities from Little Sippewissett salt marsh, Falmouth, MA, United States - SSM-Form-2O | ecosystem: Environmental > Aquatic > Marine > Wetlands > Sediment ... | reverse complement strand
ACGGTATTTATTGGGGCTTATACAATCTGCAAGAGCGCCCGGTGGCCTCTCATTATGCAGCGTATCATGGCGGCGAAAAAGATAGTCTCGATGCGATCAACGGCGGCCGGGCCACGGACGGCACGACGACCGAGTGGAACCACCTGCGAAGTGTTGTTATCAGTCGAGATTGGGAAGAAATCTGTCGGTTGATCGACATGGATAACTTCATCGACTGGACGCTGTTAAATCTGTTTGCCGGCAACGTGGACCTTAAGGATAACGGCAACTGGCGCGCAGCCGGTGGCGGTCTGGAACAAAGACCCTGGCGCTTCTACAGTTGGGACGGCGAGCACGTGCTTGAGAGCTTATCTCAGACGGGCACCAGACCGTCATCCGACCCCACGAATTTGTTGAGCTATCTCGACGATATCGAGGAATTTCGCATCCGTTTCCGTGATCGCGTTCATAAGCATTTGTTCAACGACGGGGCCTTAACGGTTGAGATGAACAGACAAAGATGGATTCGACGCGCCGACGAGATCGACCTGGCGGTCATCGCCGAGTCCGCTCGCTGGGGGGATTATCGACGAGACGTCCATTCCTACAGTTCGGGTCCCTACTATTTGTACACCAGGAATGGGTATTGGATTCCCGAACAACGCCGATTGCTCGATCAATATTTCCCGTATCGAACGAACAACGCCTTGAATCAATTCAAGAATTTAGGGCTTTATCCCCACGTGGATGCCCCGGTCTTTCGAATCAATGGTTCCCATCAACATGGAGGCTGGATTTCAAAAAATCATCAGCTCACGATGACCGGCGCGACCGGAACGATATGGTACACCCTCGACGGCTCCGATCCCCGACAGGCCGAAGCGTCATCGGGCGGCGATCATACCGGCACCACGTTGATCGCTGAAAGCGCCGGCAAACGCGTGCTTGTCCCGACGCGTTTCGTCAGCGACGACTGGAAAAGCGACGCCGGCTTTGACGATTCATCCTGGTTACTGTCTGCCGGTTCGCCCGGCGGCGTCGGATATGAAAGAAGCTCCGGCTATGAGAGCTACATCAGCCTCGATGTTCAGGAGCAGATGTATGCCAGGAACGCCACCTGTTACATCCGCATTCCGTTCTATTTTGGAGGTAACCCGGACGACTTTGACCTTATGATGCTGAAAGTCCGGTACGACGACGGTCTCATCGCCTATCTTAACGGGACCGAGGTGGCCAAGGCAAATTTCGGCGGGACGCCCCGATGGAACGCCAGTGCGAGCAGCACCCACTCCGATGCCGAGGCGGTTATGTTCCAGAGCATCGATATCTCCGCCTCACTCGGCGCATTGCGCCGGGGGGCGAACGTACTGGCTATTCAAGGCTTGAATGCATCCACGACCAGTTCTGATTTTCTTATCTCCGTTGAGCTGATCGCCACTGAAGGCGTTTCTGACGGATCGGGCAGTCTATCGTCGGTCGCGCAACAGTACAGTGGATCTGTGACATTGCCCTATAGCGCCAATGTCAAGGCACGGGCTTTGAACGGCAGAACCTGGAGCGCTCTCAACGATGCCATTTTCGCCGTCGGTCTCGTCGCCGAAAACCTCCGCATTACGGAAATCATGTATCATCCTCAGGCCCTGGCCGACGTTGGCGAGCCGAATGAAGAATTCATCGAACTGACCAACATCGGCACGGAAACGATCAATCTGAACCTGGTCCGGTTTACGGACGGCATCGACTTCACTTTCCCGAACCTTGATCTGGCCCCCGGTGAATACGTCGTTGTCGTTCAGGAACGGGCGGTCTTCGAGGCCCGATACGGTCAAAATATCCATATCGCCGGCCAATACACCGGCAGACTCAATAATGCCGGAGAAAGAATAACGCTGGAAGATGCTCTCGGCCAAACGATTCTGGACTTCAGCTATAGCGACAACTGGCGCTCCCTGACGGATGGCGAAGGATTCTCTCTGACCATTATCGATCCGGCCAATCCCGACCTCAGTAGTTGGAATCAGAAAGATTCCTGGCGCGCCAGCGCCGCTATCGGCGGCTCGCCGGGACAGGACGACAGCGGCATTCTTCCCAATCCGGGCGCCGTGGTCATTAACGAACTGCTCGCCAACTCACCCGCCGGCGATCCCGACTGGCTCGAGCTTTACAATCCGACCTCAACCGCGATCGACGTAGGCGGCTGGTTCATTAGCGATAGTAACGACGATCTTTTCAAATATGAAATGGCCCCGGGAACCACGCTGAGTCCAAACGGCTACCTGGTTCTCTTTGCCGACGCCCATTTTGGGAACACGAACGATGCGGGTTGTTACGCGCCTTTCGGTTTAAGCAACAACGGGGAACGTGTCATCCTTAGTGCGGCGCACAACGGCGTTTTGATGGGCTATCGCGAGGTCGAAGATTTCGGCGCGTCGGCGCCCGGCGTCTCCTTCGGGCGTTATGACAAACCCAGCACGGGCAACACCAACTTCGTCGCAATGGAAGCCGCGACGCCCGGCTCCGAGAACGCCTACCCGCTCGTCGGTCCGGTTGTCATCAATGAGATTATGTACAATCCCGACTGGCCGGACAGCGGCTCGTTCACAAATGATCAGTACGAATACGTCGAGCTTCTCAATATTAGCGCCGAACCGGTCACGTTGTACGATCCTGATAATGATGCGCCCTGGGCGTTCACCCGCGGGATCGATTTTGCGTTCCCATCTGATGCGTCCGTGACGATCCCCGCCGGGGGCTATCTGCTGGTGGTTCAGCACCCGGAGGCCTTTTTATGGCGGTATCCGAGCGTCCCGGCCGAAAAGGTGCTCGGCCCGTACGACGGCAAGCTGAGCAACGCCGGGGAGAGTCTCGAATTGAGCATGCCGGGCGACATCGACGACGAGGGCGAACCTTATTATATCCGGATCGACCGAATCCGTTACAGCGACGGTTCGCATCCTGAAGATTGTCCCGGAAACGTGGACCTCTGGCCGACCGAGCCGGACGGTGTCGGATTATCGCTCACACGACAAGTCCCAGCCGATTACGGCAACGATCCCGACAACTGGACGGCCGGCGCCCCATCCCCCGGCCGGTAGTGTTGTTCATAGACGGAAATTCCTGGGCAAAATGAGAGCGAGTTGATAGAATTCGGCAGAAGTTTGATATGTAAATTCTTATTGCGTTATCAGGATACCCGGTGAATCAGAAGCGTGAATTGGTTTCCATAGGTGCGGCCGCAAAAAAAGCTGGCATTTCCCGGCAGTCTCTGCAATATTATCTCATGGTTGGGCTGTTGGAGCCAACGGAAGTAACCCCGACCGGCCGGCGGCTTTTCGGCGAAAAAGGCATCGAACGTATTAAGCTGATTAAGAAGCTCAACGAGAGCGGTTATCCGTTACGGGCCATCAGGGAATTGTTCATGGAAGGACATGGCGACTTGAAGGGAGGCTAAGTGTGAGTGACTATGAAACCGGTCAAAGGCGGCGAAACTTCGTTGTCGGCATCTTCGTGTTCCTCGGTGCCACGGCGCTGGTCTGGCTTATTTTCAAGTTCGGCGACCTGCCCGGCCTCGTGACACAAATGAATGCTTTCGAGATCAACGTCCAGTTTCCGACGGCCACGGGCATACAAAAAGACACCCCCGTGCGTTTTTGCGGTTACCAGATCGGACGCGTCACAAACATCATGGCGCCGGAGGTCCGTAAGGAAATACGCGATGACGGGCAACCGGGCCGCGAGTATTTTCAGGCCGTAGTCATTATCAGCATCGATAAGAAGTATATTACAATCCCCTCCTGTGTTGAAGTGAAACTGATGACCCGGGGATTGGGGAGTAGTTATATCGAATTAAAACAGTACCCCGACGATCCGATCATCCCGCTCGATCCGAACCGTCCGGAGACGAAATACCTGGTGGACGGCCTGTGGCTGCAAGGCTCGGCCGGTATGACGAGCGAATTCTTCCCGGAAGAAAGCCAGCAGAAGCTCAACGAACTGATCGAAGGCATTAATACGTTTATCGGCAATGCGAACGACGTGATCGGCGACCAGAATAGTAAAGAAGCCATGAAACAAACGCTGGCGAATCTGGCCGAGGCGTCGCGACAGGCGAAGGCCACCATGGAAGAGTTCGAGAAACTCGCCGCCGCGGGCACGACGGTTCTGGAACATACCGATAGCAAAGTCGATCAGGTCGTCACCACCCTGACGGAGACGAGCGATGAAATTAAAACCTTCGCCTCCACCGGGACGAAGACCCTGCAAAATGTGAACACAAAAGCGGATGCGCTCATTCTTGCCATGATGGATACCAGCGAGCAGCTCAGTCGAACGCTGGGTCAGACGCGGTCGGTGTTGGAGAAGATCAACAGCGGCGACGGCACGGCCGGAAGGCTCCTTAACGACGGGACCTTCTATGAGAATCTGCTCGATAATTCGATGCAGCTTAAGGCGTTACTGGAAGAGATGAAGGCCTTTATCGCGGAATGGCGCGATAAGAAAATCGACGTCAGGCTCTTCTAAACCGATATCAGACGTCGTAAATAGCCAGTTCGCGTACGATAGGCGTCGCAATGGATTGATTGATGCGAAGGCGGACTTTTGTCGCTCTCGCTCCATCGGAAATAAATTGAATGCGTTTGTGGCCGATGGATTCTCCGGCGCATACCCTTTGCCAATTTCCATCTACGAGCAAGGCGTCAACGACATAGTCACGAACGCGCTCGCCGTGGGTAATGTCTTCCATGATAACCAACTGATTGAAGCCGGTGGGCTGTTTCAAGTTCAACTCAAGCAGCGTGCCCCGGCCTTTGGTTTGTGCCAGTGGCTTTTCAAAACGTCGCCGGATTTCTTCACCCAGCGCGGCATAGCGTTTAAAATCCGCTTCGGGGATCAGACCGTTCATGTCCGGCACCGCGCCGATGATAAGATTGGCGTTTCGTCCTACGGAGTTGTAGTACATATCAACAAGCTTATCGAGCGGCTGGAGCTTATGTTCGGCGTTTGGTTTCCAGAGCCAGTCATGTTCTCTGATCGGGGCATCGCACATCGCGGGGCACCAGACCCGGCCGTTCGGATCGCCGTGCTTGAGCAGCGTGGTCCTTTTCTTTGAATCGGTATGTGCGCGGATCTGGCTGGCGACGGTCGGCATCGTCGAATAGCACGGGTAGCCCGTCGTACCGGTTTCGCTACCGGCCCAACGGTGCTCGGCGCGCTGGAGGCTATGATAAAACAGTGCGTCCGGCTGATACGTCTCGACAATCGGAAGGACGTCCGGGCCTCCCTGTTCGGGTGTAAGAACGCCGCCGTCGAACCATATTTCGCAAAGCGGCCCGTATCGCGAGCAGAGCTCCTCGACCATCTGCTCACAGATTCGCATATAGTGACGTTGCTTGCTGGCGTCGTCGCCTTTACCGGCGTTCGTTTTGTAATTGTAAACCTGCCAATAGGCGTTGAATCGGATGCCGATATAAATGCCCGGCACGATATTAACCTTCCGGCAGGATTCGACGAAGTCCTTGACGATGTCGGCTTTGCCGTTGCGCCACGGGACTTGTCGCAGACCGAACGGATAGGCATCGCTTTGCCACTGGAGAAAGCCCTGATGATGGGTTGCTGTGAAGATAGCGTACTTCGCGCCCATCGCTTTAGCCGCTTCGAGCCATTGGTCGGTGTCGAGCTGAGCGGGTTTGTACAGATTCGCATCCAGCTTTTCCCGCCGGGACCGCTCGTGATGACTGCCCCCGGGCATATAGACATCCAGGTCGAAGTGATAGAGCAAGCCCAGCTCGAGATCCTGCCATGTCACCTGCTTCGTCAGTGGGGTGGATATGTTCAGGTTGTTTTCCGCCCGGGTCCGGCCGGAGGTTGCATGACATCCACAACGCGAGAGCGCTAATGCGCCGGCGCTAAGACCCGCGGTTCTCAGTACGTCACGTCTATTCATAAAGCAAGGCTCTGCGGATCGATCATTCGTGTTTGACGGCATTTATTGCTCCGGGGTAACGGTCGGTTGATAATTCGGATTTGGCCTGGGCATCTTGGCGCCGGTAGCCAGCAGCCACTTGCTTAACTGAAGGTCGAGTTCTTTGACCTTCTCCGGCATCGCGTCCGAAAGGTCGTTCTCTTCCGACAAATCATCTTTCAGATTGAACAACTCAAACGTTTTTCCTTCATATCGTTTGATGAGCTTCCAGTCGCCGGCTCGAACGATACTGTAAGGGGCAACCTTGCCTCGATAATGCGGAAAGTGCCAAAAGAGGGCTTCGCGATTCAGCTTTCCGATTCCGTCGGATTTAAGATGCGTCAAAAGTGAGACGCCGTCGATCTCGCGATCGCGCGGTGCGGAAATGCCGGCGGCTTCGCAAATCGTTGGGAAATAATCGACACTTGTCACCGGCTCCCGACTCATCGTGCCCGGCCCGACCACGCCGGGCCAGCGCACAATGACCGGCTCGCGAATGCCGCCTTCATAGGGAAAGCCTTTGCCGGACCGCAGAGGCACATTGCTCGTTACACCCAATAACCCCCCGTTGTCACCCGTGAAGAACACGATCGTTTTGCCCGCCAGGTTAAGCTCATCGAGGACGGCCATGATTTTACCGACGGCGTTATCCACGCTTTCGACCATTGCCGCGTAAGTGGGATTCTTTTGGTTCGTCGGTGTTTTTGCCTTGTACTTTCCGACAAGCTCCTTCTTCCCCTGGATGGGCGTATGCACGGCGTAATGGGCCATATAAAGAAAGAAGGGCTTGTCCTTATGCCGACGGATGAACGCAACCGCTTCGTCCGCTTCTCGATCCGTCAGGTATTCCCCCTCACGGCGCGGTTCGAGCGTCGCGATCGATCCTTGCCCCTTTCGGTAATAGGGATCGAAAGAGGTTGGCGGCTGGCCGAAATCGCATCCGCCGATATTGACATCGAAGCCTTGTTTGTCGGGGTACCAGTCGTCGGCGCCGAGGTGCCATTTGCCGATGTGGCAAGACGTATATCCGGCGGGCCTGAGGGCTTCGGCGATCGTGATTTCCTCAAGCTCCATCCACAACGCGTTAGGCGGGCATAAGAGCTTCTTGTTTCTACCGCCGACGTATTCCGTCGGATTCTTCTTGTCCTCCGGGATCGCTCCGCCCTGGAAACGCGAGCGGATCCAGTCGGTCACGCCGAGACGTGCGGGGTAGCGCCCCGTCATGATCGCGGCGCGAGTCGGAGAACACACCGCACAAGCCGCGTAGCCGTCGGTGAACCGCATGCCCTCGGCGGCGAGCCTGTCGATATTCGGCGTTTCGTAAAACGTGCTTCCGTAGCAACCGACGTCCGTCCAGCCCAGGTCATCCACGAGGATGAAAACGATGTTGGGTTTCTTATCGCCGGTATCCGCCTTGGTTCGCCCGGAAAGACCCGCACATCCATGGAGGGCTATTGATGCAGCGCCCAGACCGAGCGTTTTCAAGAAATTTCGACGAGTGCAATCTTGCTTGATGATCATTGTCTGTCCTTCATGATGACTACGGTTTGATTGATCTCCGGTGCGGTGGCCGGGAACGTGATCTCTTGCCCCTCGGCGAAAAGAGCCTGGATATAATACTCGAAATCGCTTTGGATCGCGCCGGCGGGAATGCGCACCGAATAGACGTCGCGAGCAATGTGCCTGAGTCGAGTCTTTTGATAGTCGCCTTTCCCCATCGTTCGGTGGTATATAGCCGTCTCTTTCGGTTGATTTGAAGTTAGAACCATGACTTTCAACGCCAGGTCCTCACCGGCCGACAGACTGGTACGGACCGTCGGTACGATGAGTCGCGGAAGCCCATGGTACGGTTTGGCAGGTAGGGCGTCCGCCGGCAAGTTCTGACCCGAAATGTCAGCCAGTTCCTCTCCGGGTTTCGTCAGCAACGTCGGCAGGATATGTTGCTGCCAGTTCGTCACATTGCCCATTCCCCCGTTGGTTGTCACGGCGGCCAGGAGATACCGGTGCACGTCGGCTACTCCCGCGACAAGCTCTTTTCTGATCGGCAGGGCGATGTCTCGTGCTAATTGCTTGCGGACCTCCGGCTCCTTTTCATCTTTGATCTTCTTCATGGCCGCGTTGAATTTAGCCCATGTGCAATTGACCTGTCCGACGGCGCGCAGGTAACGAAAATGGTTCAGCCAGTAATCGAAACGCTCCAGGTTGCCGGGTCCCTTGATCTTGGGACGCTGTTCGGCCATGTCCTCGACGAAAGCGTATTCTTCTTTGACTTGATCCCAAGGTCTGTCATCGGGCGTGATTCCGCCGGGGCCGTTTACCCAGGTCGCGGGCCGGGGCAGGTTGGCGCTCCGTTTGCCGCGATCGGCGGGCAAGGGGCCTCCATCGAGGCTCAAGAACAAGTTCGCCAGCGGCTTGGCCGCTTCCGGTCCGAATTGCGTCAAGGCCCAGTCGGCATAGAAATCATCCGCCGGCAAATCGCGCGGCCGGTTGTCGGCCTCCGCCGGCGGAATATCCGCTTCGTAGTCCTGGTAAGCCGGGCCGCCGCAATTGATCTTTTTCGTGATGCCCCGGCCCTCGATGACAAACGCCGCGATACACGGAAATTCCACGATGGGCTCGAAGCGAATTTCAAGGAGTTCGTTAGTGACTTTCACGCTCTCAAACGTGAAATCCAGGGCCCTGTTCTTGCCGACTTCGGCGAAAATGTCCAGCGAATCAATCACCTTTTTGCCCTGAAGCCCAACGCCGAAAACCCGCTTGTCCGGAACGTTGTAATGCGGTTCGCAGAACCTTAATGTCACAGTATATATCCCATTTGGCACTTTAAGTCGATAGGCTTTCACATCCCAGATGACGGTTTGATAAAGGGGATCGTGTTCCGTATCGGCGATCGTGCTATTCGGAAATTGAGCGACATTGCCGCCTTCGCGGCCTTCGGAAAATTCTGGCTCCGGCGGTTCATAGGGTTTGCCGACATCCGGGTTCCAGGATCGCTGTTCCCAGGCGGCATGAGCCAGGACGGAGACGTTCGGCCCGAGGATACGCGTTCGCCAGTGGATGCCTAAAAGACCCGTGCACCCGTAAGCCAGAGCGTCGGCGGCATCCCGCCGCATCCGGCCCGCCCAAAGTTGCGGGATCATCATGGCCGGATCGTCTTCCAGCCAGGGAATCGCCCATTTTGGCCGATCTTTGACCCGGACGAAGCCCGGCTCGACCGGAGAGAAACCGACGTTGCGATTGATACAGCTCATCGGCATGGCCTTCGGCAGGGTATTATCGAACAACGCCCGGTCTTGCGGCGGTCCCAAAACCCAGCCGCACGTCGCTAATGTAAAGGGCGCGTTGACGGTTTTGGCCGCGGCGATAGCGGCGCGAAAATCGGCCAGCGTCGCTTCGACCTGTTCCTCTTTCGGATTCCCCCAGGTCCATCCTTCCGGCGTCCAGAACCAATAATAATCCAGAGGGTACGCTTTACTGATTCGCCGGAACATGCCCTCGTAGAGTTCCTGAACGACCGCCGGGTCGTTCGGATCCTTGCCCATACTCGTGATGCGTTCCTTTACGGCATTGGGTATGATTAGAGGCGTTTCCGTACCGACGCAGGTTTTTATTCCGAGCGTATGGGCATAGTTGAAGGCTTCGCCGAGCGTCTCTGCCATCCGATTGAATAATTCGTTAGCTCGGTCGTTGGAGAGTCTCGTCCACGGATTCATGCCGCGCATATAATCCGGACCATAGTCGTCGCTCTCGAATAATTGTGACGCACCCAAACGATAGTCTCCCGTCTTCATCGGCTGGTAGCCCCAGGCCCCGGTGACATTGGCCGTTGTGAAATGCCGGGACGGGTAGCTGAATTTCACGGTACCGTCTTCATTACAGTCTCCGGGCAGGCCGATCCACACGGTCGGCTCCGGGCCGACGCCCCCCTGAGGATAGGTGTGCAGCCCGAAGAAGTTCATCCGTAGTTTCGGCAGTTGAGCGATAATGGCTTTGTAATCATCCGTATTCCACCAGTCCGGCCCTTCGGGGAAATCGTGGAACGGCTGGATGCCCCGCGTCTCGAAGAGCGGCTTGCCTCGATCATCCAGGTTGGGCAGAGTCAGGCCGATACGCTCATCCGGGATCGTATCGCCGTGCAGATAGAATCGTACGCCCAGGTGCTCGGCGAAGCGATACGCGGCATACAAGGTGCCGACCGCATCGCCGCCGGTGATCAGCACGGCGCGGTGATTCTTGAATTTTGTCGTCCTGAGTAAATATTCCTGTGATTGCAGTGAATTGACGCAAGAAGCACATGCCGGATTTTTTATCATAAATGACTGAACGACAGGGCGGTTTTTGTGCCCCACGACAAGCAGGCTCGTTCCGGCGGGCCATGTGTCTCGGCTTCGGACTATAGGTAGCAGCCTTCCGGTCCGAAGGTACACGTAACGCCGGACTTCTTTAGCCGCCAGAGATTCCATCGGCGCTGCGTCCGCCGGATAAACGATGGTGACAGTGGAACGCCTTCGGTGCATTGAAGAGCAGCTTGTACAAACGAACGCGGCGCAGAATAAGAGAAGTGTGAACAAGTGAATGCCTTTTTTCATTGTAACGACCTCCCTATGTTGTCGTCGCACTGAATGGTTTTACTGAGATAAAACGAACTGAGCCAAATCTCTTATTTCGCTCTCCGTCAGGTTCGAGGTTACCCCGTGTTTGTCTTCGGAATTGAATTTTGTTATGACCTCTTCAATCGTCGTGGCCCGCCCATCATACAGATAGGGTGCGGTCCGCCAGATTTCGACCAACGACGGGGTATCGAACTTGCGGTCTTTATCCAGTCCTTCGGCCGTGCCCACGTCGTAAGGTTGCATGTCCGTGTGGAGCCGGCCTCGATGGCATGCGCCGCAGCCGGCTTGCTTAAAAAGCTTTCGGCCGCGTTTGGCTGATTCACTGAGCTGCCCGTCCACAAGGTAGGGACTCGGTATTGGTTCGAGCGATTTGAGATAGTGATCGATGGCGACGGCTTCTTCTTCGGGCCGCACGGCGAACTGGATATACCGTATGCCGGCGCGCACGGCCTGCTCGGCGTTTTCCCGAACCGCCGTAACCATTGCCGGCGGCGTGCGGTGTGAAAGGAGCAGGCTCTTGGTATTCTTCGGATTGCCCAAGCCATCGTTGAGCAGATCCCAGTTCAAGGCATCGACCCGGGCGCCCGAGGGGTGACAGCTCGCGCAGCTCTGCCAGCCCTGAAAACAGAGGGACGCATCGTTGAAGAGCATCTCGCCCTTGCGCTCGATGGTCATGGGGCGCCTGGGGCCGAGGACAAGAGACGTCGTTCTGAATCTCGTCGTGTCGTGCATGTCCACGACGGTCAAAGCGTCGGTGAAATATTCGGCAACGTAGGCCTTGCGGCCGAGGATCGCCAGGGATCGCGCGCCCTTGCCGAGCAGCTTGACCCGCTTGCGAATGCCGTAGAGAAAACTCAATTCGTTCGGGATATTCGAAACCTTCTCAACGCCGTAGGCCGAATACGAGCCGCCGGAGAAGCTGTCCGTCGATACACCGTGACGCTGATGATAAGCCCGGATTTTTTGGAGCATCGAATCAATCTCGATGACACTGAGTTCGTGAGTTCCGGTATGAGTGATACACAGATATTTCGAGTCGCTCGTGCAGGCGATGGCCCACGGGTTGGCGGCGCCGTAATCCACATCGTCCAACAGCACCGTTTCGAGGCGCTTTTTGCGCCGGGCGTCGATAATCGTCACGGCGTTCGTATTCATCCATCCACGTTCCAACTGGGTCGTGGGCACCGTGTATCGGGCGAGAATGTGTGAGGCAAACACGAACCGGCCGTCCGGCGAGACCGCGAGGCCGTGAAGATCCGTACTGCCGTTCGGTAAGACAATATCGATCTCGAAGGCCATCGTTTTAGTATTGATAATGGAAATATTGCACGCCACCGAGTCGGCGGACGCCGGTCCGGCCGGGAGATGGTTGCCAACGTAAAGCCAGGCACCGTCCGGGGTGATGGCCGCGGCGACCGGCTCCCGCAGGGCGGGTATCTTTTTTATCAGATGGTCGTCCTCCGTTCGTATCACGGAGATATCGTTGTCAAAGCGATTGCAGACGTAGAGGTGTTTTCCGTCCGGAGCGAGAACGGGCGCCATCGGCGTATACCCCGCGGGGAACGTTCGGAGCAATTTCATATTGTGAGTATCGATAACACAAATGCTTCCTTTCGGACCCGCACAGGTTACATAAAGGCGTGTTCCATCACCGGTAAGAACCAGCCCCGTCGGTTCTGAAGGCGCACCGGCTGTCATGACAATCTTCGCGGTCTCAATATCAAAAACATCGACTTGTTGGGCCGTTGCCTGGGCGATATACAGCTTTTCACCCGCATTGTCGGCCACAATAGCCGTAGGGGACAAATAATCCCCGGCGGCCGTAACTGGTTTCATCGAGCCGTAAAAAATAAAGCCAAGACTCAGTATTACAACCATCCTGTTCGTCACACGTTCGTTCATATCTTGTTTACTCCGAGACTATTTGATCTCTTTTGTGCCCTTCGATTTCGCAGATAACACGAAATCCAACATTATGGACGCGCTGCCACGACGGGTAACCCAAGCGAAACGCCGACCGGCACCGCTTGGGCCGGTCACACCAGGAGCCGCCCCGCACGACTTTCCTGCCCGATTCAAAGGGATGGTCACGCCCATCATCCATTCTGTAGGGATACGGTTCGTAGGCCGTCAGCGTCCACTCAGCGGCGTTGCCGTGCATGTCGTAAAGCCCCCACGCGTTCGGCTGGTAGCCGCCCACCTTGGCCGTCGCAATGGCCCCGTCGTCGAAGCGGGTATCACAAAAGACGTTGCCTCCGTACACCGCCGATTCCAGGATCCCCTTACCGAAATGGGCGACAATGTTCGACTCCAGCCCTCCGGTGGTTCCGGGCGGCACGCTTAATTTCTTATCGGCGACGTTTGCCCAGCGGGAAAAATCGGCATCGACCTCGCCGTAGAAAAGCGCGCTTTGCGTACCGGCGCGACACGCGTACTCCCATTGGGCTTCGGTCGGGAGTGTGAAGTCCATCCGAGTTCGATGCGAGAGCCACCGGCAAAACGCCATCGCCCGTTTCCACGCCACACGAACAACAGGATATTCAGGCTCGGCGAGGGAAAGTCCCGGGCCGTCCGGCCCCTGGAAACGCTTCGTGTAAAGTCCCGAATCGTGGCCGGGATCGAAACGGTGATACTGAGCATTGGTCACTTCGCACATGCCCATCCAGAAATCCCGATGGATCGAGACCTTCGCCAAAGGGCGTTCGTCCGGCAAGCCGTGAAGGTCGCCCATTTTGAACTGCCCGGCCGGGATGCGCACGAGTTTCATCGTCACGCCGTCACCCAAGTCGATAGTTTTCTCAGAAATCTTATCAACTTGTGGGGCCCGATCCGCAACTCTTAACGTTGGGTGTTTCGCGCGATCCATCGGCTCCGGGACGACCGGTTCGATACAGGGGTGGGGAATTTCCGGAATCGCTTCGGGATCGTCCGTTGGACCGCCGTAAAGCCGGCGCAGCTCGAGCCGTCGTTTAGCGGCATCGTTGGGAATGGGGCCGACGTCCCCCCAGGTGCCGTGACAGGGACCGTTCAGGTCGATCCATGTGATGAGGCGATCCCAGGCTTCCTCGTCAAGCCGGACGTTGTGATGGCCCTTGGTGAGCATCTGGACCAGCTCGCTCGTATCGGCGTGGTATTCGCCGGGGACCAGCAGACCGACGTGGTCCTCGATGTTAACCCGGCGTATATAGGGTATTAAGGTTTCGTAGGCCGGTGTGTATTTCACCCGGGTTCCACCGAGGGCCTCGCGCAGCACGGGATGTAATCGTCTCGCGCCCAATCTGGTGAGTTCTCGTCCCTGGTAATTCCTTGCATACCGTTCCGACCGAAGATCATGAACTTTTCGGCCGTCCGGGCGCGGCGATCCATTGTGGCACGCGACGCAATATTGATCGAGTACGGGCTGAACGTCTCTCTCGAAATCCAGTCCCCTGGCCGGGCCGTACCACGGCTCGATGGGCGCCGCCGGGCGCGTCGTGGCCTGTCGCTGGCGGAGGGTGGGAATTTCTTTCGGCTCTTCGTGACATCCCACGCAGGAAACGGTCTCGCCCGGCATCGCCGTGAACCAGCTTCGCATCAACTGGATGGCCTTGCCCTCCGCATCCAGCGGCTGCACGCTGACGGGGGTATTGGCCGGCACGGTGAATAGTGCCGAGCCGTCCTCATGGACGTTCACCGTGCCGAGGATTCGCATCACTTCCCACGGGCCTCCGCAGCCGACTTTGTCCGGACCCGCCATCCCCGGATAACCGTAATGATAAGCCAGAATCCGCAGCTTCTTCACGGCGCCGCGGGGGACGCCCGCCAATCCGGGCCCGACGTACACATCATCCAGGTAAACGACGGCGTCGTCACGTTTCAAATCCACCCTGTCGGGAATGGCCGGGGGGCGAGGCGTTTTCATCAAAGGAATCGGCTCGAACAAGTCGTACTTGGGCAGAACGCAGATCGGCAGGAGGTTGTCGAAAACGTCCACGAGATAAATGCCCCAGGGGCTTTTGTTATCGAGCCGGCATGAGACCAGGAAATATTTATCGCTCAGCGGGTAGGGATGAAGGAACTTCGGCCAGGACTTATTCACCAGGGCATCGCGGATGACGGTTTGAACGGGCTTGCCCCGTCCGGGAATCTTTTGAACGAATCCGGCGGCCTCTTGCCAGCCCTTCGTCGTATCGATCAGGCCCAGCTCACCCATTCGCGGCACGCCGTGATAGCCGGCGATGATCGCGATAATCTTATTGGGAGCGCCGGGAATACCCCGCGGATAATAGAGCGCGTTCGGCCAATAGGAGTTGGTGCCATACACGGCCCGCTGGCCGGTGCCGTCGGGATTCATCACCATCAGGGGCCGCAAATAAATATGCATCGTTCCGGTATAGTCCCACCGGCTGAAAATCACCTGGCCGGTCGGCAGGACGGACGGGTGGAGATCCAGGTCCTGATCGTAGCATAGCTGTCGCATATTCCCTCCGTCGGCGTCCATCAGATAGATGCCGCAGGCGCGCTCGACGCCGTGCCAGCAGGGGACCGCCGTAAACAAGGCGGTCGAGACGAAGACGATCCGTCCGTCGGGCAGATAACAGGCGTCGAAGTTGTCCACATCCGGGTGATCGCCGCGAGAGACTTGTCTCAGGCCAAAGCCGTCTATTTCGATCTCAAAAATTTGCCAGGTTGGACCTTTGGGCATCGTGAAAAGGAGCTTATCGGCATCGTAATGGAGGTCGATTTCACCGACAAATTCTCCCGCCTCCGGCCGAAAGAGAGTGCGTAACGTGCCGCCGGAACGGACGGACGACAGGACGGCGATTTCATTATCGTAGCCGGTCCGCTCGATACCGGTGTTGCATTTGTGATTGACGGGCAAGCCGAGTTGTCCCCGTTTTCGCTTGAGCAACAAGAGCTGACCGAAATCCAGCAACGGATTGGACAGAAGCGCTTCGTTCCGCAGTTCATTCAATTCGTTTGCGAGCTTCAACGCATCGTGCCGGCTGAGGTTGTTGCTCTGCGTCTTTAACCGGTCCCATCTCCTTAAATACCAATCGCCTTTCGGGTATTTAGGGCCATTCGTTTCGGTCAGATCTTGTATCGCCAGACGAAGAGATTCAAAGTCGAATTGTTGTACGTATTGTTTCGCCTGATTGCGGTTGAGTTCGGTTCCCCGCGTCGATGTGCCTGCGATGGCTCCTGAAACAAGTACCATTTGCAAAAAAAACAGGACGAGGAGACGGCATGAGATATATCCGAAAAAGTGGTTGTCAATCTTAGTTGTTGCGTGTCTCATAGTCTTCATATATAAAGGATTTATGGAATAATGTCAACTATACCTTCGCGAGCATGATGTGTCGCTTCGTGTCCGTTTTCAGGATGAGATAATACCATGACAGCCAGTGAACTTCTGATGTACCTGTTTACCCTGAGTATCTTTCTTGTCTCGCTTTCGATCCATGAATACGCTCACGGATGGACGGCCTACCGGTTCGGGGACGATACCGCCAAACGCATGGGCCGTCTGACGCTGAATCCCATCGCCCATATCAGTCTGTTCGGCACAATTATTATGCCGCTGCTGGTGCACTTCGGCTGGGCCAAGCCCGTGCCGGTGAATTTCTCGGTTCTCAATAAAAAGCAAATTTTCCTTGTTGCCTTTGCCGGCCCCGCGGCGAATCTATCGCTCGCATGTGCGCTGGCCGTCGTCTTTCACCTGTTTCGTTTGAAAGCCGTACCGTTCGCCGGGGATTTCGTGTTATTAGCGATTTTTTTCAACGTCATCCTGGCGGTATTCAATCTCATTCCGATCCCCCCGCTGGACGGCTCGCGAATGGTCCACGCCGGCCTGAAATCCCCACAAGCCATTAATGCCTACAGACAAGTGGGTCAGTTCGGCATGCTGTTGCTGATCGGCTTTCTGTTTCTCGGAGGCTTTGAAAGGATCATCTTGCCCGTCGCTAAACTGCTCTTCGGGCTGCTCAGATTGCCTGGCCCATTCTAACCATCGAAGACGTCCGGCTCAAAAGGAATGCATATTAAGTTCGAGCGGCAAATTTTAGACATATCATATTTTGGGAGTTTGTTCAATGAAACGTCGCAGCTTTCTGAAACAGACAAGTGTTGTGGCCCTGGCTTCGGTGCTTCCAAGTCGTAAAACGTTCGGGAGTGGAAAGCCGTCCGGGGCCGAATCAAAAGTGCGTGATTACACCTCGCGTGTTCCCAAATACACCTTTGCAGATACACTCGATGAGCAGGAGGCTCAGCTCAAAACCAATCCGCTGATTCTGCGTTTCAAGGAATCACGCAAATCAATGGCCGGCGATCCATACCGGCCGATCTATCATTACGTCAATCCGGAAAACCGGCTCAACGATCCGAACGGGCTCTGTTTCTGGAAGGGCCGCTGGCACCTTTTTTACCAGGGGTATCCACCGGAAGATCCGCGACAGCACTGGGGCCATGCCGTCAGCGATGATTTGATACACTGGCGCGATCTGCCCTATGCGATCTATCCCAATCCTGAGAGGTGTTGTTATTCCGGGTCGACATTCGTTGAAAAGAACCGGGTCATTGCGATGTACCACGGAACAACCGTTGGCAATATGGTCGCCGTATCCAGCGATCCTCTGCTGTTGAACTGGGAAAAGGTCACCGGCAGAGCCGTTATACCGATGACGAATCCGGACGGCTCGGCGCTGCCTTACCGGGTGTTCGATCCCTGCATCTGGAAAAAAGGCAATAGGTATTATTCCCTTTCCGCGGGAACGCTCCCGAGCGGGCCGGGCGGCAAGCGGATTCGGGCCAATTTTCTGCTCCGCTCAAACGATCTGGCTCAATGGGAGTATCTGCATCCGTTCGTCGAGAATGACCGCTATTCCCTCGTTGGGGACGACGGGGCATGCCCCTATTTCTGGCCGATCGGCGACAAGCATATCCTGCTTCACTTCAGCCACATGAGCGGTGGAAAGTATTTGCTCGGTGATTATGATACCGGGAGGGATAAGTTTGTTGTGACTTCAGGAGGCGATTTTAATTTTGGCCCGTACGCTCCGGCCGGCGTCCACGCTCCCTCTGCAACACCTGACGGCAAAGGGGGAGTCATCGTGATTTTCAACATGAATCCCGGAAAGCCAACCAAAGGCTGGAACCAAATCATGACACTACCCAGGCGTTTAACACTCGACTCAAAGAATGGACTGAACGACCTTCTCATCGAGCCTGCCGGGAACATCGAGTCGTTGCGTTACAATCATCAGCGTATGAATACGATGAAGTTGCCCGCCAATGAGGACGTCGTCCTGAAAAATATCCAGGGCAACGCAATGGAGCTCATCGCCGAGATTGATCCAAAAGGCGCGCCAACGATTGAAATGAATGTGCTGCGCAGCCCGGACGCCCAGGAACGCACCCGGATTATGTTCTTTGAAGATCGCGGGTACAGACATCGCGAACACGGAAGGAGCCATCCAAACAGCAGGCGATACAGCAGCTTGATTTCTATTGATTCATCCTATTCATCACTTCTTGGGGACGTCCGATCGCGAGCGCCTGAGACTGCCCCCGTTTTACTTGCTAAGAACGAGCCGCTGAAGCTTCGCGTCTTCATCGACAGAAGCGTCGTCGAAGTATTCGTCAATGGCAAACAATGCGTGGCAATGCGCGTCTATCCGGGCCGCAAAGACAGTTTGGGGGTATCCCTGCGCTCTCAGGGGCGGGATGCCGTGCTCAAATCGCTCGAAGCATGGCATATGAAAAATATCTATGAGTAAACCGCACGGAAAGAAGCTTGTCTAAATGGATCGCAATGACATTCTCACAATTCTTGTCATGACAGACTCGCCGGCCTAGCCACGTCAAGTTTGAAAACAAGAATGCTTTATTCGAACGCAGAGAATTTGGAACCCTGTGGAATCATCGGGCCGGTCACTAAGGATAGCAGGTGGACTTGCTTCAACAAGCAGATCGCAGCGTTATTCTTTCGATATCTCGAATATGACTGTACCGCCGTTCGTGCAATCGTACGGGTCCGGGCATTGAATGTATGCCTTCGAATCATCTTCCTTGCCGTCCAGGCCCCATTGGGAAGGCTCAGAGACGCGCAGGGCGTTATAATACGGCATGAGGGACGCCAGGGCGTGCATGCATACGGGCGTGTCGCTGACGAGTTGGTAGCCGGCTTTGAGTCTGAAAGAAGAACCCACTTGATAGGTCGGGCAATGCCCCCTGATTTCTTTAACGGTTACAACGATGTCCATATTCAGCAATCTCCATTATGAGCGTTTATCCGTTTCTACACTATTTCCATACGACATTCAACAGTACGTAAAGTTATTGTACGTCGCTACTCCTCGATTTGTTTGTCTCGATATTGAATATACAATTCACGCATGGCGATGTAGGGTTCGAAAGCATCGTCCTTGAGTTCTTCGTACGTTCCGATCTGGAAAGAGCCGGCATTCACTCCCTTCGTGATGGACAAGCCGATGGATACTTCTCGAGGGTCCACATAACGCAACGGATTGAGAAACTGATCGCCGGCCATGCCGACCGAATCCCGTGCGGTCGATGGCCCGAAGAACGGCCAGACGATATAAAAGCCGTTGTCGAGCCCATAGACGGCCAGGGTCTGGCCCAAATCCTCCTTAACAGGCTCCAGGCCGTGTTGGTCCAGGGCCGGATCGCCGAATCCCAGAATACCCGCCGTGGTATTGATCGCAAACCGGCGTAATTCCGTATTGGCGCCGTCGTTTCTGCCCTGAAGCAAACAGTTCACCAGTCGGACGGGCGTCGAGGCGTTACTGAAGAAATTGCGGATTCCGATGCGGGCCGGTTCCGGCATGACGCCGGTGTAAACCTGAAGGATCGGCTTGGCCACCCAGAAATAGAGGATATCATTCAAGCCGAACATGATCCGATTCACGGGCTCCAGGGGATCGGGCACCTCAATCTTCTCCTCGACAAGCTCTTCCTCCAGTAATGCAAAATCGTCGTCGATGGCGTTCGGATCATCCATCTGCTGGTGATCTGCTTGTGTCTGCACCGAGTTAGTATTTCCGGGAGCGGCGCAGCCCGCAGCTATGATTGCCAGGAGACAAAAAACGATGGACGAGAGGACGACGAATGATGGTCGATTCCCCTGTCGTCCCTCGTATCTTTGGTTTGTTCTGAGGTCTCTGTTTTTCATCATCTCAACTTCCTTATCATGAACGTTCAGGCTTCCTTGCCAAACGGTCTGGCCAGTATCAGCAATTCCGGCAAAAGAGTCAGAGCGGCCAGCAACGCTACGGTCATGGCCAGTCCGGTTAGCAGGCCAAAATACACCGTCGGCTTGAAATTCGACATAGCCAGGATGGAAAAACCGATGATAATGGTCACAGACGTATAGTACATCGCGTAACCGATGCTCCCGTGGCATCGATACATCGTTCGGAGATAGGATCGGTCCTTCTGAAATTCATTTTTAAATCGGTGGATATAGTGAATCGTATCATCGACGGCAATACCCAAACCAATAGCGGCAATCGTGATCGTCATCATGTCCAGAGGGATCTTCAGCCACCCCATCGCACCGAGCACCAACACGATGGGCAGCACATTCGTTAGCATCGCGATCAGTGCAATTTTCACCGACCGGAACAATGCCAGGAACATGGCCGTCAGGGCCGCCACGGTAAAGCCCAGCGTCAGTATCTGGGATCCGAACAGATTTTGGAGCATATTGTTGTAAAGAACCAGCATGCCGGCCAGGCGCACGTGCTCTCCTTCCAGCCCTCCCGGAGCGCCGGGACCGCTCAGGTCGTTTCTTATCCGTTCAAGCAGCTCGTTACGTCTTAACATTTTGTCGGAATCTTTCACACGCACCCAGAAACGAAGCTGATTATGCTCTACGGAAACGAAGGGTCTAATCAGTAGATTTTTTATTGTCGCCGGGGTTTCATTGAACACCAGGGCCAACTCGATATTATCCAGAGCTTGCCCCTGATTGAGCTTTTCCGCGATGCTCAGAAGGGAAGCCAGCGACAAGACCTTCCCCGTTTGAGGCAGACTGTTGAGATACAGATGAACGGCCTTCACATGCTTCATCTTCTCGGGAGTGAACCAGTATTTTTCATCCGAAGCGGCCTCCTCAAATTCTTCAAATTCATCGAAGATGTCATCGTCTTCCGCAACGGGCGTCTCTTCAACCGGCTGTTTGACGTCCTCGAACTTGACGATCACGTCCAGCGGGGTTGTCCCCCCGAGACGTTGATCGATGATCTTCATGCCCTGGTGAATCTCCGTCGTCTCGTCGAAGTAATCGATGAAGCAGTTTTCCACCTGAAGCAGGGAGATGCCGAAAAGACTGAACGTCAGGACAAGGCCGCCGACAGCAACAATCAGCGCCCCATGGCCGGCCGTAAATTTCGCCAGGATGGACGTGACGGAAAAGCGCCAATCCAGCCCGGCGGGAGACCTTTCTTTGGGCAGTAACATTAGGATCGTGGGAAACAACAAAAACGTGACGATCAACGACACCACCAACCCCGCGATCATCATCCAGCCGAAGGCAATGACCGGCAGGATGTCGCAAAGCACCAGGGAGGCAAAACCTGCGATGGTCGTCAGGACCGTATAAACGCAGGGTTTGAGCTTGCCCAGGACCGTATCGAGAATCAACCGGCGGTTCGGCGCTTGCGGGTCTTGTACGAGCAGTTCGCGGTACCGCACAATCAGGTGGATCGTTATGGCCATGGTGATAATCAGTTGCAGGGAAATGAAATTGGACGAGATAACCGTCACCTCCCAACCGAACCATCCCAACAGGCCGATCATACAAAGCACGGAGACCACACAGCAGACCATCGGCAGCAATATCCAGCGGATTCTCCGGAATATGATTCCTAACATGATGAGCAGAAAGAGCAGGACGCCGACGCCGAACGTCTTGAGATCGTTTTTGATAAAGGTAATCATATCGTCTGCGATCATGCTCACGCCGCCGAGAAACAATTCGGCGTCGCCGCGGTACTTGTCCATCATCGCTCGAATCGCCAGGATATCCCGATGCCGTCGTCGTCTCGCCCGGTCTCTCTGCACGCGGATTTGGTCGGCTTCGCGTTTCAATGTGGCGCGCTCTGCCCGAAGCCCCGAGCCGGAGACCGTTTCCCCCTGCAATGCATTTGGGTCGTGACGGCCGTTGTTGTTGGACAGATTAATCAGCAGGGCGGTCGTCTGTGCATCCGCGCTGAGTAGCAAATCCTGAGAAAACGGACTGTTACGAAGTTCGTTTCGGGCCTGTTCCCTGTCGATCCCGGGCGACGTGAGCCTGGGCAGGTCGGATGAAAGGTCCTTAAGCGAGATGGGCGAATTCTCTAACAACGGGACATCCAAAAGGGTCAGGACGGACGAAACATGCTCCAAAGATTCTAAATCGTCTCGAAGGCGGGCCAGGGTGTTCAGAGATTCATTTGAGAACAAATCCGATTTCGGCGTAAACGTAAGGACTAAGAAATCATTCTGACCGTAACGGGAACTAATCAAACGCGAATATTGTAAATCCTCGTCATTTTCCAGAACCAGCGTCTCCGCGGAAGCATCCAGGCGGAACTTTCCGGCCTGAAAACACAGAAAGACCATAATGGCCAGGAGGCAAAGGAGGATTATCCGGGGATGTTGCAGAACGACCCGGTCAAAAAAAATCAAAGCCAGTGAGGAGCGTTTCTCCATAATACAGGTCCGATTGAGCCGGTTCCGGATCAATCGGTGGGTGGTTTCTCCAGCCGGGAAAGAAGGTCCTCAACGGTGCCTTTGCGAAGAATATCATCAAATTGGGACCGGTAGGTTAAAAGGATGCTAACTCCCTGTATGTCCACATCGTAAACCTTCCATTTTTTATCCACTTTGCGCATCTTATGGATAATCGCCACTTTCTTGTCTTTGGATATCAACTCCATCGGGACTTGTATGAGATTCTTCTTGCGGATAGCGGGTTTGAACTGAACGTCCTCGTTTGTATAAAGTGAGATTTTCTCCTGATACGACGTCTTGAGTTGCTTGACAAAAAGTTCTGTGAATTTCTTCTGTTGCGATGACGTCAGTCTGGGCCAATGGTCCCGTCCCAGGGCCAGTTTCGCCATGATCGGATAATCGAAGATCGGGCTGACGATTTTACTGATCTTCTTCCCTTTGTCTTTCTGCGCGATGTCTTTATTTCGCAGAACGGATATGACGGCGCGCCATTTGCTGCGTACCAGTTCATTGGGATCTTTCGGATAGTTCGGATCGTTCCGTTCCGCCCGCCCGGCCTGGCACACAATCAGAAAAATCAGAAGGACACCCCAGAACCTTGTCATAGTTCACTCCTTTATGTCGTTTGTATATACGGTCACAAGTGATTCTACCCCGATACAGGTCAACCTGCAAGGATAATTGTATGAGGAGTCTTATTTTTCATCCGGTCTGAAATCCAAGACATAAACGGCGAACTACGACCTCTTTTCGTACGTATCTATCTAACAAGGGCCTTTCTAACGGTTTAAGACGGCCTGAAATGTATGGTGATGGAGAAAAGAACTTGCAGACCGCACTTTTCACGTATAGATTAGATCAGATGACATGAGTTGGACTGGAGGCCTAAAGAGATGAGTCAAAGACGGCATGGTAAGAATGTCACATTGGCGATCCTTGTTTTGGTCACGGTTTTCTTTCTGTCAACGTTTGCGACAGAAGCTAATCCGTCGAAGCAAACCTCTAAAAACACCCAAACACCGTCAGGGCCGGTCGTGCCCGGCCCGTCTTCTTTTCGGCCGGACATGACCTTTGAACAGGCTATTGATATTCTGCGTCATGCGACAAACCCGCCGTTAAATATCGCCGTGCTCTGGAAAGACCTCGAAGAAAACGCCGGTATCTACAGGGATACGCCCATCGGTATCAATGGGCTTTCGGGAGTGCCGATCCGACGTCATTTGAAATCCCTGCTCAAGGGCGTAGCGGGGGGAAATCCGGTTAAACTCGGATATGTCATTGACGACGGAGTCATCGTGATTGCGACCGTGGACTCTCTGCCCGTCAAGATGACCGCACGCGTTTATGATATCCGCGATTTAACGGCACTTCCGGCCAATTATTTCTTTATTCCTCCAATGGCAATGCCTTTCGGCGGCATGGGAGGATTCGGGGGATATGGAGGGTACGGAGCCGGCGGTGGCATGGGGACGGGCTTTCTGGGCGCGGGGGGCGGGATGACCCCGGGCGGCGGATCCTTTGGATATGGCAACGGCCTTACCGGTCTGCTCCGGAATCAATACGGCGCCAGCGGCAGAATGTATGGGAATGATTCCACGCGATCAATCCGTTGAAGAACGATGAGATCACGTCTGCAGGCTTTATCCCACACATCTCAGCAATGAAACGAACGTGCCGGTACGAAAAGACTGGAGGCCACGAAGAATGATTCCTCATGGCCTCCAATGAAATGGTTCGATAAGCCGGAAGTCTTCCCATACCCGAAGCGTCTAACCTATAAATCTACGGCAAAAAACGCGTCCGCGTGGCGCAGGCAGATCCCATAGCATTCCTCAAAAAATTCGCGCAGGTTCTCAGTCAGCACGAAGAAATCCGGATACGCAACGTCTCCGTGGGCCAGATGGGCCTCCACGGCGGCCTCCGGTACTTCGATAATCTTGCCAAAGACGAGTGCGTAGCTTCCAAAATCGAGGACGTCATTGGCCGAGTTGACATGGCAGATCGCCACTGTCTCCTTCTTCGCTGCTGTCGCCACGTTGCATAGGGGTATCGCGGCAATGATTCCCACGACACAGAGCATAACAAGTCCACGTTTCATAACCCATCTCCTAAGAAGAAAACGAACGTACCCCACCTCCCACGGAAGTGTTTCGAGGTATTCAAGTGCTGGATTCAATTGCTCCCCGGGGCCGAAGCAACGCTGTTCTTCCGTCGCTTTTTCGATGCAAGCTACCCTACACATATAGTTTACGACATCGGCTCGCAAAAGCAAATAGTTTCCTAAGGGGAATTTCAGAGAATGGGTCGGTTTTTGTGAAACGCGCACCAGTGGGCTTGCGACCCTGTTGTTCTCGGACTGGAGGCTAAAGAATATTGAGTGTTCGGGCCATGTCCACTTTTTGCAGGGATACCTACGCATGAACCGGATGAATCCAAAAAACGATTGACTAATTCAAATGAATATTTAAAATAGATGTCATGTTCGAAAGATATGACGATGGCCATTAGAAAAGACGGTATAGATACACGTGATAAAATCCTCAAAGCGGCCTCCGAGGTCTTCGCGAAGAAAGGCTATCGAAACACGAGAGTCGCGGATATCTGTGGGCGGGCCGGGAGCAACGTGGCCGCGGTGAACTACCATTTCGGCAGCAAGGACGCCCTTTATGTGGTCGTCTGGCGCAATGCCTTCGATGAAGCTCTGAGGGCCTATCCGCCGGACGGCGGTTTGCCGCCCGACGCGCCCGCCGAGCAATGTTTACGCGCCCTGGTTCATTCCACGTTGCATCGGATCCTGGGCGCGGGCCGACTGGGGCATGCCGGGCGGATACTCATGCGGGAAATGTCGGATCCGTCTGAGGCCATTCGAGGTGTTCTTCGTGATGTGATCCGGCCGCTTCGGGAGCGGACACGGATGATTATGAAACGATTGTTGGGACCGAAAGCGAACGATCGAGACATCGGATTTTGTGAGATGAGCGTGATTCACCAGTGCCTGGCGATGGGTTTTCGCAGGGGTAAACTGCCTCCGGGTATCACCAAAGGCGGAGGCAAAGCGACGCCGGACTTGATCGATGATCTCGTTGAGCATATCACAAATTTTTCCTTAGCGGGAATTCGGGCTGTCCGGGAGAACATCGTCAAGAATAACAGGTAAATCCCATGTAGGACGTGATAGGCATGGCAAAACAAATACAGAAACACATTTTGATGGGCCTGCTGTTCCTGGTGGTCGGGGGGTGCCGACATTCGCTCAGAGAGCCGGCCACGCCGGTTCAGATTCCGGGCTCGTTTTCCACCACGGGCTCGGAGCCGATGCAAGAGAAGTGGTGGCATGGCTTCGAGGATACCGAACTCAACGGCTTAATCGATCAAGCTCTGGCACATAATTTCGATTTGCAGGTTGCCTGGGATCGGCTCGCGCAGGCCCAGGCGCTCGCCGAGCAGAGGAATGCCTCACTCTGGCCCCGGGCCAGTCTAACGGCCGATGTCAGTCGGACCCGCCAGGAAGCCAATGGAGTGGTCAATTACGGGAGTCTTTACGCCATCGGCGTCGCGGCCAGTTATGAAGTCGATCTCTGGTCCGAACTGCGTTCCTCCCAGCGGGCCGCCTGGCTCGACGTGGAGGCTCAGCGGGATGCGGCGGACACGGCCGCCATTACCTTAGCGGCGTCGATTGCCAACACATGGTATCGGCTCGCGGAGGCCAAGACCCTCACTCGCATCGCTCGCGAACAAATCAAGACGAATCAGGATGTGTTGAAAATCGTCACGGTTAAGTGGCGAAAAGGCGCCGCTCGCGCCGCTGACGTGTACCGGCAACGCCAGCTTGTCGCGTCCACGGAAGCCCAGCTTATCACCGCCGAAGAAACGGTTCAGTTGTTGCAGTATGCTCTGTCCGTCTTAATCGGCGAGAAGCCGGAATCGGTATGGCAACAAACGTCCATCGAGTCTCCGACGTTGCCGCCGATCCCGGAGCTCGGCGTTCCGGCCGATGTTCTTCTTCGCCGGCCGGATGTGCGCCGAAGCTATCGACAGGTCCAGGCCGCCGACCAGCGATTAGCCGCTGCGATTGCCGATCAGTATCCTCGTCTCAGCATTTCGGCCTATACCGAGACCTCGTCCACGGTCAAGGTAAGCGATTTATTCGATGATTGGCTGGCGAATCTGGCCGCCAACGCGGTTCAGCCGCTTTTTGACAGGGACCTGAGAAAGGCGGAAGTCCGCCGGCAGGAGGCCATTGTCTCGGAGCGCATCCATGCGTGGAGCCAGACGATTCTGAACGCTCTGGAGGAAGTCGAAGGGGCCTTGACGCGAGAGCGGCAACAAACAGAATTAATCAAGAATCTCGATTATCGCCTTGAGCTGGCGCGTCTGACCTACAAGCGAAATCAGGAAAGCTATATTAAAGGGCAAGTCGATTATATTCGCGTCCTCGAATCGCTGGAATCCCTGCAGGCTCTCGAACGGAACATTTCGAGCGCCCGACGCACGCTGATCGAGCGGCGCATTGACCTGTATCGATCCATTGCCGGATCGTGCGAGTTGGCACAACCCGAATTGGCACAAATTGATGAGCATTCAAATCCCGATATTCACTCAGAATAGGTAAAATAATGTCAACCACAAAAAAATCAAATGAGAACGAGCAGAAGAAGCCCCATCGGATGCTGCGCATCCTTGCCGGGGGAGCGGCCCGGATTATCATCTCGGCATTGATTCTCGTCGGTGCGTTTGCCGCGTATCGTTATCAGATGAATACGAGCCCTCGCGCGGGTCGCAAGAAGCCGCCGCCTCAGGCCCGGCTCGTTCAGGTGATCCCGGTACGAAAGGCAGACTGTACCACCGCCGTTACGGGTGACGGGATTGTCATGCCGGCCCAGCAAGTCACCTTGCGTCCACAGGTGACCGGGCGGCTTGTGGACGTCTCGGACGACGTTGTTCCGGGCGGCATGGTCAAAGCCGGGCAGAAACTCATGGCCGTGGACCATCGAGACTATGAAATCCTCGTTCGCCAACGCCACTATGATGTGGCCAATGCCGTGAAAAATTTGAAAGTGGAACAGGGCAACCAGGCGATTGCCCGGCAAGAGTACGAACTCCTGGGGGAAGAGATCAGTGAAGAGGACCGCGAGTTGGTGTTGCGAGAGCCTCAACTGGTCTCGGCTCAGGCCGCGGAGGAATCCGCTCAGGCCGCGTTGCAGAAGGCTCAGCTCGACTTGACACGGTGTGATATCGTCGCACCGTTCAATGCGGTTATTCAAAACAAACAAGCCGATCTCGGGGCTACGGTCTCCGTCAATACCAACTTAATGACGCTCATGGGAACAGATGAAGCCTGGATCGAAGTCAAGGTTTGGATCGATAAGCTCAAATGGCTTACAATTCCCCTGCAGAACGGCGATTCCGGCTCGCACGTAAAAATCTACAATACGCGCGCGTGGGGGGGCGATCGCTTCAGGACAGGCCGGGTCATACGTCTCATTGGAGAATTGGAAACGCAAGGCCGCTTAGCCCGGCTGTTGGTCGCCGTGGACGATCCGTTTTGCCTCAAGCCGGAGAATCGCGATCTGCCGCAACTGTTAATGGGCTCGTATGTGTCTGCTGAAATTCAGGGTAAGACGCTGAGTTCCGTGTTTCCAGTGAAGTGGTCTCACTTACGCGGCGAGAACAATGAGGTCTGGATCATGGACGAGGAGGGCAAGCTTGGAATTCGACCCGTGCAGGTTATTTTCAGCGACGGCGTTCAGGTGTATATCACAGACGGCTTGGCTGAAGGTGAGAAACTTGTCATTACTGACATCGCCGCGCCCGTGGAGGGTATGCCTTTGAGAATTGCCCCGGCCGAAGGGCAAAGCCCTGCCCGGCCGGACCAGATACCCGGTCAAAAGGGAGGACGGAAATGAGTCCTGAAACACAACGGCATGATCGTATCGAAAACCGTGGAGTGATTGCATGGATGACCCGCAATCGCATTACGCCTAACCTGTTGATGTTCGTCCTTCTGGCGGGTGGGGTGTTCGTGTCGCTTCGTATCAAGCAGGAAGTGTTTCCTGAGTTCGACCTCGATATGGTCATGATTCGGGTTGTTTACCCGGGTTCGAGTCCGGAAGAGGTCGAACAGGGGATCATCCTGGTGATCGAAGAGGCTATCCGAGGTCTGGATGGAATCAAGGAAATCACGGCGACCGCCTCGGAAGGGATGGGCATGGTCCGGGCGGAATTGGAAGAAGGGGCCGACGACCAGCGGATTTATCAGGATATCAAACAAGAGATCGACCGGATCATTACGTTTCCGCTGGACGCCGAGGAACCGGAAGTGAGTCTCATTATTATCCGTCGCGAAGTGCTGCGCAGCCAGCTCTATGGCGACGCCAGCGAGTGGGTTTTGCGCGAGTTGGCCGAACAGGTAAGAGACCGCCTGCTGCAGGATCCCAAGATCACACAGGTCGATCTCGAAGGCGCGCGCCGCTATGAGGTGGCTATCGAGATCGATCAGCACGTGCTTCGTACGTATGGTTTGACATTGACCCAGGTGGCCCAGCGCATCCGGGCGACGTCGGTAGAGATTCCGGGCGGTACGCTTGAGACGCAGAGCGGGGATATTCTGCTGCGCGTGAGTGAGCGTCGGGACTGGGCGAAAGAATTTGCGACCATTCCGTTGATTACGACCCCGGAAGGATCCGTGCTCTTTCTGGGCGACGTCGCTCAGATCAAAGACACGTTCGAGGAGAGGGATCGCTATGCGACATACAACGGAAAGCGAGCCATCAGCCTTGAAGTGTACCGCGTGGGCGGGCAAACTCCCATCGGCGTTTCCGACGCCGTAAAGGCGGCCATGGTCGAAATCGAAAAAGATCTTCCGCCCGGCATCAACTGGACGATCAATCGCGACCGGTCTGATATCTACCGCCAGCGTCTGGAGCTGCTTTTGAAGAACGCGTTTCTTGGATTGACGCTTGTTGTCGTTCTGCTCGGTTTGTTTCTGGAGTTTCGATTGGCCTTTTGGGTCACGATGGGGATCCCCATCTCGTTTTTAGGTTGTTTTCTCTTTCTCCCGATGTTCGATGTGACCATCAATATGATCTCGATGTTCGCCTTTATCGTCGCACTGGGCATTGTGGTTGATGATGCGATCGTGGTCGGCGAAAACATCTATGAATATCGACAACAGGGCATGAGTTCGTTACAGGCGGCGATTTCCGGTGCGCGCGACGTCTTGGTGCCGGTGACGTTCAGCATTCTAACCAACATCGTGGCTTTTCTCCCGTTGTGTTTTGTGCCGGGCGTCATGGGCAAGATCTGGCGGGTGATCCCTATTGTGGTGATCACCGTCTTTTCCATTTCCTGGGTGGAGGCCCTGTTGATTCTCCCGTGTCATCTCGGGCACGGCAAAAAGAAATCCACCCGGCCCGGGCTTTTAGGGATGCTCCAGCAGTTTCTCAGCCGGGGTTTGCGCAGATTCATCAAAAAAGTCTATATGCCGTTTCTTGATGTATGCATCCGCTTTCGACTGGTGACGGTAACGATAAGCTTAGCCGTGCTCATCTTCATATTGGGCTACGTTTTCAGCGGCCGCATCGGTATCATCCTGATGCCGAGGGTCGAGTCCGATGTCTCCTTCGTGACAGCCACGTTACCGTACGGCTCGCCCACATCCAAGGTGGACAAGGTCTGTCGGCAGTTGGTTGAGGCGGCCGAGCAGACGGCCGAAGCCAATGGCGGCGAGAAACTGGCCAATGGTATCCTCGCACTGATCGATGAGAACGTCATCGAAGTCGGGATTTATCTGACCGATGCCGATGTTCGCCCGATCAGCACCACGGAGGTGACGCAGTTGTGGCGGCAGCGGGTCGGCGCGATTCCGGGATTGGAGAGCCTTCGATTCGAAGCCGATCGCGGGGGGCCCGGCGGCGGCGCCGCTCTGACGGTTGAATTGAGTCATCGGAATATTGACGTGCTGGATCGGGCGAGTGAGGCTTTAGCCGTTATGTTGGCCGACTTTGCGAACGTGAAAGACATCGACGATGGGTATACGCCCGGTAAACGCCAACTGGATTACAGTCTGACAGACGAAGGGCATAGCTTAGGATTGACTCAACAGACGCTGGCCCGGCAACTGAGGAATGCCTTTTACGGCGCCGAAGCCGTTCGCCAACAGCGGGGGCGCAATGAGATCCGTGTCAAGGTCCGACTGCCTCGCGAGCAGCGCGTTCGCCAATATGACCTGGAGGAACTTTTGATCCGAACACCCATGGGGACCGATGTGCCGCTGGCTCAAATCGCTCGCGTGGAAAGGGGACGCGCCTATACCACGATCAATCGACGCAACGGCCGGCGGACCGTTACCGTTACGGCGAACGTCGAGCCGATGTCGCAGACCAGCCAGGTTCAGGCCACGCTCGAATCGGACGTGCTGCCGGAACTCACGGAGCGTTTCCCGGGACTGGCCTATGGCTGGGAGGGACGCCAGCAGGATATGCAGGAGAGTACGTCGAGTTTGTTCAATGGTTTGATTCTTGCCCTGTTTGCCATTTATGCGCTGCTGGCCGTACCGTTCCGAAGCTATTACCAGCCGATTGTTGTGATGATTGCGATTCCATTTGGAATCGTCGGCGCCGTACTGGGCCACATTATCATGGGGTATGCCCTGAGCCTGATGAGTATGATGGGGATCGTCGCCCTCTGCGGCGTCGTCGTCAATGACTCGCTCGTTCTCATCGATTACGCCAACCGGCGGCGGCACGACGGGGCCTCTGCGATGGAGGCGATCCATCAGGCCGGGGGGCGGCGTTTTCGACCGATCCTCATGACCACGCTGACGACTTTTGGCGGGCTGGCCCCGATGATCTTCGAGACGTCCCGCCAGGCGCGGTTCATGATTCCGATGGCGATTTCCCTGGGATTCGGCATTTTGTTCGCGACGACCATTACGTTAGTGATCGTTCCGTGTCTCTATCTGATGGCCGAAGATGTTCTCGGTTTCTTCCGGCGTTTGTTTCCCGAACCGCAGGATGTGACTCTGACGCCCGGTGCGGAAGTGGGTTAGGATAATCGCTCCGCTAAATCGCTTTCCAGCGTGGATAGAATTGTTGCAAGACAGCGTCCGAGCGCTTCGACCAGACCTTCCGGATCTTCCGATTCGATGTCTATCGAAGATATGTATGTCTTGCCAAAAATGGGAAGGGGGTCTTGCCCGGTTTCTGTTTCCAGGAGGAATAGTCGCATCTCAACGGTTGCCTTGGGTGATGAGGGTTCTCTGAAATCCCCGTAAAGCGCCGTGATGTTCCCTTCAATGATATGCGTCGGATCAATCTGGCTTCCGGGATCCAACACTCTCTTAAAAAGACGGGACATAGAGAGCCAGTTGCGTATGGTATCGGTGACCATTGCGGAAGGCGAGGCCAGAAACTCGTTGTAAAAGTCCGACTCATATTTAGAATCGCCGACTCGATAAACCAGCCCGCTTCCGCTGAACGCCGAGTCGATCGTCAGGCGGGGCACGTCCAGAGTAAAATCCGTTTGCGTCCTCGACGATTCAGTTGACCGGGCGGCGTCAAAAACATAGTACTTCTTGCTATATGTTTCCGTGCTGCCGCACCCGGAGAGCACCGTCAGCCACACGAGCAGGGTTAGGTGGAAATACGTATGCAATCTTGGGATCATTTCAACGTCTCCGATGGGGGTGGGGGTTTGCTGAATAACAGGTCCGATGGATGCTGTTTGAGGTTCTCGGTCAACCTTTTGAGATTATCCGAAATCTCTTTGAAATTGGCCAGCATCACCTCGATTTGCGGCTTTTCCGTGGAGATGAGCTTATCGATTCTATAGAGCGTTTTATTGAGTCGGGCAATCATCTCAGGCAGATTGCTCGGTCCGGAAATCGGTTCCGGACTGGCCAGCAGTTTCTGCAGGTTGGCATTCGTCTGACGGACCTCGACAATCAAGTTCTGAATCTCCCGGCTCAGGGCGGGAACGTTGGCATCTGCGACGGCTCGATCTACAGAGGTGAGGGTCTGTTGAGCCGAAAGGCTGAGCTTCTCGGTATCGAGTTTTTCTATTTGTTTGCGGGCCTCGGCCAATAATTCTCTGGCCTCTTTGCTGATATCTCCGACCTGGGCATTGGCAATCGCCGTATCCAGGGAGGCCAGAACATTCTCAACGGCGACCACGAGCTTATCGACATCGATTTCCTGCAATCGATAAAGCACCTTGTCCACGGAATCTTTCAACGTCATCAGTTCGCTGGGGGCCGACGGGATATAGAGATGTTCCGGCTGCCAGCCGATATCGAGCGTCTGGAACCGGTCCGGATCGAGAAAGTCCGCTTGCAAGTAGGCCTGTCCCGTCAGTATGTTGGAGGTCAGCCGGATACGCAATCCGCGAGACACCATGTTCTCCAAATAGCTCACCCTCTGTTCATAGGATACGCCGGGCAGGTTCTCCCGGGGCACGGAACACAGGACAATGACGTAGCGTTCGTATTTCGATATCCCCGCCGGCGGTCCAAGGACGTCGTACTCGTCGCCGATGAACGATATTTCTTCGACGACACCGATTCTCACGCCTCGGAATTCCACGTGAGAGCCCTCGCTCAAGCCGCTGATGGACTCATCGAAATAGGTCTCAAAATACGCCTTGTCCTGTTGGAAGAGCCCGGCCCCCAGGACGACCACGGCCGTCAAAATCAAAACACTTCCCGCGATGACAAACAAGCCGATCTTAAAGTAGTTCGGTTTTATACCCATCTGATTTCCCCATCCAATGTCCTTTGGCGTTCATGATTCCGGAGTTTCTGCATCCGCCTGCCGGTTGAAAAACTGACGCACCCACGGATTATCGCTCTTGTCACGGAGCTCGTCGGGTTTACCTGTGGCGATAATGGTTTTTGCATTTTTATCCAACATGACGACCCGGTCGGCCACGGTGAAAATACTCGGTAACTCGTGTGTCACAATGACAAAGGTCATCGTAAGATTCTCCGAAAGCTTAAGGATCAGCTCGTCCACCTGCGCCGAGGTAATCGGGTCCAGTCCCGCGGAAGGTTCATCGAGGAATAATATCTTGGGATCGAGCGCCATCGCTCGAGCAATCGCCGCTCTTTTCTTCATCCCGCCGCTGAGTTCGGAGGGCATTTTGTGAGCGGCATCCGCCAGGCCGACGATATTCAATTTCATCAGGGCGATCATTTCCATCGCGTCGCGTGACAGATCGGTAAATTCTTCGAGCACAAGACAGATATTGTCCAACAAATTCATCGAACCGAATAAAGCTCCCTGTTGGTACATCACGCCGATTCGACGCAGAATCTCAAGCCGCTCGGAGCCTTCAGCGGCGACAATATCCATGCCATCGATGAAAATGTGGCCTTTCGCCGGCTCATGGAGGCTAATCATGTGTTTAAGCAGGGTGCTCTTGCCGCATCCCGATCCGCCCAGAATAACGAAAATCTCGCCCGGCTTGACCTCGAAGTTGACGTCTTCGAGAATCACGTTATCCCCGTAGGCGACGGTCAGATCATCGACTCGAATGATGGGTTCCGTATCCACGTCCATTTTGCTCTAAATACCCAAAAGGAAAAAGACCACGGCGAAAACACCATCGGCGATAACGATCGCGATGATTCCACTCACGACGGCGCGCGTTGCCGAATCGCCCACAGCGCTGGCGCCCGTTCCGGTTTGGAGGCCGCGAAGGCACCCGATTCCCGCAATCAACGTCCCAAAGACCAATGTTTTCACGAGGCCGCCAAACAGATCGCCCAGAAAAGCCGCCTCTCGAATCTGGTTCAGAACCGCCGCCGGGGCAAAACCGACGGAGATCATCACCAGCCCGCACCCAATCAGGCCGAAAAAGTTGTTGAACATGGTCAGAAGCGGCATGACCAACACGGCGGCAATCACCCGCGGCACGACCAGGAACCGGACCGGATCGAGTCCCATCGTGGTCAGTGCGTCGATTTCTTCGTTGATTTTCATCGTTCCCAACTCCGCCGCGAAGGCGGATCCGCTCCGGCTGGCCAGAATAAACGCCGTCAGCAGAGGGCCGAGCTCCCGGAACAGGGAAATCGTGACGAGGTCCGCGACGAATATCTCGGCGCCGAATTTGCGCATGGCAACGGTGGATTGAAACGCCAGGATCAATCCGATCAGAAAACCCAGCAATGCCGTAATCCCAACGGCGTTGGCCCCGGACTTCTCGGCGATCACCAGGGTGTCCCTCCACCGTAAATTTCCGGGATGAGTCAGTGCACGCACCAGCTTCACGGACAGTTCGCCGATGAAACTGACCTGCAACCTGACATCCTGCAACAAGCGGAACGTCAGTTGGCCAACATTTTCGATAGAAGAAGCCAATGAGGCATCTTCCTGTTCGGATTTGTCTGTCCGGCCCGGATCGAAGAGCACCATGAGTTGTTCGAACTGGGGGCGCAAACCCTTGATTTGAATCTGCCCGCCGCTTTCCTCTTGGCTATGTTTGAGTTGTAACAGGAGGGCCACCCCGGCTCCGTCGCAATACTCCACGCCGCCGGCTTCGACGATGAGCACCTTCGGCTTGGTTTCGGTCACCTTCCGAGCGGCTTCTGACCACAGGCGACCGGTCGTCTCTGCATCCAACCTCCCCGTGACGACAAGCGTGAGTTGGTCCTCGTGGAGTTTCTGGTAATCGATGGAAGCCATGCTCCCGTTTCCTGTGGACTCATTCATGAGACCAGGTGACCGTTTTGATCCGTTCAATCACTCCGCGTCTAATGCACCGGCGATGCCGCGGCGGTACCCGTAAAGATAACCCCGAAGACCCGAATCGGGATCCTGACGTTTTGCATCCAGAGGTAATTTGTCCTCTGTAACGAGCTGATATCCTCTTTTCTCCATACAATGCTCTAAGAACTTCTGTTTATAGTTTCCCCAGCCCGGCGATTCTGAAGCGAGACGCTTCTTTAATTCGAACAAGCAATCCGCCCGGTCCCATGCACACTGATTGAAGGTCTTATCCTCATGATAGTAATACTTCGCGCAACCCGTCAAAAGACACATCAAACACAGCGGCAATAGAACCACAAACTTCTTCATATCCAGTCCCCTTCAATATGGCTTTCGCTTCATTTTAGCGGAGTTGTTTAGAATTCCCCATATTACCAAACAAGCTTACCGTGTTGACCAAGAAAACGACCTATACGCCCGGCAGGATTCGAACCTGCGGCCTTTGGTTTAGGAAACCAACGCTCTATCCTACTGAGCTACGGGCGCCAAACGCATTAAGTGCCCGAAATATAGCAGCTTTTGATGATATAGGCAAGCAGAGAAAAGGAAAAGCAAAAAACGACCGAACGGTGAAATCATCGGCGAAGCGCCGCTTGAGATTGAGTGGGAGGGGTATTCGGCCGCCCCCGACCTACGCCTGATGATTTGGGACATATTGTTTGATTTGATCCTTCATTTTCCGCTCCTGTCTTCCTTGCGGAGATTTCTATGGGCGTCTCGTTCCTCTGTAGAGGTCGTATTTCAACAGGCGGCACTCGATATTTCCGTTGTAGAAGACGATCCGGCGAGACGCTTTCAATCCGATTTTCACGGAGAGCTCTTTGTTG